>Ga0157370_10005753_pt1 | contig 13864 bp, 10 predicted proteins | sample C35metaG_FD_113463 | JGI IMG/M metagenome (GOLD analysis project Ga0157370, IMG submission 113463) | Corn rhizosphere microbial communities from Kellogg Biological Station, Michigan, USA - C3-5 metaG | ecosystem: Host-associated > Plants > Roots > Rhizosphere > Soil | place: USA: Michigan...
TGTTGCGCCCTTGCTGCGAATGATGGCAGGAGCAGCAAACTTGCCGCCGCGATTTGCGCAGGCCACGCTGGCTGAAGATGTGGCGGGGAAGCCGGGGCTGACCCGGGTACTACCTTCGCGGCTGACTTATGACCGTGGCCAGCCTGAGGTTCGGATTGTGGCCTGGCAAGGGTCAGGCGATCTTGGCGCCAATGCACGCGCGAACTGTTATGCGGTGCTGCCGCCGGAGCAGGAGCGTTTTGCCGAGGGCGATATCATTACTATTCTGTTGCGGTAGGCTTGAGGCATGAGCGAGAAGCTGTCTCATTATGACGAAGCCGGGCAGGCCCACATGGTCGATGTGAGCGCAAAACCGGAGACGCGGCGCGAGGCGGTTGCGGCGGCCTTTGTGGAGCTTTCGGGCGCGGTGCTGGAGGCTCTCCCACAGAATCCTAAAGGCAATCCGCTGGAGGTGGCACGGTTCGCCGGGATTCAGGCGGCGAAGCGCACCTCGGAGTTGATTCCCATGTGCCACCCGCTGGCGCTGAGCTTCGTCGATGTGCAGGCCACCGTCGTTGCCGATGGAGTCGCGATTGAGGCCACCGCCGCTACCGTCGCCGGAACAGGGGTTGAGATGGAAGCGATGGTGGCTGCCTCCGTAGCGGCGCTTACCGTGTATGACATGACCAAGGCGCTCGATAAGGGCATACGGATTCGCGAGGTGGTGCTGGTGTCGAAGAGCGGCGGCAAGAGCGGCGATTATCACCGCTGATCTTTTGCCGGGAACTCAGACAGCGGTGGCCAGTGTGACGGCGAAGAGATGATTGGTGTCCTGCCACGATTTGGCAATGTTGAAGTTCGCCGATTGGAGGAGAGCCGCGATTCTGGCTGGCGTGAATTTATAGCTGTTTTCTGTATGGATGGATTCGCCGGGAGAGAAGGCCAGGGTGAGCGCAGGGCCGGCGGCGTTGGCAGGAATGTGTACCCGATGGTGGGTATGGGATTCGAGGTGCATCTCGATGCGGGAGTGTACCGGGTTCCAGAGGGCCTTGTGGGAGAAGGAATCCAGGTCAAAGTCTGCGCCGAGGTCGCGGTTGAGACGATGAAGAACATTGAGATTGAAGGCGGCGGTGGTTCCGGCGGCATCGTCATAGGCGGCCAGAAGTGTGGCCTCACTTTTATTCGCACTGGGGCCGAGGTCGGTGCCAAGCAGGAGCTTGTCTCCGGGTAGAAGCTGGGAGCGGACGTTGCGAAGCAGAGATGTGGCGTCGGCTGGGGAGAAATTGCCGATGCTAGAGCCGATGTAGAGCGCGAGGGTACGCAGCCCGGGAAGCCGATCGAGGGGCAGCGGGTCGCGAGTGTAGTCCGCTACCTGACAGCGGACGGTGACGCCGGGAAAGTTGGCCTGGATGTTTTCGCTGGCAACGGCGAGGGCAGTCTCGGAGACGTCGACGGGCTGATAGACGACGCTTCCCTGCCGCCGGAGGGCGGCGGCGAGGAGAATGCCGGTCTTGGTGGCAGTGCCTGCGCCAAGTTCGATGAGGGTAAGGGTCTGCTTGTCTCCGTTCGCAGCCTGCTCAAGAATCTCGTCGGCGTGAGCGGCAAAGATGCCGCGCTCGGTACGGGTGAGATAGTACTCCGGTAGCTCTGTGATTTGCTCAAAGAGACGGGAACCGGCTTCATCGTAAAACAGCCAGGGCGAAAGACTGCGAGGATGCGCAGTGAGTCCCTTGCGGGCTTCTGCCGCGATCGCATTGCTGGTGATGTCAAGGGTTTCTGGCGAGGCGGCGAGGAATGGCACCTGGAGAGTTTCCTTCCGTGCGGGCGGCTTGGCCGCGTTATCGATGGATGGCAGCAGAGTGACGGCCGAAGATGGCCTTCGACCAACACTCTATCTGACCGGGTCGTGAGCCAGACGAATACCAGAAAACTGCCATCGCGTGGCAGGAGTAAAGAAGTTGCGATAGGTTGCGCGAATGTGGGTTTCCGGAGTCACGCATGATCCGCCACGAAGAATAACCTGACTGGACATGAACTTGCCGTTGTATTCGCCCAGGGCTCCCGGCAAAGGCCGGTAGCCGGGATAGCCGGTGTAGCCGGATTGCGTCCACTCCCACACATCTCCAAAGACCTGCTGGAGTCCCTGGGTATAGGCCGCCGGAGTTGGGTGCAGGCTGCCGGATTCGAGGAGATTGGCATTCGCAACTTCGGGCTTTGATCGGACAGCGGCGTACTCCCATTCGAACTCGGTCGGCAGTCGATGCCCGGCCCAGCGGGCGTAGGCATCGGCTTCGAAAAAGCTGAGATGGCAGACGGGGGTCTCGCTGAGATCTTCGAGCGGCTGGAAGCCATGCAGCGTATAGACGCACCATCCGGATTTGGTCTGGTTATCGCGCTGCCAATAAAGCGGGGCCTGCCAACCCTGCTCGCGCATGGTGGTCCAGCCTTCAGAGAGCCAGAGCTCGGGGCGGTTGTAGCCGTTCTGGTCGATAAAGGCGAGGTATTCGGCGCAGGTGACGAGGCGATTGGCGAGCGCGAAGGGCGCAATATACACGGCGTGGCGGGGGGTTTCGTTGTCGAAGACGAAGGCGGTGGGATCGGCCGGGTCGATAGTTACGCCGATTTCGGTAAGACCGGGCGAGAAGCTGACCCAATCGACGGGAGGCGCTATCGTCTCGTCCTTCTGCACCGATACTTCAAGATAAGCCGGATGGAGGGGATTGGTGAAGAGGGCGTGCTTGATATCGGTGGCGATGAGTTCCTGGTGCTGCTGCTCATGATGCAGGCCAAGAACGATGCGGCGGGTTGCGCCGTCTTCTACCGAAGACTGGAGAAGCTGCGCGATGGCTGCATCGACATGGGCGCGATAAGCCAGGATGGCATCGAGCGGCGGCCGGGAGAAGGAGGCACGGAGCTTCTTCTCCGGCATCTCCCCGAGGGAGTTGTAATAACTATTGAAGAGCCAGTGAAAGTCGGGATGGAAGGGCTTATAGGCGGCGATATATTCGCGAAGGACAAACGTTTCGAAGAACCAGGTGGTATGGGCGAGGTGCCATTTGACTGGGCTCGCCTCGGTACAGGATTGGACCATGAGGTCTTCGGGCGAGAGCGGTTTACATAAGTGAAGACTGGCCTGGCGAACAGCACGGTAACGCGCCAGAAGAAGAGCGGAAGAAGCGGCGGTTTCGGCAGCGGCAGACATGGTCTTTCTCATGGTCGATAGCTTACGGAATTTTAGTTAGATGCAAAAGGTGGGGCGGAGTGCGCACTTTTTTCCACTGTCCCAGCCTGGATCGGAGACGTGGACCGTAGGCCCCCATGGGCTCCCAGTTCCGGGAGACTCCCGATAAACTTACGCAAACTGCGCTGCGGCCAACGCAACCGGCAACGCACCTGTTACCATCATACTTGTCGGCGAATATCGCCTGCATTCAGGAGCATCACAAATGGCAAACGGAACAGTAAAGTGGTTTAACGACGCAAAGGGCTTTGGCTTCATCACCCCGGAAGACGGTGGCGAGGATCTCTTCGCGCATTACTCGGCAATCAACTCCAGCGGCTTCAAGTCTCTTCAGGAAGGCCAGCGCGTCACTTTCGACATCACGACCGGCCCTAAAGGCAAGCAGGCTGCAAACATTCAGCCCGCCTAAGCTTTGACTTGGCATCTTGCCAGGCTTTGCGTAAAGCTTGATAGACGGACGGAATCGAAGGCAAATGGCCGCAAGTAGCGCTGATGCGCTGCATGCGGCCATTTGCCGTTAAAAATTATTACTACGGAACATGAACAGAATGTTACCTTCGTGCATATAATTGCATTACTATGCAGGCGTCGAGCAATGTTCTCTGCAAAAAATGCCACTCCCTCAATACGGCGCGATCAACTCGCAAAACCTTCTTTGAACGGGTCGTTCTCTTTTATCTTGGCCTCCATCCCTGGAGGTGCATGGTCTGCAAGCACCGGTTTCTCTCGCGGAACCGCGGACTGCGAAAGAAGCAGGTTGATATCAGTCACCAGGCCGGTCAGGTCTTGCCGGGGCGGGGATAAGTACCGCCGCTTCTTCGTTTGGAGCTCAGAGCCGCGCCTGCCAGGATGCCAAGGTATCATCGTTAGATGACTGCTGAAGACCGAGCAAAGAAAATCAAAGTCCTTATTTTCGACGTCGATGGCGTCCTTACCGATGGTCAAATCTTCGTTATTCCCGAACCCGGCAGCTCTGAAGCCGGGCATGGAATCGAGGTCAAAGGTTTCACTGCCCACGATGGCCTGGGCATCTCGCTTGCCCGCCTCGGCGGCCTGCGCATCGGCATCATTACCAAGCGGCAGTCGCAGACCGTCGCGATTCGTGCCAGGGACCTGAAGCTGGAGTTCGTTTATCAGGGTCAGTCGCACAAGATGAACGCCATCAATGAAATTCTCGCCAAGGCTAACATCACGATCGACCAGTTAGCCTATGTCGGCGACGATGTGATCGATCTTCCTGTGATGCGTGTCTGCGGTCTGGCAATTGCAACCGCCAATGCGCGCCAGCAAGTGAAGGCCGTTGCCCACTACACGACACCGAACCCCGGCGGAAGCGGCGCGGGACGTGACGCGGTCGACTTCATCCTGACTTCCCAGGGCATTCTCGATAAGGTCATCGAAGACTATCTCGATGAGAGCAACTCCGCGGCAGCCGCTGCCGACGTGGGCACCGGTAACATGTAGATAATGCAGGGCAGGCTGGAAGGCGAACAAAGATCGAATCGATCCGCGCTACAATCAGCCCATGCCGCCCGTCGAAATTCCCGCCGCTCTCGCCTGGGCTCACCCGGTCACGGCAGAGTGGTTCATCGGCAAGTTCGGCACGCCGACCGAGCCGCAGGAGCAAGGCTGGCCCAGCATTCTGGGCGGTGATGCGACCCTTATCTCCGCCCCGACCGGCAGCGGAAAGACACTTGCCGCTTTCCTCGTCTGCATCGACCGGCTTCTGCGCCAGGCCATTGCAGGTACGCTTGCGCCCTGTACGCAGATCGTCTACATCAGCCCGCTGAAGGCTCTCTCTAACGACGTTCAGAAAAATCTGGATGGTCCGTTGGCTGAGATTCAGCAGCTTGCGTTGGAACGCGGCTATCTTTCCACCGAGATCCGCACAGGGGTGCGCACCGGCGATACGCTTCCGAAAGAACGCGCGGCGATGCTGCGCAATCCACCGCACATCCTCGTTACTACGCCGGAGTCCCTGTATATTCTGCTGACGGCGGGCAAATCGCGCGAGCATCTGCGACGCGTGAATACCGTGATCGTAGATGAAATCCACGCAGTAGCCGACGATAAGCGCGGGGCCCATCTTGCGCTTTCGCTCGAACGGCTGGAGGCCTTGGTATGCGGCGAAAACAGGCTTTCGCCGGGAGCATTTCTTACCGGACTGGCGACGCCGCCGCTGAGAATAGGGCTCTCCGCCACGCAGAATCCAATCGAACTGGTGGCCAGCTTTCTTACCGGCGTCCATGCCTCGCGCAAGCCGGCCCGCATCGTTCAGGTGGGGCAGCGCCGGAAGCTTGATCTTGCGATTGAAATTCCGAACGATGAACTGGGCTCGGTCACAACCACGGCGATGTGGGACGAGATCTTCGACAAACTTGCTGCCCATGCGCAAAGTCACCGCTCGACACTGGTGTTTGTGAACACGCGCCGTCTCGTGGAGAAGATCGCGTTCGCCCTGGCCGAGCGGCTTGGCAGCGAAAATGTCGCCGCGCACCACGGCAGCCTCTCGCGCAGTCTGCGACTGGATGCCGAGCAGCGATTGAAAAATGGGCAAATAAAAATACTGATTGCCACTGCGTCGCTTGAACTCGGCATCGACATCGGTGACATCGATCTGGTCTGCCAGATCAGCACGACCCGTGCGGTGGCTGTCGCCATGCAACGTGTGGGTCGCGCTGGCCACTGGCGGGGAGCGGTACCTAAAGGCCGGTTCTTCGCCACCACGCGTGACGACCTGCTGGAACAGGCAGCGCTGGTTCGCAAGATGCGCGCCGGAGAACTCGACCTGCTGGAGATTCCGCCGCAGCCAATGGACGTCCTGATGCAGCAGATCGTCGCCTGCTGCGGGGCGGAACCGTGGGAAGAGGATGTTCTCTACAATGTTCTTCGTTGCGCTTATCCTTACCGCAACCTTACCCGAGAACGGTTCGACCAACTGATCGCGCTGCTCCATCAAGGCATCGAATCGAGCCGCGGGCGATATGGCGCGTACCTACTGCGGGATGGCATCCAGCGGCAGCTCCATCCCCGGCGCGGCGCACGCATGATCGCGATCTCGAACGGCGGCAGCATCCCCGATGCTGCACTCTTCAGCGTGATCCTCCAGCCCGAAGGCGTGCAGATCGCTACTCTCGACGAGCATTTTTCCGTCGATTCCAGCCCCGGTGATGTCGTGCTTCTCGGCAATACAAGCTGGCGCATCCAGCACATCGAGGCGGCGGGTCGCGTGCTGGTTGAAGATGCCCACGGCGCGCCGCCGACATTGCCGTTCTGGTTTGGCGAAGCTCCACAACGCACGGGGGTGCTGTGTGATGGGGTTGGCGAGCTTCGCGAGCAGATCTCCGCCCGTACGGCTGATGTCTCCCCCGGCTATATCTCACCGGCCCAGCCGGAGGTGGCCGCAGCCAGCGCATGGCTTATGGAAGAGTGCGGCGTGTGCGCCGGCGGAGCGCAGCAGCTTATTGCCTATATCGTGACTGGCCGGGCTGTGCTGGGAGCAGTTCCCAGCAAAACGACGGTGATTGCCGAACGCTTCTTCGATGAAGGCGGCGGCATGCAGCTTATCCTGCATGCTCCCTTTGGTGGCCGCATCAACAAAGCCTGGGGCCTTGCGTTGCGCAAGCGGTTCTGCCGAGGATTCAATTTCGAGTTGCAGGCTGCCGCGACGGACAACGGCATCAATATCTCGCTGGCCGAGCAGCACAGCTTTCCCCTTGCGGATGTCTTTCAGTTCCTTACTGAACAAACTGCAAAGGAACTGCTCGAACAGGCGGCCCTTGCATCGCCTATCTTCAAGACGCGCTGGCGCTGGGCGGCAGGCCGAAGTCTGCAACTGCTTCGTTTTTCCAAGGGCAAGCGCATTGCGCCGCAGGTGCAGCGCACGCGTTCCGAAGATCTTCTCGCCAGCGTGTTTCCACAGGCCGCCGCCTGTTTTGAGACCATTGAAGGCGACATTCAGATTCCAGAGCATCCCCTGGTCGACGAAGTAATGCAGGACGTGCTGCAGGAGGCGATGGACCTTGAGGGCCTGATTGAAGTTCTGCGAGGAATTAAGGATGGGAGCATTCGCTGCCTTGCGGTCGATACTCCCGTTCCTTCTACGTTTGCGCACGAGTTGATCAATGCCAATCCTTATGCCTTCCTTGATGATGCGGGCCTCGAAGAGCGCCGTGCCCGCGCCGTCTCTCTCCGGCGAACGCTGCCGGAGAGCGCACTGGAAGAGGCGGGCAAACTCGACCAGAATGCGATCGAAGAGATTCGCCGCGAGTGCTGGCCCGATCTTCGCGATGAACACGAGCTTCACGATCTTCTTTACTCCGTAATCGCCCTTCCCCTCGGTTTTCTGGACAGGCCCGAAACGCGCCATTGGCCAACGTTTTACGAGCGCCTCATTCAAACCGGACGCGCACAGAGGATCGATTGCGCTGGAATCCCGTGCTGGATCGCCGCCGAGCGGCTACCGCTGGTTCTGGCGCTCTGGAGAGAGAGCGCCACGGATTCCGATTCAGATATCAAAGAGCAGGGATTGAAGCAGCTTGTTCAGGGGTGGTTACAGCTTCTTGGGCCAGTTACGGCAACCAGTTTTGCCCAGCGGTTTGGGCTGAATTCTGCCGAAGTTTTTCAGGCATTTCTTGCCATGGAGATGCAGGGTCTGCTGATGCGCGGCATCTTTGAGCAGCCCCGGCCTCAAACCGATCCTGACATCGAGTGGTGCGAGCGTCGCATCCTGCAACGTATTCACCGCCGCACCGTCAGCACACTTCGCAAGCAGGTCGAAGCGGTTACGCCTGCGGTTTACATGCGCTGGCTTCTGGGCTGGCAGCATCTCGCTCCCCAGACACAGCTCGCAGGCGAGGAGGGCGTACTTGAAGCGCTGCATCAACTGGAAGGATTCGAAGCGCCTGCCGTCGAATGGGAGCGCACGCTGCTTCCAGCTCGTGTCGCGAACTACGATTCGCGCTGGCTCGACGCCCTCTGTCTCTCCGGCGCTGTCGGCTGGGGACGGATTTCGCCGCATCCTGCGTGGGCTGAGGGCGATGGCGCCGCCCCGCGGCGAGTGATTCCCACCAATGCCGCGCCCATTACCTTCTACGTGCGCGAATCCGCCGATTGGCTGCCGCATGCGCTGGCGCAGCAATCGGTCGAGGAGCCCAAGCTGCAACAGGCGCTGAGCGCCGGTGCGCTTCAGGTACGCGCTCTACTCCAGCAGCGAGGGGCCTGCTTCTCCAACGACATTCAGCGCATCCTCAATCTCACGAAGCAACAAGCTCAGCATGCTCTTTGGGAACTGGCCACTGCTGGTCTCGCAGCCGCGGACGGTTTCGATCAGCTCCGCGCGATGATGGACCCGCGCCGAAAATCAGCAGCAATTGAAACACAAGGCAAGCGAGCGATGCGCAGCTCCGCCGGACGCTGGTCGCTGCTTTCCGAAGAAGTCCACGCCGCGCCTACTGCTATCGAACAAGCCCGCCGCACCGATGCGGCGATCGAGTCCGCCGCGCGGATGCTGCTCAACCGCTACGGCATCCTCTTTCGTGACCTGCTCACGCGAGAGTCCAACGCTCCGAGATGGCGTGACCTGCTCGGCATTCTTCGCCGTCTGGAATCGCGCGGCGAAATCCGCGGCGGCCGCTTCGTCTCTGGTTTTGTCGGCGAGCAGTTCGCTCTTCCCACTGCCGTCGATTCACTTCGCGCATCCCGCAACCGCGATTGCCTGGAACCCATCACCGTGGCCGCAGCTGACCCAGCCAACCTCGCCGGCATTGTCATCCCCGGCGAGCGGATCGCCGCCGTTCCGGGAAAACAAGTCATTTACCGCAATGGCACTTTGCGTCTTGAAAACGACGATCAACAGGATATGCCTGCTGCTCTTCCGCCGATTCCTCATTTCGAGCGCGAAGTCATAACATTGTTCCAGTAATGCCAGAGCCGCCCAAAGACGACGATAACGTACGCGATGAAGATTCCGCAGCTACGGAGCTGAGTCCCGAGGATTTCTATTATGAAGGGCCTTACATCGTCTTTACCGCGACCTATCTTCTCAAGCGGGGCTACTGCTGCAACTCCAATTGCCGCCACTGCCCATATCGCTGATTCTTTCGCTCATCTATTTTCAGTTGGAGCAAGAGGCTGCAGGTTTGCCTTGCTGAGCGTCACAGGTAGTTGGCCGCTTCGCAGCAACTGGGCATTGTGCACCAGCAGAAGAACGCGTGGATCTTTACGATACTGCTTCAGAACATCGTCCTTGCTCATCGCCTCCAGCACATCGAAGCCGGCTTCGCTCGCCCTGGTCAGGTAGCGCAGCATCTCCGTCTCGTTCTGGGCCTGGGCATAGATCCTCGCCATCTCATAGCTGAACCGCGCATGGTCCTCCGGCGACAGCATTCGCATGGTGATTCCCCCGGGTCCGCCACCATGAACCATCAACCCCGGATCGAGAGCGAGAGCGGTGGCAAACTCTTTCCTTGCGCGCTTGAAGTCGTTGGTCTGGAAGTACGCCGTGCCTAAATTCGAGTGAAAGGAAGCCGATTTTTTATTCAGCTTGATGGCCCGTTTGTATGAGGATATGGCGTTCCCGTTTTGCCCTTCGAGATACTGCACGGCGCCGAGGTTGTTCCACGCATCCGCGTTCTTCCGCTTCAAATGAACAACACGCTCGAAATACGCCCGGGCAACACGATTGTTTCCTATCTCCAGCTGCGTAACTCCCATCTTGTTCAGCAACTGAGCCTCTTCGCCACCTCGTTTCAGGGCGTAGGCGTAGTAGTCCAGGGCGCTCTCGGGAAAGCGCCTTGCCCGCAGCACATCCGCTATGGTCTCCAGCCGCTCCGGAGACGTCGTTGCAGGGTCGGGTAGATGCGACTGTATTAATGACCACTGCGGATCCTGATGCTCGATCTGCAGGGCAATCTCATGGCTCGGAATACTGCTTTGAGCATCGAGCCGGGGACCAGCCACAAGGAGAGTAAAGAGAAAAAGGAGGGAAGAGAGGCGGACGGAATAGCCCATGGCATACCTCCGAGAGGTACGCCAAAATCATCCGCCTCTATTGCAGGGCTGTCAATAGCTGCCCTACGGCGCGGCCGTAACTGCAGAAGGCTTCGACAGTGCAGCGGTAGCCGGGGCGGCAGTAGCCGCAGCCTGTATCCTCAACGCCAGCCGGGGAAAGCTGAAGCTGCCTCCGGCGTCGTCGATCACGTTTACCTGGCAGATGTAAGTTCCCGGTTTTAATTGGGTCAGCGGCACGTCGAACTGAAAACCTACCGCATCGCGCTCCGGGATATTGATCGCGTCGGCGACGACCAGCGGAGTCTCGTAAACCTTCACGCCGTTGCTCATAAATTCAATGCTGGTCAGCACGTGGACGGGCTTGCCGCTGCGCCGCTTCAGCCCTGGAGAGTCCGCCACAGCCGCTACGGACTGCTGCTTCGCCGGATCGTACACCTCGTACAGAAAATAAAGGTGCTGGTCCTGCCGGAAGACATGCGGGATATTCGGGATCCACTCCATGCCATCCCGCACCAGAGGGCTTTCCGCCTTCTTCGTCGCGTTTGGCGTGCGCTGGCTCGACAGAACAATCGAACTCAGCTTCAGCGGAGACTTCCGCAGGTCCGGAACCTGGATATCGGTCTCGAAACTGCCCATCCGCCCGGTCTCGTTCTCGCGCACGACGAACTTCAGGTGATATCGTCCCGGCGCCAGGGTAAATCCGGTCGAGTATTGAATGTTCTTTCGTTGCACCTGCTGCGATGAATCGAGCGCCAGCTTCACCGTATCGCGAACGTTGCCCACTACGATGCCCTGCGCGTCCTTCACCTGTCCCATGACATCGATGTTTGCCTTGTCGCGATCGCCATTCTTTACAAAGGGAATCTGCGAGCCCGGCACAATCAACGAGACCGGAACGAAAAACTTATTGTCCTCCAGCCGGAAATAAAGCGCCTGCAGGTATAGGGCAACATCGGTTGCGGGCAGATCGCTGCGCATCTGCTCGGTCAAAGCCTGTTCCCGGTCTTCCGTCTTCTGGTGCTTGAAGTCGGCAGGCGCATAATATCCAGGCCGGTAGTCCAGCTTTACGTCGTTGCGGTTCAGCTTCACGGTGAGATGCCGGTAGCTTCCATCGCGTGCCGTATTGGTGGAGTGAAAGCCAAGGATGTAATAAGCCTCGGTGTCATGCTGGATCTGCTGGAACGCCGGGCCAAAGTCGTTCGAGTCGAAGAAGGCCTTTCCTCCGGTGTCGCTGGCCAAAGTCCCGAGCGTCTCCTGCGAGCCGAAGTTCGCATCAAGGTTGCTCTGCATTGCTCCACCGCTATAGGCAGCCGTTCCGCGCAGGCTGCCCGTGGATGCATTTCCCAATGGAGATAACGCCTCCAGCCCTCGTGAGTCCACACTGTAGATGGCCATGTTCGCGCGCACTGCCTCATTCGTGGCCGCGCGCATGCTCGCCTGGTTTTCGATTCCCTGCCGCGACAGGCCGCCGCTGAAATATAACAGGCTTTTCCGCTGGTCCACTCGCTCCAGCGACTTTGCAATTGCCCGGATTGCATACAGTTCCCGGTCCGTATTCAGGGCGTTGTACTCGCTATCGTCTGCGGTGAAGCTCGATGCATCGTCGGCTGTTCCGCCGGAGTTGCCGCCCTCATTTCCGCTTGCAAATCCAGTGCCCTCGGTGCCGTTGTACTTGCCCAGGCCTTTCAGCAGCAATGTCTTGTCCGCCGTAAAGTCCTGGTCCATGCTCAGAGAGGTATCGAGACTCACCAGCGCGACAAGGTCGGCAGGCTCCATCTTTTTATTCACATAATCCTGCGCCGCTTCGACTGCGCGGTCGATATCCTCTGGCTGTATGCTGCTCAGATCGAAGAACATCACAATCAGTCGATGATTTTTCAAGGCGGCCGCATCGGAAGCAAAATCGCCGTTTAGCAGATCGGCAATCGTAGCTTTGCCGGTGACAGTCGTCTTCTCGTGCAGCACCGCCGCTTCATCAACGTTCTGGTAGTCGAAGCTGGCAATCTTCTGCGGCTTTCCATTTTCGAGAATCGTGAATTCGCTCGCCTTCAGGTCCTTTACTACCTCACCGGTCTTCTTATCGCGCACCACCACATTGGTCAGCACAATCTCGCTCTGAACTTTCAACGTAAAAGTTCCGGCAGGACCTTCCTGTTGCGCCATAGCAGGCGTTCCCGTGAGCACGCCCAGGAGCGCCGCCGCTGCAATCACCGAACACATGAATGCAGCAACTTTCTCAAACCGCTGCCAACGACCCATCACCAGAACTCTTTTCACGTCCATTACTCCCATCAACAAACGACTGCCCTTTAGAACCGATACCGCGCAAATACTGTAAGCGTGCGCATCGACGCTGCGCCCCTTACCTGTCCAAATGTCGGCGAGTTGAGTGTTGTGTCGATTCCTGAATACTGCACGATGTTCAACGCGTTCGCCGCCGTTACCCGCGCCTCAAACGACCGCGTATCGCCCAGCGGTATGGTTCGCGACAGCGATGCATCCACCACCGTCGTGCCCGGCCCTTCAATCGAGTTGCGCGATGCCGTGCCAAACTGCCCGGTAGCGGGTGTAGTAAACGCAGCCGGATTGAACCAGTTGCCGAGCTTCCCTTCCCCGCTGATCGGCACGTCGAAGTTCCGGTTCGGACGCAGCGAGTTGCTGGTGCCCGTAGCCGTCTCCTGCACGGTCAACTGGTAATTCGGCGTGTAGTACGGCCCACTGGCAAACGTGAAGTCGCCGGAAAGTGAAAAGCCATCCATCACCCTGGACCACACGCCGCCTTTGGATAAGAAAAGGCGGTTCGGCCCAAACGGCAGCTCGAAGACCCAGTTGCCCGTCAGCTTATGGCGAATGTCGAAGGAGCTATTGCTCTCTTCCGCATTCAGATCATTGTCGTTCTGCGCCACCGTCTGCGAGCCTCCGCCGATCGAAGAGGCGTTGTCGATCGAGTGACCATACTGATAGGTTGCCTGCAGCGACACGCCCTTTTGCAATCGCTTCCGCACATTCACTCGCAGCGCCTGGAAGCGCGAATAACCAAGCGAATCCTCATAGTTGAAGGCCTGCGCGTCCGGGTTCAGCAGGCCCGTCGGCGTGCGATTCGGCGCGCGGACCATGTCAAGATCTCCGCCCACCGAGCCGTCGTACCCGATATTGGCAACGATGCCCATTGGCAACGTCCGCTGAATATCGAGGTCCCACACCTGGACATGGCCGAGGCGGTAGTTCAGGTTTGCGCTGAAGTTGTTCTGCACCGGAGCAGTCGAGCAGTTGAATGCGTCAGCCAAGGTAAATTGCCCGTAGACTCCACACCCCTGCTGCCCGGCGATGTTCGTCTGCGTCACCGCGAACGGCTGCTGGTTGGCAAGCTGTCTCGCAATCGTCGCATACTGGCCGGTGTTGTAGTTGATGCCATAGCCCCCGCGTATCACCGTGTTCTTCAGGAAGCGCAGCGTTGGCCGGTAGGCAAAGCCGAACCGCGGCGAATACAGGGTGCGGTCAGGATTGACAAGCGAACGCGGAAAGCCGCCGCTGTATGTTCCCTTCTGGTCCGGCAGCACCGCCTCCACCGTGGAAAAATCCGCGTTGTGGTCCAGGTTCACCAGATGATTGTTTTTCTCAATGTAAGGAGAA
>Ga0157370_10005755_pt1 | contig 13857 bp, 10 predicted proteins | sample C35metaG_FD_113463 | JGI IMG/M metagenome (GOLD analysis project Ga0157370, IMG submission 113463) | Corn rhizosphere microbial communities from Kellogg Biological Station, Michigan, USA - C3-5 metaG | ecosystem: Host-associated > Plants > Roots > Rhizosphere > Soil | place: USA: Michigan...
ACCCCGGGGCTCACGAGGTTGGAATGTCTGCAAAGAGCGATCCGCGCGACGAGTCCGCCGGTGTGGAGTATTCGTACCGACGCACGTTGAGCGCCGGCGAGCTATTGCCCGCGATCGGAGTGGGCGTGGCTGCCGGTGCGCTGGCGTTTTACGTGACGCGCATCCTCCTCCAGCGCACGCCGCTATCCGCTCGCACGCTCCCGACGTCGCGCCGTCCACGGCGCGCGCCGCAGTCGCATGGCGGTTGATGCATCGGCGACTTGATGCGCGGCTCGTTCGGCCCGTCGTCGCCGCCGCGCTTGCACTCTCGGCCGTGCTTCCGGCGGCGGCGCGCGGGCAAGAGGTCGAGTGCGACAAGAAGGGCGAGACGGAGGTCCGGTCGCTGGCGTTCGATGGCAATCGCACGTTCAGTGATGACGAGCTCTCGGCGAGCGTGCTCACGACCCCGTCGTCCTTCACGCGCCGCCACTTCAAGTTCTTCGGCGCACGGCGGTGCTATCCCGACGTCGGGCTCAAGCCGGACGTCGACGCGCTGAAGGCGCTGTATCAGAACAACGGCTTCTACAAGACGACGGTCGACACGGTCGTGAAGCTGGTGTCGCCGCGGGTCGTGGACGTGGTGTTCCGAATCGACGAGGGGCAGCCGCTCATGATCGATTCGTTGACGATCACGGGGCTGGACTCGGTGCCCAACCCGGAGAGCATCGTCCACGATCTGCAGATGCGCGTCGGCGGCCGGTTCGGGCTGCTGCTGCTCTTCACCGACATCGATTCGATCAACGCGCGCCTTCGCAACGCCGGATACCCGCGCGCCGACATCCTCAAGTCATATCGAACGCACCCGGATCAGTTGCGCGCCGAGGTCGATCTGGATGTGTCGACCGGGCCGCGCACGAGGATCGGAACGATCGCCATCGAGCGCACCGGCGTGAAGAACAAACCTGCCCAGATCGATAGCGCGGTGGTGCTGCGCTTGCTCGGGTTCGGGTCGGGGAACTGGTACAGCGACCGCGCGCTGGCCGACGCGCAGCGCAATCTCTACAACGTGGGGGCATACCGTCACGTCGGCATCGCGCTCGACACGACGGCGCAGCCGAATGACAGCGTCGCCAACGTGCTGATCGATCTGCGAGAGGATTTGATGCGGCAGGTCGATCTCGAGGAAGGCTGGGCGACGCTCGACTGTTTCCGCGTGAACGCACAGTACACCGACAAGAACTTTCTCGACGCCGGCCATCATCTGGAGCTCACCGGTCGCGTATCGAAGCTCGGGTACGGCGCGCCGACCAGCTCACGCGCGACTCGGAACCTCTGCTATCGGTCGTTGCTCGATCAGGACAGCCTGGCCAGCTCCAAGCTCAACTATTACACGGGCGCGACGGTGCGCGAGCCAACGCTATTTGGAACGCACTGGGTGCCGTCGTACTCGCTTTACACCGAGCGGCGGGGCGACTGGAAGGCGTACCTCCGTACGACGGAGGTCGGCGGCCAGTTCACGGCGACGCGAAACGTCGGTATCGGTATGCCCTTTCGCGTGGGGTACACGTTCGAGGTCGGTCGAACGCTGGCGCAGCCGGCGGTGCTGTGCGCGCAGTTCAGCCGTTGCGATCTGGCTGGTCAGGCCGACGTACAGAAGCGGCTTCGGCTTGCCATCGCGAACGCGTCGCTGCAGCGCGTCCGCACCGACAATGCGGTGGAGCCGACGAGCGGCTACGTCATCGGCGGCGAGGTGCGGGGGGCGGCGACGGCGATTGGATCCGACCCGTCGCTCCAATTTCTCAAGGGGACGGCGGACGGCTCGTGGTACCACACGCTGCATTCGAGAGTGGTCTTCGCGGGCCGGCTGCGCGGCGGCATCATCAGCGGCGGCGCGGCGCACGACAGCGCGGCGCGTCTGCCTCCGCCGCAGGAGCGGCTGTTCGCGGGCGACGCGACGAGCGTCCGCGGCTTCCAGCAGAACGAGCTCGGCCCGCTCGTCTACCTGATGAATCGCGGCGATATCGACAGCCTTCCGCGCGGCGAGTCCACCTACGTGTTCGTCGCGAAGCCAAACGTGCCTGCATTTCGGTCGATACCGGTAGGCGGCAACCTGCTATTCGTGCTCAACGCCGAGCTGCGCGTTCGGGACCCGTTCTTTCCGGCGCTGCTCGAGTACGTGCCCTTTCTCGACGCGGGCGCGGTGCAGCAGGTGGGGCACAACTTGAACCCGGGCAAGCTGTCGTACACGCCCGGGCTGGGTATCAGGGTGTTCTCTCCGATCGGCCCCATTCAGCTCAACGCGGGGTACAATCCGTATGGCGGCAGACCGGGTACGGCCTACTTTGCCACGCCGGTCAGCACGACGACGAACAAGGCTCCGCTGATCTGCGTGACGTCACCCGGCGACCCTGAGGTTCCGATAACGATTTCAGGTGGGCGACTCGAGCAGGACGTCGCGGCCTGCCCCAGCACGTTTCGTCCGACGCTGTCGTCAGGGTTTCTCAGACACCTCACGTTCACGCTCTCGATCGGTACCGATTTTTAGATGACCCGCCGCCGTTTGGTGGCGCTCGTGAGCGCCATCGTGCTCGCCTCGCTGCTGATCCTCGTGTTCGCCGCGGGGCTCTTCGTGACGCACACGACGACGGGCCGGGACCAGTTGCGGGATCTGGTCGTCAAGCCGTTCGTTGCGCGCAAGTTTCCCGGCGCCACGTTCTACATCGGGCGCATGAGCGGCAGCTTCATCGGCAGCGTGACGCTCGACACGCTGGCCATTCGTGACAAGCGCGGCGACCTCTTCCTGAGCACGGGACGGGTGACCGTCGCCTACAATTGGCGGGACCTCGTCGACAATCGCATCTACGTGCAGCATGCCGACGTGCAGCACCCGTACCTGCATTTCGTGCAGCACGCCAACGGGCAGTGGAACTTCCGCGAGATCTTCGCCGGCCCGAAGAATCAACAGCCGATCATGCCGAAGGACGTGAACACGCGCAACTTCGGCGATTACATCGTCATCGACTCGGCACACACGCGTGGCGCCACGTTTCTCCTCACCCTGCCCTGGCATCCGGACGATTCGCTGCGCGGCGCGCGGCGCGACAGCGCCATTCGTGTGCACCTGACGAAACCAGAAAAGGCGGTCGCGAAGACCTTCGATGGATACGGACGAACGTACGCCTGGCGGAACATCCAAGGGTTGATCTCGCACGCACGCCTCGCCGATCCGGACAGCGACAAGAAGTTCGGTCAGCAATTCCGCGTCGCCGCGCTCTCGGCCGACGAATACGAGCCGACGTTCAAGTTCCGAAACGTCACGGCCAACGCGCGTCACCAGGGAGATTCGATCTGGTTCGACGTGCCCCATTTCGACATGCCCGGGTCGACCGGTACCGGACACGGCAAGGTGTGGTGGGGAAGCGAGCTGCCCACGCGCTACGACATCGCCATTCACGGCGACTCGGTGTCGCTCGGCGACGTCAACTGGGTGTACCCGACGCTGCCGAGGACCGGCGGCGGCACGTTGGATCTGGCGATCAAGAACGACCCCGATCCAAAAAAGCTCAACATCCTGGATTTCAAGCTGTCGAAGATGGACGTGCGCAGCACGAAATCGCACCTCACCGGCGACATGACGTTCAGCACCGGCGCGCCCGTGCTGCTCGTGCGGAATGTGGACCTCCGTGCGGACCCGATGGATTTCGATCTCATCCGTACGTTGGCCGGCAAGCCGTTGAGCGTCGATTGGCAGGGCCAGCTGATTGGGACGGTCAAGGCGCGCGGCGGTCCGGTCACGCACTTCGTCGTCGACGACATGCGAGGCAGGTTCGAGGACGCGCACGTCCCGGGAGCCGTGTCGCGGTTCGCGGGCAAGGGCGAGCTCGACATCCTGTATCCCGCGTTCACCGCCTTCCACGGGTTCTACGTCGACGCCGGGTCGATCGACCTCCGCTCGATCGAATATCTGTTCCCGAGCTTTCCGCGGCTGAAAGGGTTCGCGTCGGGAACGGCGACGCTCGATTCGTCGTGGCTCGACGTGCGATTCTCCGACGCGCACGTCGTCCATCAGGATGGTCCGGGCGAGCCGTCGGAGCTGACGGGAAGCGGTCGGATCACCTACGGCGAGCCGTTCATGATCTACGACGTCGCGCTCGACGCACAGCCGTTGTCGCTGACGACGCTCGCTCGCTCCTATCCGATTCCGCTGCGGGGCCTCGTGAGCGGACCGATCCACGCGAAAGGTTCGTCGCCCGACCTCGAGCTGTCGCTTTCGCTGCAAGGCAGTGCGGGCGCGTTGAGCTACGACGGACGACTCGACATCGACACGATCGGCGGGATCGGCGTACGGGGCCGCGGGCAGTTCAGCGCGCTCAACCTCGCCGCGCTGCTGGACAATTCGAAGATCCCTTCCGGTACGACGAGCGGCCACTACGAGGTCGACGTTGCCGGCGAGACAACGGCCTCGCTCGAGGGATCGGCGAACATCGGAATCGAGCGTACGGTCATCGACAGCATACCGGTCTATCCGTCGCATGCAAGCGTGCGATTCGCCGGGGGGAAGATGCTGGTCGATTCGCTTCGCCTGCGGACGGCCGCGATGACCGTCACGGCGTCGGGGGCGATCGGGCTGCCAAAAGGAGCGAGGGACTCGCTGGCGTTCTCGATGACGGCCGACTCGCTGGGCGGGCTGCTGCGCCCGTTCCTCGCGCGTCCGGACACGACGCTGTTGGGCGCCGCGACACCGCCGGACTCGATCTCGGGTTCGCTTGAGCTCGAGGGGAAAGCGACCGGAACGCTCGACGCTGTCGACGTGGCCGGCGTGCTGAGAGGCCAGGATCTGTACCTGAACGCGAAGGGAGCAGACTCCGTCGTGGCCAACTTCGACGTTCACGACGCGCTGCACACGAGGTCGGGCACCGTCCGGGTCCATATGAACGCCGTCACCCTGGCCGGTGTCGTGCTCGATTCGATCAGGGCGACCGCTGGGCTCATCGATTCGACGCACACGCGCTTCAGCATCGCGGCGGCGAGCCACAACGGGCCGACCGCATCAGCGGCTGGAACGTGGACGGCGCCGCGCGGCACTCGGACGCTCGGGCTCGACTCGCTCGGTTTCGGGATCGGGGACAGCAGATGGCGCCTCACGGCTCCGGCACATCTGGACATCGACAGCGCAGGTGGGGTGCGCCTCGACTCGATCGTGCTGCACAACGGAGATTCGGCGTCGATCGGGTTGATTGGAAGCATTCCCGTGGACGGCGCAACGTCTGTCCAACTTCGCGGATCGCGCCTGCCGCTGCGCGATCTCGGCACGCTGGCGCAGCTCCCCGATACGATCCTCGGCCTCGGCGACCTCGCGTTGTCGGTTACCGGGACCAAGGCGAAGCCGCACATCACGACCACGGCGATGCTTTCCTCGATCAAATGGAATGGCGTCGAGATCGATCGCGTGGCGGCGAATGGCCAGTACCAGGATGGGCGCGTGAATCTCGACGTCAACATGGTGCCCAAGGGCCAGCCACCGGTGCTCGCGAGCGCGAGCTTGCCTTACGACGTGACGCTGTTCGGGATCAAGCCGCGAAGCGACTCGGTGTCCGGCTCTCTCGCCGCCGACTCGACCGACCTTTCGATCTTCCAAACCCTGCTGCCACGCGGCGTGACGCTGTCGGGACGGCTGAGCGCCAAAATGGATGCGCGCGGAACCTTGCGTGCCCCGGTGTTCAACGGAAACGTCTCGATCAAGAACGGCTCGGCGATCGCCGCGCCGCTCGGCGTCACGCTCACCGGCATCAACGGCGGCATCTCCGGCGCGGTGACGACCGCGGGCCAGGACAGCATCCACGTCAACCTCACTGCGTCGACCCAGGACAACTCGTCGGGCGTGGTCGGCGTCGACGGCTGGGTGAAGAACCTGCTGCAGGCGAAGGAGCGTCAGCCGCTCGCGTTCACGATCACGGCCAACTCCTTCCACATGTTCGATCGGCGCTCGATCGCCGATATCTACGTGACTACGACGCAGCCGCTGCAACTGACCGGCAGCGTACAGGGTGCCACGCTCACGGGAGCGTTGCTTGTCGACCGCAGCGCGATCTTTCTTGCCGATCGCGATCTGGCGAGAAAGCGGGCGGTGCAGTTGATCGCCGACAGCGCCGCGCAGGCGGGCGGCGTCAACTTGCCGGCGATGTTTTCCTCGCTCATGGCGAATCTGAACATTCCGAACGTCGCCGTCAGATTGGGCAACGACGTGCGCCTGCGATCGACCGAGGCGGACGTGAGGCTGGCCGGCGAGTTGCAGCTCGTCACGTCGACCGCGCAATCGACTCGTACGCTGGCGTCGACCGGACAACTCGTGCCGCGGCTGGCGCTGGAGGGTTCGCTCAAGACCGTGGGCGGAACGTACAACCTGAACCTTGGGCTCGTGCAGCGGGAATTTCAGGTGCAGCCCGACGGCGCGGTGGCGTTCAACGGTCCACCCGACAATCCGACGCTCGACATCTGGGCGCAGTACAACGTGAAGCAGGTTCGCGACAAGGACCTCGGAATACTCGTCCACCTGCACGGTCCGTTGTTGCCGAATCCCGTGATCGATTTCAAGAGCACTGCCGACTACGACATCTCGACGTCAGATTTGTTGAGCTATCTGATCACGGGGCGGCCGGGCTTCGACTTCAGCGCGAAGCAGGGGCAGATCGTCGGATCCTTCCTCGCGCCGACGGTGAGTGCGTTGACGTCGAGCGCCCTCCGTCAAAGTCTTGGCTCGCGCCTCGACATGATCCAGTTCCAACTGGGCACGGGCGGCTCGGCGAGTGATGCCACCGCCACGACGGCGGGGAACAGCCAGTGGTCGCAGTATCTGTTCGGCTCGACGATCAGCGCCGAGACGCAATTCCGGAACAACTTGTTCCTGAGCGTCAACACCGGGCTCTGTCAGTTCAGCAACTTCAACACGACGCCGGTGACGCTCAACACGCTCGTCGGCGCCAAGGTGGAGTATCGGTTCAGGCCGACCTTCTCGACGCAGGTCGCTTACGATCCACCCAGCGTCGGCCGAACCGGATCGTGCGGCACGGGGCAGAGCATCATCGGTCTGGTGCCGACGCCGGGGCAATTCAGCCTGGGCTTCTTCCACACGTGGCGGTTCTGATTCGGCGGGTCGTCCTGATCGCGAACCCGGCGTCGCGCCGGGGAAAACGGCTCGCCATGGTGGCCCACAACGCGCTGGCGAGCCGTTCAGTCGTCTCCGACGTCATCTTCACCGAACGCCCGGGACACGCAGCCGAGTTGGCTGTGCAGCATAGTCCTCACTACGACGCCGTGCTGGTACTGGGGGGCGACGGGACGGTGATGGAGGTCGCCGGTGCACTCTCGGGCACCAACGCGCCCATTGGCGTGCTCGCCGGCGGAACCGGGAACCTCCTCGCGCGCGCTCTCGGCATCCCGCTATCGATCTCGCGCGCCGTGGAGGCGTTCGTCGACGGCGACGACCTGCTGATCGATCTCGGGCGGGTCGATTCGGGCCGGCGGTTCGCCATCGCCGCAGGCGTCGGCATCGACGCGACGATGATCGCCGAAACGCCGGACTGGCTCAAGCGTCGATTGGGTGTACTCGCGTACACGATCATGGGCACCCGGGCAGCGCTCCGCGCGGTCCTGCGTCACGAGTTTTTCCGGGCCCGGGTGACGGTCGACGGCGTGGTACACGAGCGCGACGCCGCGGCTGTGATGATTGCCAACTTCGGAGCGGTGCTCGGTGAACGCATCATGCTCGGACCCGGAATTCGGACGGACGATGGCTTCCTCGATGGCTGCATCTTTTCGCCGCGCACGATCGCGGACGCGTTGCGCATCATGTGGCGTCTGGTGCGACACGATTTCCGATCCGACCCGTGTCTGCTGTATTGTCGCGGCCAGAACATTCGCGTGGAGACGACGCCGCCGATGCCCTGGCAGGCGGACGGAGAGCTGATGGGGACGACGCCATTCGCCGCCGCCGTCGAGCCGCTCGCGGCACGGCTCATCGTGCCGAGGAAAGGCTGACCGCGTGACGCGCGTCACCGGTCGCTCGCGGAACGTGAACCCCAACCACTAACTTGACCCAATGGCACAACTTCGAGAGCATGACGCGATGCGTTGCCGCGCGTGCGGGCGCGAGGAGCGCGCGTCGGAAGGATATCCATGTGTCGATTGCGCGACCTTCATCTGCATCATGTGCGACATGCGAGGCGTGACGCGCTGTCGTGAATGCCAGGCGAAGCACGACGCCGCGAGCGCGCCAAAGTCGGCCACATGACGGCGCGCGTCGAGGCGGGCCTCGCCGAGCCCGAGCTGGCGGTTCTCTACTCGGCGATCGTGCGTTCACCCGTGGCGCCGATGCACGGCGAACCTGGAATCGGCAGCCAGATGATCTCTCAACAGGTCGCCGGACACCGCGTCGAGGTCCTCGATCAGGAAGGTGATTGGGTGCGCGCGCGCGGCGAAGACGGCTATGAGGGCTGGATGCACGTCGGGTTCCTGCGGCGCATTTCCGGCGAGGCCGTGTCCCACGAGCCGCCGGCGTCGCTGATCTCGCTCGGTTGCGTCACGCGCACGTCGGCAGGCGATCAACGAGCGCTGCCGCTCCGCGCCATTCTTTCGCCGGACGAGTCGCCGATCTCGGGCGAGACGATCGAGTCGGTCCAGCGCGCCAATCGCTTTCCACTGGAACCACTCGCCATTACGGAGAGTGCGCAGCGGTTCTTCATCGGCGCCGGCTATCTCTGGGGAGGCGTCACGCCGTGGGGCGCCGACTGTTCCGGCCTCGCGCAATCGATCTTCGCGCTCCACGGACTCCAACTTCCGCGCGACGCATGGCAGCAGGCGGAGCTCGGCCAGGACGCGGGCCGCGATCTCGGCGAGTCGCTGCCGGCCGACCTCCTTTTCTTCTCCGATCGTACCGACAAGCGCGTCACGCACGTCGGCATTGCGCTCGGCGATGGTCGCATGGTTCACCTCTCGCTCGGCCGCGGCGGTTATTCCGTCGAGCGCCTGTCTGATCGCGCCGATCCATTCGTGGCAAAGCTCCGCGCCAGCTTCTTGTTCGCGAGGCGAATGCTGTAGACCATTCAGCGGCCGGCGGGTGGATGGGTCGCGTCCGGGCTCGGGCTCCTCGTTCGGCCGGGAAGCGGGGCCGCGGAATCCGCGGAATCAACGGAAACGGCCACGGAACGACTCCGTGGCCGGTCTGCCTCCAGGGACCGGATCGGCGGTGGTGATTTTGGGAGTGGTCTGCTCGTACCACTCACCCCCGGCCGTTCCCGCCGGCACCCCGCCATCTGCGCGTTCTCGCGCGTTTCGCGTGTTCTCCTGTTCTCTCGTGTTCCAAGCTGATTCGGCGCGAATCGGCTTGGAACAAAATGGAATAAAAGAACCCGCAAAAGCGCGCAAAAACTCGCGAATGCATGGTGAACTGGCCGAGCGTCGCCAGTCGAGAGATTGACCTGGCGATCGAATCGCGACTCGCCATGTAGAGCCAGAACGGAAATGGACGCCGATCGCACGGACAGTGCGGATTGGAACGGACGCCGCGTCGACGACCGTGTGAAGGGCGGCAACGGCAAAAAGAAGAACGCCCGCAACATGATGTCGTGGCCGTCCGACCGGCCCTGGGAATCATTCCGTGGCTATTCAGCTCACCATCGTGTTCGGCGACATCTGGGCGGCGGTGCGGACATGGACGCCGACGTCGATCGTTGGCTCGCCGTCGACCGCGATCGCCATCGTGTAGCTGCCGGCGGAGTCCATGGGCAGATCGAGCTGGGCGATCAGTGGCAAGTCCATCTCCAGGACGCCGGGCGGCGGCGCGCCGACGTTGAGATCACCTGAGCTGCTCCACAATTCCTGGCCTGTGGGGCTGAGCCACCGGAACGACACGGTGTGGGCGCCGATGTCGGCGCCCGAGCCCTTGAGGTGCACCACGAGGTGCGCGCGCGGATGGACGGCCGGCAGCGACGCGACCTGCAGCGCGTCGAACACGCCGAGGACGTTGAGCTTTCCCTCTTGCGAGAGGTTCGCCGCATCGGCGAAGAGAGCGAACGACACATGCATGCATCAACATAGACAGGACGAAGCCCGGCCGTCTACTTTTCACTTCATGGGTTCGACTGCCACGGAAACGGTCACGCCCGGCCGCGCGACGACGACGCGGCCGGGCGTTTGGCTCACAGACATCGCGCTCGTGCTGATGGCGCTCATCTGGGGCGTGAATTTTTCCGTGGTCAAGTTCGGAACGACGCTCGTGCCGCCGCTCGCGTACAACGGCGTACGCGTGATGGTGGCGGCGGCGCTGCTCATGACGATCGTCGCCGTGTCGAAGTCGCCACTGCCGCCGCGACGAGTCATCGTGGCGCTGCTCGCGCTCGGCGTCCTCGGAAACGGGATTTATCAGATCTTCTTCGTCGAAGGCATTTCCCGGACGCGGGCGAGCGATGCGGCCCTCGTCGTCGCGGCGTCGCCGGCGTTCATCGCGATCATCGGACGGCTGCGCGGCGTCGAGCGGGCGAGTGCACGCCGCGTCATGGGCATCCTCCTGTCGATGGCGGGCATCGCGCTCATCGTGTTCGCCACGACTCGTGCCGACGACGGGCGCTCGTCCCTCGCTGGAGACCTGCTCGTTCTCGCGGGTTCGCTCTCGTGGGCGACCTACACGGTGCTGCTCAAGCCGTACACGGAGCGCGTGTCGGGCATTCAGGTTTCGGCGTTCACCATGGTCGGCGGCGCAGTGCCGCTGTTTCTCATCGCGCTTCCGTCCATCGCGCACGCGAGCTGGAGCACGGTTCCTCCGCTCGGCTGGGCCGCACTCCTCTACAGCGCGGTGTTCGCGCTCGTCATCGCGTATCTGTTCTGGTATCGCGGCATTCGCGTGATCGGCCCGACGCGAACGGCCATGTACTCCAACGTCCAGCCGATCATCGCGGTGGCCTTCGCGTGGATCGTGCTCAGCGAGACGCCGACTGTCTGGCAGGGCGTCGGCATGGCGTGCATCATGACCGGCCTGCTCCTGACGCGCACGTGAAGCTCGTTCTCTTCGACATCGACGGCACGATCCTCCTGACCGACGGCGCGGGGCGCCGCGCCGTGCAGCGCGCGCTCGTCGAGGTCTTCGGCAGCGCCGGATCGGCGGACCATCGCTTCGACGGGAAGACAGATCCGCAAATCGTCCGCGAGCTGATGCGCATGGAGGGTCACGGCGATGAGCACATCGACGAGCGAATGGGCCGCATGCTGGCCCGGTACGTGGAGCTATTGCACGAGGAGCTGCGAGGCGGCCCCGGAAGCACGCGTCTCATGCCAGGCGTTCGCGAGCTGCTCGACGCGCTCGACGCGCGAGACGACGTGCTGCTCGGGTTGCTGACGGGTAACCTCGCGGCGGGAGCGCGGGCAAAGCTGAGCGTTGCCGGCATCGATCCCGACCGCTTTCGGATCGGGGCGTTTGGCTCGGACCACGAGCTGCGGGGCGAGCTGCCACGCGTCGCTCAACAGCGGGCCCGCGACGAGCTCGGGCTCGACGTCGCCGGCAGCGACGTCGTGGTGATCGGCGACACGCCGGCAGACATTCAGTGCGGGCGCGCCATCGGCGCGCGGGCCATCGCCGTCGCCACGGGCCACTATTCGGTCGCCGATCTCGAGCGCCATCACCCGGCGGCCGTCTTTGCCGATCTGTCGGCAACCGACGAGGTCGTGCAAGCAATCGTCGGCGACGACCTGGCCCGCGGGCCGCGCGGTAGATTTGTCGAATGATCGACCGCCTGCGCGGAACCGTCGCATTGACTGCCATCCGCCTCGGGCGACAGGACCTCGGCGCCGCCACCGCCGCCGTGGACGACGAAGCGTTGACGATCGTCGCTCAGACGACCGGCGACGACGCGCCGCTCCGCGTTCGTCTGACGAGCATCGACGACCTCTCGGCGGCCGGGGGGCAGCTCACCATCGCGCTTCGCGACGGCACTCGGCTTACGCTCGTCTGCGAGGCTCACGCCGATCTGCGCGACGACCTGCTCGTGCGCTGCAGGGCCCTGCCAGAGCTCACGCGGACGCTTCGGGGATTCGGCTCGCGACGCGCGAGCCGCGGCACCCGCGAGAGCGCGCCGAGCGATCAGCAGCGCTTCTTTGCTCCGTTGCTCGACGCGCGCCGGAACGCATGGGGCACGCGCGATCCGATATCGACGATCGCGGCGTTCGATGCGTCGTCGCTTGCCGCCGCGTTCGCGGCAATCCTCGATTCGTTCGCGAAGGAGCGGTACGGAGACTACGCGCCGGCGCGCCGAGCGCTCACGGCGGAGCTGGTTGACCTGGGCGAACCGTTGCGCGAGGCGCTGGACGCGTTGCGCGTGTCCGCCGCCCAGGCGACCGCCGCCACCGAGGATCTGCGGCTCTGGCGTGCATGGGCCACGCGGCTTCGCGCGACCTTCGAGACGGCCGATCGCGTGTGGCTCGCGCTCGATGCCGCGCTCGACGCACGTCCGATGCGACCGTGATCGTCGGCGTCGGGGTCGACGCGGTCGACATCGAGCGGATCGAGCGAATGTTGGCGGACAAGGGCGATCGCATGCTGCGGCGTCTGTTCACGCCGGAGGAGCTGTCGTTTCTGTCGACGAAGCTCGCGCCCGCACAACACCTCGCGGTCCGCATCGCGGCCAAGGAAGCGGCGTACAAGGCGCTCGCCGGCAACGATTTGGCACGCGGCATCAGTTGGCGGGAGGTCGAGGTGTTCTCGCTCGGCGACGGCGCGCCCAAGCTCCGTCTTCACGGCCGCGCCGCCGATCGCTACGCGGAGTTGGAGGCGACCAGCGTCCACGTATCGCTCACTCACAGCGCCGCGACCGCGGTCGCCGTCGTGATCGTGGAGCGCTAGCGACTTGCTCAACGTCGCGCTCTACAATGCCAAGCGCAATCCCGATATATTCCCTCGGCAATGAATTTAAGAGCCAAGCTCGGCCGCTTTGCCGCCGTGATCGCGATTGTCGGATTCGTCGCCCCGCGCGTTGCGGCGCAGGACGAGCATCCGATCCGGCGCGTTGCCAACATCGTCAGCGTGGCGGTGGAGGAGTACAGGAAGGGCATCGACGACAAGGGTCGGCTCATTTCGGCCGACGAATACCAGGAGGCCGTGGGCTTCCTGAAGGACGCGCGTGATGCCGCGGCCCGGCTGCCGGGCGACCGGGCCGTCGCGGGACGGGCGATCCTCGATTCGATCATCGCGGCGATGGCGGCCAGGAAGCCGCCCGCTGCGATCGAGCCGCTGAGCCATCGGTTCGCGGCGGCCCTCGGGAGCGAGGCGGCGCTGGAGCTGCCGCGAAAACCGATCGACATCGCGGATGGCGAACGATCGTATCAGGCGAACTGCGCATCCTGCCACGGGCCGCGTGGCATGGGCGATGGGCCACTCGCCGCAACGTTGAACCCCAAGCCACCGGCGATCGGAACCGCCGCGGCCATGGCCGACGTCGCGCCGGCCCTGATGTTTCGGAAGATCTCGGTCGGCGTAGCCGGCACGGCGATGCCGTCGTTCTCGTCGACGCTGAGCGTGGATCAGCGCTGGAACATCGTGATGTACCTGGGGGCGTTGCGGCGAACGCCGCAGCAGGTCGCCGATGGGGAAGGCCTGTACGTCCAGGGTTGCGTCGAGTGTCACGGTGCGACCGGCCTCGGCGACGGCACGGTCGCGCGCTCGTTGAGCAAGGTCCCGCCGGAGCTCGCGTCGTTCGCCTGGCAGGCCGAGCGTAGCGACTCGCAGCTCGTTGCGGCGATCGCCGGGGGCATGCCGGGCACACCCATGCCTCCAGCCTCCGGCCTCACGCCTGCGCAGCTGCAGAGCGTCGTCGCGTACATCCGGACGCTGCC
>Ga0157370_10005757_pt1 | contig 13853 bp, 8 predicted proteins | sample C35metaG_FD_113463 | JGI IMG/M metagenome (GOLD analysis project Ga0157370, IMG submission 113463) | Corn rhizosphere microbial communities from Kellogg Biological Station, Michigan, USA - C3-5 metaG | ecosystem: Host-associated > Plants > Roots > Rhizosphere > Soil | place: USA: Michigan...
AAATCTGTAGATCCGACTGCAAATATTGCCCAAGGCAGATTTTCTCTTAAAACATGGATATTCTTCAGGCTTGGCGAATTCTATCTGGACTATGCTGAGGCATTAAATGAATCAGACGGACCAGTTGCTGATGTGTACAAGTACATAAACCTGATCAGGGAGCGTGCGGGAATGCCGGCACTTCCAACCGGACTTAATGCGGAGCAAATGAGAGAAAGGATCAGGAATGAACGTCGCGTGGAGCTAAGTTATGAGACCCACCGCTATTTTGACTGCCACCGCTGGAAGATTGCTGCACAGACCGATAACGGGCCTATTTACGGAATGAATATCAGTGCCGGAACTAGCCTGCAGGATGATGCCTACTATAAACGAACAGTAGTAGAAAGAAGGGTATTTCAGGGACCTAAACATTATTTGTTCCCAATCCCCCAAAGCGAAATAGACAAGACCCCTAATATTATTCAAAATCCTGGCTGGTAATGATCCTTAAACTTAAAACCATGAATAAGATAAATTTAACTTCAGTACTTTTAAGTGCTTTGATATTCCTGTCGGGCTGCAATAAGGATGTTTTAGTAGATCTGGATATTCCGGAAGCTGGTAATTATGCCCAATTATACATGCCACAAGCTACAAGCAATCCGATTGGTATGGGCATTAGTATTACCGATCAGGATTATGAGATACCCTACGCGGCCCATCTCGGTGGATCATTGACGGCTCAAACGGACATTTCCGTAAATTTTAAAGTTTCACCGGAACTGGTTGCCGGGTACAATCAGAAAAATAATACCACATATGAATTGCTGCCGGAAGGAAGTTATATCCTGCAGAGTGAGAAAGCAATGATCCCCAAAGGAGCACAAGGAACAGGTATTCTAAAATTGGTGATTAAAACTAAAGGCTTCCTGCAGGCATTTGAGTCTTATCTGCTTCCGGTAAGTATTTCTGCACCTTCTGGTGCCACCTTAAATAAAGAACTTAGTACTACTTACTTTGTTATTACAGGTTCTTACGCCCCTGGTGAAGTCCCACGGGAAAAAGTGCTGTCTATGGGGGCAGATGCAGGTTCGTTTTTAATAGATTTTAATGGAGACTTTATACGCAAAGCTCCGCTAACGGGGGATCTTATCTTGTATAAGGCTGATGCTGCCACCGGACAATTTAATGCCGCACCTAAAACAATCGGTTTCGGTTGGAATGTAATGGATAAAATTATCTCGTATGGCGGTAACCGCTTGATTGCAAGATTTGGAAGTGGAGCGGGAGATCTCAACCAGTACTTCCTTACCCAGGACGGGGCTTTCGGCGCCCAGCGAGGAGTTGGCCAGGGATGGGGAGGGCTCTCTGCAATAGTGCCTTTCAAAGGACTGCTATTGGGGATTGCTGCCAATGGCGACATGACTAAATTCCCTTTAAATGGCGACGGCGACTTTGATTACGGAAATATCAAACAGATTGGTAGCGGCTGGGCTGGTTTAGCTCAGATCTTTGCCTATCAGAACTCCTTGATTACCATTGAAAACAGCGGAGATATGTGGCAGTATCCTTTAACAGATGATGGTGTTTTTGGCACCAGGAAAAAGATAGGAACAGGTTGGGATATGTACATTAAGGTTATTACCGCAGGCACTGATCTGCTAGCCTTGGATGCCAACGGAGACTTGTGGCGATATAAATTTAATCCGGACGGTCTGTGGCCTCTAAAAAAAAGTAATTAATAGATGATTCAGAAAAATAGAATAATGAAAAAAGTACTGCTGAAGGGAAGAATAACCGCTATGCTCTTAGTTTGTTTGTATCTTGCTATACAACCTGCTGGGGCCAAAGAAAAGGATACCTCTTCACTCAATAAACAGGCGGCATATGCACTCATTAAACGGATCCTTCCAAAGTACGCAGATCGTTTTAAAGTGGCTTATATCCCAATGGAAAACAACAAAGATGTTTTTGAACTCGAAAGCAAGGAGGGACAGATTCTTTTAAAAGGTAATAATGGCATATCAGTTGCCAGCGCCCTTAACTACTGGCTTAAAAACTATGCGCATTGCGATATCAGCTGGAATGGTACAAATCTGGAAATTCCAACACCGTTTCCTATGGTGAAGGAGAAAATTCATAAGGTTACACCTCACGACTACCGCCACTATTTCAATTACTGTACATTTAATTATACCGCCTCATGGTGGGATTGGGAACGGTGGCAATGGGAAATTGATTTTATGGCATTAAATGGTATCAATATGCCACTTGCTATGACTGGTCAGAATGCATTATGGGACCGGGTTTACAGAAGTTTCGGTTTTGATGATGCAGATATGGATGCTTTTTTTACAGGACCCGCATATTTCATGTGGTTTTGGGCAGGCAATATTGATGGGTTAAATGGCCCATTGCCAAAAAGCTGGATGAAAAGCCACGAGGAACTGCAGAAAAAGATTTTGCTGCGCGAAAGGGAACTTGGGATGAAACCAATTCTTCCTGCTTTTAGCGGACATGTACCTCCAACATTTAAAAAAAGATTTCCAAATGCTAAAGTCGATAAGGTGAACTGGGAAGGCCGTTTTGCAGATGCTTATGTATTGGATCCTGACGACCCTATGTTTCAGCAGATCGCCGACAGGTTCATGCAGGAACAACAAAAGACCTTTGGATTGGAAAATCATTTATACGGAGCCGATACCTTTAATGAAATGGATCTTCCACATCAGGATGATGCATATGTGCGTAAAATTGGTAAAGCAGTATATGATGGCATGGTTAAAACTGACCCCAAAGCAGTATGGGTAATGCAGGGATGGTTGTTCTGGGATCGAAGGGATTTCTGGAAGCCTGAGCGCATCAACAATTACCTGAGTGGCGTACCGGACGATAAACTAATCATTCTGGATCTTTTTGCTGATGAACAACCCATATGGACTAAAACCAAATCATTTTTCGGAAAACCATGGATCTGGTGTATGCTTCACAATTTTGGCGGCAGGAATCCGCTGTTCGGCAACCTCGACTATATAGCCAAAGAACCGGCAGAAATGGTTCATGATCCTAATAAAGGTAACCTGTCGGGTATCGGTTTGGTACCTGAAGGGATAGAACAAAATCCGGTTGTCTATTCGCTGATGCTGAATCATGTATGGAGTGATCAGCCGGTAAATGTAAACGAGTGGTTAAAAGGCTATGCCCATAGTCGTTACGGAAAAAGAAACCAGTATACAGAGAAAGCCTGGGATATTTTGCATAAAACTGTCTATGCTAAAGAAGGCAGCTATGAAACCATTGTAGTGGCAAGACCCACCTTCGAGAAGGATAATGAATGGGCTTCCACAGATTTGCCTTATGATCCCCAAGCATTAATCCCGGCATGGGAAAATATGCTTGCAGCATCCAGTCAGTTTAAGACAAATGATTGCTATCAGTTTGATTTGGTAAGCATTGGTACGCAGGTGCTTGCTAATTATGCATCAATAGTTCAGCAGAAATTTGCCAGAGATTTTAAGCAAAAAAACAGCAATGGTTTTAAACAGCACAGCTCAGCGTTCATGCAGTTAATTGCCGATATGGATCAGCTGATGGGTACCCGAAGAGAATTGTTGCTAGGTAAATGGCTTAATGATGCAAAAAAATGGGGCACCAATACAGCAGAGTCCCGTTTGTACGAAAAAAATGCAAGAGATCTCATCACGCTATGGGGCGGAAAAGACGCTGTGTTACACGAGTATGCAAACAAGCAATGGTCGGGTCTGTTTAATGGCTTTTACGGAAAAAGATGGCAAATGTTTATCACAGAAGCCAGTGATGCACTAAAAGCAAAAAAGACATTTGACCAGAAGATGTTTACCGAGAAAGTAAAAACCTGGGAATGGAATTGGGTAAATGGAACAGAATCATATCCAGACCAGCCTTCGGGAGATGCTACAGAAATATCAAAAAAGATGTATGCCAAATATGGCAAGCAAATCATTGCCGCTTACAAGGAACTTAAATTAACGAACAATAAAAAATAAATTACAAATAACATATGATACCTATTACAGAACAATCATCCCTTTACGATAATCTGGAAACTAAATCAGTTCAGGAACTGACCAGCGCAATTAATCAGGAAGACCATAAGGTGGCAAAAGCAATTCAGGAGGTTTTACCTCAGGTAAACAACCTTATCACCGCTATAGTCAGTAAATTAAAGCATGGAGGCCGAATGTTTTACATTGGGGCCGGTAGCGGAGGCAGACTTTCTGTACTCGATGTCATCGAACTTCCTACTACCTACGGCTTGCCAAAAGGAATTTATAACGCAGTATTGGCCGGAGGCGAAGACCGGCTCATCGATGCACTTGAAGAAATGGAAGATGATCTGCATGAAGCATGGGGCAGGCTCAGTGCAGCAGATATTTCAGAAAAAGACATTGTTGTAGGCATTTCGGCAAGCGGGAGTACACCCTTTGTAGTTGAGGGATTAAAACAATGTCGTGCACACGGCATTGCAACCGGCTGCATTGTCAGTAATCCTGATTCTATTATTGCCGCACATGCTGATTATCCGGTAGAAGTACTCACCGGTCCTGAATTTATTACAGGAAGTACCCGGATGAAGTGTGGAACTGCCCAGAAGATGCTGCTGGATATGATTTCTACCACAGTCATGATTCAAATGGGAAGGATAGAAGGTAATAACATGATCAATGTAAAGCTCATTAACGATAAGATCATGGATCGCGGGGTAAAAATGCTGATGAAAAAAGCAGAAATTGAGAACTATGATGAGGCCAAGTCATTTCTTTTACAATACGGAACTGTAAAAAATGCGATTGAAAAGCTGGTTAAAAATCACGACTGATTATTTTAGAACCCTAAATATAAAAACATTGAAATACATTTTTATTTGTTGTTTATGGACGCTTCTGGTCATCTCTGGTTATGCGCAGTCCGATGCACACAAGGTGCATTTAATCCCGGCGCCTGCCAGCATGAACCTGAAAAGCGGAAGTTTTATTGTGGATGATAATACGGCAATCTATTATACAGATGCCATATCTCAGAAAAGCGCAGTTCAGCTAAAGGAATACCTCTATAAAAACTATGGAGCCAATTTGAAACTGTTGTCAAGAAACGCTGGAAAATTAGCTGGCGGAATCTCTTTTGTTTCTGCTAAATCCAGGGAAAAAGAATCCTATTCATTAGCGATAAATAATTCAGGAGTTGTAATTTCAGGTGATGACGCCGGAATGTTCTATGGCCTGCAAACGTTATTTCAGTTAATCAGCGCAAAAGACCAGAAACTGGAAGTCCCATGTTTGGAAATTACCGACAAACCTCGTTATGCTTACAGAGGCATAATGCAGGATGTGGGTTATCATATCTATCCGGTTTCTTTCATTAAAAGCCAGATTGAAATGCTGGCCAAATACAAAATGAATGTGTATCACTGGCACCTTACTGAAGATCATGGCTGGCGTATTGAAATTAAGAAGTATCCGAAACTTACCTCGGTAGGCGCTTTTCGTGCCAGCACACAGATCAGTAATTATACAGATTCCCTTAATGGTAATGATCATCTGCCATATGGTGGTTTTTATTCGCAGGAAGAGATCAAAGAGGTTGTTGCCTACGCAGCAGAAAAACATGTTACCGTTATTCCTGAAATTGAATTGCCGGGACATTCGGTAGCGGCACTTGCAGCCTATCCGGAACTTGCCTGCGGAGATCATCCGGGGCCGTTTAAGGTTGCAGAACGCTGGGGGATATTTGAAGATGTGTATTGTGCAGGTAAAGAAAACACCTTTAAATTTTTGGAAAATGTACTTACAGAGGTTATGGCCTTATTCCCATCTCCTTATATCCATATCGGAGGAGATGAATGCCCTAAGGACCGCTGGAAGGCCTGTAAATATTGTCAGAAACGAATTAAAGATAATCATCTCAAAAATGAATTTGAACTGCAAAGTTATTTTGTAAAACGGATAGAGAAATTTGTCAACTCCAAAGGGAGAAAGATCATTGGCTGGGATGAAATTCTTGAAGGCGGCCTTGCGCCAAATGCAACGGTCATGAGCTGGCGCAATATTGATGAAGGCATTAAAGCTGCAAAACAGGGACATGATGTGGTAATGTCTCCACTTTCACATGTTTATTTTGATTTTATACAAGGCAAACGGGAATTAGAACCATTGGCTATCGGATGGGGTTACAATTCTTTGCCCCGTGTTTATGGTTACGATCCTACGCCTGCAGAACTTTCCGACAAAGAAAAGAAGCATATCATCGGCGTTGAGGCAGCAATATGGACGGAACATATGGATACCTACCGCAAGATTGAATATATGCTTTATCCTCGTTTAATGGCATTGGCAGAGATCGCCTGGACCCCGATTGAAAAGAAGGATTCAGTTAGCTTCTTTGAACAACGGCTGCCTAAGCACCTCGCAGTCCTCGATAAAACAGATAAAATATACCGGGTGCCCGGTCCCATAGGAGTTTCGGATACCACCCTGATTGGAGCTGATTTCAACCTTGAACTCAAGGTTCCTGTAGAAGGGGCCAGTATCTATTATAATTTTGAAGGGCAGGATGCCAGAGAAACCGATTTTATTTATGAAAAACCTATACGCATTATACTAAACAAGGGCGAAAGCAGAGCTTTAAAGTCTATTGTGATTACACCATCAGGCAAACGAAGTGTAAATACTACGACCATTTTTAAAAACCCATAACCATTATTTATTCCATATGCATATGAAAATTCTAAATAAAATCACTTGCCTGGTCATCTGTACAATATGTTCCATTCCCTTTGCAGGGAATGCCCAGACGCTATATAAGTCTGGCTTTGCTAAAGCCAGCATTGAACCCTCAAAGTATCCATTCTCCCTGACTTTGGCTGGCTACGGTTATCCCAGGGATGGACGTTTTAGTCTCGATTGGATTAAAAAAACAACGTTAGAGAATTGTACTGCATTTACAGGAAATAATGATGTCTTATTTGCGGTAAGCAATGGCAACCTGCTTATGGCAAAAGCGATCGAAAAACTGAATTGGAAAAGCATTGGAAAAAGTGAAGGAATAATATCACTTACTGCTGGAAAAAAAATACTTTATGCCGTAAATAATAGGGGAGAGATCATGAGCTCTGGTTTTTCTGGTACTTTAAACTGGAAAAAGTTAATCACCGTAGAGGATGCAATAACCATTGCCTTACTTAATGACATTCTTTATGTTGCAGATCGGAAAGGAGTAATCACCTTTTCAAGTTTAAACAACAAAACATCTGGCTGGACAACACTCGCCAGTTTAAGCAATCTTATCAGTATGGTTGCTTATGAGGGTTCATTGTATGGATTAACTGCAAATGATGATCTGATGAAACTGGATCTCAGGCAAAAGGATGCCAAATGGACAAAAATTGCAAGGTATAATGGCGTCTCTTATGATGTACACCTAAAATCAATAGCAGTAGGTAACCATACTTTGTATGGGCTTACTAAAGATAATTCTGTGTTTACCGGCAGGCACCTAACAACCGGTGATCTTTCAGTTACGGCGCTGGCTATATCATCAGGTAAGCAAACCGTGGTAGTGGTAGGAGCGGATCTGTGCGGGCTTGGGTATGACTTTGTTACTTCAGTTAAGCAGGAGGTTAATAGAAAGTACCATCTCCCTGCGGCGGCAGTTATGGTAAATTCCTCACACACACATTTCGGCCCTGTAGCGCAACATTGGCCAGCCTGGCCCGAATTTGTTCAGCAGCCAGACAGTTTATATATGAATGGAATATTGAGACCTGCTATCGTGAAAGCCATCGGAGCAGCAATCAAGGCCATGCAACCGGCCGATCTGTATTTTGGCAGGGGAAAAACCGCTATTGGAGCAAATAGAGCACTTACCGGAGACAATGTGCCATACGATAATGATGTAGACGTATTGAGGGCAGTTACTAAAAAAGACCAGCAGCAAACGGTGCTGTTTTTAACAGGCTGCCACGCTGTTTTTAAAAATGAAGGCGCAGAAGGGTTCACCATTAGCCCTAATTTTCCAGGGGTGACCAGAAAGTTACTTACAGATAAAAATAACATCTCCAATGCCATATTTGTTCAGGGGTGTGGGGGCGATATTAACCCTGTTGATGATAATCATCAAAGAACAGCAGCAGCACTTGCCGCTGATGTTACGGCTGTTTTAAACCAGCCATTGCAAAAAATACAAGGTCCCATCAGTTTCTATATGGATTCAGTTAATTTTCCGGTAAAAAAATGGACAGAGCAGGAAATGCTGGCATTCAGGAAAGAAAATGATAAGGGTAACGAAAATGTAGAAGAGGAAAAGAATGTACGATGGGCCGACCACATGCTTAATCTCAATAAGGCCAATAAAATACCAGCCTCTATGCCGGTCTATATCCAAACGTTCAATGTCGGTAACTGGAAATTGATTGGGTTATCACGGGAGGTGGTGACAGATTACAGTCTTGGTATTAAGAAACTCTGGCCGGGCAAACTCGTAAGTGTTGCAGGCTATTGTAACGATGTGTCTAGCTATCTGCCTACATCCCGACATATCAACGCACACACTTACGAAGGTTTTGGTTCATTTTTCTGGTATGCCCAGCCGGCTATTTTTCCCGAATCAGTATATGAAACAGTGATTGATAAAGTAAAGCAGGAAAACCGTTAGAGATGGCCATAATGACTAAAGAAATCCCTGTTGTCAGGACAGAAAAGAGCCTGGTTAATCCGTTAATCATCATTGGCATATTGTTTTTTATTTTTGGTTTTGTTACCTGGTTAAGTGCCGTTCTTATCCCTTATCTGCAGATAGCTTGTGAACTGAATAATTTCCAGTCCTATCTGGTGGCTTTTGCTTTTTACATTTCCTATTTTGTGATGGGTGTTCCATCCGGATGGCTTTTAAAAACTACCGGATTTAAAAAAGGAATGTCACTCGGTTTGCTGCTTGTGGCCGCAGGGTCCCTGCTTTTCATTCCGGCTGCATTGAACCGACAATACACGATTTTCTTGCTGGGCCTTTTTGTGCAAGGTGCAGGACTCACGGTATTGCAGACGGCCTCAAACCCATATGTTACCATTCTGGGGCCAAGGGAAAGTGCAGCCAGAAGAATCAGTTTTATGGGCATATGCAATGGTATTGCAGGGGCCATAGCTCCGGTAATACTGGGTGCAGTGATTCTAAATGATGCAGACGCATTGAAAAGTAAACTAGGTTCTTTAGATACAGTACAAAAGCTAATTGAATTAAATGACCTGGCCGATAAAGTAATTATACCATATGCGATTATTACACTAGTACTAATTGTATTGTCGGCAGTCATTTACTTTTCTGCTTTACCCGAAATTGATGAGGAAGAGCTAGATGAAGGCAACACCGATCTGGAAAAAAGCACCAAAACATCTGTTTTTCAGTTTCCACACCTTATCATTGGGGTTTTGGTTCTGTTTGGGTATACGGGGGTAGAAGTAATTGCAGGAAACAGTATTATTGGTTATGGTGCCTATCAGGGTATTCCACTTACTATGGCCAAATTTTTTACCTCTTTTACCCTAATCAGCATGCTTGCTGGCTACCTTATAGGGATTTTATGCATTCCAAAGTATTTTAGTCAGGAAACAGCCCTTAAAACCTCTGCTGCTTTAGGTATTTTATTTACTGTGCTGGCTATTTTCAGTACCGGTTTAACTTCAGTAATCTTTGTGGCCCTTCTTGGGCTGGCAAATTCTTTGATGTGGCCTTCTATTTGGCCATTGGCAATTGCAGGTCTGGGTAAATTTACCAAAACCGGGTCTTCACTGCTGGTGATGGCCATTTCAGGTGCCGCAGTGCTGCCACTTTTATACGGTTATCTGGCTGATCAGGTGAATGCCCAGCAGGCCTATTGGATGGTAATCCCCTGCTATCTGGGTGTGGCTTACTATGCAGTAGCAGGTCATAAAGTGGGGAAAAAGAAAAATAGCTGATTTATTTAAATAACAGACGTATGATTTTAATAGCCGACAGTGGCTCAACTAAAACAGACTGGTGCCTCATCAGGAATTCAGGTAAATGCCTTTATTTTAAAAGTGAAGGATATAATCCTTATTTCTCTACCAAATCAGATATGATTGACTCCATTCGCAAGAGCACTTCCGTTCATGTAGATCCATTGGAAGTCTCTAAGCTTCATTTCTACGGTGCAGGTTGTGAGGCCGATAAAATTGACGTGATGACAGAGGTGTTAAATTCCGTTTTTAGTAATTGTGAACAGTTACATGCTGAGGTCGATCTGCTTGCAGCTGCAAGGGGGCTGCTCGGGCGGAAATCAGGTTTTGCAGCGATACTTGGAACGGGAACAAATACATGTATTTATGATGGAGATAATATCACATTGAATATTGATTCATTGGGATTTATACTTGGAGACGAAGGGAGTGGGGGAGCTATTGGGAAAAGGATTCTAGGAGATTATTTAAGAAATAAAATGCCTCAAATCGTCAGGGCTAAATTCAACGAGCTTTACAATTTATCAGCAGCTGAAATTATACATCAGGTTTATACTCGGCCAATGCCCAATCGCTTCTGCGCTGAGTTTGCCAAATTCCTCAATCACCACGAAGTTGATGCAGATTATCGTTGCCAGGTAGTAAAGGCATCTTTCCGACAATTCTTTGAAAATCTGGTTAGCTGTTATCCAGATCACACAAAATATTCTTTCAATTGTGTAGGTTCTATTGCTTATCATTTCAAAAGTATACTGCTCGAAGTTTTAGATGAATTTAATATGATACCCGGGTTGATCATACCTTCTTTGATTGAAGAGTTAGTAGATTATCATCAGATCAATTAGGTAGTTTGTAATGCATAGTACAGTATAAAACACATATCCTTGTGTAACATATTACGTAGGTGAACGTCTTATTTCCAAACATTATTGTTATGGAACGGAAAATTATACTCACTTTCATCATATTTTTTATCGGCCTCTATGCAGCCATTGCACAATCCACCACAGGTACATACATCCTGAAAGGATCACTAATCGATTCTGTTTCAGGAAAGGGAGCAGCCTTTGTAACGGTTGCAGTTAAAAATGCAAGTAAGGAAGTATTAAAAACTCAGTTAAGTAAATCTGACGGATCCTTTTCGCTTGATAAACTTCCGGCCGGGAAGTTTTCAGTAACATTCGCTTCAATTGAATATAAAACGAAAACAATACAGGTTTCAATCGGCTCTGGCAATCCATTACTCGACCTTGGGGTAGTCCTTGTTAGCCCTGCAAGTAATCAGCTTAAAGATGTCTCGATTGTAGCTGCTCGTCCCACAATCAAGCAAGAAGCAGATCGAATCATCTACGATCTGCAGGCAGATCCTGATAGTAAGTCTTACACCGTATTGGAAATGATGCGAAAAGTTCCTATGCTGACCGTTGACGCCGAGGATAACATACAACTGAACGGAAATTCCGCTTACAGGATTTTTATCAATGGTAAACCTTCAAGTTTAATGGAACGCAATCCAAAAGATGTACTCAAAAGCATGCCGGCCTCTTCTATTCAAAAAATTGAAGTCATCACCACACCATCTTCCAAATATGATGCAGAAGGCCTGGCAGGGATTATTAATATCATCACCAATAAAGCGGTAGATAATGGCTATACCGGAAACATAAATATCAATGAGCGTTACCCATTAGGCGGACCATCTATAGGCAGTTCATTTACCACTAAATCCGGAAAGCTTGGAATATCAGCTTTTGGAGGGGCCAGCTTGTCTAACACACCATCTACAGGCATCACCATCTCCAGAGTAAGCACTGATGTAGAGCCCTCCAATCTTTTCCAGTCAGCAGATCGCGAAAGTGATAATAAAAATGCTTATCTGGGTACGGAACTGAGTTATGAGATTGACTCGTTAAACCTGTTTTCAGGCCAGTTAAACCTAAACGGTAGCAGCGGTTCCGGCGAGTTTTTCCAGCGCTCCCTTCTAAAAAACAACACCGCAATTTTGCAGCAGTATAATCTGTCTACGAATAACGACAATTCCGGCAAGGGTGCAGATGCAGCCATAAATTATCAAAAGGGTTTTCGCAGAAACAAAAATCAACTGCTAACCATATCTTACCGCTACTACGGTTTCACGAATGATGATACTTCTGACCAGCTTTTTACCAACCGAACCAATTATAACCTTCCCGATTTCCAACAGGTCAATGAAAGTATGATGAACGAACATACTGCCCAGTTGGATTATGTTCACCCGGTTAAAAATCTAACCATTGAAGCGGGGGTAAAAGGTATTTTTCGTAATAACGAAAGCGATTTTAAGTATTTCTCCCGAACCCAATCAAACGATTATATTATAGATACTTCAAAAACCAACACTTTTAATAATACCCAAACCATTCTGGCGGCCTACAATACCTACCAGTATAACCTGAAAAATAACTGGTCGTTTAAAGCCGGCATTCGGATGGAACACACAACGGTTGATGCAGACTTTGTGACTACAGAATCGCAGGTTAAACAGAATTATTTTAGTTTCGTACCCTCGGTTTCCTTTAGTAAACGATTTAAAACAACCGGAATAAGTTTCGGATGGAACCAACGTATCCAGCGCCCGGGTATTAACCAGCTGAATCCTTTTGTTGACCGTACCAATCCAACTTTCGAAAATACAGGAAATCCCGATCTGCGACCAACTAAGGGTAATTCCATCCGTTTTGGTTTCGACTGGAACAAAAAAGGTTCCCTAAACGTCAGCCTTATGTACAATTGGATCAGAGGCCTGATTTTCCAGGTATCTGAATACAATTCGGAAACCAACATCACCCGTACCAGATATGAAAATACCGGTGGGGCAAAAGCACTTGGGGGAAACATAAATTTTAATTATCCGATGAGCAAGGCCTGGAACCTCAGTTTAAATGGTAACCTGATGCATGGATGGGCCGATGGTATCAGCGATGGAAAACCTATCCGAAATCAGGGCTTTATGTATAGGTTTAACTTAACTTCAGGCTTGCGCCTGGATAATGGCTGGCGATTAAGCGGCAGTGTTTACCTTAATGGTGGAGAACTGACCATCCAGCAACAGTCAAATACCTATGTAAGTACCACCTTTAACGTCAGTAGAGATATTCTTAAAGATAAACTCAGTTTTTCAGCTTTTGCCAATAATCCGTTCAATCGCTACCGCACTAATGTAACTAATAGGTTTGGTCCGAATTTTAACCAGGTCAACAATAGCCAGCAAAACTTCCGTACAGTGGGCGGAAGTTTAAGCTATAAGTTTGGAAAGATGAAAGAATCCATCAAAAAAAATAAGCGCGGCATCAGCAATGATGATGTAAGCAATTAAGTGGTTACCATATCTTTTTATCATATGTTTCTGAATTATATAAATTAATCACAATATTATGTAACCCCCTCCGGCACTTTGCATGGTACCTTTGTCTTGTAAATAATAAAGATTATGAGTTTACAAGACAATATTGAAACAATTTCTTTTCCCGTTCTCGGGATGACTTGTGCCAGCTGTGCGGTAAGTGTAGAATCTATGATAGGCGCACAAAACGGAGTAAAGCAAGCAGAGGTAAATTATGCCACTCAAAAGGTAAAAGTAACTTATGATGCAGGTGTAATACAACCAGAAGGGATGCAGAAAGTAGTTCAGTCAATAGGCTACGATTTAATTCTGGATGCAGAAAAAGGAAGCGAAAAACAGGAACAAATAAAGGCCGATAACTATAAATCGTTAAAAAAGAGAATAATTGCTGCAGGAATATTAACCATACCTGTAGTAATAATAGGTATGCTTTTTATGGATATGCCTTATGCTAATTACATTATGCTTGTTTTATCGGCTCC
>Ga0157370_10005758_pt1 | contig 13851 bp, 8 predicted proteins | sample C35metaG_FD_113463 | JGI IMG/M metagenome (GOLD analysis project Ga0157370, IMG submission 113463) | Corn rhizosphere microbial communities from Kellogg Biological Station, Michigan, USA - C3-5 metaG | ecosystem: Host-associated > Plants > Roots > Rhizosphere > Soil | place: USA: Michigan...
CGCCTCCCACTCGATTTGGCCAGGGTCAAAGTTTCTCATTTAGAAGTACATCGGCGATCTTTCTGCCGCTGGTGCCATCTCCATAGGGATTGACGGCCTTTGCCATTCGCTGATACGCATTCTCGTCGTCCAGCAGCAGCCTGGCATGCTTTACGATCTTCTCCCGGGAGGTCCCTACCAGTATGGCGGTTCCTGCATCTATCCCTTCCGTCCTTTCCGTGACATCCCGTATCACCAGGACGGGTTTACCAAGGGCAGGCGCCTCCTCCTGGATGCCTCCGCTGTCCGTAATGACGAAATAACAACGGTCGAGCAGCCTTACCAACTGAGGGTACTCTACTGGAGGTATCAGATGTACGGAATTCACTCCTTTCATTTTGGCATTTACCACTTCCTGTATATGCGGGTTCAGATGTACAGGATAGACAATCTGCACCTGTGGGTAGGCGTGAATAATGTCCAGCAGCGCATCGCATATATCCTGGAAGGGATTTCCAAAGCTTTCCCTTCTGTGTCCTGTGACAAGGATGAGCTTTTTCGAAGGGTCGAGGAAGGGGAACTCCGTTGCCGGGCTGTCCGGTGCCCTGACCCTTTCGACGGCATAGAGCAGTGCATCGATCACCGTATTGCCCACCTCGAATATCTTACCTTTTATAGCTTCTTTCTTAAGATTGTCTGAAGCCTGGGATGTAGGGGTAAAATGGATATCCGTCAGCTGCCCGATGAGCTTGCGGTTCATTTCTTCAGGAAAAGGAGAGTATTTATTATGGCTCCTGAGCCCTGCTTCGATGTGCGCAACGGCCACCTTATGATAGAAGGCCGCCAGGGCGCCCACAAAAGCGCTGGTCGTATCGCCCTGTACAAGCACGATATCAGGGCTTGCGCTGGCCAACACTTCCTGCAGACCGCTGAGCCCCTTCGATGTAATGTCGAACAATGTCTGACCGGGCTGCATCAGTGCAAGGTCATAGTCCCCCTTTATTCCAAAAAAATTGAGCACCTGATCGAGCATTTCCCGATGCTGGCCTGTGAGACAGATATTCACCTGCAGTTGCCCGGGATGTTTCAGGCATTCAAGGATGATCGGCGCCATCTTGATAGCCTCGGGTCTTGTCCCAAATATAAATAACAGCTTGCGCATTTTCTGTTGTTCTATAAATTGATCAATTTGTCTGCTTCGAACATTATGAGCAAATTGCCCACCATTGTTCGGTTTTTGGTCTCATTTTTGGAATAAGGGCTGCATATCTATGGGTCGTCTTATCATTATATCCAATCGCCTGCCCTTTTCCATTGACAGGGAAGGGGATAAGCTAAGTATCCGACAGAGTTCGGGCGGACTTGTATCCGCTATCAAAAGCTATTTCGAGAACAATATCAATAAGGATCAGCTGACAGAAAAGCTGTGGATGGGTGTGGCGGATTTTCCCCAGGAAGACTGGGATCAGGCCGTTGCCTCCCATGCCGCCCAGCAGGATTTTGGCATCATCCCCCTGTATGTCGATAAGGATCTCTACGACAGCTACTACAACGGGTTCTCCAATTCCGTGCTTTGGCCTCTTTTCCACTATTTTTCCTCACTGGTTGAATATGAGAGCAAGTTCTTCGATGCCTATGTACTGGTCAACCAGCAGTTGCGGAGAAGCTGGCGCCTTTGCTGCAGCCAGACGACCGGGTATGGATACACGATTACCAGCTGATGCTGCTGCCTTATCTGCTGCGTCAGAAAAAGCAGGATGCCACCATTGGATTCTTTCTCCATATTCCCTTCCCATCCTACGAGATATTCCGCCTGCTGCCGACGGAATGGAAAAAGACGCTGCTGCAGGGTGTCATGGGGGCCGATCTCATCGGCTTTCACACCTATGATTATGTCCAGCATTTTCTTCAATCGGTGAAAATGCTGTTGGGTGTGGACAGCTATTTTCACAACCTGCAATACCAGGACAGGCTGGTGCGCATCGACCTTTTCCCCATCGGCATCGACTACAATAAGTTCTATAATGCCGCCAGCGATCCCGAAGTGCTGGATATGTGCAATAAGATCCGTAACAACCTCGAGGATAAGAAGATCATCTTTTCCGTGGACAGGCTCGACTATACCAAGGGACTTTCACACCGGCTCAGTGGTTTCGAATACTTCCTGGAGAGGTATCCCGAATGGCGGGAGAAAATGGTCTTTATCCTGAACATCGTTCCCTCCCGCAGCAGCATACCTGCCTACCTGGAGAGAAAAAAGATGATCGAGGAGAAGATAGGCACCATCAATGGGAGATTTTCCTCCATCAGCTGGCAGCCTGTTATTTACCGGTACAACCATCTTTCATTCAAGGAGCTGATAGCTTTATACCAGGCCGCCGATGTGGCGCTCATCACCCCGTTACGGGATGGAATGAATCTGGTGGCAAAGGAGTACGTAGCCAGCTGCGCCTCCGGAAGAGGGGTCCTGATCCTTAGCGAGCTGGCCGGCGCCGCCAGCGAGCTCAGCGAGGCAATACTGGTCAACCCTACCGATACGGCGGATGTGGCTTCCTCCATCACCCGGGCCCTGGCCATGCCGCTGTATGAACAGCGTAACAGGCTTGCCCTGATGCAGAGAAGGTTACAGGAATACGATGTAATAAAATGGGTGAACGATTTTATGGATCAACTGACGCAAGTGAAGCAGGAACAGAAAAAACAACAGGTAAAGATACTGGATGACAAGGCCCTCACCGCCATCCGCCGGCATTATCTCACTGCGAAAAACCGCTGTATCCTTCTGGACTACGATGGGACCCTGGTGCCTTTCTCGCGGCTGCCTTCCGAAGCTTCTCCGGACAATGCGGTGAGAGATACGCTCTCCCGGCTCACGAGCGATAAAAGGAATCATGTTATTGTTATCAGCGGCCGCGACCTGTCCTCTCTCGATCGCTGGCTGGGCGCCATGCCCCTGACGCTGGTGGCTGAGCACGGAGCCAGCTTCAAGATGCGCAACGGCACCTGGCAGCAGCTCGTATCCGTATCGGACCTTTGGAAGGATGAGATCCGTCGTATTATGCAGCTGTTCGTCATCCGGTGCGCGGGCTCCTTTATCGAGGAAAAGACCAATACCATCGCTTGGCACTATCGCAATACCCAGACGGGACTCGGATTTTCCAGGTCGCGCGAGCTGCTCAACACCTTGTCGCAGCTTATCCAGAACACTACTTTACAAGTCATTGACGGTAATAAAGTGGTAGAAGTGCGCATTGCAGGTTTTGATAAAGGCGCCACCGCCCTCAAGATCGTGAATGAGCAGGACCCGGATTTTGTCCTTTGCATCGGCGATGACACGACGGATGAGGACATGTTCAAGGCGCTGGAAGGAGAAGCTTATACCATAAAGGTCAACAATGGCGCCTCCGCGGCTCAATATACCATCCTGTCGCAGCAGCAGGTGCTGCCTCTCCTGAACAAGCTGATCACTCCCCAGGCTGAACCTCAGGTTCAATCATTAAAATAATTCTATGCGGCCGCACAAGTACAAGATGGGCATTATTGGAAATTGCTCCTACCTGGCTTATATCGACGACAGGGCGGATGTCAAATGGATGTGTATGCCCAGGTTCGACAGCAGCTTCCTCTTTGGCAGCCTCCTGGATGAAGAAAAAGGAGGCCATTTTTTTATCCGTCCTATGGACGATACTGCTACATCCGCTCAGTATTATGTCCCCAATACCAACGTCCTTTGTACGGAATTCAAATGTCGCGACGGCCGTTTTGTGGTAAAGGACTGCGCTCCCCGTATGCGTATCCATGATCGGCAATTCCGCCCCCTGATGCTGGTACGCAAGATAGAGCTGCTGGAGGGCGAGCCGGCCGTTTTGATCTCCTGCCAGCCAAGAGGAGACTACGGAAGGGTAGTGCCCGAATCCGTTATCGCCAGCAACCATATCCGTTACCTCAATCTGGATCAGCAGGTGCGCCTTACGACGGACGTGCCCCTGACTTATATACAAAAGGAACAATCCTTTGTCCTCGACCAGGACCGTTACCTGGTGCTCACGTATGGCGAACCGTTGGAAGCTCCCCTGAAAGAGACGGCCGATGAGTTTATCCGCAAGACCACGGAAGACTGGCAGAGCTATATAAAGAGCTCCTATCTCCCCGATATCTACCAGGACGAGATCATCCGCAGCGCCCTGGTGCTGAAGCTGCATCAATACGAGGACACAGGCGGCATCATCGCCGCCGGCACTACCAGCCTCCCTGAGTTCCATGACAGCACGCGGAATTGGGATTATCGTTATTGCTGGTTCAGGGATGCACATTATACCCTGCGCGCCTTCAACCAGATCGGGCATTTTGAAGAGCTGGAAAAATATTTTGATTTCATCTACAATATCATCCACAATGCTACCAACTCTCTTCAACCATTGTACTCCATTACAGGAGACAAGAAATTGTTTGAGACCACTGTCGAGCTGGAGGGCTATCTGGGTAACAAACCTGTCCGCATCGGCAACAAGGCATATGTACAGTCGCAACACGATGTATACGGGCAGGTATTGGTAAGCCTTCTTCCCTTGTATTCGGACAAACGCCTCATCTTTAAAAAGAAGAGCAGCTATCGTAAGATCGTTCCCTGGCTGCTGGGGCAGATCGAGCGGACGCTGGCCGAGCCCGACTCCGGGCTCTGGGAATTCCGGAAAGAGGTTCAGGTACACACGTATACGCTGCTGTTCCACTGGGCCGGCGCCAAGGCCGCCTATAAGATCGGCTTTCTTTTCAACGATCAGGACCTGATGCAAAAGGCGCACCAGCTGGCTGTTGCCGCCGGTAAGCTCATCGAGAAGACTTATGACCAGGAACGCAGGCTCTATCCACAGGCCATCGGCTCGATTAACCTGGATGCCAGCACACTGAGCATGATCACTATGGACTATCTGCCACACGATTCTGAAAAAGCCCGGCTGCATATTGCCGCCCTGGAAAAAGAGCTGCTGACGGATAAAGGACTGTTCTACCGGTACAAGCATTACGACGATTTTGGATTTCCGGAAAGCACTTTTCTCGTATGCGCCTTCTGGTATGTAGATGCTCTTGCCTGTGTAGGAAGGATAGATGATGCCAGGCGCAACCTGGACCAACTGCTGCAGTTCAGCAATCACCTCGGTATTTTCAGCGAGGATGCTACCATCGATGGATCACAGTGGGGCAATTTTCCTCAGACATACAGTCATGTAGGGCTCATCAACGCGGCCTGCAGGATATCCCGCAAGCTTGACAAGGCTGATTTTTTGTGAGCCTGCCGACCAGGAACCGCACAACCATGAACCGCTGGAAGCGGTTCGACCGAAGGTCAGACATTAGCCCTTTGTGGGAAAAGGGCTAAATTTCAGAATGCACTTTTCCCTTACAAAATACTATCTTGGGCCATGTCTTCCCAATTGATCATAAATTGCAAGCTGGCCGGCGTCCACACGCAGCAGGGGCCTTTGCGCGGCGAGGAATTGGCCGAACTGCCCTGTATAGAGGATGGATGGCTGCTGATAGAGGACGAACACATTGCGGCGCTGGGCGCCATGAAGGATCTTTCGTCCGGCCTGACGACGCATCCGGCGATCGATGCATCCGGCTGCTGGCTTCTTCCTGCCTGGTGTGACAGCCATACCCATTTGGTATATGCAGGCTCTCGTGAGACGGAGTTTGTGGATAAGATCCGCGGTCTCAGCTATGCCGAGATCAATGCAAGGGGCGGCGGTATACTTAACTCGGCCCGGGTCCTGCGCGAAACGTCCGAGGAGGTGCTTTTCCAGCAGGCCTGGAAAAGACTGCAGGAGCTCAGCCGTATGGGGACAGGGTCCATAGAAATAAAAAGCGGTTATGGATTGACGGTAGAAGGCGAGCTGAAGATGCTGCGCGTTATAAAAAAGCTGAAGCAGCGGTCCCGTCTCTCGATAAAAGCCAGCTTTCTGGGTGCGCATACCTATCCTCCCGAATACAGGGACGATCACCAGGGCTATATAGATCTCATCATACATGAAATGTTGCCCGTAATAGCCCGTGAGCAGCTGGCGGATTACATCGATGTGTTTTGTGAGAAAGGGTTCTTCGATCCGGCCGAGACAGAGACCATTTGCAAGGCCGGTATGGAGTACGGGCTGAGACCAAAGATCCATGCCAATCAGCTGAACCTTTCCGGAGGGGTGCAGATGGGAATAAAGCTGGGCGCTTTGTCTGTCGACCACCTGGAAATGATGGACGATGCATCTATTGCCATCCTGAAGGATTCCAGCACCATCGGTACCTTATTGCCTACCGCCGCCTTCTTTCTCCGGATGCCTTTTCAGCCTGCCCGCCGGCTCATAGACGCCGGCTGTGCTATCGCCCTGGCCTCCGACCTCAATCCCGGCTCTTCTCCCAGCGGCAATATGAACCTGGTAGTAGCCATGAGCTGTATCCAGATGCAGATGCTGCCGGAAGAGGCGATCAACGCTGCTACGATCAATGGGGCGCATGCTATGGAGCTGGGCGCCGTGACAGGCAGCCTTACCCCGGGCAAGAGGGCTGACCTCATTCTTACCAGGCCCATCCCATCGCTGGCTTATTTGCCTTATGCTTTTGGCTCCAACCTCGTGGACCGGGTCTTCATCGCGGGAGAGCTTGTCTGACGATGCTGTCGATGCCTTAAAACGGAAATTATGTTTGGACGCAAGAGAAAGGAAAAAATAGATTTTATTCAGGCCGTATCGCAAAGGACCTCCCTGCTTCCTATCGGGGACAGCGAGCAGGGACTCGACTTCCTCGTGTCCTTTTTTTCCTCGATCCGCCCTTCTTCCTCTCCCGACAGAGTGCCGGTAAAAGAAAATATCCATCGCATTATCTCCGCTCTGCATCAGAGCCCTGTGCTGCTGGGCAACCTGCAGCACGCCATTCTTTCCCAGCTGATACGCGCCGACCTTTCCTTCGCCCTGACGGAAAGCGGCATCCCCATAGCCAGAGGCTTCTGGCAGGAATTCTTTGGCAGGCTGAGACACAAGCTTCTTCCACCGCTGCGGAACGAGAATGATTTTCTCTATGTGCTCAACCGGGTGTTCTTTCACAACGACGATTATAAATGGGTAGAGGACATCCCAAGGGAGAGCTGGGTGCTTTTTTTCGAGAGCGTCGGGCTTTCCCTGCATGTGGACGACGAAAGGATCCTTTCGCAGCTGTTGTATTCACTGAAGACGCTGAGCTTCCAGGTGGCGCAGCTGGGATTGGAAAGAGAAGTGCTGGATTATATGCCTGCCGGGAATAAGGAAGAGAATCCCTTCGTTCAGCAGAACTATCATATACATCAGCTGGATCTGGCTCCCCAGGTCACGGCTGAAAAGATAGAAAGGTCCCTTGCGCAATGCCGGGAGATACTGGAATATATCCGGGAGAATCATACACAACGGGGCGCCAGCCTTCATCAGACCTATATATTGATCCTGCTGGCCAATCGGCTGGATCGTATTTCCATTCTTACCGACCTGCTGGATAAGAACCACCACTTCGACGCAGGCAAGTTTGTGGACTTCTTTCGCATGCTGGTCCGTAATGAGAACAGGAAGAACAGCATCCTGGAATTCATCTCCCAGACCACGGGATACCTGGCCTACCAGATAGCGGAGCATAAGGGTGAAAAAGGCAGCAAGTACATTACTTCCACCTGGGCGGAATACCGGGCTATGCTTTACAGCGCCATGGGCGGCGGCGCCTGGATCTCTCTGGTGGTGCTGATCAAGAACCTGCTGATAAAAATGCCAATGGCCATCTTTTGGCATGGCTTCGCCTATAGCATCAACTATAGCCTTGGGTTCATATTGATCGAGGAGACGCACACCACCCTTGCTACCAAACAGCCCGCCTTTACCGCCAGCGCAGTCGCCGGCAGCCTGGACACCCGGCGCAATACCCGGCGACCCAATCTGTACAATCTGGCCGTCACCGTGGCCAAAGTATCCCGCAGTCAGATCGCCTCCTTTATAGGCAACCTGGTCATCGTCTTCCCCGGCGTCTTTGTCCTCGCATGGCTTTATGACAAGCTGTCCGGCGCTCCGCTGGTGTCGGGGACTGTTGCCATCCATATGTTGAAAGAACAGCATCCCTGGCAAAGCCTTTCCCTTCTTTATGCCTGTAATACAGGCGTCTTCCTTTTCATCAGCGGCATCATTGCCGGCTATGTTCAGAACAAGATACAATATGGACGCATCGCCGAGAGATTACAGACTCATCCTGTACTGCGGGTAACCATGAAGAGCGGGAGATTGAAAAAGCTGTCCATGTATGTGGAAAAGCATGCCGGTGCGCTCATGGGCAATATTGCCCTTGGTTTTTTCCTGGGTATGGCCGGATTTGTGAGCGAGATATTCGGTATCCATTTCGACATACGCCACATCACCATTTCTGCGGGTAATACGGCACTGGCCGTATATGGCCTTGGCATAAGCCAGGTCAATCCCGGCTATCTGGCCACCGTGATCATTGGAGTATTGGGCATCGGATTCCTGAATTTCCTCGTCAGCTTTTCGCTGGCATTTGTCGTTGCCGCAAAGAGCCGGGGTGTCCGCCTGCGCGATTATCCCGAATTTTTGGGGATACTGGGGCGCTATTTCATCAGCCATCCCCTGGACTTTGTCCGTCCGAGAAGAAGGCCGGCGGACAATGACTGACCGAAGAACCGCCACAGGCGGTTTGTCCATGACCGAGCCCTGGCGAAGGTTACGACCGAGGAGGACCGTGACGAAGCAGGTCCGACGAAGGCCTCAGACATTAGCCCTATGCGGGAATTGGTCTATTTTCGGTGAAGACCGATTCCTGCATTTTATGCGGTAGTTTCCTTAAATTGCTCCCATGCAACAAATCATCGAATGTGTTCCCAATTTTAGCGAAGGACAGGACCTGAACATCATCCGGCAGATCACCGGCGAGATCGAAGCAGTGGAAGGAGTACGTCTGTTGAATACAGACCCCGGTAAAGCCACCAACCGCACCGTCGTTACTTTTGTCGGCCATCCCGCAGCCGTTGTCGAAGCCGCCTTTAGGGCTATCAAACGGGCAGGAGAGCTCATCGATATGCGCTGCCATAAAGGAGAGCATCCTCGCATGGGCGCCACCGATGTATGCCCCCTGATACCCATAGCCGGCATCAGCATGGAAGAAACGGCGGCCTGGGCGCAAAAGCTGGGCAGGAGAGTGGGGGAGGAGCTGCAGATACCCGTCTATTTATATGAAGAAGCGCAGCCCAACAAACAGCGTCACAATCTTTCTGTCATCCGGGCCGGCGAATACGAAGGGTTCTTTAAAAAGATACAATTGCCCGAATGGGCGCCCGACTACGGACCCGCGGTATTTGATGTCCGCCGGGGCGGCACCGTCATCGGGGCCAGGGACTTCCTGGTTGCCTATAATGTAAACCTCAATACCACCTCTACCCGTCGGGCCAATTCCGTTGCTTTCGATGTCCGGGAGGCCGGGCGTGTCCTTCGGGAAGGTGATCCCATCAACGGAAAACCCGTGGCCGGTCCGGATGGCAAGCCTGTCAGCGTGCCGGGCCGTCTCAAGGCCGTAAAAGCTATCGGCTGGTACATAGAAGAATATGGTATTGCCCAGATATCCATGAACCTGACCAATATCCAGGTGACGCCGGTGCATATAGCTTTTGATGAAGTATGCAGGTCGGCAGCTGAGAGAGGTCTCCGGGTCACAGGCAGCGAGCTGGTAGGTTTGATCCCCTTACAGGCCATGCTGGACGCAGGTAAATATTTTCTGGGAAAGCAACAGCGTTCCACCGGCGTGTCCGAAAAAGAGCTGATCCGGATAGCCATTCTTTCGATGGGACTTGATGAGCTGGCGCCATTCCGGCCGGAAGAACGCATCATTGAATATCTGTTGGTCAGCCCTTCAGACCATACGCTGGTAAACAAAAGTCTCACTGACTTTGCCGACGAGACGGCCAGCGAAAGCCCTGCTCCCGGTGGTGGCTCTATTTCGGCATATGTAGGAGCGCTGGGCGCCTCCCTTGCTGCGATGGTTGCCAATCTCTCCTCTCATAAAAAGGGATGGGATCAGCGATGGGCCGAATTCAGCGACTGGGCGGAAAAAGGACAGCAATATAAAAAGGAGCTGATCGACCTCGTGGATGCGGACACCCGCGCCTTCAACGGGATCATGGCTGCCTTTGGCCTGCCGAAGACCACGCCGGAGGAAAAGGCCGTCCGGTCGAGAGCTATTCAGGAGGCGACAAAGATTGCTATTGAAATTCCGCTGCGTGTGATGGAGGTAGCTTATGCGAGCATGGAACCTATCCGGGCCATGGCGGCAACGGGCAATCCCAATTCCGTATCAGATGCCGGCGTGGGGGCGCTCTGTGCCCGAAGCGCCGTGCTTGGCGCCTGGCTGAATGTCCGGATCAACGCCTCCAGCTATGAGGACAAGGCCTGGGTGGCAAAAGTGCTTGCCCGCGGAAAAGAACTGGAAAGCAAGGCCATCGCCGCCGAAGCTGCCATATTGAAGACCGTCAGTGACAAGATCTCATCTTAAAATCATTTTTTATGCAATACCTCAACGTCTACAGCAAACAGGACATCCTTTCCCGGACCAGTATCCGAAAGTTTGAAACCAAGCTGGGCGAGCGGGTACTGACTGCCGATGCTGCCTCCCTGATCGCCTCCATCGAAAGGTCTCCGGCCGAATATGTTTTAATAGGCGTCCCCGAAGACATCGGCGCCAGGGCCAATGGCAGCCTGGGAGGTGCTTCTACCGCGTGGCAGCCTTTTTTGGACTGTTTCCTCAATATCCAGAGCAATGACTTTCTCGAGGGCGACAATATCCTGGTGCTGGGACATTTTGATTTCAGCGAAATGCAAAGGTTGATCGAGACCAATGCCCATGGACAGGATGAGAAGCAGGAAGCCTATCGCCATGCGGTACATACCATCGATGAGGCAGTGGAAGACCTGGTAAAGATCATCACCGCCTTTGGCAAGATACCCATTGTCATAGGCGGCGGACATAACAATTCCTATCCTCTGATCAAGGGCTCGGCCAAAGGCCTTCACAAGGCCGGGCTCATTCCGCTGGCGCAGATCAACTGTGTCAACCTCGACGCCCATACGGATTTTCGTCCTGCGGAAGGCCGGCACAGCGGGAATGGCTTCCGTTATGCAGAAGAAGATGGTTACCTGCAGAAATACTGTGTCGTCGGCATCCACGAGAACTATCTGCAGCAGAATGTATGGCTGGACATTGTCAACAATCCCTTTATCGATCTCATCACCTATGAAGATATCTTTCTCCTGGAAAAAAGGAGCTTTATACAGGCTGTAGCGCACGCCACCTCTTTTACGGAGGACGGCTATATCGGGCTGGAGCTGGACCTGGACAGCATCCAGGGGGTGCTCAGCCCGGGCATGACCCCTACAGGAATTACGGCTATGCATGCCCGACAGTATGTTACGCTGGCGGCCAGTGACTCCAGGATCGCCTACCTGCATATATGTGAAGGCGCCGCCAGGCTGGACGACGGGCGGCAGGATCCGATGACGGGCAAGCTCATCAGCTATATAGTCAGTGATTTTATAAAGGCCAGGGAGTAAGACATTCCTAAAAAGGTATCCCGATATTCACATACCCCAATACTCTTTTGGATTGGTCGCTGTACATGGCGCTTAGCTCCAGCGGTCCCAGCGCGAAATTATACGTGAAGGTGAGCGAATAGCCGGAAAGGAAGTCCGGCGTATTGAAGAAGGTCTGGTTATTCGTAATAAAATTGTTAAAGAGGATATTAGCCTTGCCCGTTATAAAGGTATTGTTGAACAGCTGGTAACGCAGCCCCACCAGCAGCGCCGCTACGCTGGAAGAATAAAAAGTACCTTCACGCAATCCTGAAAAGGTTACCTGGTTATGGAAATTGCTGGTAAGCCCTCCGATGGAGAACTCATTCATGATATTGTGGATATAGTTGAGGTTGATCCCGACTTGGGCATGGGTCAGCAAAGTATAGCGTTTGGCCAGCGGGGTATACCTGTCCAGGCTGAACAAGACCCGTTCATAAGGTTGGTCTGAAAAGCTGGTATCGCTCCGGGTGGTGTCGGATGCAAAGTATTGAGCGTGGGGGTTCTGCTCGAAAACATAATCCGCTTCCGCATCGATCTTGGTTCCTTTTCGGGGATAGATGGGGCGGTCCAGGGTATTATGACGGATAAAGAAATAGCTTGTCATAAAATTGTTACGCCCTTTGAACTCCAGGCTGGAAGTGATGGACGGATCATAATGGACCCATTCAAACCGGCTGCCGGCGCCAAGCATCAGACCCCGGCTGGTGAAATAGCTGAACTTCCCATCCAGCTTGAAATAATCCTGATCGTAGAGGCCCTCTTCCTTATAGGCGTTGTTATAGCTTGTGATGCGAAACTGGTCGAACTGCGTACCCAGCGAAAAGGCCAGCTTTCCGCCCCGGCTGAAGTATTGCAGATGCTCCGCCCGCATACGAAAATTCTGTCCGATGTTGAAGGTTACGAGACTGCGGGAAGTAGGCGTAAAAAAGTCATGGCTGGTGAGGTTGATGATCGCGCTGATGCCGCTGAACTGATTATAGTTGAGGCCTATCTTGGCAAAAGTGAAGGGATTCTCCTCTACTTCGAAGATCACCCGATTGCTGTCCCCTCCACGGGACTCCAGCGAATAAGTGATATGGTTATAATAACGGGTGCCAAAAGCCCGGCGCACCATCCTGGATAGATTGGAGGTGGTATAATACCGGCCCACCTCCAGCCCGGTGGCCTGTATAAAAAAAGGCTCCGTCGTCCTTTTCAGCCCCTTGACTTCAAAAGAGGATATCTTTATGGGAGTTTCTACAGGCAGTCTGTTATGAGCAATCTCTTGTGGCCCATAAAGGGCATTCAGGCTGTCGGCCAGGTGCTTGAAGATGGGGTATAGCTCCCGGCCCTTCTTCAGTCCGGCATCCAGTATCTGGTCGGCTTCGCCAAAGCTGCCCATGCTAAACTTTTCCAGGGGCTGGAATATGTAAATGTTACAAAGCGGGATCTGCTTACGGGTATCCTCCGCCTCGCGGAAGAAGGCCACCTGTAACAATACCTGTATGGCGTTGGTCACCTGGTCGGAGGTACGCAGCGCGCCCGATACGTTGCTTCCAATCACCAGGTCGGCCCCCATCTTCCGCACATCCTGTACGGGAAAATTACGTGCAACGCCGCCGTCTACCAGTTTCCTGCCATTGTACTCCACCGCTGTGAACAGAGAGGGGATGGCCATGCTGCTCCGAATGGCCGAAACGATGTCTCCGCTGTCCAGCACCAGCGGCTCACCTGTGGACACATCCGTTGCAATGCACTCGAAAGGGATGGGGAATTTATGGAAGTCTTTGATATTGTATACGGGACGGAACAGCTCGGCAAACTTTAGCCAAAGCTCCTGTCCTTCGATGACGCCGGTAGCTATCCGGAACCAGTGATTTACCCAGGGCAGCTCGACATCGTATTTACCATATTCGTCCTTTTCCTCCATGATCATGCTGCGCATGGTGGATTGATTGGAGAGCAGCAGGTCCCAGTCGATGTGCCGGGTGATCTTTTCGATGCTGTCCGCGGAATAACCGATGGCGTAAAGGCCACCGATGATACTGCCCATGCTGGTGCCCGTGATATAATCGATCTTCAATCCGGCAGAGTCGATGGCCTTCAGGATGCCAATGTGTGCAAGCCCTTTTGCTCCGCCCCCGCTAAGGGTCAGCCCTATACTGGGACGCCGCCCCGCCTGTTGGGCATATACGCCGCCCAGTGACAGCTGCAGGAGCAATAAGGCAACAAGGTATCTCAATGGGCTATTCATATCAGCGCC
>Ga0157370_10005759_pt1 | contig 13849 bp, 30 predicted proteins | sample C35metaG_FD_113463 | JGI IMG/M metagenome (GOLD analysis project Ga0157370, IMG submission 113463) | Corn rhizosphere microbial communities from Kellogg Biological Station, Michigan, USA - C3-5 metaG | ecosystem: Host-associated > Plants > Roots > Rhizosphere > Soil | place: USA: Michigan...
GGTGACATGCTCATTTTTTTAATTCAATTGTAAACTTTTCATCAAAACGATCTATATTCACATTGCTATTGCAGAATAGCAGATATAATCGTATTTTTGCCCGGCTAAAATTCTATTAGTCAGTTAATTGATTGATTATTAGGTTTTTAGTATGATGTTTTTGAGTATGGTGTAATTATGGTGTAAGTGCCTTCTTTAATTTGATTACCTCGGCCTTGAGTATTTCAATATCAAGCTCCATTTCTTTTACTCTTCCTGAGAATGTATTGCTGCTCCCCGGGCTTTTGTATTCGATCTCGTCAATACCAGCAATTATATAAGCTGGAGAAACATTGAATTTTAACAACAGCTTCTTAACAGCTAACATCGGCACCTCTCTGGTCCCGCTTTCTATCAGAACTACGTATGTTCTATCAACACCAAGTTCAACAGCTAACTGTCCCTGGTTAAGTTTCAATGACTTCCTTACAAGTGCAAATCTCTTACACATTTCAATATCTACTGGTTGTTTTCTAGGAGGCATTAGAAATCGTCTTTATTTGTTATTGAATCACTGAAACTATCAATAATGGTTTGGAATCGTCTATTTGTCATTTTGATCAAATTTGAAATTCGTTCTGTTTTCTTCCCTTTTGCTTGGGCAGTATCAAACTCCTCCAATGGCATGGTATCTTCAGATATAATCCCCACGGCTGCATTGATCTTCTTTATATCATAAATTCTGATCCTATATTTACCATCTTTACAATCTACTTGAATAGTGAACTCTAAATTATATCCAGCTCCGAAAAGAGCCCCTTTCTTGACGTATGTAATCATGGTTTTTCCCTTGCCTATTATTTGACCAGTAGGCTCGTCCTCAGATTGAATAACATGATTTGCGCTTTTAAATGAATCAGCCATCCATTTCTTAGACGCCCCAAAAATCTTAGTCTTTGAAACACCTGGTATTTCTTTTACTGTTTCATAGACAATTCTGCCATCTTTATAAGGGAAATTCGTACTTGTTGTATCTATTTGAGCTATTGATATAACGGGTATTAATACAAATAAAAATAGTATTGTTCTCATGTGATTATTGGTATATAAAGTAATCTCTTGAAACACTTAAGCTTTTTTCCCCGTCAGAGGTAACAACTTTATCATCGTTAAATAGATATGTCTTTTTGTCTTTTAATGATAACTCTATTTTTATTCCCTTACTGGAATTATTGCTTTTATAAAGTATTTTGTAGAATCCGTCTTTAAGTATAGCCGCTTCTTGTCTACTTCCTTTGGTGGGGAACCAAGATATGGAGCTATTTTGATTAATACCGAAGGTGCAATCTTCACATGTAACTTTTATATCTGGATTACCAATAGGTCTTTGCAATGGACAGCCATCATAAACACCGAAATCTGGAGCGCATGGTTTTGATTCTTTGCTTTTACTGCATCCAGAAAATATGATAATTAAACTTGAAAATAATAAAATAGCTCTCATGTTAATAATTAGGTTTTTTTAATATGTCAGTTAATAAACACAGTCTTCTAATTGATTCCTTTTTTATTTTCACAGGTGAATATTTAGGTCTGCCGTTTACGACTTCACTTTGATTATCACTCCATAATATTACTTCATCATCACTATCGCTTATAAGAAGCCTTTTATAGTTCCGATAATCTCCCCATTCTATATAGTATATTTCACCCCACAGTATATCTGTAGGATCTTCTATTGGCCTTAGAATGCCCCAACATCCATTTTCTAATGTCGGATACATAGAGTGCCCGTAGGCTTGCAGCGCGAAACTGTTCTTTGTTGAACCTGGTATAGAAAGATGACCGACTATTTTTATGTCATTAGGGTCATTATACATCTCGATTGCAGAAGCGGATCCCGGAAAATTAAACATAGGCACTTGGTTTGGTTGTTCGTATTGGTTAAGTTCAGTTTTTTTATCACCAATGGAATTACTTCCATTATTGAAGTAGGCCATGAGAATGGCGTAATCTCCTGCTTTAGGCTTGCCTAGTCCTTTTCTCCATTTGTACATTCTATCGTAAGGGATTTTCGTTTCCTTTTCGATTAATTTTAAGTCGCTGTTTTTCAGTAGGTTAAATAATTCTTCCATTTTTAATTGAAAAAGTTCCATTTTTTCTTGCAAATATGGAAAAAGTTCCATTAATTTGTTCTAACAATTCAAACATACTAAAAAGTTATGAAAGTAGAAGATAGAGAGATTTTGTTCATCAAACGCAATAGCCCGGTTGGCTTTCCTCGTCTTATTCAGGATAGGTTAAAGGATAAAGGTATCGAAGTGAATAGAACTAAAATTCATACTGAGATTTCGACTTTAAAGTCAAGCTATGACCCTAATATCATCACTGCTGCAAGAGATATTATAAAGGCTTTGAAAGGATTAGTTTATAACAGAAAAATGTCTGCCTAATGAAAGGATTAACCATAATAGAAACAGAGGCTCTGGAAAAGCTAACCAGTCAGCTTTCCAGGATGGAGGAATCCTTTAAGGAGATTGCTCAAAAGCTTGAGCATGCCACTGAACCATGGATGTCTTTTGATGAAACATTGAAGTACATTAAAAAGAAAGAAACCTGGCTATATGCCAACAAATCAAAATTGGGATTCAGTAAAGTTGGTGGTGATATAGTTTTCAGTCGTAAGAAAATAGACGAATACATAGAAAGCAGATTTTATCAATCTGGAACATAAAAAAAACTGGTAAGGACAAGTTACCAGTTCTGAAATCAAAGTTTAATAAACCTTAATTAAAATCTAATGACAAAGCTAAGAATTCACACCGACAATAACAAATCTATGAACATAGAGAGAGTTGACACGGACCGGATCGGTAATGACGTAGTATTCAAATATGCTACACCGGAGATAGCAGAAGACGAACCAGTTTTAGAGATCACCGTTTCAGAAGACGATTTACTAGACTTCATTCAGAACTGGGAGTTTAACGAGACCACAATGGATGATTATTCATTCTTTCTTTATGCCTTTGAGGATGTTAAGGATGCTTATTGGGATAACGTATTAAATCCAGATTTGGAAATGAAATACCAGGAGGCATTAGCCAGGGTACAGAGCTTTAAAGCTCACCATGTAGGTGATTATACCCAAAAAGAAATTGAATTCATTTCACGCATTCTAAAGCTTACTGCATAATGGGAGTCCTTAGCTGTAAATCAACTGCATGGCCAGATGGTACTGTGATTAATCACGTTCATGGTATGGCTAAACCTAAAGTTCGCTGCATGAATGAAGTAATGAAGCAAGCGATACTCCAGAGCATCAATCAGGAGTCAATCAAAATCAACCAATTTTTAACCTTAAATCGTTTCAAAAATGCATAGCAATAGGAAACTTCATATATACACTCTTAAAGGAATCATAATTCTTGGAGCAGCTGTTACGGCATTAATCATTTATTACAGTGTTTATGCGAGTGTATGATCATACAAAGGAAGATCATCAGCCACAGTGGCCCGGATCTCCGAGAACATTTTTAGTTCTATCAACTATAGCAGTCATTCTATTAATCTTAATCTTCTTTTCCAGTGGAAACTAACATACAAAATAAACTTACTTTACTTAACAAGATAGCTAAAGTAAAATCAGCCATAGGTAAGCTGACAAAAAGCTTGGAGAACCCATATTACAAGTCTCATTACTTCGACATCAATCTATTGATCGAACATATTGAACCTTTATTGGCAGACAACGGATTAGTGCTTTTGCAGCCAATTGTAAATGGACATGTCGTTTCTCAAATATTTGATCTTGAAACCGGTGAAGTATTTGAAAGCACTTTAAAGCTTCCAGAATTAAATGATCCTCAACGTGTGGGTAGTTGCATTACATTCTATAGAAGATACGCTCTACAATCTCAATTGAACATACAGGCAGAAGACGACGATGCAAATAAAGCATCTGGCAAAACTCCTGGTAATCAAAATCAGAATAATAACCAAACTAAAAAGGAATGGTTAAATCCTGGCACTGCTAAATGGAATGAAGCTGTATCGTTTCTTAAAGGTGAAGGTACTATTGACAAAATCAAAAAGAAGTACAACATCAGCAAAACCAATGAAGATAAATTAAAAACAGAATCTCAAACCCAGGCAGCATAACTATGGAAAACAAAGTAACAACAACCCAAAACGGTATAGTACCGGAAGGATTAAATTTTAGTGTTGATAATCTGATCAACCTAAATAAAATGTACATGTCTGACATCGTTAAGATGGCTACAGAATCAGTTACAGAAGGGAACTACGATCCGATTAAGGCTTTAGTTTACGCTAAGAAAGGTCAAGAGTTATTTACTCAGTTAGAAAAGGCTATCCGTCCAATCGCGGAAGATGCTCAAAGACTCGCTAAAGGTGAGGTTTACGATATACACAATTCGGTTATCACTCAAAAAGAGACTGGTGTTAAATATGATTTTACCTCTTGCAATGACTCTGAATACAATTCATTAAAGGAAAGGTTTGATATCCTGGAATTGGAATTAAAATGCCGGGAAGCATTCTTGAAAAATGTTCATAAGGATATGGAGCAGGTAGATACAGAGACAGGGGAGACATACACTATTCACCCACCAATCAGGTCAGGTAAGTTAGGATTAGCTATTTCAATAAAATGAGTTTAGAGACACTTAAAAAGCTAACTGATCAGATCAGTGCTTGTCTCTCTCAAAAAGTTGACAGGGAAAATGGAGAAGAGGTTTCAGGAATCCTTCAAGAATTTATTCTTATTCAGGATACAGCTGCAGAAGCAATGGCCTTAGCAAATATGATCCTGGCTGATAAAGTAGCTGCAGAGTTTGCAGGTACTCAATATTCCGGATTATCAGCAACAGATAAAAAAGCAGTAGTGAATGGCCGGGCAAGCAAGGAACTTTATTTCGTGACCTTAAGTGAGCGACTGAGCAGAAGCATTTCCCATGGAATAGACGGATATAGATCAATCCTAAGTGATCTAAAGGAACAACGTAGAAATCACGGAGTATAAAATAACATGGCTAAGGGACTTGCATATTATAAAACAGATACTGACAGGTATCAAGACATTAAGATTAAAAGGCTGAAACATGCCTTTGGATGTGTCGGTATTGCTGTCTATGATTATGTCCTTTGCGAAATCTACAGAGTACAAGGCTGTTTCCTTGAGTGGGACGAAAGTACTGCCTTTGACGTGGCCGACTACTTTGGATTGAAAGAAACATTAGTGAATGAAATAATTACCTATTGCGGTTTTGTGGGTCTTTTTAATAAAGAGGTGCTAACATGTGAGAGTGTACTTACGTCACTATCTATTCAGTCAAGATACGCAGAGTTCTGCAAAATATCGAAGCGAAAATCGGTAGAAATACCAAACTCAATTCAACTGATTCTGGATAAATCAACAAAAACTCCGGAGGAAATACCAAAAACTCCAGAGTATTCAGTAGAAAATCAGGAAGAAATCATACAAAGTAAAGTAAAGAAAAGTAAAGTAAAAGAAAGTAAAAATAACGGCTCAACATTTTCGCCTTTTGATGTGACTTTAAATGATTTCCTGGAAATGAGGAAAAAGATCAAAAAGCCAGCTACAGAAAGAGCGGTTGAACTTATCAGAATTGAGTTGCAAAAATTAAATCCGGACGAAGATGTTCAAATCCTAATCCTGGAACAGTCAATAAAAAATTCTTGGCAAGGCGTATTTCCCCTAAAAGAAGATTTTAAAAAAGAAAAAAGTTCCGCGGAAAAAGAAAAAGACAAGCCCGCGAAGATTGAATCTAACATGAATGCAATTAACGAAGCAAAAATTAACCTACAACAAATGCGATCAAATGGATAATCAAATCATAAAATCAGAATCAGCAGCCGTAGTGAAGTATTCTAACGGAGAAGTTGTATTGCCTGCTCATGTTATTGAAACTTTGCCTAACGCAGTGAAATCAGTTATTGAGGCCAAAACTACACCGTGTATTGCCGACTACAGCCAGGATGAATTAGAAGAAAGAGTTGTAATGTTGATTTCTGGTCTTTACCAGGATGCAGGTCAGACAATTGACGGAAAAGATCTGACTGTATTTGCTTACCGATTGTGCCGGGAACTGCGTGGAATGATATTCCTTCACTTTGGAGAATTGGAAATAGCCTGTAACAATGGTTTGAAAGGGCTGTATGGTACAAACTTCGGAATTAATCTGATCGGTGTTCTAAGATGGATTGAGGGTTATAAATCAAGCGAGGAGCATAAACGGTATGCTCATGAGGTGGCTAGGTTAATTGATCGTTCTGGAAAAATAATCGTGCCTACGGAAGAGGAAAAAGAGGAGATAGGAATACAGCTTGCTTGCAAAACATTTGAAGATTTTAAGCTAAAAAAAGACATCAATAGCCAGGCCGTGACAGTTTATGATTTTCTGGACAGTAAAGGAATCATTCCATTCACCAAGGACCAAAAGATTGTCTTTTACAATGAAGCTCATATTGAAGTTAAAAAGGAACTGGCGTTAAAGGCATCCAAAACAGACAACAAGACAGAAGCATCCGAGCTTAAAAAACAAATTAAAAATGTTGGATCACTTCAAGATGGAGCTGTTGAAGACCTGTCTGATATTGAAAGAACAAAGCTTCTGTTAAAGAATGAAGCCAAGCGAATTGCGCTTAAAGCTCACTTCAACAACTTAATAGAATTTGATTTACCACTAGAATTTTAAAAATAAACAAACCAAGAAAATGGAAAAAACTCTAAAAATTACAGACAAGAAAGCAAAAGAATTGCTGGGAAAAGTTGACTGGTTGGATGAAATTTTGAAAAACACATTCACTCCTAAAGAACTGGGATTAAACATTATTGACAGGATTAAAACTTTAAGCGATGCCCTTGAATATGCCGGGGAAACTTTAGATCAGTTTAATGATAGGACCATCAATGATACTGATGATGAAAAGGCGTATAAGGAACTAAAAGCGATATCCTTTGCTTTGAATGAGGGTAAACATATGGATTATTCGGATACGAACGTCTACAAGTACTACCCATACTTTAATGCTGCTGGTTCGGGTTCTGGGTTTTCGTTCCGCGGCTGCTTCTGCGTCTGCGCTTACTCGGGTGTCGGTGCCCGCCTCTGCGTAGACACACGTGAGAAAGCCGAATACATGGGAAAACAATTCATTTCAATTTATAACCGATACATAAACAACTAAGACTATGAACCTTTCAGAAATCAAAAATTACGAAGACATATGCAAAATAGATGGAGTAGATCCAGTTCAATCACTTCCTTTTTCAGATCCTAAAAATGCCGATGAAATAGCAGTAAACAGTATTTCAAAAGTATTCAGAATTAACCGGGTATTAAATGAAGGATGGGTGCCAAACTGGTACAATTGGGATGAATACAAATATTATCCTTGGTTTGATATGATCCCAGAAGGTAACAAGGCTGGTTCGGGTTCTGGGTTTTCGTTCCGCGTCTGCGGCTGCGTCCGCGATGGCTCGGATGTCGGTGCCCGCCTCGTCTATAAAACAAGAGAACTCGCAGAATTTGCAGGTAAAACATTTCTGGAAGAGTACCGCGGTTTTATGGTAATCGAAAAATAAAACAAAAGGGTTGTGTGCTGTTAGCTGGTTCAGGTTCTAGGTTTTCGTTCAACGACTACAACTACGACAACGATAACTCGAATGTCAGTGCCCACATTGCTCAAAAGAAATTATTCAGCACAGACCCCGTCTCTTGGCGAAAAATCACAATTAACTTAAAGGGCGTTGGTACCTAAAGGGAACACGACCTATGAAGCAAAGGCTATGAAAAGATTAAATAATTTATACGAACAAATCATAAGCATAGATAATATCCTCCTGGCCGACACACTGGCCAGGAAAGGTAAATCTCGCCAAACAGGCATAAAGACTTTTGATAATAATTATGATCAGAACATAGCGGACATTTATAAGGACCTGGTAACAAAAGAGTATAAAACCGGAGAATATCAAACCAGGACAATTTACGAGAGAAAGGAAAGGATTATATCAATCCTTCCTTATCGGGATCGGATAGTACACCATGCGATTATGAATGTTCTTGAGCCAATGTTTGTTTCTGTGTTCACAGCTGATACATATAGCTGCATTAAAGGAAAAGGGACGCATAAAGCTAGTGAAGCATTAACCGAGGCATTAAAGGACGAACAAAATACGCTTTACTGTTTAAAAATTGATGTAAAGAAGTTTTATCCAAGTGTTGATCATGAGATCCTGAAACAACTGTTACGAAGAAAAATAAAGGATCCAGAATTATTATGGCTATTGGACAGTATTATTGACTCTGCACCTGGATTACCAATAGGTAATTATTTGAGCCAATATTTTGCAAACTTCTATCTGGCTTACTTTGACCACTGGATGAAGGAACAAAAGCAAGTCAAATATTATGTCAGGTATGCTGATGATATCATTGTTCTTGCATCAAATAAAGGATACCTGAGAAGAGTTCTTGCGGGGATTATCAAATACTTCTACAACAGATTAAAGCTGCATGTTAAATCGAACTATTCAATTTTCCCTATAACAGAAAAGATAGGTGCTGACTTCGTTGGATATGTCCATTTCAGAAAACATAAACGGGTCCGTAAAACAACTAAACAAAACTTTGCCCGTAAAGTAGCCAAAGGCATTAACCGGGAATCACTGGCATCATACAAAGGGTGTATTAAACATTGTAACGGAAAACATTTAATTAAAAAACTAACCTCTCAAAATGAAAGAATTCAAAGATCTAGGCATACAGTCTCCAAACAAATTTAAAGGTGATAAAATGGATATCTGGGATATTGTAAATAGAAAAGTAACTGTTGAAGCCTTTAAGATAGGCCCTTCTAAATTTTTAGATAAAGGAAGCGGTTTAAGGCTTGATCTTCAAATACAATTAGATGGGATTCAATATGTAGTATGGACCGGATCTACGGTGCTGATGGAACAAATTAAGATGGTCAGTGAAAAGGATTTCCCGTTCAGTGCAACAATAGTTAAGGAACATAAGGCATTAAAATTTACATGACATGGTAGTAGGTGGAGAAATATTTTCAGATCTGCAGACAGCAATAATTCGAGATTACTTTTCGAATCCTAATCAGACTATTAAGCAAATAGGAGAAAAGCATGGAGTTAGCTTAAGCCGTGTTGGAAGAATATTAGAAAGAGGATTAAGATTAAAAGGCATTGAAAGAGATCAACTATTAAACTCAAAAATATTATGAAAGAACTTCTAAGACTGGCTGAATTAGGCCAAAAAATGAGAGATAAGCAAAAAGAATACTTCAAGTATAGATCATTAATAGTGCTCGGTGAGTCTAAAATACTTGAAAAGGAATTTGACAAGTTAGTAAAAGAGATAATTAACCCAGTTCAGGAAGTGATTCCACCAAACCAAATAAGCTTATTGTAATGCAAGAACTAACGGTAAAATGTATAACTGCTCCACGTGATCTGATAATATTCGGAACAGTAAATAAATGCAGAGAAATGGTATTAGAAATCCATTACTATGGAGAGATCAGCGAAATGCACATTGGCAACGTAGAGGCAGTCTCAATTATCAATCACCTTAAAGAACAATTTGGATTATGAGCAGAGAGATAAAGTTTAGAGTGTGGGCCTATCACCATATTTTGGAGAAATATGCGATGAGATCATATGAAGGCATCAAAGATAATTGCCTAAGATTTATAACCGACAATGATTCCTTTCCGGACAGAATTGTAATGCAGTATACCGGATTGAAGGATAAGTGCGGCGCTGAGATCTATGAGGGGGATATTGTTCGCTGGGGTCTTAATTTCTCTGGAACTGGTTATGATCATGAAAATTGGCATAGGTACGCAGTAGTTGAACTTTTCCCAGCATTGCAGTTTAAGGTCATAAAATACTTCAATACTGATAAAAATCAATTTGAAAAGGGCGATGATCACGTATTTGGGTTTGCAAATTTCATGTACAGCGACACGGACCGCTACCTCGAAGTAATCGGAAATATTCACCAAAACCCAGAACTACTGCCATGACCCTTACCTCAGCCCAAAACCAAGTAGCCCAGCGTTACCACTATTCAGACTGGAAAGAAGCAATGTCTGATCTTCCATCTGAATGCTGCGAGGATTTACAGTACGAAGCCGATAGCCTCTATCAGACGTACGATCGTAGTGAAACCAGTAAAGTAACCCGGATAGTTTTTATCGTTTATCTGGTGATGTTAATAGCTGCTTTACTGGCAATAGCCGCATACTGGATTAACCAGGAGCCTATGCCAGGTGATCGAGATTACTCGGGTTACGGGGCATTTGAGGGGAGGAGGTATTAAACTACCTTTTGAAAGAAATAAACATTGTTACCATTGAATGTATGAGAAAACTTATCAGAGGCTTTAAACTGCCTATAAAACCAATCATAGTTACGGGAATCCGGCGCAAGTTTGCCGAATTGCTCAACAAACAGCTTCAAATTGGTGTCAAAGCAAACTACCTCATTTTCAATGATAGCCACGTAAAAAGCCTTCAAATCTCTTATCATAAAACAAATATGCAAAATAAACCGTAATAAATTGCAAATTATTTGGAAATGCAAAATAGTACGTATATATTTGAATTGTCAACCAAAACAATTGACATAACGCTATGAAAGCAACAAAAATAAGCCAAGACAAAACAGGACATAAAAAGAAGATTCTGATTGAAATAGAAAACCAAAGGGAAAAGTTGATTATGCTATGTATGCTGCATGACACATATGCTCTACAGGAGTTTATAAAAACACAGAGTGTAAACTTCTTAAGTGGAGATGAACCGGAGTTTACCCACGAAGAAATAAAAGAGGTGGCAGATAAAATCTACATCGCTATTTAAAGAAACGTTTGCAAGACGTGATTGAAAAAACCCTCACTGCCCCGTTGCCACTTCCCAGGCGCGGGGTTTTGAGGTGCCCGATGTTGGGTTTTAAAACTAAAATCATGGAAAATTTTGTAAGAACTTTAATTGTAGTGTCTATAGACTCATTTTCAGTATTTAAAAACCCAGCAAAATATATCGAAAGGGTTCAAGAGATGTTTGTTGAAAATGAGAATCAGGGAAGTGAAAATGAATACTATCCTAAAAATGTAGATTCATGTGATCACTACGTAAATAGGTTTTGTTCTGAAATACAATTACTAAAGTTCACTATTTAGCTACTAAATATATGCCGCTTTTCAAAAAATTAAAATACGAAGTAAAGGACCACTCAGTTGAATTCCGGGTTAACGTGAACAGTTCAGGTAAATTTAGCTGCAAGTTACCGCATATTGATATTGCTTCTGCTTTAGGTATACCCGAAGAATTGACCTCAGATAATTACGAGGAAATACAAAGGACAATTAGTAAGGCCGTGATAGCATTTAATGAGTTAAATACACAGCATGTTTATACCATACATTATAAATTTCATATTTCTAATCGCATAAAAAGACAAATGCCGGAAGATCTTATGACTTCTGAAATGTGGAAAAAGACAAATCCTTACGGAAGTAGCAATCAATATTATAAAGATGACATAGCTATAGATATAAATTGGTATCCATGTGTAGAATCTACTTTGGGTAAAACCAAAGTTCTTTACAAACTTAGAGTGGCTGAGCAAGAAGATATTAATAGGATGATAGAAAACCCTGTTTATTATTCTCTGTTCACTGGCCGTGAACACAAGCCTTATTCAGAACTTATATTTCTAGAATCAGATAGAATATTTAATTTTTATAATGAGCCTAACTTTTTCTCTATACCGCTTACGGCTGAGTCATATGATTTCTTCCAGGGAATTGAAGGATCATTTGTTGGCTTGATTACTAAAATGATTTCTTTTCTGTCACAGGACCCGGATAAGTTAATGGAAGCTATTTCGATTATCACTCTACAAAAAGGCAATTTACTATTAGATAATTAAACCAAATAAGTCATTCAACCAGCGCAACGCCCACCCGGCTTGCGCTTAACCTGGTGAGAGGTGTTAAACAAGGTAGGGGTGAAGGTAACGGATCCCCTGCTTTAAAATTTAAACAAAAAAATAAAGCATAATGAATTTAGAATTAGAAAATCATGTAGTCATTACGGTAAGAATGCTACAAGGAAAGTATATAGGCCAAGAAATACCGATGAGACATAGCCTAGATGATTATCTGTATACTGGTGTCGCAGACTTAGTAATTCAGGGTGGCTTGGTTGAGGAAATGGGGCATCCTTGTGATTGCTTTGATGTTGTTTCAGTTGAGTATCTGGAGGATTAGCCATGATCACAGAAGAACAAATTGAAGAGGCCGCAGAAGACCATGTGAAGCACATAGGTCTTTCCAATACTCTTGCCGGAGATATAAGGCGTGTAGGCAAGAAAAGCTCTTTTGTTAAAGGTGCACAATGGATGCAGGAGCAAATAGAACCTAAGTGGATACCAGTGACCGAAAAACTACCGGAAAAACATAAATGGGTTATAACTAGTGAAAAAATTTATGGGTTGAGTGAGCCTACAATATTTATAGCCTCATACGAAGGGAATAGGTGGAGAAATTACGGCGGCTCTACTTCTGAAAATATCACACACTGGATGCCTTTACCTGAACCACATAAAACAGCAAGAAAGGAGGCTAACAATGGATAAGCTGTTAAAACGAATGCTAAAGTACGCTGGAAAATACGATATCAGCATCCAGTTTTGGGGGCCAGGAAATACGAATGTCTTCATAGAGAAAGATGGGGTTCCTTTAACTGATTTTGGAAGTTTAGATCCAGAAGAGGCTATTCAAAGGACTATAGATTATTTAGACAGGATTAACACAATTAACCAATAACAAGATGAATATTGAATTAGAGGTATATGATTCAGCTGAACATGCAATAAAAGAATTAAAACTCGACAGGAGACGTAAATGGGAAATATGGGGCGATGGATTGTGCTATCCTCATAAATATACTGCTCCTTGTTCTGGCTGTTCTTGTGATTGTTCAGATGGATATCCTTGTAACCATGGGAATAGTGGCTGTCATGAATGCGGATATACTGGTAAAAGACGTGATGTCGTACCTGTTCCTGCAATTGGTAAAAACGGAAATCCAATAATAATAAAGATTAACCCCCTGAGCCAATAGGCTATTAAACTAAGAACAAGATGAAATACCAATGGACTAATGAGCCTAAATTCTGTCCATTCTGCAAAATAGAGGTTTTGACTTGCACGGTTGGAATATTTATTCTTTGCAAGGAATGTCTAAAGAAGATAAACTAATAATAAGATTATGACAGGAATAGAATTAATCGCTAAAGAGCGACAAGAACAAATCGAAAAACATGGACGAACCATTGAGTATGATGCCAGTCAAAATATTGATGGACAATTAGCTCATGCAGCAAGTGTTCTTTCTTACCCATATCAATATGCTGACGATATAGATGCGCCCTATGATTGGGATATAGACTTGTTTAAAAAAATGAGGAATAAACCAAGAATAGACCAATTAGTCATTGCCGGAGCATTGATTGCAGCTGAAATTGACAGATTAAAGGCTCAATAAACAAGAAGATGAAAACAGCAGAAGAAGGTTACTGTGTTGGCGATATCTGCAACAGAGATGGATGCCAGGGAATAATACTTGAACACGAAAGCGATGGGGGATGTTCATGCCATTTAAATCCACCATGTTCGTATTGTACAACATCACGTGAATATTGTCCGGAATGCAATTGGGACGGAGAAGAAGAACAACAGGCAAGCTACAAGCACTATGAGCCTACAGAACTTCAAAAGTTAAAATGGGAAGCGGACAGAGA
>Ga0157370_10005761_pt1 | contig 13847 bp, 11 predicted proteins | sample C35metaG_FD_113463 | JGI IMG/M metagenome (GOLD analysis project Ga0157370, IMG submission 113463) | Corn rhizosphere microbial communities from Kellogg Biological Station, Michigan, USA - C3-5 metaG | ecosystem: Host-associated > Plants > Roots > Rhizosphere > Soil | place: USA: Michigan...
ACGATCGCGCCGCCTTCGATGGTCGTGAACACCTTGGTGGCATGAAAACTCAGCACCGACAGGTCACCATGGTTCAGCAGGCTGCTTGCCTTGTGCTGCACCCCGAACGCGTGCGCCGCGTCATAGATGACTGCCAAGCCATAGGTGTCGGCGATGCGCTGGATACGCTCCACATCGCAGGGCGTGCCGTAGCAATGCACCGGCATGATGGCGGTTGTCTGCGGCGTGATTGCGGCCTCGATCGCTTCCGGGTCGAGATTGCAGGTGCGCGGATCGATATCCGCGAACACCGGCGTCAGGCCGTTCCAAAGGATGGAGTGAGCCGTCGCCGCGAACGAATAAGGCGTGGTGATCACCTCGCCCTTGATACGCAGTGCCTGCAGCGCGGTTACCAGCCCCAGCGTGCCGTTGGTGAACAAGGCCAAGTGACCGACGCCCAGATGCCCCGCCAGCGCCGCCTCCAGCTGCTGGTGGAACGGGCCTTCGTTGGTTATGAACTTGGAATCCCAAATCTCCCGCAGATACGGCGTGAATTCCTCCAACGGCGGCAGGAAGGGTTGGGTGACATAGAGGGGTTTGCGGGTGTTGCTCACGAACTGCGGATCCCCCTGTTGCTTTATTGGAAAAACTGAAAGGACGACGTCAACGCGCAGTGCGTCCCCGCGGGCTGTAACCGGGTCGCCGCCTGATCGCTGGGCTTTGCCCCGTGGCTCAAGCGATAATCCCAACCCGGGCGGTGATCATGGCCGGCCAGATGCAACCACTTGGTTTATTACGAACAGTACATAAAATAATATCACACGAAGGGGCGCTGGTCGTACCTGGATTTTGCGCAAATGGTAAATGGTTATCGCCTTTGATCAGGCCGGCCGGGCCTATCCGACCGGCTGGGAGATCACGCCCTGGTGCGAGAGCCTTGCCTGGATTGAGTTTAAGGAAGGATGTCACCGCAGACGATCCACCGCGCGCCATGTTGGGGAGAATACGCTTTAGCCGGCGTTCATACATTCCGTACAATGATTGTCGGCGCCGGGCGGTCACCCAATACAGCAATCAAAGCGTTCCTCGCACATCACGCCCGACAGCTTTGAATGTAACCAGGCCAATCAAAGGTTCGGTTGCGAGGCAAAATGGCATCGCGTGCGAACATCTCGGAGAATGCCGTCGCCGCTGGGAAGATTGAGCGCGGGCATCAACATGAACTCCACGGGATCGAAGTTCTGCGCTTTCTCTGCGCGGTTTCCATCCTGATTTTTCACTATCGGCACCTGGTTTTCCGGGGTGTGTTGGATCTGGCGACCGCTGCCTCGGTTCACCCCCATCTTCCATTCTACGTGCCGCTTCAACTCATTTATACGCACGGCGCATCAGCCGTTGAAGTGTTCTGGGCGATCTCGGGCTTCATCTTTTATTGGCGGTACGCTGACTGGATTCGGGCCGGCGACATCGGCCTCTGGAGGTTCGCGGTAAACCGCTTCTCAAGGCTGTATCCGTTGCACCTGGTCACCCTGATTGCGGTCGCGGTCCTTCAGTTTTTTTACCTTCGGTCACACGGGTCGTATTTCATCTATGGCGACAATTCCCCACGGGCATTTCTGGAACATCTCTTCTTCGCTTCCAACTGGCTGGCGAAAGAACCCTACAGCTTCAACGGGCCGGTCTGGAGCGTTTCTGTGGAAGTGCTGGTCTATATAGGGTTTTTTTTCATCGCCCTCCGGGCTGGCGGTCGACCGATCCCGGCTTTTGTCGCGTGTATCGGTGCATTTGCAGTGCCTTTTGTCTTGCAAACGCCCATCAGCGATTTTGTCTGGGAATGTCTTTCTTTCTTCTTTGCCGGAGGCTTGGCCTACTGGCTCTGGCGAACGGGTTGGGCTATCGGCACCCTGATGATGGTCGCCGCCGTCATGCTGAGCGCGGCCGCCCGCCATATTCATTTGGGCACCTTTGGCGTGCTGCTTTCCGCGATGTGGCTGGTACTTGCTTTTGCTTGCATCGGAAAAGCCGCTGTGGTGCGCAGGCTGAGCTTTTTAGGCAACCTGACTTATTCGTCGTACTTGGTCCACTTCCCGATACAACTGATCCTGGTCCAGCTTGTTGACATGACAGGCTGGGGTAGAACGGTTTTTTTATCGCGCCTCACCTTTGGCCTTTACCTGCTGCTTATCGCCATGGTTTCGCTGGCGCTTTACTACGCGTTTGAGCGCCCAGCGCAGAATTGGCTACGTCGGATATTGCTGGCCAAGCGCGGGGCGAGCGCGGCCACGGGGACGGTTTAAGGTCAGCAGGTCCTGAGAAACGGCCCTGGCTGGACGCCCGGGTGCCGTGTAGCGATCACGAACCGGCGCCAGCCGGAAGGCAAGATCCTGCCTCCGTCATTCAGCGGGTCCCCATCGTCAGGGCGAGCACATCATGCGCCTTTTGGGGGAGGCCCCTCCCCTGCCCTGGCCGGTCGGGGTGGTGGCGTGCCGTGGCCGTCCTATGCCATTTGGAGAGCCCGGACTGCGGGCCAATTTTCCAAGCCCTATCTCCGTCATCGCCGATTGGTAACTTTAGCACCGCCAGGATATACATTCTGAACGATTCCATTTCTATTGGTGTTCCGTGGGTCGTGAGAAAATGTCGTTTGTCCAAAGTCTTATAGACTTTGGGGCATGTTGCGGCGAAACCGCTGGAATCTTGGACGTTCCCTATCTCCGTACCGCACATCAGCGGCGGCAGCGGATCATTGAGGCTGCGGGATCTGCGGCTTTGGACGGGCGTCCGACAAGCCCCGAACGGCTGTTTTCCTGGGTAAGCGACATCCCTCTTGCCGGGCAGCCCAACCTTGGAGCGGAAGGGTATGCCGCGCGCCTGTTGCGCCTATTGGGCCGCCCTGCGTCTTCTGACCCCCTGGCCGCCGAAGCCAGGGATCTGGCGGAATCGGTGCGCGCAAAGGCGGACCGGGATGTGGTGACAGCTGCGGCCCTCCTTTTTCGCGCGCCTGATTCAATCACCCCCATTTCCCGGGCCGCCTACCACCTTTATCTGCGAGGCTGTCTGGGGCCGGCGGAGCCCGCCCTGTCGCCCCTGTTCAATGGTCTGGCCAAGGCAGCGCGCCGCCCTGCTGCCGTGTTCGATTCTTATATCGCCGACAGGTTGGCGAGGGCCTCCAAGCGCTCCCTGTCGAACGCCAGAACCCTCCGGGGTGGGTTAGCCACGGTTTACGCGGTCCTAGGAGGGGCGAGATCTTCTTCCAAGGTTCATGGCATTGCCGAGCTTCTGTTTGCGGGCCATCCCTTGAATGTCACCAAGGCGACCCGATTGTTTTCTGTGTCGCGCCTGGTTGCCCGCAAGCATCTCCTCCGCCTCGAACGTGACGGCCTGGCCGAGCGGGCCACCCGAGGCAAATCCGGCGCTATCTTTGTTGCCCGGGATGGGTTGATGACGTTTGGGCAAGCGACGGGCATTCCCCTTTCCAGAGAATCAGGGCCTCTGAATGTGGGGGGGATCAATCCTCTGACAAGCGAACATCGTTCACGCCTTGAGGCCATCAGCGATGACATAGCGGAGCGTATGCGGGATCTGGACTCGCTGTTGGATCGGCTTAGCGCCAAACCCGGTCTCCCGGATTCTTAGGCAATCATCGCTTCGAATAGTTGGAACCTGCGCGCCGTCATCACCCGAGTTAGCCGTGGCTAACACCATTTCGATGGCCGGCCAGGCAGTTCCGGGCCCGAGTTAGCCGCGGCTAACTTCATGGACGAATAAGTTTATGCTGCACCTGCGAATATGCATCCTTAACGCGCTAAGGCTCAGGTTAACCGGTCGTTTACGAAAAATCAGTTGCCCACCCTGGGGAATCGGACGAGAAAGTTCACAGCGCTTTTTGGCGCTGTTTGCGTGAAAAAGCGCAGATACGATTCTTTGGGAATATCTCAGTCGTGGCGCAGATTCAGATTGACGGCTACGGTCAAGGCGCACAGCTGAAGACTGTCATCCAGGAGCATGGGGAGAAGCTGTCTGCCCAGCTCCAGGCCCATCACCGTAACATTTTTCCGCCTGAAGCGCAGAAGACAATCCGCCGATTCGGCTCGGCGGAGGCGGCTCAGCTGCTGGGTATTGCCGAGGGTTATCTGCGGCAGTTGGGAGCCGAAAGAGGAAAGCCCAGTCCGGGCAAAAGCGGCCGGCGCAGCTATACGGTCGAGGACATTGCAGAGATACGCAAGCAACTCGATCAGGGTGCCCGCGGCGACCGCCGGTATCTGCCGCACCGCCGGGCAGGCGAGAAGCTGCAGGTCATCACGGTGATGAATTTCAAAGGCGGCAGCGGCAAGACCACGACCGCGGCCCATCTGGCCCAATACCTGGCCCTTCACGGCTACCGGACCCTGGCCATCGATCTTGACCCGCAGGCGAGCCTGTCCGCGCTTTTCGGCCAGCAGCCTGAACTCGATGTGGGGCCGAACGAGACGCTTTTCGGGGCGATCCGCTATGACGAGGAGCGGCGTCCCATCGCCGAGATCGTGCGGCAGACCTATATCCCGGACCTGCACATGATTCCCGGCAATCTCGAGCTGCAGGAGTTCGAGTACGTCACCCCCAAAGCGTTGATGGAGCGGGAGCAGGGGGACACGTTATTTTTCGCGCGTGTTGGCCAGGCGCTGGCGGAGATTCAGGATCACTATGATGTGGTCGTGATCGACTGTCCCCCGCAGCTTGGTTATCTGACATTGTCGGCCATGACCGCCGCGACCGCGGTGCTCATCACGATCCATCCGCAAATGCTGGATGTGATGTCCATGAGCCAATTCCTGCAGATGACCGGGGATCTGCTGGATTCGGTCGCAAAGGCCGGCGCTTCCACCGACTATGACTGGATGAAGTATCTGGTGACGCGCTTTGAGCCCGGCGACGGCCCGCAGAACCAGATGGTCGCTTTCCTGCGGCAGATCTTTGGCGAGCATGTTCTGAATCATCCCATGCTCAAAAGCACCGCGATTTCCGATGCCGGCCTGACCAATCAAACCATCTTCGAAATCGAGCGCAGTCAGCTCACCAAATCCACCTACGACCGGGCCCTGGATTCCGTCAACAACGTCAACGGGGAAATCGAAGCGCTTATCAAAAGCGCCTGGGGCAGGGCGACATGAGCCGGAAAATTTTTGGAACCCCTGAGACAGATCAAACCAGCGCGGATAGGCCATCTGTTGAGGTCGCCAAAGCGGAGCGCCGTGTCCATGCCCGCCCGCTCATGGGTATGACCGATCTTCCTTCCAGGGGCACCCAGCCGGTGGGCGCCTTTGGCGCTTCCCTCAATCAACTCGATCAGAGGGGAAGGCGCGCCGAGGAGATTGAAAAGCAACTGGCCACCGGCCAGTCGGTGGTCAATCTCGACACGGCGCTGATCGATCCTTCCTTTGTGTCGGATCGCATGCCTCTTACCGAAGAGGCGCTGGCGGACCTGGTCCAGGCAATCCGTGACAATACCCAGCTCAGTCCGGTGCTGGTGCGCCCGCATCCGGAAAAGCCGGATCGTTATCAGACCGCCTTCGGGCATCGCCGCATCCGGGCTGTTTCGCTCCTGGGCATTCCGGTGCGCGCCATCGTGCGCAACATGACCGACGAGGAAATGGTCGTTGCGCAAGGGCAGGAAAATCACGCCCGCAAGGATCTTTCCTACATTGAAAAGGTGCGCTTCGCTGAACGGCTGGAAGCGCGGTTCCGCCGGGAAACGATCATGTCGGCCATGTCGATCCACAAGAGCGACTTGTCCAACATGCTCACGGTTGCGCACCATGTTCCCGAGGCGGTGAGCGACGCGATCGGTCCGGCGCCAAAGATCGGCCGCCGCGGCTGGATCGAATTGGCGGAGCTTATGAAGGATCCGGGACTGAGGGAAAAGGTCGGCAAACTTATCGCCGATCCGAACCTGCAAAAGCAGGAAAGCGACGAACGGTTCAAAGCTGTTCTTTCCGCGCTCAAAATTCCGGGACCAAGAACGCGACCTGAGCAGCTCTCGGACAAAGGCGGGCAGGGCTTTGGCACTATCGTATCCACGGCCCGCAACGTGACCATAACCGTGGACCGCAAAAGGGCGCCTGCATTTGCAGACTTTCTGCGCTCGCGTATCCAGGGCCTTTATGAGGAATTTGCCGCCGGCAGGGTGGGCTCACCTGAGGAGCCGCAATGACCGTGCTCGACTTGGCACGAGAATCGGAGCCTGTTCCGGCAGGGCTGCACGGAACTGCCGTGCGCGATTTTTCCACTTACACGCGCAATCGCACAAAGCGGAGGGGAGGAAATGGGACGAACTAGTTGAGATGCAAAAAGCCCGGAGTTGGCGCTCCGGGCTCTAGGAATCAGGTATGTACGCTTATTGAGGATCGTGGACCGGTCAGTCAACGAATCACTTCCTCAAGATAGGCGTATCGCTCGCGGAAAATCAAGCTGAAACCATTCAGCGGGTTCGCGTCCTGATTCCGATCGTTCACCCCTGAGCCATCGCTATTCACAATCGTCAATAGGCGGTCGTGGAGACGAGTTTCTGTGGCTTGCGTGGTGATGCCGTTGCGGTGTCGGGGACCCACTGCAAAGGCGCGTCGGAGGTCGCCTTGAATTGAGGAGATAGGAACGGACGAATCGGAAAGCCTGGAGTTGGCGCTTTTCGGCTTTTCGGAATTCTCGGATCATCTGCACGCACGCCTATGCATCTTAGCGATGCGGATAGGCATGTATTCAGCATCGTCAAATACGCATTTTCGTGCGGGGCGGAGCTTTACCATCCGGGATCTGTTTTCGTCCGCCCTTCGAGAAAGCATGTATCCTGGAAACCATTCGCAAGCATTGCCGGCGAACCCCCGGCATATGTCACCGGCCGCGGACAGATATCGGGCGAAATATGACCGGGCGCCGGCGCTTGATGAGAAGGGGCTCTTGCCCGGTCATCTGCTTGCCGCCTTCAAGGGCGCTGCCCGTTACATGGGGCTCAGAGGCAACATCATCGTCGCCATGGATTACTTGTTCGGCCTGACCAGAGCCCAGGACTGGATGGGTGACAGCCGGCCGATGGTCTGGCCGAGCGCCCGCGAACAAGGCGAGGCGCTCGGCTTGTCGCCGTCAGGGGTCAAGTTTCTCAACCGCAAGCTTATCGAACTGGGCCTCATTCTCGCAAAGGACAGCCCGACCGGGGCGCGGTGGGGCCGGCGCGGCCATAATGGCCAGATTATCGAGGCCTATGGCTTCGATCTGTCTCCGCTCGCCCATCGCGCAGCGGAGTTCGCCACGATTCGCGATGCGGGGCGGGAGGATGACCGGATCCGGGCGCAGCTGCGCCGGCGCAAGACCGTCGCGATAAAGAGCATTGGCCAGATCGTACGTACCGCCACCGAGCAGGATATCGATACGCCCGAGCTTTACGCCCTGGCGGACCGTATCTGGCCGATCAATGACGCGCTCTCGGTATCTGCCGATCGCTCCACATTGGTTCGTGCGGTCGACGAGCTGGAACAGTTGCGGGCGGCGGTCTATCAGCTGTTCCGTGCGCTTGTTGCTGGCGGTGAAAATGACCAGATGGCTGAGGAGCCGAAAGTCTCAGGTCCGGCCTTGAAGATAACAAATACTAACCCCACGGGGTCATTTCACAGACCTCCCAATAACAACTACAAACTAACTAACAATCCTTCGGTTAGTAAAAGCTCTGAACAGAGCTGTAGCGATTTTTCCAGCGGTTCAGCCAGTACGGCGCCACCGGAAAAAGAAACAGGGCTCAACATACCCGCGGTGGGACCAAAAGAAGTTGTGTCCCTGGCGCCGGTTCTGGCCAGGTATCTCAATCAGGATTTGGACCGGCTCGACATGGAACGGGCCGTTATGGCGGTGTTGCTGGCGGCAGAGGCTTGTGCGTTCAAGGAACTGGGGATTTCCAAACCGCTTTGGCAGGAGGCGCAGAGCGAAATGGGGATGTGGCCGGCAGCCTTGGCCGTCATGCTCGTCGCCGCCAAGGATCCCGATTACTTTTCCCGGACCCCGGCCCATTATTTTGCGGGCATGGTGGCCCGGGCAAAGGATGGAACTTTGCGTCTCGACCGCTCCATCTGGGGTCTGCGCACCCATGCCGGCAGGCGGCAAAATGGGTTGGAGGTGTCCCTTGGTTAGCGGTGTTCGGAGGCCGTCAAATTCTTAACGGGATATTTCGCCCAGATATTGGGCGACCGTTCGAGTAAAGCCAAATATCATGGAAGGCGCTGCGGATGTTTGTATGAAGAAAACCCCAACCGGCCAAATGGACGGAAGGTATTTTTATCCTTTCGCGCCTAGTTTTGTCCTTCCGATCCGTGTTTTTTGCGTCAACAAATTTTGTTTGCTGGAGATTTTATGACGGAGTTTTCAGCCGGCCCGGTCCTGGTATCTGGAGGGGCCGGTTACATCGGCAGCCACGTCGTGCACGCACTGAAGAAAGCCGGCTGGACCCCAATTGTCGTTGATGATCTGAGCAATGGTCATGCGTTTGCCGCCGATCTCGCCCCGGTATTCCATCGTGGCGACATCGCGGACGCCGACCTGGTTTCACATCTGTGCCGCAAATACCGCCCCAGGGCGGCGATGCATTTTGCGGCCTTCATAGAAGTCGGGGAGTCAGTAAAAAATCCGTCCAAATATTTTGGCAATAACAGGGACAAGGCCGCCGTTTTTTTCCGTACCCTCGAGAAGGAGGGGATCAGCAATGTCGTATTCTCCAGCACGGCGGCCGTCTATGGCGAGACGGAAGAGGGAGTGGCTTTAACTGAGGACACCCCAACGCTCCCGATCAACCCTTACGGCGAGTCCAAGCTCGCCGCCGAAAAAATTCTGCGATCCATTCCGGACATGAGCACGGCGATCCTGCGATACTTCAATGTTGCCGGATGTGCTGCCGGTGCCGGAATAGGGGAAGCGCACTATCCGGAAACCCATCTCATCCCCAGGATCGTGGTGCCGCTGACCGGCGCGCCCGCGGAACTTCAGCGCATCCTGGGGCTGGGGCAGGGGTTCAAGATTTTCGGTGACGACCATGCGACGCGAGACGGCACTGCGATCCGTGACTATCTACACGTCATGGACCTGGCCGACGCGCATTTGCGGGCGCTGAACTATCTTTTGCAGGGCGGGAAAAGCGATATTTTCAACCTCGGCAGCGGTTCTGGTTATTCGGTCAAGGAGATTGTCCAAGCGGCCCGGGATGTGCTGAAACGGCCTGACTTTGCGCCCGAAATCATGCCCCGGCGGGACGGGGATCCGGCGATGCTGGTGGCCAACAGCGAAAAGGCCCAGAACATGCTGGGATGGCGCGCTGGCCGCAGCGTCTCCGACATGATCCAGTCTGCAGCCACCTGGCATCGCAGCAGCCGATACCAGGAAACCATTCTCGCCAAGGCGGCTGTTTTTACGCCTTGAATGGCAGTGTCGAACACGTCGCCGAGCATTGCTTGATTCGCAATGGCGGTAGCGGCATTACAGCTCTGGTCCTGTCGCCATAATTCGGAGTTGTTTGGCTATCATGAACAGCAATTTGCCAAATAGCCCATCCGAGCCGACAAACGCGGAGGCCGTGGATCCGTTTGGCGTAAGGGGCGGGCAGGGCAGTCTCAAACGCCAATCGCTTCGCGGATCGCTTGCGACATTTCTTGCGCAGGCGATCAAGATGGTGATCCAGATCGGTTCGCAAGTGGTCTTGGCGCGCCTGTTGTTCCCAGCGGAATACGGCCTGGTCGCAATGGCCTATCCGGTCGTCTCCTTCCTGCAGGTGTTCAATGACATCGGCCTGGGGCAGGCCATCGTTCAGCGCCCGGTGCTGGAGCAGAAGCAGGTTTCGGCCCTCTTTTGGCTCAATCTTGGCGTGAGCTTTCTCTTGGGGCTTTCGGTTATTCTGATTTCGCCGCTCGCGGCCTGGGCCTATGGCGAGCACCGGCTCATCCTCTTGCTGGTCGTATTGTCAATAACGATGCCCATCGCCGGCATCAACGTCGTGCCGATCGCCCTGTTGACGCGGCAAATGCGGTTTGTGCTTACCGCGCGGAACGAGATCATCGCGGCCTTGTGCGGAGCGGTTGTGACCGTTGTTTGCGCGCTAAAGGGCTTTTCCTACTGGTCGCTTGTAGCTGGCCAGCTCGCGCTGCTGGTCATCGGGAACATTTTGGGCTGGCTGGCGGTGGGATGGCGGCCATCCTCGCCCAGGCAGCTTCCGGCCATTTGGAACGACGTCAAATTCGGCGCGAACATAACAATCTCCAACCTCGCGACTTTCGTTACCACGTCAGCGGATAATGTGATCGTCGGCCTGGCGACGGGAAAAGTGGCGCTGGGTCTTTATGACCGAAGCTATAATCTGGTGGTCCGGCCGATCAATCAGCTGACGTCGCCAATTAACCGTATTGCAATTCCCCTGCTGTCGAGGCTGGTTGATCAGCCGGAGAAGTATCGCTCCGCCTATCTGCAGATGACGCGCGTCGCCACGCTCTTGCTGCTGCCGGCGATGCTGGTGGGCATTTCCAATGCAACGACATTGGTCAGGGTTTTGCTCGGGCCGCGCTGGCCTGAAGCCGCCCCAATATTTTCCTGGCTGTGTGTTGGGGGGCTGGCGTCTGGGGTCTACGCCAGTGGTTTCTGGTTGTTGATATCGCAGGACCGAACCCGTGAGCTCAGACACCTCACCTTGGTGGCGGCTGTCATCAATGTGGCATCGTTTCTGATAGGGATCGCTTGGGGCGTGGTTGGCGTCGCGATCGGTGCCTCCCTGAGTTTTGCTTTGTTGACAACGCCGCTGTTGCTGTTTGGAGCCACCCGCAGCGGACCGGTACGGCCCAGGGACTTCCTGTCCTTTGCTGCCCCTTTCGCGTTTGCAGGCATCGTCACCTATGGGGTCCTTGTGTTTGGCCTTCGTCAGGTCGCGCTCCCGGGAGTGATGCGCCTGGTTGTCGTCACGCTCGTCAGTTATACGCTGGTGACGGCTTTGTGCCTGATCAGTGCGGAAAACAGACGCCTGTTCGGCAGAACGACCCAGTTGCTGAAGGATGTGCGTTGATCGGGCATTGCGGATTTGCAAAGTTGCGGCGTTCGAAAACGCTTGGATAATAACAGAAGGGCGAGCGATCGATGTTCGATCGACCGATCGCCTGGGATTTGCGAAGGCTCTTGCAATGGACGTTGTACCAACAATTCCTCGAGGCGAGATCGCGGAGCGATATCTCGAGTTATTGATTCGAACACTCACCCGGTTCGACGGAACCGACGATTTCCAGCCTTGGCAGTTCGGCTACGGAAGCAGGGGTCTGAAGAAGGTGCTGGCCAGCGCTTTTGTAAAGCATCTGATGGCGCGCGGTTGCGAAATTATTTATCGAGTCAAGTTCGATGCCGAAAAGAGGCGTTTGGGCAGAGACCGACCAATGCATGCCGACACAATGGTCGGCGTCAAGCGGCTGGAAAATACTCGGGATGCAGTTCGTACTGTCATCGCGGAAAATATACCCGGCGATTTGGTCGAAACGGGCATATGGCGGGGTGGCGCTAGCATATTGATGAGGGCCGCGTTGGAAGCCTATGGCGACACTGAGCGCGTGCTATGGTATGCGGACTCATTTGAGGGCCTGCCTCCTCCAGATATGGACCGGTATCCACAAGACGTGGGTATGGTCTGGCATACCGATAAGCAGCTGGCCGTATCTCTCGAAGAGGTGCAGCGCAACTTTAAAAAATACGGATATCTCGATAACCGTGTCAGGTTCTTAAAGGGCTGGTTTAAAGACACGCTGCCGACTGCGCCTATAAAGGGGATAGCAGTGCTTCGACTGGACGGAGATCTATACGCGTCAACGATGGACACATTGACTCCGCTCTACGATAAGGTGGCGCGCGGGGGTTTTGTTATCGTCGATGATTATGGCATTCCGCAGGACGTTTGCCGGAGAGCGATCGAAGATTTTCGCTCTGCTCGCGGTATCACAGATCCCATTGTGGATATTGATGGGTGGGGCGTTTATTGGCGAAAATCCTGAATTTAAGGCGCTGGATTAGAGAACCAATGCTGCGCTCCTCGTTCTAACAAACATACTCAGTTGCGGAGTAAGCTTGTGATGGGCCAGCTCGCCCCTTCTCCATTATGATTTCTGGGGTAAAACATGCGTTGGTTAGGGACTTGCGCAGGCCAGTCAGGCCAGTAGATTCGGCCCATATTCCCATCGGACGAGTATTGCCTTGAATCTGCTTGAACAAATCACGGCCAATCTGGCCCCGAGTCCGCACTATGAGGAACATCAGGAGTCCCTTTCTCCGCCGCAAGATCCGCTTGTCAGGCTGATTGCCTTTTATCTGCCCCAGTTCCATGCCATCCCGGAAAACGACCAGTGGTGGGGCGCCGGCTTTACCGAATGGACCAATGTAACCAGGGCAATTCCGCGCTTTGTAGGCCACTATCAGCCGCGGTTGCCGGGCAGTCTCGGCTTCTATGATGCGACCCGGCCGGAAGTGCTGGCGCGGCAGGCGGCGCTCGCCAAGCAATACGGAATCCACGGCTTTTGCTTTCATCATTATTGGTTCGCGGGCCGCCGCATCTTGCAGCGGCCGCTGGAAACGTTGCTGGCCAATCCCTCGATCGATCTTCCCTTTTGCGTCAACTGGGCCAACGAAAGCTGGACGCGCCGGTGGGACGGCGAGGAAAAGCACGTCCTGCTCAAGCAGGATTATCCGGAGGGCGACGATATTGCCTTTGCCCGGTCCTTAGAGCCGCTGTTTCGGGATCACCGCTACATCCGCATCAATGGCCGCCCGCTTCTGCTGATATATCGGGCGTTCCAGCTCCCCGATCCGAAAAGGACCGTCGAACGCTGGCGGGCGCATTTCACCTCGGTTGGTTTGGGCAATCCTTACATCGCCATGGTCCAGACAGAAGGCAGCAAGAGTCCCGAAGAATACGGCACGGACGCCGCGGTGGGCTTTCCGCCCTTCTGGAGATTTTCTGAAATTCCGTGGCAGCAGGGTGTCGAACTGCTCGATCCGAAGTTCCATGGCGCCGTGCGTCGCTATGAAGACCTGGCGCGGTTCACAATAGCTGGGTACCGCGAGGAGAAGGAGGTCTTTCCAGGCATTGTTCCGTCCTGGGACAATGAAGCAAGGCGACCCCAGCGGGGCGCATGTTTTTCGGGTTCGACTCCGGCGATCTACGGCCGCTGGCTGCGAGCTGCTTGCGCTGCCGCTTTGCGCAAATTTTCTGGCGACGAGCGGCTGGTCTTCATCAATGCCTGGAACGAATGGGCGGAAGGCGCGTATCTCGAACCCGATCGTCATTTTGGCCATGCCTATCTGGCAGAGACGCGCCGCGTCCTTACTAGCCTCGAGCCAGACATGAATATCGAATCTTTTGATAACAAAACCGCGTTAGCTCCGAAACTGACGAGCAAGCGTCGTATTCGCCGAACAATGCGCTTAACCTTGAATTTTGCCGCAGATTGTGTCGAAGCGTTGGCGTGGAAACTGCGAGGTCGTTAGCGCCTGTTGCGCTTGAAGGGGACGCATGACCAGCCCAAACGTCGATGTCATCATACCTATCTATAATGCGGCTTCGACGCTTGAAGAGGCTGTGGGCAGCATCCAAAAGCAAAGCTACTGCGCGATCCGAATCATACTGGTCGATGACGGTTCGACGGATGAGACCCCCAACCTTCTGGCGAAGATCGCGGCCGCGGATTCCCGGGTAATCGTGCTCCGCCAGGAAAATAGTGGCATCGTGGATGCGCTCAACTACGGTTGGAAAGCATGTGATGCTCCGCTTATCGCGCGTCATGACGCGGATGATATCGCTGCCCCCGATCGGCTGGCCAAGCAGGTCGCCTTTCTCG
>Ga0157370_10005764_pt1 | contig 13843 bp, 7 predicted proteins | sample C35metaG_FD_113463 | JGI IMG/M metagenome (GOLD analysis project Ga0157370, IMG submission 113463) | Corn rhizosphere microbial communities from Kellogg Biological Station, Michigan, USA - C3-5 metaG | ecosystem: Host-associated > Plants > Roots > Rhizosphere > Soil | place: USA: Michigan...
AAATTGGACCGTTTCCCACTTGATAGTCCGAGTTCGGGGAATTTCTACTCCAATAAGGAAGAACTTGACCTGGCCATCAACGCGCTTTACCGTACAGATATTTATCCATTTGATTCTGAATTCTGGGGTGATAATGCCTGGCAAAGGTCCGGGCCTGGAAACGCAGTGATACATGGTACAACCACTATTCAATCATTCGAATACTCGAGTGCCTGGGCAACTGCCTATCGCGGTATCGCACGGGCAAATCTATTGTTGGAAAATCTAGATAAAGTTAACGGAATAACCGAGGCCTACCGCAAAAACGCAGAGGCGCAGGCCCGTTTGGTAAGGGCTTACAACTATGGTTTTCTGGTTGCCCGTTTTGGAGATGTTCCCTTGATCAAAAAAAGCCAGAGTGTTGAAGAGGCCAGAAAAGTATCCAGGATCCCAAAGCTGGAAATCATCAGGTTTATCTATGATGAATTTGATTTTTCAGCATCGCAGCTTCCCCTAAATTACCCCGCAGGTAATCAATATTACACTGTAGGTACGGCACTGGCTATGAAAGCCAGGACAGCCTTGAGCATGAATGACTGGGCAACGGCTGCAGGAGCAGCCAAATCGCTTATAGACCTAAAATATTATACGCTGTACCCTTCCTATCGGGACCTGTTCTTAAAGGTGGGGCAACGCAGTAAAGAAGTCATATGGTCATTTCCCAGGTCAGCGGTATACAATGTTGTAAAGAACTATCAATATGAGATTTCAAGGCTTGCCGGTGGCTTTGCCTCCACAATGCCAACACTTGAACTTATTGATAGCTATGAATGTACCGATGGAAAAACGATAGATAAATCGGGCCTGTATAATCCAAAGAACCCGTTTGTCAACCGGGATCCCCGACTTAAGGCAACAATTGTTACCCCCGGAGAAAATTGGTTGGGCTATGATTACCAGAATCACCCTGACATCACTTCTGTATATAGTTATACCCTTGGCCGTATGGTACCCAATGCTGATGCCCGGACAGCTAATTTTCCTTTTGCAAGCTTTACCGGCTACCTGTTCAAAAAAGGAATTGATGCCTCTATATTACCCGCTTTCAACCGTACAGATTATGATGTCATCATATTGCGCTATGCGGAGGTTCTGTTAACTTATGCTGAGGCTAAAATCGAGCTAAACCAGATTGATGCTACGGTGTTAGATGCGATTAATCAGCTAAGGGCACGTGCTTATGGCGTAAATGTAGCCGACATAGGTGCTTATCCGGTTGTAACGACAACAGACCAGGCAGCGTTGAGAAAAATAGTGCGCCGGGAAAGAAGGGTTGAGTTCGCTTTTGAAACAGGCCCGGGGGAAATTGGAAATACAACAGGACCGAGCATCAGGTATATGGACTTGATCCGCTGGAACCTTGCAGAAAAGGCAATGAATAAAGTCGTTTATGGCGTTCCTACCAATAAAGCAGATTACCCTTTTGCAGGAACCCCGGTATTCGATGAAAACGACATTCCTTCCTACGCAGCCTTTGCCCCGAAACTGCTGATCTGTGATACACGTAAATTTGATGCCGGTAAGGACTATGTATGGCCAATCCCATTTTCAGAAATTAGCCAAAATAGTAACCTGGTGCAGAATAAAGAATGGAAATAGAAAAAGCAGTCTCCATCATCAGGTTATCAATTTGCATTGATCGTTTCGCATATTTTAGCTGCAGAAAGATTAAATAGATATATTTCATGAATGAAGCTTATCCAATTGCGATAAAACTTTTAAATCGTCAAAGAATTGATTCGTCTGGAACCCCGCGTAGAGTTCCCTGCTTAATAGTTCCTGCTGGAAAAGAGCCTGTTGTTATATATCTCCAGCAATGGCGCTATTGCCGCGTTAAGCTGCCCAAGGGTCTGGAATAGACGGTTGTCCAGTTTGTTATAGATAGTCCTGTAGGCGAGCTTGACGGCCTCCCTCTACCAGCGATTTTTCGCGTGGCTTGTAAGGATATGTGGGAATGGTGCTCGTGGCATATTGCTCGGTAGAGGCAGCAAACTCATCGTTGAGCACCGCCTCAAACCTGCTTCCTCGGGTTACTGCAGAACAGTTGTCGTCCGGGGCAATGGCCTCGCCCCCTCCGAAGTACCGCTGGGCATTCTCACAGGGGGGAGCAGGTACTCTCTTCTTGTAGGCCATCGCCTCCACGTAGGTATGCTGGTTGTACCCGAGGATGGCCACGAACACCTTCACCTCCTGTAGGTGTCAGTCACCTGCCGACAGCGCAAGCTTCTTACCTGCAAATTCTATTTACATCTCGTCCCCGGCCTTGGTAAAGGAAAACCCGTATCAGACGCTTGTTGAAAAGCAGAAAGGCATTCAAGGGCGAGTTGGGGTTTCCTGCTGGCGAACAGCCGGACTAAATGCTAAAATAATAGGGTTTCGTAATGAGTTGTATAAATCAATTTGCATTGACTACGTTCTGCTAATTTTATTTTGGGTAAATTTGTTGTAAATCAGTGTGTTATTGGTCTGGTATTTTTTGTGGGATGGGGTCAATGCATACTGGTTTTTCCATGTTGGGTATCATGTTGCGAGCCATAGCAGTATTCCGATATTCATCCGCTGAACCCTCCATACAGATTACCCCACTAAGAACGGCTCGTTGGCGATATTTTTCATAGGGGTTATATTTATCTTTTGAGTAAATTATTAATACATCTGCTTATAAATCAAAGATTCACATTAGTTTATTAGGAAGCTGAAGAACGACTAACAATCAATTCTTAACCTAATTTTAGCTTTTTGTTAATAAACAAAGTTTACTTTTGCTAAACAAAACTATTTTTTTAACTTTAATGTCAGCAAACAAGAAAAAGTTTTTTACACACTTTATATTTTTAGCAGCGAATTGTTTATCGGGCTTCTCTATTTCTAATAACTGATAAGCTAACCATTATGGAATTTTATTGAGGTGTTGTGATTAGTGACTTGGCTTGAAGATGAAGGGATAAGCAGGAATACTTTAAATATCCTTTTATAATAAGGTGAATAGAAATAGTAATACAAGTTTAATTTAGGTCTGATGAATAATTACAATACACTTACTGATGCTGATCTAATTGTCAGGCTCAGAGCCGCAGATGAGGATGGATTTACCGAAATTTACAACCGGTATTGGGAGACTTTGATAAATGCAGCATACCAGCGTTTGCATTCAAGAGAAGATGCCGAGGAAGTGGTTCAGGAAGTTTTTGTAGACATTTATTTCCGGCGCAGAGAAATATACCCGGCTTCTACTCTTGAAGCCTATCTTAAAACAGCACTCAAATTTAAAGTAATTAATGCTTATCGTTCGCAACAGTTACATTATAAACACGTAGACAATCTCATCGCTGAAACAAATATTTCCCAGGTAGATCCCCACAAAGCATTTGAAATGAAAGAATCCAGGTTAATGCTGTTAACAGCTTGTAAAAAATTGCCTGAGAAATGCCGTCAAGTGTTTATGATGTTTCGGTTTGAAGAGTTATCCCACCAGGAAATTGCTGAACGTGCGGCTATTTCGGTGAGTACGGTAAAAAAACATATTCATAAAGCAATGCTTTTTCTAAAAGACGAATTTAAAGACAGCAGGATTTACCTGCTCATCGCTTATTTATGCTTCCTTTATAAATAAATTAAGAAAAATAATAATCTGAATATCAGTCGCTTGTTGTTACTTTGAGATTTATTTTAGTTTAGGATAGAACCTTTTCGCTGTTTCCCCGAATACTATATATGAGCAACAGCCAAAAAGAATTCAACAAACGTCTGCTGGAGATAATAACTAAATTCAAAAATGGAAAAGCCACAGCGGCCGAGATCCAAGAAATTGATAATTGGTATGAAAGCCAGGCTTCGAATACCACCTATACACATGGTTTGTCGGCGGTTGAACGCTCTGAGGCCAAACATAAAATATTAGAAGAGATTAACGGGCGCATTCAGCAAAATTCCGTTTTCTTAACCAGAGTCTATCCCAATAGGAAGTTAAAAATTTTTGCGGTTGCAGCCGCCATTTTGTTAGCTGTCGGCTTAACATTCTATTTCAAGATCACAGAAGATAGTGTTGTTCAAAAAAAACTGGTTGCAGTTAATGATATTGCCCCAGGAACTAATAAGGCGGTTTTAACTCTTTCAAACGGAGAAAAAATCAACTTGTCGGGGTTAACCAATGGTGAGATCACCAACCAAACCGGAATCAGGATTTCCAAAACGGCTAATGGCCAGTTAGTTTACCAAACCACAGGAAATGCAGGAGTTGCCGGGCAAAAACCAGAATTCAATACTATCGAGGTGCCAACGGGAGGGCAATGGCAGGTTATTCTTCCAGATCATTCCAAAGTATGGCTAAATGCTTTATCCAGCATTACCTATCCAACACATTTTACCGGAAAAGAAAGGAGTGTGAAAATTTCAGGAGAAGCTTATTTTGAAGTGGCACACAATGCCCGAATGCCATTTAAAGTTACCTGCGGTAGTCAAACCGTTGAAGTATTGGGAACGCATTTCAATATTATGGCCTATGAGAGCGATAAACTAATCAAAACAACGCTTTTAGAAGGCTTGGTAAAAGTTTATACAAGGAACGACACAAAATTGCTGGTTCCTGGAGAGCAGGCACAGGCAGGTTCAGAAAAGATTTTGGTCAGACATGATATAGATGTGGAAGATGTAGTATCCTGGAAAAACGGTTATTTCAAATTTGATGAGAACCTGGAAGCCATTATGGCAAAAGTGGCCAAGTGGTACGATGTGGAAGTTATATACCGGGTGAAGCCCGATCCCAACATTGTTTACGAAGGCAAAGTTTCACGTGCTAAAAATATATCCTCCTTGTTGAAAATCATAGAGTTTAACGGCGACGTACATTTTAAAATAGAAGGAAGGAGGGTAATTGTGACAAAATAATGGCGACAACTGGTAAATCAAAAAATGGCCAAAGGTGTTAGCGCACCTCTGACCGGATGTTGAGTTTACCCATTCCGACAAGTCGGAATAAAATTAACGAAGAATCAATCCGAAACCCAACAAATCCAAATTTATGAATTTAAACTTACATAATAGGTATGGAGGTAACTGCCATGCCCTTTACAAAATTCTGCTGGTGATGAAAATGATAACATTTTTATTGATAATGACCATTATGCAGGTTAGTGCGACCACTTTCGCTCAAAAAATAACCCTTAATAGGACCAATGCGTCCCTATCATCAATTATCGATGAAATCCGAAATCAGAGTAATTATGATTTTTTTTATAATAAGAAGATCGTAAAACAAGCCAAACTGGTGAGCATTAATGTTAAGGATGCTTCCCTTGATGAGGTATTAAAAATTTGTTTTAAAGATCAGGCACTTGCCTTTGAGATCACCGATAAAACAGTGCTGATCAAAGGAAAAGAAATAAAGTTTAATTTCTTTAACCCCATTCAATTGCCTGCCGAGAAAATTACAGGAAAAGTAGTCGATGAAAATGGCAATCCTATACCTGGGGCGAGTATAACTGAAAAAGGTTCGAAGAATGTAACGCAAACAAACGGAAACGGTAACTTCACCATCGGGGTAAAAGATAAAGCAGCTGTATTGGTTATTTCTTTTATTGGTTACCAAACCAAAGAAGTTGTAGCAGGTGCAGTAAATGGCTCAATTTCACTTAGCCCGAGCCAGGAAGTTTTAAACGATGTGGTGGTAACCGCCTATGGTAAAGTAAAAAAAAGTAGCCTTACCGATGCTGTTCAAACTATAGATGGAAAGGCACTGGAAAATAGACCTATCCGTACTGTAACGGATGGTTTGATTGGCTTAGCTCCCGGACTGAACATCAGGATGCCGAGTGGGGCCCCTGAAGCTAATCCCTCGATAAATATTAGAGGGTTTACATCAATTAACAGTACTGGCGCACCTCTAATTTTAGTTGACGGGATTGAAAGACCAATTCAGGATGTAAACCCAAATGATGTGGAAACCATTTCATTTCTAAAAGATGGGGCTTCAACAGTTATCTATGGATCAAGAGCTCCATATGGGGTATTATTGATTACCACAAAAAGTGGTAAAGAAGGGAAAGTGTCGGTAAACTATACTACCAATACAAAAATTGGCCAAATGGTGCTTGCTCCAACGCAACCCAATTCGCCAGATTGGGCAAGGTACATTAACATTGCGCAGCGTAACGGGCAGCCTAATGGAACCGGTACAGATGGTGTAGATGCGGTTACCATTGCACGAATGGAGGCCTGGTTAAGACAAGACTGGAATGATCCATCATTTAATGCCTTAAGAACTCAATTTGGAGATAAAGCACAGGCATATATTGAAAACGGACAGTTTCCAAGTGGTGATGCCGGTTTTAAAGGCTGGACGAGGGAGCAGTCTTTTGCGACCACAAAACTTTATGATACCTATTTTAATAACCATGATTTTAGTCAGCAACATAATTTAAATTTTAGTGGAGGAACTGATAAAGTCAGTTATTTTTCGAGTTTTGGTTATAATAATACCAAGGGTTTACTAAAAGGCGATTTAAATTTCAATACACGATATAACTTTCAAACCAAGCTTAAATACAAAGCTGCAGACTGGCTGGACCTGAGAACAGATATCAATTATGCAAGGCAGGCTAACCAAGGTCCCAACTACACCGGAAATGGCGGTGACATCGCCAATTATGATGCTATTTTCTCCAGCATGATGCAGTATTTCGCCACGCCGTTAAAAGTCCCGTCTGGAAATGCATATTCATGGATCCTGGGTGCTGCAAGCATTTTAGGTGATGGCGGACTTATCAACAATACCAGGAATGATATTGTGCTTAGTGGCGGGGCGACTGTAAAGCCTTTCAAACATTTCGAAATTAATGCAGATTACTCAAGAAGACAGAGCTTTACCGAATACTCCAAAGTAACAAAGGTGGTTTATACCGAACTACCCGATGGTACCAAAATCCAAAACAACCGCTCGGCAAATTTGAGCAGTATTAGTAAAACAAATGGCGTGCTGGGCTATCAGATGGCTAAATTAAGTGCCCAGTATAGCAATTCATTTGCGCAAAAACATAATTTTCTTGCACAGTTCGGTGTTCAAACCGAAGAAACTGGTTTTAAATCTTTAACGGGTAGCAAAACCGATTTATTTGCGCAGGATGTAACTGAATCACTTAGTGCTGCAGCCAATAACCCTGCAACAAGTGATAGGATTTACGACTGGAGTACCTTGGGTTTTTATGGCGTAATTACCTACGATTATCTTGAAAAATACATGATAAAATTTGCAGGCAGAAGAGATGCCAGTTCGCGCTTTGCGCCTAAGTCTCGCTGGGGCTTTTTCCCTTCGGTATCAGGAGCATGGAATGCAGCAAAGGAAAAATTCTGGCCTTTAAAAAATATCATTTCAGAATTCAAGCCTCGTATTTCCTGGTCAACATCCGGAGATTTAACTTCGGTAGGTGCTGATAATTATTATACTTATCTGCTTACAGTTCCTACTACCGTTAATAAAAATCTACTTTTAGGCGGGGCATATTCCAATGTCGCATCAACTCCCGGTTTAGTTACTTCAGAATTAACCTGGGCAAAACCAACCGTTTTAAATTTTGGTGTGGATATCACCGCCCTAAAAAACAGGCTTAATGTAACCTACGAATGGTATCAACGTACAGTGATCGATCAAATGGGACCTGTTGACCCGCTTCCACAAGTATTAGGAACTGATGCACCACAAAAAAACAATGCCGTTTCCGAAACCCGTGGTTGGGAGCTTTCGGTAGGATGGACCGATCAGTTTCAGGCTGCAGGCAAACCTTTAAACTATTCGCTTAAATTTAACATGAGCGATTATATCGGCTATGTTAAAGAATATAATTCAAATAAAACAGGTGTTGTAAGTGGTATTTGGACACCCGGTGAACAATTTGGACAAAACTACGTGTATGGTGTAAAAGGTATTGCGCAAAACGCAGGTGATTTGAGAACAGGAACCTTAAGCGGAACCTATAACTACCCTGGGTACATCATGTACAACGATGTTAATGGCGATGGTTACATCAATTCTGGCAACGGTGGCTTTTGGTATAGCAGGGGCGATGTCGTTAAAGACGGGTTTAATTATCCACGCAAGAGTTATTCCATACTACCAACTGTTTCCTGGAGTAATTTTACTCTCTCAGCCGTGTTAGAAGGGGTAATGCAATGGCGTGTTTATAACGATACCGAATGGGTGTGGGGAACTAAAGCAGGTGCCGATTTAGCTTATTTCTATACTCCTGCATTTAAAGAAAGTACCGACCTAGGTTATTGGAGCCCAGGTAATACAGATGCTTTTTTCCCTGCATTTAATACTGGAAGAGGATCAGCAACCGATAAATACTCGTTAAACCTGGCTAATTTAAGGGTAAGAAACGTTACGCTTGCTTACGATCTCCCTCAGAAATGGGTGAACAAAGTTAAACTGAAAAAAGTTAACGTTTATTTTAGTGGCGAAAATCTGGGATTCATTTACAATAAATCCTTTATCAAATATGATCCCGAGCTCTTAAGAAATGGTGTAAATGGTTATCCGCCATTACGCTACTATTCAATGGGACTAAACATAAACCTATAACTAATCGATCACTTCATACATAAATATAATCGAGATGAAAGCTTACATTAGTAAATCACGCAAAATCACACTTGCTCTCTGTGTAATGATGTGTTTTGTGGCCTGTAAGAAAAATTTTTTAGATACAACTCCGCTGGATGCTGTAAATCCAAATGATTTTTTTAAGACTGCAACCCACCTGCAAATTTTTGTTAACGGATTTTATGGCCGCTTAGCACCACAATATAATACCCAGGGCGGTACGGGTACCCCAACCGGTGGCAATAGTAACCTGGCGCTGGATGCCAATTCAGATATGATGATTGTACAAACAACAGCTACCAGCAGTTTATACAGATGGGATGCGGTTTCGGTCGCACCAGATGCCAATAGCAGCTGGTCTGGAGGTTATTCAAATATCAGATCCGATAACTATTTCATCAAATACGCCAATCTTAATGCAGAAAAAACAGATGCAGCGAACCATTACATTGGTGAGGGATACTTTTTCAGGGCATGGGATTATTTTGGCTTACTTAGAAATTTTGGCGGCGTGCCCATTGTTACAGAAGCCTTAAATGACAATGACCTCGACAAGTTATACCAGCCAAGGGCTTCGAGATATGATGTTGCGAAACAGATCATCGCAGATCTGGATTTAGCTATCGCTAAACTAAACTGGAAAGGAGAAGGCCAGGCCGCAATTGCAGGAAGAGTAAATAAAGAAGCCGCCTTGATATTAAAAGCTAGGGTTGCATTATACGAAGGCACCTGGGAATATTACCACGGTAAAAAAACGAGTGCTTATGCGATGGCTGGTAAAAATGGTGTCGAGTTTTTAGAAATGATCGAGCCAACAGTTTTACAGCTGATCAACAGGAATGGCACAAAGATATTTACTGCTGCGGGCGATAAAACAATTGCATACAATCAGCTTTTTGCACAAAAAAATGCTGCGAATATTGATGGTGTTTTTCTTTTTAAGGCTTATGATGCCGCTTTGCTTGCATTAAGCCACAATTTCTTTTTCAAGATTTTAGATTCTGGTCCTTCTATTACCGATCACCTGGTTGACATTTATTTAAACAAGGATGGAACACCACAGGTTTTTTCAACAAATTATACCAATACGCTGAACCAGCTCGGCAATAATTTAGATCCCCGGTTTAAACAAACGGTGTGGACGCCAGATCGCGGCCCTCTTAATCAATTGGCGGGCAGAGGAGGTGATGGCGTACCGTTTAGGTATCCGGTAATTGCTTCGCAGGCACCATATACTTCTATCGGATTTACTTCTACGGGATACCGGAATTTTAAAGGTGCTGTATTGGCACAGGAGGCAACAAAAGGTGAAACTGATGATATCCTGATGCGCTACGAAGAAGGTTTATTGGCTTTAGCCGAAGCCAAAGCTATATTAGGAACAATTAATCAAACCGATATAGACAAAACAGTAAACCTGATTAGAAGCCGGGTAGGTATGGCACCCTTGAATATCAATACCATTACGCCGGGAACATACCGCGAGGATCTGGGATTTGATCCTACTTCAACGCCTGTTTTAAATGAAATCAGAAGAGAGAGAAGTGTAGAGTTTGCTCTTGAAGGTTTTAGATTGGATGATTTAAAGAGATGGGCCGTATACGAAAAGGTAATTAACGGATATCAGCCAAAAGGCGCCTTATTACAGGAGTTTCTTGATTATTTCAATCGTACGCCAGCTCAGGTTAGTTTGGATAACGGATCAGAACCAGCATTATATAGCCAAATCAGGAAAGATGGTTATACGCTTAACGAATTTAGTCTGGTTGCGGGTAGCAATGTAGACAGATTTGCCAATGGAAGAATGAACCCTTATTTTAAAGTGGCTGATTTTAAGACAGGGGGAAGAGGGCTCTACATTAATCCGGGAAGAGATTATCTAAGTGCTATTCCGCTTCAGCAGATAAAACTTTATCAGGCAAATAATGCAACGCTCAGTCAAAATCCGGGTTGGAATTAATTCATTGTTGGTATTAATTAAATTATTAAAAATGAAACATAAAAATATACTATATAGCCTGATGTTAATGAGTTTATTGTTGTTATCGGCTTGTATGAAACCAAGTGTAGAATTAGATGATACTCAATGGGGCGATAATGCCAATATTACAACGGCACAATTATTCAAATACGACGAGGTTAAGAATCAGTTAGGTTATGGAGAAGTGGTAACTGGTTATCAAACAACTGGTATCACGACAACCTCTAATGTTGTAGATAAGGGCCAGGCTACGGTAAGAATTGTTGCCGTAAAAGGAACTGACCTTACCAAAGTAGGTATCAGGTTTACGCACTTTGCAAAAACTATAGAGCCAATGAATGGTGCACCGGTGGCAGGTATAATTGCCGATTTTTCTAAAGGCCAGTTTACCTATAGGCTGCATTCAGCAGATGGAACGATACGCGATTGGACCATTTTGATATCAGTAGCACCTTAAGCTCTGAAACCAAATGCCAGGCCAGAAACATTTCTGCCTGGCATTTTCACCTTTAAATAAAACAGTTTGAATACAGTTAGGCTAAACTTGTCGCGAGCTCAGATCTGGTCGAACCGATTATTAAAAACAATATGCTAAAACAATGAAAACATTAAATAGAAGGGCATTTATCAATGGGATATTTGCTACGGGAATCGTTTTACAGATTCCTGATAGGGCGCTTGCTATGTTTACGAATAAAGCAAAACCCGTAAAAGTGGGGATTATCACCGACCTTCATCAGGATGTGATTCACAATGGGAGCGAACGATTAGATGCCTTTTTAGCGCACACTAAAAAAATCAATCCCGATCTGATCCTACAAATGGGCGACTTCGCTTATCCTAATGAAAAAAATAAAGAACTGATTGATCGTTTTAATGCGGCTCATCAGGAAGCGTTACATGTTATTGGTAATCATGATACCGATAGTGGGCACACTAAAGCACAATGTCTGAGTTATTGGAAAATGCCGGCAAGATATTATACCAAAGAAATAAATGGTGTGTGTTTCATTGTATTGGATGGAAATGATAAAGGCTCGCCTACGCACAAAGGAGGGTATCCAGCCTATATTAATGATGAGCAAAAACTGTGGTTGCAACAGCAATTGAAACAAATAGATAAGCCTATTATTTTAGTCAGCCACCAGCCACTAGCAGGAGCCATGGCAGTAGATAATGCGGCAGAAATACAAGAAATATTAAGCGCAGCTTCGGATAAAATATTGCTGGCTATAAATGGCCACACGCATATAGATTGCCGGCTTTTTATCAAAAACATCAACTATGTCCACATTAATTCGGCCTCTTATTTTTGGGTTGGAGGTAAATACAAACACAACAGTTATTCAGAAGAAATTCATAAAAGCCATCCGTGGATATCGAGTACCTGTCCTTACAAGGATGCTTTGTTTACCGCTTTAACGATTGATCCGGCTGCGGGCACTATACTTATAGAAGGGCGGAAGAGCAAATGGGTTGGCCTTTCTCCCGCACAATTAAATTACGTAGACGAAACCGGAATATTGCCAGGTAAAGAAATTGTACCGCTCATCAGCAAAAGGAAGATAGTTGAAAATTCTATAAATAAAAAGGGATTATAATGTAGAAAATACTGATTGTACTATCACTATTATTGATAGCTAAAGCTTTCAGACAAGAAAAATGTCTGGCCAGATTTGGGTGATAAAGCCGTCTCAAGATTTACTATATCTTCATACCTGAAATTTATTAAATTGATTGAGGAGATTCATCCAAAAGCCCACATTATATGTGTTTTGAGCAACATGAATGCAACAGAACCAAGATCCAAATGGCCTGTCTATATCGAGAAGGCATTTGATAAAGGAAGAGATGTTAAGATACACGCAGAGTTTTTTATGTAAGAGAACTGATGGGTATCCTGAATAAAAATGTAGTAGAAGGTAATGGCTGATCAACTAATCTAGCGGGTCTGAAAACTAAGGCTATTTAAGAATTAATTTAGAAATTGATATGAATATGTTTAGATCATTTTGTATTATTACATTACTCTCGTTTGTGTACTTTGGCTGTACTTCTACACAAAAGGTAGTAGTTACAGAAGGGCACAGTAACGTGGAAATTCCGGATAGCCTGTATCCATCTGTAAATTTACAGATAGAGGGGCATACCCCTTATACTCAAAAACATTATCCAGAGCGGATCGCTTATTTCAAAAAAAATCCTTTGCAATTGAAGGATGTTGTTTTTTTAGGTAACAGCATTACCGAAATGGGAGCTGACTGGGGCAAGCGATTAGAAAAACCTGGTATTAAGAATAGAGGTATTGGTGGCGATATTTCTGCCGGGGTACTATTACGCTTAGGTGAAATTACTTTTGTAAAACCATCAGCGGTATTTTTGCTAATTGGCATTAATGACATTAATCATACTAAATTATCAGCATTTCAAATAGCTTCAAACATTGTAGAAATTACAAAAATTATTAAGTGCGAAAGCCCAAAAACCAAAGTGTTTGTGCAAACCATATTTCCAAGCAGTGCGGGTAATATTAAAGCGAAAATTGCGGAAACCAATCTTTGGATCAAACGCAAACATCAGCGCAAACTTTTCACCATTATCGATACCCATGTGCTACTAAGGGATGAAAATGATCTGATTAAAAAGGAATATACTTATGATGGAATACATCTCACTGAAACAGGATATACCGCTTGGGTAAATAAATTGAAGGGATATTTCGCTGATATCAAACCTGGAACAGATAGATAAGGGTTCTTATGGGGTTGACCGAATACTTCCCTGCTTATCCAAGATGTATGCAAAAACCATTTTGATTGATCCCGTTCCGCCATTTTTATGTGTTGTGGAAATTTACTGTAAACTAGTAGGTTGTCGATCGGACGTTTTTTGATGAGATGGGGTCAATGCGCACTGGTTTTTCCAGTCTTGGATTAATGTTCACACTGAGGACTTAAATATCTTCCGAATTCACAAGTTCGATAATACTACGACCAACATTTTAGCAATCTTCATCGAGGTTGTCCAATCGCGATAAAATCTTTAAATCTTCAAAAAATTGATTCGTTTGGAATGCGGTGTAGGGTACGGACAAAGCCTTCGAGAAATCGGAGGCTTTTGTTTTTTAGTGCGCCGGGCATGGCAATCGACTATAGGGTTAGAGTCCGATCAAGCGGAAAAGTTGGGGGGATATCTTTTATGCATATATTTTCGATAATCTGAATAAG
>Ga0157370_10005766_pt1 | contig 13840 bp, 8 predicted proteins | sample C35metaG_FD_113463 | JGI IMG/M metagenome (GOLD analysis project Ga0157370, IMG submission 113463) | Corn rhizosphere microbial communities from Kellogg Biological Station, Michigan, USA - C3-5 metaG | ecosystem: Host-associated > Plants > Roots > Rhizosphere > Soil | place: USA: Michigan...
GCGAGGAAACGCGTTTGGCATGGAACGTAGCCTGGCTGGAGCAGACGACCGCTGACGTTCGCTTTGCGCTCCGCTCGTTCGCACGCCGGAAATCGTTCGCGTTTGCCGCCATCCTGTGTCTCGCAATCGGTATCTCGGCGAACGTGCTGATTTTTAGCCTGGTCAAAGGGGTACTGCTGCGCGAACTGCCATATCCGCATGCCGAGCGGCTCGCCTCCGTGCGCTTCTCTCCGCCGAACCAGCCAGACCAGAAACTTGGCAGTAATTCCGGCACCTATTTCTTCGTTCGCGACCACAGCGACATCTTCGAAAAAACCGGAGCAATACGCATTACCGGCTTTAGCGCCTCACCGGATGCGAAAGGCGAGACACCTCCCGAGTGGATTCAGGGAGCGTGGACATCTACGGGCATGACCGCGGTAATAGGCGTCGACCCGATCCTGGGACGATGGTACGCGGACGAGCCAATTACAGATCTCGTGATCAGCCACAGTCTGTGGAAACGCATGTATCACAGCGCGCCGGACGTCATCGGGAAAAAGATCTACCTGGATACTGTTCCGTTCAACATCGTGGGTGTCGCGCCAGAAGGTTTTCAGACCATGAATCCGGATATCGATTTGTGGCGTCCACAGCCGGACCGCAACCTCGCGAACGCCTTGCGAAGCCCGAACCGCGTGTTCTTCATGTTCGGGCGTCTCAAACCTGGCGTCTCAGTAGAGCAGGCCCAGATTCAATTGAGCGCTCTGGAACCGGGCTTGGGCCAGGAACTTGAGATGAACCGCGGCTGGGGAATCCGGATCGAATCTCTGCATGACGCTTACGTTGGATATATGCGTCATCCTTTACTGGTTCTGCAAGGCGCGGTGTTTCTCCTCCTGTTGATCTCATGCGCTAACGCGGCGAGTCTGTTGCTAGCTCAGGCGGCCGCCCGGCAAAAAGAATTCGCGCTTCGAGTCGCATTAGGGTCAGGCCGGACCAGGCTCATTCGGCAATTGCTGGTGGAGAACACAGTGCTTTCTCTGACCGGAGGAGCTTTGGGCACCGCAATCGCGTGGTTCGGCGTGCAAGGGGTGCTAAGAACGGCATTCGCGGCGAGCCATGCAGTCAAAGACGTTTCGCTGGATTCGCGGGTGCTTGCGTTCACGTTCGCAATCTCATTGGGCACCGGACTGGTGTTCGGAGTTCTGCCCGCAATGCAGGTTTCTAGATCGGCTCTAATGAACGCAGTGCGCGAGTCGGGACGGAATCTGACAGCGAGCGCGAGCAACAGCCGATTACGCGGTGCGTTCGTCGTGGCGCAAGTGGCCTTAGCGCTGGTGTTGTTAACGGGATCGGGACTCCTGATCCGCACGCTGATTCGCCTCAATACCACTGACACAGGGCTTAATCCCCGAAACGTAGCGGTGGTGCAGGTTCCGTTCTCGCGAACGTTCTACAGTGGGACAGATCGCCAGAATCCAACTGGCGGGCTGCTAGTGCAGTTTGACGGCCGTTTTGATGCCTTAAGCGAACGCGTGCGGGAACGTTTGGAAAGAGTCCCAGGCGTGCAGCACGCGACCGCGGCAGTCACACCGCCCTTAGGCGGCGCACCCAGGCGCGTGCAGTTCTCCCGGCCGGGCGCGAACATTTCGCAAAGCGAGCAAGGTATCTGGTCCGCGGAATGGTACCCGGTAAGCGAGAGTTATTTTAAAACGCTTGAAATCCCGTTGCATCAAGGCCGCGCGATCGACAGCAAGGACCGTCAAAACGCACAGCCAGTGGCGATGATTAATGAAGCTATGGCACGCCAGTTCTTTCCTAACCAGGATCCGATCGGGCAACAGATTCAGTTGGATGTGGTGGACGATTTACCTCGTCAGATTATCGGGGTTGTCGGCAACGTGCGACAAGATCGCTATCAGACCAGACCGCAGCCGCAGGTGTATGTTCCCCGAACGCAACTTCCGAGCTTCATGGACATGACGATGAGTTTCGAGATCCTAGTCCCCAGCTTTATAGTGCGCACTGCAGGGAATCCCGACGTGGTGATGCCGGCGTTGCGCGCAGCTTTGCACGATGTTTCGCCGGCTTTGCCGGTGTCGAGCATTCGGACCGTGGAGGAATATGCCGCCGGGCAGCTTCAAGACGTACAACAGTATGCGACGCTGCTGAGTTTGTTCGGCGGCATCTCCGTTATGTTGGCTTTGACAGGGATCTTCGGTGTGATGGTGAACACTGTCAGCCAGAGGACCAATGAGATTGGCATCCGCGTGGCATTAGGAGCCACAGACGGCGATGTGCTCAAACTGGTGATCGGGCAGGGCCTCAAACTGATCATAGCTGGACTTAGTTTGGGAATTGCCATCGCGCTTGTGGCAACACCCGCCATCGGATCGTTCTTGTGGGGAGTAAGGTCGAATGACCCGCTCACGTTTGCGGTGGCTGCTGCGGGCCTCGCGGGGATCGCGGTGTTGGCGTGTTATTTCCCGGCGTTGCGGGCGCTGCGAGTGCAGCCTGTGGTGGCGTTGCGCCGCGAATGAGATCAGCGGCAATTGGGCTGGGCCGACGCCCGCCATGAACTGCTGCATGTCGCGCGGGTATATACTGTGCTAAGAATTCCAAGTGGAATCTTGGAAGCACACCCTGGAGGTGGTCATGAAACGAACATTTCTTGCCGTTTTGGCGTCCGGTCTGGCCGCGCTCGTCACGGGAATGCCGGCGTGGGCCCATCATTCGTTTGCCGCGGCCTACGATACGACGAACGCGATCACCGTTCATGGGGTGATCAGTCAAGTTCTACTACGAAACCCGCATTCGTGGTTTGTCATCGACGTGAAGGATGCCAATGGCAAAGTGGAGCAGTGGTCCTTTGAGGCCGGGACGCCGAGCGGGATGATTCGTAACGGTTACAAGCCTGACATCATCAAGCAGGGCGCCGAGGTCACCATCAAGGGTTTCCGCGCCAGGGATGCCTCCCAGAATCGCGGCATGTTGCGGGAGCTTACGACCGCGGATGGTAAAAGTTACGGTATGTTCGGCCCTCAGGAGGGACCGGGCAAGTGAAACGCTCGATCCTGACCGCGATGGTGGCAACCGCGCTGGCATTGTCCACGGCGGGCACCACTCGCCTCGCGGCGCAGTCGGGAACCGCGTCCGCAAAGGTACCGCGGACGGCAGACGGTCATCCGGACTTATCCGGGGTCTGGTGGCGTGGCGCTGATGTCGGCGGAAAGTTGCCCGGTGGCGGAAGCATTACCGCACCGGCCGGTGGTCGAGGTGCGACACCCCCGCCTACGTTTACTAGCTTGTATACGCCTGCCGCTGCGGCGAAGGCCAAGACGCTGTCGGATAAAGATGACCCGGCCCTGGGTTGCACTAACACGGCATTCGGCACTTTGAATGTGAGCCTCTTCGATGTTGGCGCTGTCGGGCAGATCGTTCAGACTCCGAAGTTCCTCATCCTGCTGACGGAAACCTATAACAGCTTCCAGATTATCCCCATCGACGGAAGGCCGCGCCGGGATGCGATACCTCCTTCGAATCGCGGAGATGGCATAGGTCATTGGGAAGCCGCTACGCTCGTGGCCGACAAGACCAACTTTACCGACACGAACTGGATCCATGCGGAGGGCCGAGTCTCGTTCCATTCCGACGCACTGCATATGGTGGAGCGCTATCGGCGCGTGGACGCAAACACGCTCGAGATCGAGGCCACGCTCGAGGATCCCAAGGTCCTGACTAAGCCCTGGGTCGTTCCGAAGCAGACTCTGGTATTGGCGCCGTTCGATCAGATCATGGAACTGGCTTGCTCAAACGAAACCCAGTCTCTGGTCGAAGGCGCTTCAAAACAGGCTCCCGGAAAATAAGCCGGGCCTAGAGCCCCAGCTTGCGATCGAGGTCGGCGGTCACCTGCGGCAGCCGGTCCGGATTCCGCACCAAGTTCCGCACGCCATCGTCGCCCAATTCCTGCCACAGCAACTCTACCGCCGCGAGCGATAATGCATATGCCAGCGCCGCGTGCGCGGCATCCAGGCGCGACCAGTCCTGCCGAAGGTTGCTCAAGCGCGGAAGTTTCCCTTCACGGACCCAACCGTTGATCTGCTTCATCTGTGCCGCCGTGAGCGAATCCCCGGATAGCTTCTGCGCGATTCCTTCCTGTAGCCAAGCTGGCCAGCGTCCGAGCATAGTCAGGCAGGCGTGGGCGGTCTCATGCGCCAGCGCTTTGAGCATGCCTCGATCCAGAACCTTCGGATCGAAAACCGGCACGCGGATTCTGCCATCGAATTGTCCGCCAGCCCACTCCGCCGCATCGGTAGACTTGCGATACGCATCGCGGCTCTGCACAATCGCGATCACGCGTTCCTCGGCGTTACAACCCAGCTGCTGCGAAATCCGGATGAACTCCTGGTCCAGAACCGTAGTCATCTGGCGCGCGGTCTCGGTGGGAACCACCGCGCTTTCATAGCGCAGCAGTACGCGCAGTCCGTACAAACGTTCCGTGCTTTGGTCGCCTTTGGATTCGCGCTCTACCTGGCGATAGAGCTTTTCCACCTCCGGTGCCGGTGAGATGTCCAATGAAGCTCGCAAATACTCCAGCGCCAGGCGCGGATCGTCGGATCGCCAGGCAGCCATGCCGGCCAAGGCCAGCAGGCCTGGATCGCGATGGGTCTTCAGCTCGGGCTCCAGAATTTCCAACGCTTTCTGGGGCCGGCTGGAAGTGATCAAGTCCGCGGCTTTTTGCGCAAGGGCCGAGCTAGCGACTCCACTCGCTCGCAAGGACGGCAAGGTAGCGCTCTCCCGGATGGTATTCACGATCAACGGAGTATCCATCCATACGGCCTGGCTGCGAGCCTTGTCGAAATCCTCCGTCTCGCTGATGGCGCTGGCGGGCAGGGAACCTTCTAGAGTCTTGCCCTCTAACTCGACGGCTACTTTGTAACAGGGCCCGGTCTCCCCATTGATCGAATATCGAATGGTTACAGGGGCGCCGGCGGGCAAGGAAGCCAGGACTCGCGCGTCGGTCGAGCAGCCTGAGCGCAGGGGAGTCGGGCCATCCTTCACGGCCGCGGCCAGCAGAAGAACCAGCAACAGGGCGGACATAGTCTGAGCTTACGGATGAATGGGTCGAAATACGCTCCGGTAAACGCCGTACTTTCGCCTCAGGTCTTTTAACAAGGAGCGGAAAGGGCTCCGCGAATCAATCGAATGCAAAGTGTTCGGTGAATGGTCCGGGCGGGGCCGTAATCGAAGGTCATAGTACTGAACACATTGCAAGTACTTCAAAAATCAGCGTTCTGAGGACATTTCACCCCCTGCCTTAGGTGTAACCCCGATTCTTTCAGGCGAGTGCCGATGATACTTTTGAGTTGGCGACAGGGACTGTCGTGCACTTAAGGGAGAGGAGATTGAACTAAATTATGAAGAACATGCTTCTGCAGCTCAAAGTTTGGAAGGATCAGCGCGGCCAGGACCTCATCGAATATGCTCTGATGGCTGGCTTTGTGGCCGTTGCGGCCGGTGCGATTATGCCGGGCGTTGCGACCAGTATCAGCCAGATCTTTTCGAAGGTTGCCTCGGTTCTCAGTTCCGCCAACGGCAGCTAACTTACAACCCTTTTGCCCTGCGGGGAGCGGGCGGGCTTTGCTCGTTCGCTCTCCGAAGGTTTTCCTGCCTGATTTGTCCTCGTCTATTATCTATTTCAATTCCCGCTTTAGTTGGAGATATTTAGGAAACACCAAGGATTGCAGCAGCGGATCGCTATCTGCTCCAGGTAGCGGCCACAGAGCAATCAGTTTCCTGGCCTCGTCCTTTCGGCCGGCCTGGGCCAAGGCGGCAGCGTAAAGAACCCGAGAAAGACTGTCCGCGGTGGGGGGCGTCCGTTCATACGCCTGCTTAAGCGCGACCGGATCCTGGGGAAGCTTGGAGAGGTCCTTCCACAACGCGAGTTGCGCCCGTGCGATATTTTCTACCGGTCCGCTCACATTCGACAAACGAGCAATTGCGGCTTGGGCTCGTCCCGTGGAATACTCCCAAACAGCTTGACGCCACGGGACAAGCGCATCTTTCTGCTGGGTGCGAAAGGTCAAATATTGCGAAAACAGTTTATCGGCTCCAGGAAGATCGCCTTCGAGCCAACGCGAATAGGCCGCTTTGAGCAGATCCCCGCCGCCGAGCAAGGTGCTGCTCTTGGCCTGCGCATCCAAAAACCTCTTCTCCGCATCGGCGAACTTTCCGTTCAAAAAGTACCCTTCGCCCTGAGAGTCCAGGGCGTTGGCGGCGTGGGCCGGATCGCGTCCATAGCGCTCGAACGATTTTTGCGCTGATTCCAAATCGCCGGCGAAAATCTGCGCGTACCCCAACTGGTTCCAAATCTCGATATCGTCCGGCGCTTCCTGGACGATTGCCTGATAGTACCGTACCGCTTCGGAAAAATGGCGGGCGTTCATTTCCCGCGTCGCGAGCTGGCCCAGCAGCGCCAAATCATGGGGCATGAGCTGCGCCAAAGCCATGAGAGCGCGCTCCTGTGCGGGTTCATCCTGGCGCAAGGTGGCGGAATCGAATTCCAGTTGCGCACGGTCGACGGGCGACCGCAAGGATGATTGCGCTAGAGCCCGAGCGGCTATATCGGAAGCTTGCTGCTTGTCTCCCGCCGCGACGCGCGTCTGCACCCAATTTGACCACGCTGCTCCGAAACCCGGGTCGAGTGCGACCGCTTTTTCATCGTCGCCGCTGGCCCACGCCGCCACCGCCTGCGGATTGGTAGAAGAAAAGGCATGCGCCTGGCCATCGATTTGCTTCGCCAGGCGGTCCAGAGCTGGTAGTGCATCGCCATTGCTTGCAAGTGTCTGAAGCGTCTTATGAGTCTTGGCATCCTCGATCAGAAACTCGAAATGTAAACCTTGACGCCGTTTTTCGACATATCCATGCACCAGTTGGGTGGCGCCGAACGCGTAGGCGTCGCGCATAGCGCTCACATGCGCGGGAACAGTGCGGGCCGCTCCGCCCAACAGTTCGTCGTTTACGATCCTCGGCCCGGCGGAGGCGATCCAATCCAGGCTGGTATCGCCGCTCAGGTTTTCGAAGGGTAGGAACGCGACGCGCTGCACGATTGGACCCTCGGATCGGGAACAGGCGGCGCAGGCGGCGGCCACCAGCATCAGCGAGAGGCTTCGCTTGCTAACAATTCGCTGCTTCAGAGGATCTTGTACTCCGCGGCGAGAATCTCTTGGAATTCCATATTGTCCTGCAATGCGGAGAACTCCGGTTCGGCCTTGAATTTATCGCGATCCTTGAAGCCGTTTTCGAGCGCCTTGCGAATGTACTGCAAGCTCCGGTCGGTCAAGCCTGCTTTGGCGGAGCTTTTGGCAAGCAGGAAATAATACGCCGCTCGCTCCTCAATGCTGCGTTCCTGAACCAGCACGCCCTGGCTGCTGTGCTGCTCGAAGATCTGCGGGTCGATGGCCAAGGCTTGCTCGTATGCTTTCATCGCTGCATCGCTCTGTTTGCGCGCGAGATAGGCGGTTCCCAGATTGCTGAGGATCGAAGCGGAATTGGGCGATAGCCGTAACGCGCTCCGGTACTGATTCACCGCGCGCCGGTAGGATTTTTTCGAGTAATACACAGTTCCCAAATTGTTGATGGCTTCCGAATATTTCCTATTCAGTTTGATGGCGCGGCGATAATACTTCTCCGCGTTGTCGAGATCCTGAAGCTGGTGGTAGGCGATGCCGGTCTTGTTCGCCAGGATCGCGCTGGTTTCGGCTCCCGGCTTATAAAAATCGATAGCCTCCCGGAACATTTTGCGAGCCATCATGATGTCGCCCCGCAGCTCGGGTGTCAGGGCAGGGTTGGCCGGCTGGTTTTGATTCGGTGAGGGCGTGCGAAATCCGTCCGAGGTTTGCACCGTCGGGGGAGCTTGAAACGCCAAGCCGGTACCCAACACCAGCAAGGAGACGAAAGACATAATGGCAGCCTCCTTCCGTTACTTATCCTAACTGTATCATCGGCCGGGTTTGGCCGCGACTGGAGATCCTACTGTCTAAACTGTGGGAGAGTAGACCCGGAAACCGCGCCTGTCAGGATCTCTTCCAGCGACACAGACTGGTATCCCGTGGGAATCTCGAAAATCGCGCCGTCCACGGGATCGGCCGAAAGCTCCACAACTTCCTGGCTCATCACAAGGAGCGGAGCGTTCGGATCAAGTCCGGCAGGCAAGGCTTGGCCCGCCTGTTTCGGCATCTGTTGGCTCAAAAGGGCGAGTAGCGGCATGACAACTTCGCAATGGGTGCGTAACGAGACTGCGCTGTTCGCAGTCATGTCTTCGACCATCGTCCGGGTGTTGTCACCCATCCCCGGCATTGCGCTGAAGACTTGCTTAATAATGTCGGCCACATTGATGGCGGAACTAGCCGATGCGCGGTACTTCTTAAATTCCTGCAGAGCCGGTACTCGCTCCGTCTCTTCTGGCGTGGCGATCCATACCTGCATCACCATTTTGAGGACCGGCGCGGGCGTGGGTGGGCCGCCAGGCGCAGCCATGTCCACGGTCAGAACGAATTCTCGTTCTTCTGTCTGGATTCCCCGAATAGTAGCGCTACGACCGGTGCTGCGCGACTCCAGGTTCGTCTTCAGGGAAGCCAGCATGGCGCGCGCTTGTTCGGGCATTGTCGAAAGCGCGGCTTGTATCTGATCGCCGTACTGAGCCGATGAAATCTTTGCGAAACGCTGGCGCGCCGGATCCACCAAGGTCGATTCCTGGCTGGTTAAATCCACAATCGAGGTGAGACTGCCGACCGTGGAATACGCTTTGTTCCCTTTGATGCGGATCTCCATATCCCGGATACCGCTGAGTGCTTGATCAAGCGCTGCGGCCGGGATAATGGCGCTGGTTTGAACGTCGGTGTGGTAACGCAGAGTGGCGTCGCCCCATATCGATGGGGTGAAGAGAAGCAGGAAACCGGCGTAGCGGCCTAGCGTCACTTGAAGATGTCCTTGAGCCGTCCGAAGAGCCCTTTTTTCGGTTTCTGCGTTTCGGCCGGTTGCGGCGCTTGCGGAGTCACGGGAATACTCCTGGGAGTCGCGCTCGGGTGCACCGGCTGAACCGGTTGCGTACCCTGGACCGCAGCCACTTCCGTGCTGCTTTCCGGCGCAGGGGCCACCGCGGGCGCACTCTGCTGTTGCACGGGATCCCAGCTCGAAACCAGAGTGCGACCGTTGCCGTGAATGTGGCAGATCTGCAGCGGCTGGCTCCCGGCGATGAACACCTCGCTACGAACCTTGGGGCAATTGGGCGTGGCTAACTCACCGGTCTCCTCATCGATATCGGCCGTGACGATTCCGTCCGGCGGCTGGAAGGAATGTACGTTTTTGTATTCGGCGTGCTGATGCGCGCGCTTCATGAACTCGGTCCAGATCGGCAGGGCGCTTTTTGCGCCTTCGAGCTTGAAGTCGCGGTTATCGTCGAAGCCCACCCACACCACGCAGATGATCTTGGAAGTGAATCCCGCGAACCAGCCATCGCGTGAAGTCCCGGTTTTTCCCGCAGCGGGAAGAAGGAAACCCATGTTGCGCGCGCGCGCGCCGGTACCGCTGCCGCGCAGCACGTCTTCCATCATGCTCTCGACCAGATAAGCCACGCGCGGATCGATAGCCGCTTTCCGCTCGGGCTTGGCTTCAAACGCGCTGGCTCCGTTTCCATCCCGGATGGCCTTGATGAAGCCGTGTTTCAGAAGGTCGCCGCCATTAGGAAAGACAGTGTAGGCACTGGCGATCTCAAGCGGCGTCACTTCATAGGCACCCAAAGCGATGGCCGGAGTCGGCTGGATATTATGATTCAGTCCAACCACTCGCGCCACTTCGGCGACCTTGTCGTATCCCACCATCTCGGCCACCTTCACCGCGGGGATGTTCTTCGAATGCGCCAAGGCATAGCGCAAAGTCATCAACCCTTCGAACTTGTCGCCGAAATTGGTGGGAGTATACGAGCGCGTATCGTGTTCGTACCAGAAGGTGGTCTCCTCATCGACCACGGTGGATGCGGGCGTGAGAACGGTGTGGCTGGAAGGATCGAGCGCGCTCATCATTCCCGCCGCATAAACAAACGGCTTGAACGACGACCCCGGTTGCCGCATCGCACCTGCGTGATTTAACTGGCTGCTGCCGTAGCTGCGCCCGCCGACCACCGCCAGAGGCTCGCCGGTTTCAGCCGACAATGCCACTAGCGCCACCTGAGCGGCAGGGAACTCGCTGGTGCCATATTTTTTATTCCGGCGTTTCCATTGCGTATCGGTTTCGACGATACCCGCGCGAACGGCTTCCACGGCGTCTTTCTGGAGCTCTAGATCGAGCGTCGTATAAACGCGGCTCGAGCTGTTGTAGAAATCGCGATTCTGAAAGCGGGTTTGCAGCTCCTCGTTGACCAAGTCCACGAAATACGGCGCATCGCTCGACTCCACCTCGCCATGATTCACCTGGAGCGGGCTGGCGACCGCCTCCTGGTATTGGCGTTCGGTGATGAAATCGTTCTCGCGCATTTGCTTGAGAACGATGTTGCGCCTCGCCATGGCCCGTTCAGGATGGCTGAAAGGATTCCGCGATCCAGGACTCTGGATCAGGCCGGCCAGCATCGCCGCTTCGGGCAAAGTGATCTTGCTCAGATCCTTGCCCAGGTACACCTGCGAGCCTTCGCCGAAGCCATGGATGCTGAAGCTTCCCTGATTGCCCAGGTAGATCGAATTCGCGTAGTAGTAGAAGATCTGCTGCTTGGTGAGCTTCTGCTCCAGCTGCATCGTGATCATGGTTTCGGGGATCTTGCGCCGCCAGCCGCGTTCGGTGCCGAGCCACAGAGTCCGCGCCAGTTGCTGGCTGATCGTCGAAGCGCCCTCGAGGCGTTTATCGTCCTTCAAGTCGCGCCAGGCCGCGCGCATGATCCCGATAGGATCGAAACCGGCATGTTGGAAAAAATGCTTGTCTTCCGCCGCCAGCAGCGCGTTCACCATGACTTTCGGAATATCGTCAAAGGCTACGATGCGGCGCTTCTCGCGCTTCTTATCGTAGAGATTGCTGATGAGCTCCGGCTCCATCAGAAACTGGGTGCGCTCGGTGTGATCCCGAAGGGAAATGATCTGGGTCACGTGGCCACCCGCGATCTTGATCACCGCGCCTTCCGGATCGTACGCTTCGGATCCGGGGTTGACCTCCACGGCGTCGGGACGGACAAGAAACCAGCCCATCCGGTTGGTGTTCTGCGATGAATAGCCGCAACGCTTTAAATAAGCCGCGATGTCGTCGCGTGTGATCGCCTCGCCGACGGTCACCGGCCGGGGAGCCGCATAGAGCAGCGTCGCGCTGGAGAACGGACCAGCGCGCAACTCCGCGTCGATCATCCGCGAGTATTGAAAATAGTAGTACGAAAAGATGCCGGTTGCCGTCAGCCCCAGCAATAGGAAAGCGATCACGAAGGTCCGGCCCCACGCGCTTTTCAGGATCCGGAACGCCGCAGAATTTCTGGAGATGCGAAGTTTTACCGCCATTGTCTAAGCTATGATTCCGCCTTCACTTCTTGGTATCGTCCAGCGAGACCAGCTCTTTCCACATGTCCTCGTGCGGCTGCCAGTCCGGCGCCTGATGACCGGTGATCTGCACCTCGTCGACTTTCAGCGTGCCGTGCCCGAAGGGGCAGATATATTCGGTGCGCGGCCGGCCTAACAGAATGTGCGTCCAATCGCCGGTGAGGATCGGCATACGCAGGCGGCGCAGGCACGCCCGGCAGCGATAGCGTTGATCCCAGATGACCACCCAGACTATTCCGACCGCCATCAGAGAATAGAGCAGCATGACCAGGGTATAGCCCAGATCGAAACCGAACGGCTCCGTCACGGAGAATAACGGGCTTGGAGGTGGCAGCAGGTAGACAAACGTCCGCCGGAGGCCATACAGGAACACGCCCGCCACCGCCAGCTTGGCGACCAGGTAAGCCCAATACTTCATATACGCTTGGACACCCGCCCCTCGCTTTTAGTCTCCCACATTTCGCAACATTGAATGAGATATTCGCTGTTCTAAACGTTTCGCTGCGCGGCGCAACTGATTGATTACAACTGCTTCATTCCCAGCAGGTTGGTGGTTTTCAGCCATGTGGAAAAGGTCGGATGCGTGGCGAAGCCCCATTAATTCAATTGCTTAGGCTTTGGCCCACCACTTGCCCTTAAGCGTTGCGAGGCCATGGCGATGACGCAAACAATGTCGCGAACCATCCTGGCGGTATTGCTGGCTGGCACGGCTGTTGTGTGGGCTCAGCAACCCGCACAGCAGCAGGACGACGATGGTTATGCGCCCGAGCATGGCGTGGCGCGCATCAGCCTAGTTAACGGCGAGGTTTCCGTGCGGCGTGGCGATTCGGGCGATCTGAGCGCCGCCGCCATGAATGGACCTCTGGTGGTGAACGACATGTTGTCCACGGGCCCGAACGGGCGCGCCGAAATTCAGTTCGACTTCGGCAACATGATTCGCTTGGGGCCAGGCAGCGAAGTCCGAATGGGCGAGCTCGAAGACCGGCGTTATCTGGTCCAGGTGGCCACCGGCACCACGACGTTCCGCGTTCTGCGCGATAGCGGCGCGGATGTCGAAATCAGTACTCCGACGGTTTCCGTACGTCCCATCGAGCAGGGAAGTTATCGCGTGAGTGTCTTTCCGGATGGGACCACCGAAATTACCGTGCGCGTTGGCCGAGCCGAAATCTTTTCGCCTCGCGGAACAGAAACGCTTACCGTAGGCCGCACTATGGATGCTCGCGGCACACCCTCCGATCCCGAATACATGGTCAACGGCGCGATTCCCCAGGATGAATGGGACCGCTGGAATGTCGACCGCGACCGCTTGCTCGATCGCACCTCGAGTTATCGCTATGTGAGTCCCGACATCACGGGCGCCGAAGATTTGGACGCGTACGGGCAATGGAACAACGATCCGCAATATGGGAACGTCTGGGTTCCTAATGTCGATCCAGGCTGGGCGCCGTATCGCGTGGGCCGCTGGGTGGACGAGCCCTATTATGGATGGACCTGGGTCAGCGGCGATCCCTGGGGTTGGGCTCCGTATCATTACGGTAACTGGTACATGAGCAGCTTCGGCTGGGCCTGGTACCCGGGACCGTTCGGCGGTCGCCACTATTGGAGACCGGCGCTGGTTGGTTTCTTTGGCTGGGGCGGCGGCGCGGGCCTGGGATTCGGTTTCGGCAATGTGGGCTGGGTTCCGCTGGCTCCCTACGAGCGCTTCCGTCCGTGGTACGGGCGCGGTTTCAACAACACGACCATCGTCAACAACGTCAGGCTTGAAAGCAATTTCCGCAACGCGCGGTTTGTCAGCGGCCGTAATGGCGTGACCAGCATTGCGGCCAACGATTTCAGCCGGGGACGTTCGGTGAATACCAACAACTTCGTGCGCGCTTCGAATAATGACCTGGCGCGGGCGGGTTCGGTGCAGGGCAGGCTGCCATTCAACGCGTCGGCCGAATCGCGGCGCATGTCGGACGCCAGGGTGAATACGCGATCGATGCCCCGGGTGAACGCCAATACGAGCTTTTCACAGCGTCCGGCAAGCGCACGGCCGGCGCAGACATTTGGGCCATCCGGACAGGCCTCCGCGCCGCGTGTGAATAATGCCGCACCGGCAGCGGGCCAGCGAAATGGAGCCGTGAACAATAATTCGAATAACGCGGGATGGCGTACGTTCGAGGGCAGCCGGCCCAACTCGCCTTCGCCGCAGGTTCGCAATGCTCCGCAGCAAAACCAGCGGGAAAGCTATCGGCAAAGCGCGCCCCAGCAGCCCGTGCGCATTAGCCCGCCCATCGTTCGCGAGC
>Ga0157370_10005768_pt1 | contig 13837 bp, 11 predicted proteins | sample C35metaG_FD_113463 | JGI IMG/M metagenome (GOLD analysis project Ga0157370, IMG submission 113463) | Corn rhizosphere microbial communities from Kellogg Biological Station, Michigan, USA - C3-5 metaG | ecosystem: Host-associated > Plants > Roots > Rhizosphere > Soil | place: USA: Michigan...
GTGTAGCTTCAGAGATAAATTGCTGCAACTGTTTTTTAAATGATGTCGAACTTGGTAGCATGCTCACGAAATTTTGCAATGCATCCATACTGATAGCAAGAGTTTCTTTAAATCTCTGAAACTTCTCCTGTACAATATCATCCACCATATTCAGGTATGCAGTTATTCTTTCTGCACGGTAATCTTCAGCTTTTACAGATATTGTATCATATTTCATTTTGAATTTCTCACTGTAAAAAACTCTCATTCTTTCAATAATTTCATCATCAATAATTGAGATGACTGAAGAGATTCCATAATGAGCCAGACGAACAGGAGTATCGATCGTATAAGCTAAACCCATTACAGGAATATGAAAAGTGTGTAAAGGTTTTTTGTTCATTTTTTTTAAAATAAAGTAAGGTTTTATAAGTCTTAAATTGCCCTTATCAAATCTGTCGGTTGAAAAGAAGAAAGTGAATAGAAAAGGTAGATGCCAACTGTGATAAGGGCAATGGATTTTATCTTATAGGTAAATTTGGTTCAGCAATATTATTCCCAGACAGCTATCTGGCCTTGTGGTGCAGCACCGCCTGCAGCCTGTGTGACAGGATCTTTTTCTTGATTGATATGATAAATGTACGCTGCAATCTTTTCTGCGTCCCGTCCTGAAATTGTGCCTTCTTTAATAAAAGGCCTCATTGCAGGATTATTGGGTGATCCGTTTTCAAGCATCCAAAAAATATTCTTGAAGAGACTTTTTTCTTTGATATTGATCCAGTGTTTATCCGTCAGATTAGGCCCTATCCCACCTTTGCCTGCCTCTGCATGACAAGACACGCAGTTGGTTTTGAAAATCTGTTCACCTTCTAAAATATTATCTGCGCTATATTTTGCAGTTTCTATGTTGACTGTTGGTGCGTTTTTCTCATACTCCGCAATCGAGGCAATCTGCATTCTTGCTTCCTCATCATACTCAGCATCGGGATGTGCATAATCTGTAAAGGTAAATGCGAACATATAAACGGCGCAGAAACCCATACCAAAATAGAAAAGACCGATCCACCATTTTGGTAAAGAATTATCAAGTTCAGTAATTCCATCAAAGCCATGATCTATCAGAATATCTTTTTCATCAGACTGCGATTGCTTTGTGAAAGCGGAATTCCAAAGTTTTGTAAAATAAGGAGTTGACTTTTCTTTTATAAACAACTGTCTTTCTTCGTCGGAAATATTTTTGAAATGTTCGTTTTCAATTAAATCTCCGATCGAATTTAAGATTATCATAAGGATCATTACGATCAGAAGCAGTATCCAGAAAAAAGGCGACATAAAGTAGCTCGAATTCTCTGTGAACATTTCGAAAGCCATGATCGTTAAACCTACTACGATGATTATATATATAAAAATTGGTGTTCTCGTTTTCATCTTATTTTTTTGTCATTCACTATTTTACACTGGCTGTTTTGATTTCTGTTGTTTTGATATCCGTTCCCAGTCTTTGCAGATATGCGATTATCGCAACAATTTCTCTCTGTTCAAGAGGGATAAATATCTCTCCTTTGACTGTTTTTTCTTTATCCATCTGATCTTTAACATCTGTTGCTTCAGCGTAAATTCTTTTTACAATATCTCTCGACTGATGATCTGCCCATTGATCTGCTGAATCAATTTCCGCTTTGGTATAGGGTATATCAAAAGTGTTTTTCATTAATTTAATCTTATCGACCATCATAGAACGATCGAGTTTATTGGTGATCAACCAAGGAAAACGAGGCATGATCGAGCCCGCAGAAGTAATTCTGGGATTATACATATGCTTAAAGTGCCATGAATCCGGATTTCTGTCACCCTCTCGATGTAAATCGGGACCTGTTCTTTTTGATCCCCATAAAAATGGCCTGTCATAGACAAATTCCCCGGCTTTAGAATATTGTCCGTTTTTTCCGTCAAATCTCATCACCTCATCACGGAATGGTCTGATCATTTGTGAATGACAGGAGTTGCAACCTTCACGAATGTAAAGATCTCTACCTTCCAATTCCAGAGGCGAATAGGGTTTTACTGCTGAAATTTGAGGCAGATTACTTTTCACAGTAAGTGTAGGAATGATCTCAACAAGACCGCCGATAGCGATCGTGATAAGTGCCAATATGGATAATAGGTGCGGTGTTCTTTCCAGCCAAAGATGTACACCTTCACCTTCCTTTCTCGAGTTGCTAATTTTTGCTAAAGCAGGAGCTTGAGCTGCAACGTCTTTTTGAAATGAACCTTTTCTAATGGTTTTGTAAACGTTAACTACCATTAATAAAGCTCCGACCAAATAAAACAGCCCACCCAAAAACCTTAATTTAAAATAGGGAATAATTGCAGTTACAGTATCCAACCAGTTTTTCCATAATAAAGTTCCGTCCGGATTGAATTGCTTCCACATCAAACCTTGAGTAAATCCGGCAATGTACATCGGAACAGCATAGAAAATAATGCCCAAAGTTCCCATCCAAAAATGCCAGTTGGCCAGCTTTTTAGACCACAGATCAGTTCTCCACATGATAGGAATTAAGTAATAAACAACTCCAAATGCCATAAACCCGTTCCATCCCAGAGCTCCCAAATGTACATGTCCAATAACCCAGTCTGTATAGTGACCGATTTTGTTCAATGATTTTGTCGCTAACAGTGGACCTTCGAAAGTGGCCATTCCATAACAGGTAATTGCAACCACAAAAAATTTCAGAATAGGATTTTCGCGTACTCTATCCCAAGCACCTCTTAATGTAAGAAGCCCATTCAGCATTCCACCCCACGATGGTGCGATAAGCATAATGGAAAAACCGGTTCCTACCGCCTGAGCCCAAGCCGGCAATGCGGTGTACTGAAGGTGATGCGGTCCCGCCCAAAGGTATACGAAGATCAGTGACCAGAAGTGAATGATGGACAGTTTATAAGAAAATACCGGTCTGTTTGCTGCTTTAGGCATAAAATAATACATCAATCCTAAAACAGGAGTTGTCAATACAAATGCTACTGCATTGTGTCCATACCACCACTGAACAAGTGCATCTTTCACTCCTGCATAAGCGGAGTATGATTTCCAGCCTGTGAATGACAGCGGAACTTCAAGATTGTTAAATATATGCAACATTGCCACGGCAATCCAAGTTGCTATGTAAAACCAGATAGCAACATAGAGGTGTCTAACCCTTCTCCTATAAATAGTCCCGAACATATTGATTCCGAAAATAATCCATGAGAATGTTATCAGAATATCAATGGGCCACTCATGCTCAGAATACTCTTTCGAAGTATTAATACCCATTAAAAATGTAATAACAACTGCAACAATCATAATCTGCCATGTCCAAAAGTGAACCCATGATAATGTATCGCTGTACATTCTTGTTTTCAGAAGTCGCTGCATGCTGTAATAGGCGCCGCAGAAAAATGAATTACAGACAAATGCAAAAATAACGGCACTCGTATGAAGCATTCTAATTCTTCCAAATCCTAACGCTCCCTGGGAATTAATTAATCCCTGTATGTTTCCACTCCGTAAACTTTGAATTGTTGTGTCATCCGTACCGAATAAAAATTCCGGCAACTCTGGATAAAACAGCATTAAAGCTGCGGTCAATCCCAAGATAAAACCGATAATTCCAAATGCGATTGTTGCATAGAGAAATGCCCTGACAATATTATTGTCATATTTAAATTGCTGCGTCTTCATAATTCCTTTTAGATGTAAAACTTATTTAATTCGTAGAAAATACTAATATTACCAATGTGCAGAAGCCAATATAGATGTCATTTGATGCTCTTGATGTTTTTTCAAAGGTAATGTGTAACTTTGCTGAATACTATTAGCTATACTTCTAAAATATACCAAAAACTACTAAAGCAAAAGTGATGAAGGCATGCGGACAAAATATCAGAAAGATTAGAAGAGATAAAGATCTTACGCAGGAATACATGGCTTTTGAAATGGGAATCTCCCAAAAAGCATATTCCGATATTGAAAATTCTAAAGTAAAGATCAATCTGGACATTCTGGCAAAAATTTCCAGTATTTTAGAGATTAGACCTTCTGATATTTGCAGTATTTCAGACCAATGCTCTGGTGGAAATTACGAAGAAAAATACAACGAACTGATCAATTTCATCAGAAATAATAATTTACCATTACCTGACGGACATTCTTAAGATGCAGACTTAATACTACATAGACACACTTTTTTATTATTCTATAAATAAAATATCAAGTTGTATGTCAAAGTATAAATTACTTTCTTTTTTGAAGCCTATAGAGAGTAGATTGAAAACTGAATGGTGACCATGAGCCACTTTATATGTTGTTGGGGTAACTTCAAAACAATTTAATGTACAGTCATATGATAATCCCAACCATTTTGTCAAAACAGCTCTATTGCAACAACACAAAAAAGACACCTACGAAGAGTAAATGTCTTTTGATTGATAGAACCAATGGATCCACAGTTACACAAAAGCGTCTATAATCCAAGTTGGATTCCAATACTCTTTAAAATGGGCGATTTTGTCTCCATTCATTGTCATCCGTGCGATAAACATTTGATGGTAAGTTTTGCCTGTTGAAGTTACCAAAGCACTGCCCGTAAACTCAACAAAGTAGACATCAGGATCGGACGTTGCACTGAAATTAAAATCGGTAAAATTCCAGTTGGTAGCACCTTTAACGACATTCTCTATATAAGATGAAATGGCATTGCGGCCCTCTATCTTTGTTGCAAAAGGAGCAGGTGCGAAGGGGTATTCCTGTATTGCATCTTCTGTAAATAAATTGGCATAGTCATCTTTGCTCATTCCTGTTGTAAACATCGAAAAATGTTTGTAACACCATTTATTTACCGCTATTATCTTGCAAGCTCGGTGAGAGAAAAAGTACGTTTATTAACCTGTAAATAGAAGTTGCTCTCCGTTTCGTTCCGATCGATAACAGTTAAGCTTTATATTGTTATTTACTGAACTATTTGGTTTAAGCCTAAAAAGGTATTGACTGGTCTGCTACTGATACAATATTTAATCAATAGCATCACACCTAACGATTGCTACAAATAAAGTTAACGGGTGAGACTAGGTTTTCGTTAGTAGTCGCAAGAGGATCTTGAAATTGCAATAGAAGCAAATCAGACAGCATTGTGTAACTGAACACATTTTGAAAAGATCTGTTGTAACAACTTACAAGGTATTTTTTAAAATCAGTATAATAAATACAAGCTTCAATAAACTGTATTTGCATCCTGTTAGATTTCAGACTTTTCTACGGAGATACTTTCAATAAAACCTACAAGTACTACCTTGAAAACAATATGGAAGAACAGGGATAAAACATGAAATACTTTACGGAGACTCTAAATATCTGATAAAATATGGCCTTTGAAAATTTTTTAAAGTATCTATAGTTATTCGTGGGCAATTACTTATACAACATTAAAACTTTTCTGCGTAAACTGAATTAACAATTTTATAGTTTGAATGATAAATTTTTAAAAAAAATTTACTACTTGGTACTAATGTTCGATAGAATTTTATGTATTGATATATATTGGTATTAAAATATGCATTGTTAAGTATTAAATTCATACTTTTGCACTCGTTAAAGCTAAACCGTGCAGAAACTGCGATTTCTTTTTAATGACACTCTATATTTGAACCTTTCTCAAGGTTTGAAAACATCTGTTTTAAGCCTATTTTTATTGTTCTTTTTCTGTAATGGCTTTAAGGGTCAAATTAGCTCACAAAAATCAGATGCATCTTCTTTAACACTCACAGCTGGCGCAGCAATTTATTCTGAGGATATAAAATTTAATCGTCAGATTATATCGAAACAAATCGATGTTAATAATGCTGAAATATCATTGTCAACCGATGCTGATAAAAACAGCGTTATAAAAGCTATTGGTAAAAGGAGGTTAGGAAACGGTATCACAGTCAAAAACTCAACAAAACGTCGTTCAAAAAGAAATAATTTTAGTTCAATTAAGAAGATTGTAGGTAAAATTAATGACCGGACAGTGGTCAATGACGTTTTTGAAAGCGATTTTATCAATACTTTACCAGTATCTAATCAATCTTTAAGATCCAGTAACCATTCACAAGATTTTGTTCATTTTCATGGCTCTTATAAACTTTCAGTAATCGATGATCTCGATAACATTAGCAGTATTAAACTGTGTATGGCTGATTTATATGATCAAAAGTATTTCTACTACAATAATAAATCATTAAACTTTTGTTTTTCTGAAATTTTTTCTGTGAGGCCGCCACCAGCTTTGGGATAGTACTTATGAAATTTTAAAAACTTAAAAACATACTTTCCGTTAGGAAAGACAATCAACATATTTAATGATTACAAATTTATATTTAAAAAATATGAAAAATAACTTATTGAAATTAGTTATCTTTTCTTCATTTCTGTTAACATTTTCGACCGCTTCAGCTCAAGATACTGACGGAGATGGGATTCTTAATTCGGTGGATCTGGATGATGATAACGATGGAATTCTCGACTGTATTGAGAGAGGCTTAGGTAATGCGAGCATCAGCAGCATATTTAAGTTAAACGGAAATGCGACAGTTGTTAGTAATAATGAAGCACAGCTGACTGCTGATTTAGGAAGTCAGGCAGGACAAATGTGGAGTTATGGGAAAGTAGATTTTGCACAGAGTTTCACACTTTCCTACAGTGCGTATCTGGGTGTTAAGGACGCAACAGGTGCGGACGGTTTAGCCGCCGTATTTCATAATTCTCCTTTAGGAGTAAATGCCGTTGGAGGTAATGCCGCTGGAATTGGAGCTCTTAACATTGCTAACGGAATCGTTTTGGAACTTGACACTTGGGATAACGGATCTACAGTAGGTGATATTGTAGATGACCACGGTCATATATGGGATTCAGACAATCAGACTAATTCGGGATTTCTTTCTACAGCAGTCAGTTTGGGAAATATCGAAGATGGTGCATGGCATAATGTTGTAATCACTTGGAACTTTGCAACGAAAACTTTATCCTACACTGTAGGAAGTATCCTCGCAGGTACACATACATTTACAGCATCAACCCCTATCACGAGTTATTTCGGCGGAGTGAGTATGGTCTACTTTGGCTATACTGCATCGACAGGTGGGTCAAGTAATATTCAAAGTGTTAGATTTAATAATTTCTGTTCAGATCTTCCACTTGTCTTAGATTCTGATAACGATGGAATTTTGAATCATCTGGATTTAGATTCTGATGGTGATGGCTGTTTTGATGCAATCGAAGGTGATGAAAATGTACGTCCAATTCATTTAAATTCTAATGGAAGTATACGTACTAATGCAGCAGGCACACCAAACGGAAATAATATTGCAACCATTGATGCCAATGGAATCCCAACACTTGTAAGTTCAGGTGGGGTAGCTGATACTGGTCCGGATATCGGACAAGGCATTGGTGATTCACAAAGCAGTGTTGCTAATACCCAGTGTATAGACACTGATGGCGATGGATATCCTAATAATCTTGATTTAGATGATGACAATGACGGCATCCTTGATACAGTGGAAGATGCTTGTGCTACCGAAGGTGCTGTAGTTTTTAGCAATACTTTTCTTACCGGAGCTACGACAGGAACAGATAATAATGTCCTACTCCACAGCTACCAAGCGGTGAGTCCTGCAGATGGCTCCTATTCTGTAACCACATCGAACGCTCAAGGATCAGGTACAACATCTACCCATACGAGAACAGATTTGACAGGAAGTTTAGACGCTGGAAATCCGAATATTACAGCTGGAAGTACAGATGGTAGATATCTGGCAATAAATATTAACTCATCGGCTACAGCAGGTCAAGCAATTTATAGAGTGACAAATCTTGCTACAGTTGTAGGAACGAGGTATCGTCTTAGAATCGATATGGCAGGTCTTGCTAACGGCGCAGCGGATGTTCCTAATCTTCAATTATCGATTAAAGATAGTAATGGGAATATCTTAGCAACCTCTAATTCCAATATTTTAGGTGTGGCTAATGATGATGTTTGGAGAAGATTAGTTCTAAATTTCATAGCTTCGACAAGTTCTGTTATTTTGGAGATTGTTAATTTGCAGAGCAATGGCGCTTCAGGTAATGATGTGGGAATTGATAATATTGTATTAGTGCCCCTCAATATTTGTGATACTGATGCAGATGGAATTCCAAACTCATTAGATCTGGACTCAGATGGCGACGGTTGTTTTGATGCTCTAGAAGGTGATGAGAATGTGATTGTAACACAATTAAATGCTAACGGAAGCATTAACATTACCGCAAATGGCGGTGTCAACACAAATGGTATTCCAAATTTGGTAAATGCTGGAGGTGCGGCAGATATTGGTGCAGATATTGGACAAGGAAACGGCGATTCGCAAAATAATTTAATCAATCTATGTTATTGTTACAAGCAACCAGTATTAAATGCGGGCACTACATTACCTACTAAACACGGTATCACCGGTCTGAACAGAGCAAACTCTGGTAATAATGATTGGCCTAATGTTAGACAAAGTGCTTGGACGGTATTGGAGTCAAGAACGAACGGATTTGTTGTGAACCGTATGGCGTTTGTTGATGCAGACAACAACCCGAATACTCCGACAACACCTGGTCTTACTGTAATTCCGGTTGCCAATTATATAGAGGGGATGATGGTCTATGATACGGTGGCAAACTGTCTGAAAATTTACAATGGTGCTGTATGGAATTGCTATAATACACAGACTTGTCCGAATTAAGTATTACTTAACTTTAACCTTAAAAAGAAATGAAAAATATATTAACATCAGTTTTTTTCTTTGTAGCTTCATGTGCAGTAGCACAGGTTGCTATAGGAAAAGCTTCAATTACGCCAATCAACTCAACAACGACACCTAACCCTTCTATATCATTAGAGTTTGGCACTTATGTCACTAATCAAGGTAAAGGGATTATTCTTCCCTGGATAACGAGTGAAATGGATAAGTCGCTAGCTATTCCCGGAACAATTGTTTATGATACTGTTGATAAAATTGTCAAGTATAAAAATGGATCTGGTGCAGGCAGCTGGTTTCCACTCTCAAAGAATGAAACGACAATAGTTGATGGGATTTCTGGCTTCAATACAACGGGGGTAGTGATAACCACTCTTCAAGATCAGGCAACAAATAATCCTGCTGCAAAAGCAAGTATTGGGGTACCAGCAACACCTGCTGTACCTGGAATTCTTGTGTTAGAAGCCAATAATCAAGCTATGGTACTTCCTAAAGTGGCAAGTCCACACCTCAATATCATCAATCCAGAGCCAGGAACGATGGCTTATGACACGGTGACTAAACAACTTGCTATATACAACGGTAAAGTTTGGTCATTTTGGAAACCTTAAACACAGCGACTTTATATTATTTTAAGCCACCTGATCCAGGTGGCTTTTTTTATAACTTAAAGCCAGCACATATAATCTTGATGTTACTTGATAAAATAAAGGGTTGCGGCAACTTGGCTTTGTGAACAAGAATAGATGAAAAGCATTTTCATTTAGCTTACATTCCAGTTTTGTTCTGATGTGTGTCGTTTGGTGATTCCATCGTGTCAAACCAAAAGATTGATCTTGTGGATGATTTAAAGATGTTAATTATTGTTGTGCATAATCAATCAGGTTGTTGAAGCTTCTATGAGAAGCATATTCAAGAAGAAGAAATTGCACAAAAAGGATTGCATGTTCTACTGATGTAGTTGATATTTTGGAGAGCATTATGACGCTGAAGAGATAGATTATCGCAAGTCTTTCTATGAACTGTATTTAAATCAGGTAACTAAATTTTTAGGAATTGAAAAAAAATTACAATCTGAACTTTCTTCTTTAGTAGATGTACGAATTATTATGCTTGCTGCTCTTCTTTGCAATGTATCGGAGATTAAAATTTCCCATAATCACCCGTCAAGATACCTGAAGGGCTCAGAATGTGACATCAAAATGGCACGAAAGATTAAAGATACCGCACAAATATTAAACATGAATCTGGTTGATGATTTTATTCTCACCGTGGATTCAAATTTTCTCTTTTGCTGACCAGAAAATGATATAAGCACAAAGAAAGAGAAATTCTTTAATTCCTGATAGTATTGATATTACTCTTAGAATATTTTTCCTTTTCATTTAATAAATTACCTACTGAAACTATCTGAAATTTGGCGTGTTTAAAAAAGCTTTTTAATGCATCCCTTTTTGCATTCTAAAAAAAGACAATTTGACTTTATAAATTACACTTCCAAGATAATGCGTCCATTAAAAATCAAGATGTAATTATAACAAACACAATAGAAAATATTTATCCTTTGAGAATTCAGAGAAAATAAATTTTTAGCATGTAAATTATCTAAGGTTGGTTGTTGATCAAAGATGTTTTCACTTAAACTTTAGTTGATTTTGACTAAATCAATTGACTTGCTACCAATTTTGGGAGAGATAATATTAATATTATACAGGTTTTATAGTAAAATTCTATGAAAAATCAATGGATATTAAAAAATTATGATTACATAATAATCATAAATAATTAAATATTAATACTATTACAATATCAATTGATATAATATGGTGTATGATTACCCAGCATAATTGATTTTTTTAAAATATGATATTGTATAGTTTGAATTTATTTTTTAATTTTGAGATATCTCAATGAAGCATATAGTCATGTTTCAAGCAATATGCTGGCGATTAGAAAAAATGACAAAAGCGATAAACCAAATCTTGAAATAATGAAGTATCTAATTGTAGTATCGCTAAAGCAACTGCCTATAGCATTATCGGATTAATGATCTTTATATCAATCTGCATAATAATTAACAGTCGTACCCTGATTGACTCTATGTTAATCTTAACGATTATTCTACTAATTTTTGCACTAACAAAAGTGAAGATGATAGTTTATGAATTTTCAGGGGGATGCGTTACAATCAGGAAAACACATCCGTTTAGTAGTAAAAAATTCATTAGGCCGGAAATAGAATTCCCGCAAAATTATATTAAAGATTACAATGTTAGGCACAACATAATTTTAGGGTCACTTATATTAAAAGTACATTCAAAAAGAAAAAAAAATTATTCTGTTAAGGTTGGACTATTCGGATTTAGCTATAATCAGCGAAAGAGCATAACTTCGTCATTACAAAACATTTTTATCTCAAAATAATTCGACTTCTTTCATATAATGACGGTATGAGATAGTATAGTTTTTACTTTCCAAGATTCTCTTTACAGGTGAAACATTTAAAGACAAAGAACTTAATAATTATATTTTTACAGCATTCCAATAGTATAATTAAATATTGGAATTTTTTTTCGTGTACAGAAGCTAGCATTATAAAGGTTGACTGTTACCGCACATAAGAAATTATGGTAGCAATGCACCCTCAAAATCGAATAAGTTGCTGATAGATTTGAAACCGCACCATACAGCTCAATAAAGGCTTTCATTTAATTTCTACAGATGATTGCAGAAAAAATTTCCTGCTCAGAAAGATTGTATCAACAATTGTTAATGACTTAAATTTAAGAAAAACATCAGAGATATACAATTAAAAATCCATTATTTAAACATTTAACCAATAAATAGCTATTATTGCACACGGCTAAGATTCTTCTCTCAATATATTTACTTTTTTATTCTTGTTTTCCATTACCGAGCGCAATGAATCCGTCTTCGCTTTATTTTTATCATCCACTTTCATTTTTGATTTGGCCATCTTAGACTCTTGTTCCGTAAACGTCATAATTTCACGACTCTCACCATTCTTATTAAATGTGATTTCTGTTTTTTTATCCCGTATAATTTTATCCGTGGTAATTTGCTTGTTGAAAGCTCCATCCGTTGATGTGATGACAGCCCCCCCTTTCAAAGTGATTTCAGCCTTTGGAGTTTCTTTGGGATTTTTGAGAGATTGAGCCATTACAGAACCACTTATTAAATAGAAAAAGAACAGTGCCCCGAAAATTATTTTATTTATTATCTGTGAACGAAAATGATGATGCATATGTTGTTGAAGAATTGTTATCGATGAGATGTTATTGAAAATTCTGGCAAATATATCAAGAAATATGATTCTAATCACAAACAATGCACAGTTTTAATATTAATTAATTTTAGATTCACAGAATTTGCACCAAAAGAATAGTATAACAATTTGATGTAAATATTATGAATTTACTCTGCTTCAGAAATTAATCAGCACGTCCTACTCCATTACCGTAGTATAAAACATAACATTATTTCAAATTAAAATTATACAGAAATATTATAATATTATTATTATTTTTATACCATAATACTTCAAGATAATACGATGAATGAATATTTAAAGGAGATACATATTGGAAGCTTTATCAAGCAGGCAGTATACGAAAAAAATATCGATGCTGTGCGAATATGTAACTTTCTTGATTGCTCTCCAGATGAGCTTGTAGAAATGTATGAAAGTGATGAGATCAGCACAAAAAAATTACTTCGATGGAGCAAATTGTTAGAATACGATTTTTTTAGACTGTACACATACCATCTTCTTCTCTATACGCCTAAAATGACGGTTGCTAAAAGGGGACAGAAAACACGCTCTCAGTTACCTCAGTTGCGGAAAAACTATTACAGCATTGAGATAATCAATTTTATGGTTGAGATGATCGAAAAGAAAGAAATGACCATTCCCGAAATCTTGGAAAGATATAATATCGCTAAAACGACCCTTTACAGATGGATAAATAAGTCTAACAAACCGACTTAATTGTCATTTCAAGACAAAAAATTATTAACTTTTAATTTATTTGAATGAATACAGAAGGAGCGAATTACAAAGCGATATATACTGATCTGATACTAAAGAAATTTCCTGAAAAAATGGAGATTTGCAAACCTCTTCTTAATAAAAAAAAATTATCGACACTCGACGCGATTAAAATTAATCAAATTCTCTTTCCTCAGTCTTCGCTTGATGTGGAGCGAAGTAACCAAAAACATAAATCTTATAAAGAAGAAGATATTAAAGAAATTTTAAAATATCAAGAAGACAATTGTTTAAACATTACCCAACTTGCTTTAAAGTTTAAACTCAGTAGGAATACCGTAGCGAAATGGAGAAAGAAATTTCTTTAAGATCAGCAATCACTGAAAATTTATGATCACTAAAAAATACACCATAATTCTTCTGATTTACTTTGTTTTGTTTTATATACTACCTTTAGATAGAAATTTTCATAATTTAAAAGGTGGCTAGCTCCTACCCTTCTAAAACTTCTATATCCAATAGTGAGCCCCTATCTACAATTCTCACTTTGAATTTATAATTAATCTTCAAGATGATATATAGTAGAGTGTATATTTTTTACAACCTCTATTTGAACAATTTAATTTACTACATTATCCAACTATACTCGTATTAACAGCATAACACTATTGCTGGCATAAGATTTGAAATTGCATGTGCTTATCATGAACAAAGAAAAAATTTTAATTTTTGAGGATGATCAATACATTACAGATATTCTTAAACTTGATTTCGAAAAAAGGGGTTTTATTATGCATATCTCAATTACCTCTCTGGAGATTATTAGTCAAGTAAAAAACATTAATCCTGATCTCATTATCATGAATAATTATCTTCCACCAATTGGTGGAATTAGTGCGGTTAAACTTCTAAAAAATGATCTTGATCTATGTAATATTCCCATCGTACTTTCAAGTGGAAAAAAAAACGTGAGAGAAATGAAGTTAAGCTGTGGAGCTGACGAATATCTGCTTAAGCCTTTCAGTCTTCAACATTTATATAAAC
>Ga0157370_10005772_pt1 | contig 13827 bp, 10 predicted proteins | sample C35metaG_FD_113463 | JGI IMG/M metagenome (GOLD analysis project Ga0157370, IMG submission 113463) | Corn rhizosphere microbial communities from Kellogg Biological Station, Michigan, USA - C3-5 metaG | ecosystem: Host-associated > Plants > Roots > Rhizosphere > Soil | place: USA: Michigan...
CCCAAAATCCTTAACATCTTTAGGAATAATATATTGTAACAGATTGTCTTTGTCTATGTTATCAGCATTTTTAGACGTGCTGTACCCTACTGCCTGGCGGTTAAGCCTTTTAGAAATGATACGTTCAATACCGTCAAAAGCACCACCGGCAATAAACAGGATGTCCTGTGTATTTACCTCAATAAACTTCTGGTCAGGATGTTTCCTTCCACCCTTTGGCGGAACGTTAACTACAGTACCTTCCAACAGTTTAAGCAATGCCTGCTGTACCCCTTCACCCGATACATCACGTGTAATAGACGGGTTATCGCTCTTACGGGCAATCTTGTCTATCTCATCAATAAACACGATACCGCGTTCTGCTTTTGCAACATCATAATCGGCTGCCTGTAAAAGGCGCGTTAATATGCTTTCTACATCTTCTCCTACATATCCTGCCTCAGTAAGAACTGTAGCATCTACAATGGTTAGCGGCACATTAAGCATACGGGCAATGGTTTTAGCAACCAGCGTTTTACCCGTTCCCGTCTGGCCTACCATAAGGATATTACTCTTTTCTATCTCAACACCATCATCGCCCTGCGGCTGCATAAGCCTTTTGTAGTGGTTGTATACCGCAACAGAAAGCACTTTTTTGGTTTGATCCTGGCCAATAACATACTGGTCAAGGAACGCGCGTATCTCTTTTGGCCTTTTCAGCTCCAGTTCCGCAGATAATGCAGACGATCCTGTCTGCCTTAATTCTTCAAGTACAATACCATGCGCCTGCTCAATGCATCGGTCACATATATGCGCACTTATACCTGCAATTAACAGGTTAGTTTCCGGCTTCTTCCTACCACAAAAAGAACACTCTAATACTTCTTTAGCCATCTTAATTAATTTGGTTAAGCAACAATAAGACTGATAAACAGCCTTATTGTTACATAACGCAGAATTTTATTTGTTATTCTCTGATAAGTACTTCATCAATCATTCCGTACTCTTTAGCTTCAGGGGCTTTCATCCAGTAATCCCTTTCGCTGTCTTTGTGTACTTTGTCAAACGTTTGTCCTGAATGCTTAGAGATGATCTCATAAAGCTCTTCTTTAAGCTTAAGCATTTCACGAAGGTTGATCTCCATATCTGTAGCAACACCCTGAGAACCTCCTGATGGCTGGTGGATCATAACCCTTGCATGCGGCAGTGCAGAACGTTTTCCTACTGCTCCTGCGCATAAAAGCACTGCACCCATAGATGCCGCCATACCTGTACAGATAGTGGCTACATCAGGCCTGATGTACTGCATAGTATCATACATACCTAACCCTGCATAAACGCTTCCGCCCGGCGAGTTGATATAAATCTGGATATCCTTAGAAGCATCTGTACTTTCAAGGAACAACAGCTGTGCCTGAACGATATTAGCAATCTGGTCATCGATACCTGTACCTAAAAAGATGATCCTGTCCATCATAAGACGTGAAAATACGTCAAGCTGGGCAACGTTCATCTGGCGCTCCTCCATAATGTATGGAGTCATGCCTGTAGGAGTAACGCGACTAATTAATTTATCGTAGTATAGGTTATTTACGCCATGATGTTTCGTGGCATAGTTTTTAAATTCTTTACCGTAGTTCATAGTTGTTTTTAAAATTTTTATTGTTTGCATTAAAGAACGAAACGCCAGCCTAAAAAGACTGACGTTCAAATATACTCATTTTTTACGAAAATTATTCTCCGTACATTTCTTTGATAAAGTCCTGATAAGTAACATCTTTAGCTTTATACTTCACTTTTTCTTTGAAAAGGTTAAGCATTTTTTCGCTCATTACCTGCTCAGACAATCTCTTAACTTCATCTTTGTTAGAAAGTACCCTTGCAACGATTCCCTCTACATCTTCTGCAGTTGGATTAAGCTGGCCAAATTGTGCCATTTGTTTTTTGATAACCTCTCCTGTGTATGATTTAAGGTCTTCAAAGGTAATTTGAAGGCCGTTTTCAGAGATTACTTTACCTTCTATTAGCTGGTAACGAAGACCACCTTCAGACTTTTTGAATTCAGCTGCAGCTTCTTCATGTGTTAACGGAGTCTCTCCTGCTGTATGAAGCCATTTTACAAGGAATTCAGTAGGAAGGTCAAACTTAGTATTTTCGATTAACGACTCAGTTACATCGTTAAGGAATTTCTGGTCAGCCTGAGAAGCAAACTGCTGCTCTGCATCTTCCTTGATTTTTTCTTTAAGCTGCTCTACAGACGTTACAACACCTTCGCCAAACAGTTTATCAAAAAGCTCCTGGTTAAGTTCAGCAAACTCAGAAGTATTTATTTCTTCAATAGTAAAGTTAACTTCAACATCAAGACCGTGAACATCGTCATGACCTACTTTAAGGTAGTCCATTAGTTTGTGGTCATCATCAAAAAGGCCTTTTGTAGATACAGTAACTACATCGCCTACTTTTTTACCAAGGAATTTCTTTCCTGTAGTTTTAGTTTTGAAGATATCTGAAGTTATAGTAGCCTCAGCATTGATACCTTTTTCCTCGTTAGTAAATACACCACGAATATCGTCTCCTTCTTCAGATTTCTCTTTAGAAATAAGTTTACCAAATTGTTTCTGGATGCGCTCAATCTGCTCTGTAAGCATAGCCTCATCTGCAGTGATATTGTATCGAACAACTTTATTTTTAGCGCCTAAGTCTACTGTAAATTCAGGAGCAAGGCCAAGTTCAAACTGAAAAGCGAAATCATCAGCATCCCAGTTAAAATCTTCTGTCATTACAGGAAGCGGGTTACCAAGTATGTCCAGCTTTTCTTTTGCAAGATAGTCGTTAAGAGAACCCTGAAGTATTTTGTTCACTTCTTCTAAAAGTACAGCTTTACCATATTGTTTCTCGATAAGGCTCATAGGTACTGCACCTTTCCTGAAACCTGGAATACTTGCATTTTTCCTGTAGTCCTGTAAAACTTTATCAACTTTCTGTTTGTAATCTTCTTTTGTTACAGCTACTGTTACAACAGCATTTAATGCATCTACCTGCTCTCTTGTAATATTCATTTATCTAAAAGTGTTTAAATCCATATAAAATAGGGTTGCAAAATTAAAGTTTTTTTGCAACCCATACAAGTTTTTAAATTATTGTATACCAATATCCTGAAAAAGAATATCAATTTTTGCCGCTTACGATTTTTTTTCTGAAAGGCCCGATACAAGCGACTGGCAAAATGAAAGCACAAGGCTAAACAATAATGCTCTCCAAAAATCCACAACATCAAAGCCATGTACCAGTTCATCACACAGCATTATTATTATCGCATTGATTACCAGCAGGAAAAGCCCAAGCGTAAATATAGTTACCGGCAAGGTGAATAAAACCAGTATCGGTTTTATAAAAATATTAAGCAATCCCAGCACAAGTGCAACAATAAACGCTGTAAAAAAACTATCTACCCTTACTCCCGGCATAAAATGCGCCAGCACTAATACAAATATTGTTGTGAAAAAGATATTGATAAGTGTTTTCATAGTATTCAGTTTTAACAAAAATAAGAAAAGCATCCGCCGTAGCGAATGCTTTTAATAAAATATTTATAACTAATTAGTTATTAGATGTAAGTATAGTAGCCCCCGGATATGATCCCGGAATTACATACGGAAGGTGTGCTTTATAAAACTCGTTTATCACTCTGATATACTCGTTTGCCACTATAGCATACCCTCTTGCATTAGGGTGAATACCGTCAAGAGAGAAAACTACTGTATTTGCCGTTGCAGAGCTAAAATAACCCGCTTTATATATCTGCCCATCGGCAGAAGCAATACCTGTAACAAGCTGTTTAAGCACTGCATGCATATCTGCCACAGGAATACCTTTAGATGCTGCTATTGTTTTAATAGTAGTATTAAAAGTATCTGTTGCATTTTCTATAGCAGTGATTTCAGAAGGTATAAGTACCCATTTATCTGCTAACGGAACTGACACGCCATTAACCTGAAGAGGATTTCCTCCTACAGTTGTACCAATGAATGAACTTGCCGGTAAAACAACAAGATCTGCAGCTGTAGCCTGTCTGTAAGACGGAATACCTAAGGCACTAAGATTTGTAAGTGATTCGTCTTCTATAGTTACAGCGTTACCTGCACCTGCATGAAAAGTAATTTTTCTTTTTGCTGCTTCATCCGCACTGATAAGACCACCCGCCTGAGCTAATTGAAGTCCGCCATTGTACTGAGCAAATCCCTGGTTAAGCGCAGCAGTAGTTGCAGCGTCTAACGGAACTGGATTAAAAGGCACAGTTGTAAAATAAGGTATAGATGTTACACTAGGAATAGTAGCACAAACTCCTTTTGCTCCCTTACTGGTTAACGCATCCATTATAGCAGAATAAGCGCCTGCAAAAACCTGAGGATCTGTAATATCGTTAGGCCCATAAGTTGCCGGATTAGTATTACCTGCCTGATTAACGCCTGTACCTCCTGATATAGCATAAAACAACACGTCGTTGTTACCTATCCAGTTAGTAAAGAATGTAGGGTTCTTAGTCATTGCATCTCCTAAAACTGTAGCAGCAGGCGATGTAGCATGGCGCACAAAGTAAGGGTTAGCCTGGCCTGTAGCCACACCTGCAAGGTTACCGTAACCGGGTGCTAAAAGGTGAAACGTTTTTGCTCCGGGAACACCCATATTATTGTAAGCCGTTGCCTGTAGCGTAGCAACATTTGACGTAGGAACACCTGCAATTGGCTGTGGCCCTCCTGTTGATGTATTGATAATTAACTTTGTAGCTGTTATTGGCGTAGTACCTAATAAGAAACCTCCGGTATTATTAACATCATCTTCATAAGACGGCTGTGTAAAATCACCACCACCTACAAGGGCAAACTGTTGCGAAAGAATATTAGGATATGAATATTTCTGGCCACTTCTGTATACAGTGCCATCCATATAACCTGCAGTTAGCGAGTTACCTATTGCAACATAAGAACTAAAATCAGCCTCTCCTGCGCTATAGCTACCATTCGTAACTTTGTTATCAAATTCAGGTTCACAGCTTGCAAAAACCGCTGCAAGAACCGCTAAGTATATAAATTTATTATTTTTCATTTTCATGTAAGATTAAAAGCTATATGATAAACCAATTCCCGGAGAGAAAACAACATTTTTGTATGTTCCGCCAAAAGAAACATTAGGATTTCCATCTTCAACATAATGATCGTAAGATGCGTTGATTTCTTTAAAGTGAAGGTATAAGAACGATACATCTACACCTAATTTACTGGTGATCATGTAGGTTAAACCACCTGTGTAACCAACAGAATCATTTCTTGGAGTTTCAGGAGCAAAGTAACCTTTCTGAACAGGGCTTTCATCAAAGTAAGTACCTGCACGGAAAGAGAATTTTTCGTTTGGTTTAAACTGAACACCTATCCTGTAAGTACTTGCATCTTTATAGTTACGAGGGTTTACAGATTGAGGTATCTGAGAAGTTGGCGTTTGCTTAAAGTCTACAATAAGGGCATCATACACATTCCAGAAAGTTCTGTTATAATCAACCGCTACAAGCCATTTGTCTGTAAGCTGTACAGAGAAACCGGCAGTAAGTTCTGCAGGAAGCGGCAGGTTAGCATTAAATGTAGTATTCCCTAATACGATATCCTGTGGTGATGTTGGAGCATCAGAAAGGTAAGCCGGCACCTGATTTACAGTTGCAGACCCGTTGCGTGCTTTCATTGTAATTTCAGAACGGTAGTTTACCCCTATTCTGATTTTATCTGTTGGGTTAAACATAAAACCTGCACTCCATCCCCATGCATTTACACCGCTTTTGTCTATGGTTAGGTCTGTTTTATTGCCTTGTTCATCGGCAACGCTACGCCCTACGTTTCTGTTAAAATTAACGCTTCCGCTAACATAGATAGGTCCACCACCTACACTAAACTGGTCGCTGATTTTTACAGAAGCTATTGGCTGAATATAAAATGCTTTAAGATCGATATCGTTAACAAGGTGTGCCCCATCCCAGTCTTTGTCCCACTCAACGGCACTACCGTATGGAGTATATACCGCTAAACCTACAGACAACCAGTCGGTAGCCTTGTAAGCAATATAGGCACTTATAGGTGTACCTGTATTCTCGGTAGAGTTTCTAAGATTGTTTTCCAGACTCTGATATTTTGTTCTGGCAAAAAGTGCATTTCCACCTACAGACGCAGTAAAGCGGTCTTTTAGGTAAACAGCACCAGCCGGGTTAAAGAACAATACCTCGGCACTGTTTACAACAGCAACGCCGGTATGACCCATGGCTAATTGTTTCTGACCCTGAAGACTCACACGGTATCCGCCTGCAAAAGCAGTAGATGTTGCAAGAGCCATCATTGTTAAAGATAATAGTTTTCTCATAGTTAAAGAAGTGTTAGGTTCCCGTTATTAAAAATCTTAGTATCAAATTTATAATATTTTACGAATTATACAATAGTAAACGCAAAAATATTATGCATTCATAATAATTATATTTTCAAAAATTACATATACATTTTGAAAAATTATCATAAATAATATTTAAAATTGTGAGTATAGCATAAAATTTAATGTTTGACACACAATCTCATAACCACGTTAATTAAGACATGAATATATTTGAGGGCTATTAATAAAAACATAAATAATTATTGATACCCATTAAAACGCAGTACATTTCCTTATAAAAATCACTGCATGAAGGTCTTAAAAAAAATACTGATCGTAATAGCGAGCATTATACTATTACTTATACTTTTAAGTTTTGGGGTAAGCTATTATGTATCTAAAAAGCTACCCACTATACTCAAAGAACAAAAAGACTTTCCGTACAACGTAAGTTACGAAAAACTGGACATCAATCTTATAAGCGGAAGCTTTGATATTAAAAATGTAAGTCTTGCACCAAAAGACAGCCTTCAAAAAATTGCCAAACAGGGTGCATTTGCTACAATTGAAAGCATCGAAGTAAACAACTTTAGTATTTGGGCGTTATTGAGAAACAATCATATAAAGGTAAATGAGGTTATTATTACCAAGCCGGAAGTTATACTTTATCATCGTAAAGAAAAATATAATGCAGAGAATGACTTTGTAAAACCCTTCAAGAACGTAATCTCTACCAGGGCACTAACTATAAAAGAAGGTTCTTTTAAAATGGCAGACTCGCTACTTAACCCAACCTTAAAAGCGGCGAATATAAATTTTACGGTTACAAACATTCAGATAGACAGCACCTCACTTAAAAAAGACATACCTGTTCGCTATCGCGATTATAACCTGAGCTGCGACAGCCTATTTTATGACTCCGGTAAATTTTACACCATTACTGCAGGCAAAATCGCAACTACAGATGAGTCCTTTACGATGGATAACTTCCGTATGAAACCAAAACAAACAAGGGTTCAGTTTACACGCATGCAGAAAAAAGAACTGGATCAGTTTAACCTGAAGGCCGGAAAAATAAATCTTTCAAAATTGGATTGGGGTTATATTGGCGATACTTTATATGTGCATTCGCCCGAAATGATCCTGGATAAAGTATATGCTAACATTTACCGAAGCAAAGAACCACCCGATGATTATTCGCGTAAAAAATTGTACAGTGAAATGCTGCGCACTTTGAAGATTGACCTTGATATAAAAAAGCTTCTGATACAAAACACTACTATAGAATATGAGGAACAACTGAGTTTTGCCAAACCGGCAGCAAAAGTAACCTTTACAAAATTTGACGCTAAAATCAGCAATGTGTACAGTCCCGCGGGTAAAAAGAAAAACATAAAGCTGCCACCAACGATGCTCGATGTTAAATGTATATTTATGAAGTCATCACCGCTAAGGGTAACATGGTCATTCAATGTTCCTGAAGAGAGCGATGCCTTTACCATTATGGGTCACCTGCAAAATATTGACAGCGAAAAGGTAGACCCTGTTACCAGACCATTAATGAATGCCAGAACCGATGGTAATATTAAGGAAGTGAAGTTTACTATGAACGGAAACATAAAACATGGCAAGGGTACATTTGCTATAAATTATGACGATCTTAAGGTAGACATACTTAAGAAAGACGGTAAAAAAGAAAATAAGATTGTTAGCGCTGTAGCCAATATGGTGGTTAAAAACGACACCGACGGAAAACTGAAACAAACCAATGTGGAGGTAGACAGGATTCAACACAAATCGGTTTTTAACTTTCTGTGGCGTTTTGTAGAACAGGGACTAAAACAAAGTGTATTACCTAAAGCGGTAGTTAACATCGCCGATAATAAAAAAGAGAAGAAAGACAAAAAAGAGAAGTCTAAAACTAAGGGTAAAAAGTAAGCATTATTTTACAGTATTAGTCTAAAATTATTTTTACTTTCGTACAAAAAATTACATGAGACAATTTTACCTGGTATTTCTATTTTGCACCTCATTTTGTTTTTCACAGTCCTATTTACAACCAAATAAAAAGATATCATTTGGAAAACACTTGCACACCAATCGTGATATCTCGTTTTTTTCAAAGGTTGATAGCTTTGGTAATTTAATCATAACAGGTACTACAGAAAAAGATTCTACATATACTGATGTAATCACGACGAAACTCAATACCAATCTCAATTTAGTATGGCAAAAAACAGCTTCTTCAGGTAACGAATTATCTTACGACACCCCATTAGCCTGCTATATAGATCCCTCAAACAGCATTTACCAGATAGCGCAAAGCCTCGATGGCCTTAACGGAACTAATGGCACAAATCTTTTTATTGTAAAATACAGTACTGATGGAAATATGCTGTGGACATTAGAGATTGAAAAAGGGACTTACTATACTTCAACATTAGATGAAAACGGAAGACTGCGTATGGTATATAGTATCTATAATGAAACAACGCAGACTTTTTATTTCGTAACATATAACAGTGACGGAAGCATCTTCGAAAGCTTTTCAAAAAACGATATAACAAATAATTCCGACGGCATTTATAGTAATTATTCCGGGTTCTGCTATGCAAACGGAAATTACTATCAGGCACATCAAAGGTTAGTTAGCCAGACTTACGAATATCAAATCAGAAAAATATCGGCCTCAGAAACAATTTCATATCTACTTAACCCCTATTTGGAACCAGATCCAACTTACAGTACAATTCAGGGATTTAGGTCTGGCAAAATGAATATTGGAGAAGAAGGAAGTATGCATTACAGTTTTTCAATGGCATATTCAGATCAAATCAGAAATATAAAACTTACATCTACAGGAGATTTTGTCTATAGCACGCTAACTCCTGATACGTATGAAAAAGAATATCTTGAAAGCTACCTAAACACTTCCGGTAACCTTTGCATTATAAACAATAGTAAGCTAACAGGAGATGCTGCCGACAAAACCTTAAGCATTGATGAATACGGCAGTACAGGAACCTTAATTAATCAATATGCAATACCTTTTACCGTTGCTGATGCTGTAAAACATTATGAAGACGGCAAAATACTCGCTTATTGTAGTGGCATTCTAAAGTTAACAGACGAAAATTTAAACCTTATTACTCAGCTTAATGGGCCATTAATCAAGAACGGTGATTTTGAAAAAATAAACAATTCGTCTATCGCTATAGCAAATACAAGCTATGCAAAAATGTATCCCGAAGCAGATTATTATTCCCAATTAAATATTGTAGTTACAAAAATTGTAAACAATTCAGGCCAATTTTCTTACACATATAATGGAGAGGGCACTTCTAAAATTTTCAATGAAAAATTGGTAATGGACAAAGACAATAATTACATTGTTCTTGCCGAAGAAAAGATGGGCGAAGACTATATGTTAGGTGGTGGTGGTAGCGAAGGCCACTTAAAACGTATAATAACCAAATACAATTCTGATTTAGACATTTTATGGTCTGTAGAAGTAAACAACGAGCTTGTTTATCCAAATAATGTGGGCGAAAATAGCGCAGTTGTAGACAGTAACAATAACCTTTTTTTGTTAACCAGGGTGCCGGAAGAAAATGGCGCTTTTCAATTATTAAAAATATCACCGGAAGGAAATATAATTTACCAAACAGAAGCCATTGCTTCAAACGATATTTTTCTTGATAAAGACGAAAATATATGTATTGTAAAATCAGACATGACTGTGTCATGGGAACAGGATTACACCTCTGTAATTACCACCTTCAGTAACCTTCAAGGAACACTTTTAAACACTACGACTATTCCAGGAGTGTCATATCTTGACAGCTACAAATCACCGCAGGGTGATTCTTATACCTATTTTTATGATTCAAGATTGTATTCTGAAAATTTACCGCATAAAATTATAATCTATAAAAACAATCAGCCTCATACTAGTACAAATCTTGAAATCTCGAATCAGCTCGAAGGTATTACAATACCCGAAATATCTAATACCGGAGAAATATATTTAGGCACCAACCAGGATAACGGAAGTAAAATAAATAAGATCGATTTATTAGGAAACATTGTTACTGTTCCCACAGACGTAAACCTTAGTAAAATAAAATTGTTTTCTGACGGAAAACTTTTGACTGTACATACCGGAACACATATTAATATTTATAATACCAACTTAAGTCTTTACAGCACTGCAAACATAGAGGGTTTTGCTGATGATTTCATTCCGTCACTAATCGAAGTCAATCAACATATGCTGTTCAATTCATACTACAATAATCGCGTAGTATCAGTAAACAAAGAAGGTAATGTAACTGCTGAATTCAAACTTCAGGGGTTAATTAGCGACCGATATGCGGCGACCGATGACAATGGGGATTTAATATTAACTGGCGATTTTGGCTATGAGCTTCAATTAAATCAGGATTATCAATGGAAGAGAGGTTTTTTACACAAATATAGTATTGATGATATATTGGGAACAAAAGATTTTACTGACACGGAAAAGTCTTTAATAAAAGTATATCCAAATCCTTCCAATAATTCTGTGTTTATAGCATCTGAAATAGGGACTGTAAAGTATATAGAGTTATTTGACCTTTCGGGTCGGTTTATAGAAAAAACACAATCTTTAGTAGTGGATATATCCAAATATCCTGAAGGCATATACCTTTTAAAAATATATACATCTTTAGGGATAACCACTAAAAAAATCATAAAAAAATAAGGCTAATAAGCCTTATTTTTTTATACCTATTTTAAAGTTAAAAAACTCTGCTAAAAGTCTTACCCTGAATTTTAATCTAATTTATTTCTACATGCGAAAATGTAATTTTTTCTGAAACATTAAACGTTAGCATGTTACCTCTTTTTCCCCACAAACCTGATAACAGAACCAAGCCCATTATGATAAACCCCTTCGTTGAGATGAATTTCTTTTTCTTCGAGTTCTATCATATCGTAATTACTAAAATCAGCCTTGATTTCATCTATAGAAAACAGTGATTCAATATCTTTTGGGCCGCCAACATTAGGGTTTATTGCTAGATACTCAAGATGCTTTTTACTGAACGCTTCAAAAATCAGCATACCGCCTTTACGCAAATACTTATCGAGATTTTTATGAATCTGCGACTTAATGTTTGCCGGAAAATGTGCATAAATCAGCGCTATTGCATCAAATTGCCCGTCAGTGTAGTTTAGCGTTTGCAACTCCGCTACCTGATAATCAATAGCCACATTATTCTTTTCAGAAAGTTCTAATGCTTTTTTACGGCCTTCGCTACTTATATCAAACGCCGAAACAGTCCAGCCAAGTTTAGCAGCAAATACTGCATTGCGTCCCTCGCCTTCGGCAGGAAAAAGTATTTTTCCTGGAGTCAGTTTCTCTAATTGTTCCTTTAGATAATTATTTGGATGTTCGCCATAAGCAAATTCAGTTTCACTGTAGCGTTCATCCCATCTATCCGTCCAGGTATCTGCCATATCTTTTAATTTAAGCTTTTAAAAACTCCAACGTTTCAGCTAAAAAGTCTTTAGGGTTTTCGGCATGAAGCCAGTGCCCCGAATTTTTAATTTCTTTTATTTCAACCTGTGGAAAATGAGATTTTATCTGACCAAAATCTTCATATTTAATATAATTTGATTTATCGCCACGAAGAAAAAGCGTTGGCCCGTCAAAGCGAGAACCCTCTGGCAAAGCCTCGCCAATATTATCTATAACTTTATTAAATGCATTTAGATTGAAACGAAAACCCAACTGTTTTCCCGGCTCTACCCAATATACATTTTTCATAAGAAACTGGCGCGTACCAAAATCGGGCACATAAGCTTCAATTGCGGTCTCAACAGCTGCCCTGTCGGTATGCAATGAGAAATCAACAGCATTAAGCCCTGCCATGATATCCTGATGGTGTGGCCTGTAATATTTAGGCCCTATATCGGCAACCACCAGCCTGTCTAAAAGTTCAGGATGCTGAACTGCAAAAAACATTGCAGCCTTCCCTCCCATTGAGTGGCCTATAATATCCACTTTGCCTAAATTATAGTGATTGATGTAATCAACCAGATCCTGCACCATAGCCTCATAAGTAAAATCATCCGAATGGAAACTCTTACCATGATTACGCATATCTATAGCATGTGTTTGAAAACCTGCTAAAACATATTGCCCAGCCAGTGTTTTCCAGTTATCGCTCATACCCAGGTAGCCATGAATAATAAGAAGTGGCTTACCCTCCCCTTGTATAACAGAATGTAATACCATAATTATTTCAGTTTTTGAAGGTACATATTCACTACATTTTCAAGCCCTAAGTATAATGACTCTGCAATAAGTGCATGACCAATAGAAACTTCAAGCAGGCCCGGTATATTTTCTTTAAAGAATTTTATATTTTCAAGACTCAGGTCGTGCCCTGCATTAATACCAAGTTCCAGTTTGTTTGCCAGTTTAGCAGCTTCTACATATGGAGCTATACCGTCATGGTTACCCAATCCGTATTCGTGAGCAAAAGCTTCGGTGTACAATTCTATCCTGTCTGCTCCGGTTTCCTTAGCACCTTCTATCATCCCTAAAACAGGATCAACAAATATAGAAGTACGGATGTTGTTGCGTTTAAATTCGGCAATAACATCAATTAAAAAGTCCTTATGTTTTATGGTGTCCCATCCAGCATTTGATGTAATCGCATCGTCGGCATCGGGAACAAGTGTAACCTGGGTAGGTTTGGTTTCAAGTACCAGTTCAATAAACTTTTGTACCGGATTACCTTCAATATTGTATTCGGTATAAACCACAGGTACAAGGTCGCGTGCATCCTGGTAGCGAATATGCCTTTCATCAGGCCTTGGATGGATGGTTACACCCTCAGCCCCGAATTTTTGCACATCGGCAGCCACTTTTAAAAGGTTAGGAACATCGCCACCTCTGGAGTTTCTAAGAGTAGCTATTTTATTTATGTTTACGCTTAATTTTGCCATATCTTTGTAAGTGTCATTTTCATACAAAAATACAAAGTTAAAAAGGCACAGTGTGCTATTTTTTGATTATTTTGCATAATATATTTACTATTGCCCCATGACAGAAATCACAGATTTTATCAACAACGACATCAAAGCTTTAAGGATAACTGACAGTGTTTCGGATGCTCAGGATCTGTTTGCCGAATATCCTTTTTCTCACTTTCCGGTGCTTGAAGAAGGTATTTACATTGGCTCCGCAAGATCTGAAGATATGGAACTGATGGACATTGAAAAAACAATGGCCGACCTGCGTTTTAGCTTTGATCGTTTTTATGTTAGGGACAGCGCGCTGTGGCTGGATGTTCTTGAGGTATTTGCTAAAAACGAAACCAATCTGTTGCCTGTATTAGATAAAGACAACAAATATCTGGGCTATTATGAAATTACAGATATCATTAC
>Ga0157370_10005775_pt1 | contig 13822 bp, 13 predicted proteins | sample C35metaG_FD_113463 | JGI IMG/M metagenome (GOLD analysis project Ga0157370, IMG submission 113463) | Corn rhizosphere microbial communities from Kellogg Biological Station, Michigan, USA - C3-5 metaG | ecosystem: Host-associated > Plants > Roots > Rhizosphere > Soil | place: USA: Michigan...
CGCGGCCGCGCAGCACGATCACCGTCTGTCCTCCACTGATCTCGGTGATGGCGGCGAATGCGCCATCGAGCGCCGTGCACAGCGCGCTCGCGATCTCAGCCACTCGATTTCGGGGCATCACCAGCAGCCATTCATCGGGCCCGAGCCAGCAGATCGTGGTGTCGTGCCCTTCCGCAACCGTGTTCGACGCCAGCGGCAGCGCGATGCCGGTCGCTCGTTCGACGGCGCCGATGAAGCGTCCGTCGTGCGGATCGCCTCGCAGGTTGACGTGACCGAGCAGTGGTCGTTCCGCGATAACGATATCAGCCGAATCGACGACCGATACCCGGGTGAACAGCGCGGGATCGGCGAGTTGGCTTTCGCTTGCGACGTGGTCAGACATTCTGTCGCGTCCCCTCGGGATCGAGGAATACCGGCTTTGTGATCATCGCACGCATCGCGCGGCCATCCCCGAGCGGAATCTCCACGCGCTCGCCGATTCGCCCGCGACCTCCCATGACCAGCGCCAGCGCAATCGAGCGCCCGAGGGACGCGCTGAAATAGCTCGAGGTGACATGGCCCAGCATGGCCACCGGCAACGCTGCGTTCGCCGTCACGACGATCTGGCCGCCCTCGGGCAGCACGTCTTCCGGGCGCTCGGTGAGCAATCCGACCAGTTGCTTGCGGTCGTTGCGCGCGGTGTCCGAGCGCCTGAGCGAGCGTCTGCCGATGAAATCCTTGCTTGTCGCAACAACCCAGTTCATGCCGAGGTCGATCGGCGTCACCGAGCCGTCGGTGTCCTGGCCGACGATGATGAATCCCTTTTCGGCGCGCAGCACGTGCATCGTCTCGGTGCCGTACGGCGTGATGCCAAACGGTTCGCCCGCGGCGAGGAGCGCGTCCCAGACGTGACGCGCCTCGTTTGCGCACACATTGACCTCGTAGGCGAGCTCGCCCGAGAAACTGATCCGCGCAATGCGCGCCGGCACGCCGACCACCGTGCCGTTCCTGGACGTCATGAATGGAAACGCTTCAGGAGAAAAGTCGATGTCGGGACACACGACACGCAACACCTCCCGGCTGTGCGGACCGACGACCGCGGCTGTCGCCCAGTGGTCGGTGACGGACGTGAGATAGACGCGCAAATGCGGCCATTCGGTCTGCAACCACCGCTCGAGCCACGCCATGACGCGTGCCGCGCCACCGGTGGTCGTCGTCATCAGGAAATGGTTTTCGGCGAGGCGTGTGGTGACGCCGTCGTCCATCACCATGCCGTTCTCGTCGAGCATGAGCCCGTAACGGCAGCGGCCCACGGCGAGCTTCGTCCATGTGTTGGTGTAGACGCGATCGAGAAACGCGGGGGCGTCTGGTCCCCGGACGTCGATCTTGCCCAGCGTGGACGCGTCCTGGATGGCCACGCCGTTGCGTGCGGCGACGCATTCGCGGCTCACCGCGTCGCGCAGCGTTTCACCCGGCTTCGGGTAATACCACGGACGCTTCCACTGCCCGACATTCTCGAACACCGCGCCATGGGCCTCATGCCAGCGATGCAGCGCCGTCTTGCGGATCGGCTCGAACAACTCGCCGATGTCGCGCCCCGCGATGGTACCGAAGGCAACCGGCGTGTAGTTGGGACGAAACGTCGTGGTGCCGATGCTGGCGATGTCGCATCCAAGCGTTCGGGCGAGGATCGCCATTCCGTTGATGTTGCCGAGCTTGCCCTGGTCGGTGCCGAAGCCCAGGGCCGTGTAGCGCTTGACGTGCTCGATCGATCGATAGCCCTCGCGCGCGGCGAGTTCAATGTCCGCGGCCGTGACGTCGTTCTGAAGGTCGACGAACTGCATCGGACCGCGCGCGGTCGGCGCGAGCGACGGCGCGATGGACACAGCGTTCTGCGGCTCGTCGCGCTCCGCGCCGACTTCCCAGGAGGGAACCGCCGTCTCGTTGCCGAATCCAGCGTCCCGCGCGGCTCCGAGGCCCGCGTGGAGGCCTTCCGCCAGGCACGTACGCAAGTCGAGACTGCCGTTGCAGGCGCCCGCCGAGCGCTCGGCCTGGACCGACGCGCCCGGTACGAAAGAGGCCGTATGCGGGTCGAAGCGCGGGCGCGCGCCCGATTGCGCCTGCAGGTGAATCGTCGGACTGAAGCCGCCGGAAACCGCCAGCAAGTCGCAGGGGATCACCTCCGCGGGACCGCCGGCGCTATTGCTGCCTGCATCGAGCCTCATCACGTCGACCGCGCGCACGTGGCGCCTGCCGTGCGTATCGACGACGACAGCGCCGTCGATGATCGCTATCCCCGCTTTGCGCGCCAGCGCAGGCAGCGCGCCGCCCGGGGCACGACGAGAATCGACGACGGCCGCGACGACGACGCCGGCACGCGCGAGGTCGACCGCCGCGCGATACGCGCTGTCGTTGTTCGTGCACACCACGGCGCGCGACCCCGGGCGCACGGCGTAGCGGTTGACGTACGTCGACACCGCGGATGCCAGCATGATGCCCGGACGATCGTTGTTCCCGAACACCAGCGGGCGCTCGATTGCGCCCGTCGCCAGGATCACCTGGGCTGCACGGACGCGCCACACGCGTTCGCGTATTCCGCGGCGCGCTTCGAGCGGCAGACGATCGGTGCGCCGCTCGTTGATCGTCAGGAAGTTCTGATCGTGATAGCCGAAGACGGTGCTGCGCGACAGCAATCGAACCTCCCGCATCGAGGCGAGTTCCGCGAGGGTGCGCTCGAGCCAGTTTGCTGGCGACACACCGTCGATCGATACCAGGCCGTCGTTCGACGCTGTGCCGGCCGCGCTTAGCAAACCGCCGCCGAATTCGCGCTGCTCGTCGGCCAATATCACCCGGGCGCCCGCGCGTCCCGCGACCAGTGCCGCCGCGAGTCCGGCCGGCCCTCCGCCGACGATCAGAACGTCGCAGTGCGCGTTCATGTGCTCGTAGCGATCCCTGTCCGGCAGCGACGGCGCACTGCCGAGTCCGCTCGCGTTGCGAATGAAGTGCTCGTACTTCATCCACAGGCCTTTCGGCCACATGAACGTCTTGTAATAAAAGCCGGCTGGCATCAGGCGCGAAAAAGCACCGGCGACCGCCATGACGTCGAATGCGGCGGTCGGCCAGCAGTTGACGCTCGTGGCCGTCAGCCCCGCGTAGAGTTCGACCTCGGTGGCGCGTGCGTTCGGAATCGCGTTCGCTCCCGATTCCAGCTGCACGATCGCGTTCGGTTCCTCGACGCCGCTGCCCACGATGCCGCGCGGACGGTGGTACTTGAAGCTCCGCGCCACCAGCGCGACGCCGTTGGCGAGCAAAGCCGACGCGAGCGTGTCGCCTGCGAATCCTTCGAGCGGCCGACCATCGAACGTGAACGACAAACGGTGCTGGCGATCGACGCGGCCGCCGTGCGCGAGACGGTTCGTCTGTGTCATGTGCCCGCGTCGGGCGCGCGCTCGCCCGGCTTGTACACCGCGCTGATCCGGTACGTCACCGTATCGCGCACGGCGTTGAACCAGCGCCGGCACCCATACGTATGCACCCATTGCTCGAGATGGCGACCGCGCGGATTCTGGCGCATGAACAGGTAGTCGGCCCACTGCGCATCGCTCAGCGAATCGGGGTCCGGTGGGCGCACGACATGCGCCTCGCCGCCATACGAGAATTCGGTCTGCTCGCGCGGCCCGCACCAGGGACAGGGGATCAGCAGCATCGCAGGAATCCGCCGCGGGTTCAGTGCGCGACGGCAGCCGCGCCGTGCTCGTCGATCAGGTGGCCCGTCGAAAACCGTTCGAGCGAAAACGGCGCATTGAGCGAATGCGGCCGGTCGTGTGCAATCGTGTGCGCGAACGCCCATCCCGATCCGGGCGTCGCCTTGAAGCCGCCGGTACCCCAGCCGCAGTTGAAGTACAGCCCCCGGACCGGTGTCAAGCCGATGATCGGGCAGGCGTCGGGACACACATCGACGATGCCGCCCCATTGGCGGTTCATGCGTACGCGGCTGAACGTGGGAAACAGCGCGACGATTGCCGCGAGCGTCGCCTCGATGATGGAGTAGCTGCCACGCTGCCCATACCCGACGTAGGCGTCGATGCCTGCCCCGATCACGAGATCGCCCTTGTCCGACTGGCTGATGTAGCCATGCACGGCGTTCGACATGACGACCGTGTGCAGCACCGGCTTGATCGGCTCGGACACCAGCGCCTGCAACGGGTGGCTTTCGATCGGAAGACGCAGCCCGGCCATCGCTGCGAGGACGCTCGAATTGCCGGCGGTCACGACAGCGACCTTCGCCGCTTTGACGAATCCCCGGGTCGTTTCCACGCCGAGCACGCACCCGGCGTCGCGACGGATCGCCGTCACCTCGCAGTTCTGGAGAATATCGACGCCGCGCGCGTCGGCCGCACGTGCGAAACCCCATGCCACGGCATCATGGCGCGCCGTGCCGCCGCGTCGTTGCAGCGACGCACCCAGGATCGGGTAACGCGCCGAAGGCGACGCGTCGATGATCGGCACCATTGCCTTGACTTGCGCGGCGTCCAGCATTTCGCTGTCGACGCCGTTCAGACGATTGGCGTTCACGCGACGCCGGATGTCGCGCATGTCCTGCAGCGTGTGCCCGAGGTTCAGTACGCCCCGCTGGCTGAACATCACGTTGTAGTTCAGCTCCTGCGCGAGCCCTTCCCACAACTGCAACGATTTTTCGTACAGATGCGTTGCCTCGTCCCACAGGTAATTGGAGCGGACGATCGTCGTGTTTCGCCCCGTGTTGCCCCCACCGATCCATCCCTTTTCGAGGACGGCGACATTCGTAATACCGTGTTCCTTTGCGAGGTAATAGGCCGTGGCGAGCCCGTGCCCGCCTCCTCCGACGACGACTACGTCGTATTCGCGCTTCGGTTCGGGACTGCGCCACGCGGCTTGCCAGTTTTCGTGATGGCTGACGGCATTGCGCAGCAGGCTGAAGATGGAATAGCGCGTCATTGAACGGCGAATGTTTGCGTCGTCGCTGGCTTCATGCAGGTGGGTCGGGCCGCCCCAGGCAACTGACTGCGCCTCCTTTTGGGGGCAGCGAGCGCAGCGAGCGCGGGAATAGTTTCATCCGAGGGCCCTCGATGGCATGGGCAGGTGCGAGGCTTGCATGCTAGGCGCCCGTTTGCATCGAAACTTTGCGGTTCGCGACAGAATGTGTAACGTATGCGTCAGCTTCTGATCTTCCCGCCGGACCGAAACGACCACCGTGCGATCTGCCGCGCCGCAAGCGAAATCTTCCGCCGAACCACGGCCAAAGCTCAGAGTCGGCTTCGTGTTGACGCCTCGATTCACGTTGACGGCGTTTGCCGGCTTCATCGATGCGCTGCGGCTGGGTGCGGACGAGGGCGATCGCAGCCGCCCGATCGAGTGCGAATGGGCGATTCTGGGTACCCCCGGCGCCGTTATCGAATCGAGCTGTGGTGCGCGGCTGCTGCCGGCGCACGCGATGGAAGCCCCGGAGCGCTTCGACTACATCGTCGTCGTCGGCGGGCTTTTGCATGGCGGCCAGCGGGTTCCCGCGGAAATCTACGCATTCCTCCGTGCCGCCGCACGGGCGGACGTGGCGCTGATCGGGCTTTGCACGGGATCGTTCGTTCTTGCCCGCGCCGGACTGCTCGATGGCCACGTCGCATGCGTCAGCTGGTTTCATCGCGAGGATTTCGTCCGCGAGTTTCCGGCGCTGCGACTGGTGAGCAACCGGATGTTCATCGTGGACCGGCGTCGCCTGACGTGCGCCGGCGGGACCAGCGTGGTGCATCTCGCCGCACACCTGATCGAGAAGCACTGCGGGCGCGCGCACGCCACGAAGAGCCTGCGCATCCTGATCGAGGACCAGCCGCTTCCCGCGAATACGCTTCAGCCGGAAGCCGTAGTCACGCGGCGCGCCAACGACAGTGTCGTGCGCCGTGCGATGCTGCTGATCGAGCAGAAGCTCGTGCAGCCCGACTCGATCGCGAGCATTTCCGGCGCGCTCGGCATCAGCACGCGCCAGCTGCAACGTCGATTCGCTTGCGACATCGGCATGACGCCCCGCGAATATCGGTTGCGACTACGGCTGGAGCGTGCGAAGTGGCTGGTGCAGAGCACCGATATTTCGCTGACCGATATCGGCATCGAATGCGGCTTCGGCGATTGCTCACACTTTTCGCGCGTCTTTACCAGCCGGTTTCGGACCGGGCCTTCCCGGTTTCGGCGAATGACGCGCATGAAGGCGGCGGCTGCCTGAACATGCGCACCGCGGTTGGCAGCGGCCGGGTTCGGGTCGCATTCGCTCGGGGTGCATCGAGGGCGCAACCATGCAAGCGAATGTCGCAATCGTGCTATGGCCGCGATCCTTGTAGTGCTTGAATGGTTGATGTCGACCTGCGTGCGCGCATGAAGATCCATCTCCTCGGAACCGGAACGCCGACGCCTTCGCTGAAGCGGATGTGCTCCGGCTATCTGATAGAAGTCGGCGGCGATCGCATCGTGCTCGACCACGGCTTCGGCGCGCATCACCGGTTGCTGGAACTCGGCGTCCGCGCGACCGACATCACGCATCTCTTCCTCAGCCACCTGCACTACGATCACTGTGGCGATTACGCTCGCCTCGTGCTGACCCGTTGGGACCAGGGCGCAGGCAAAATTCCTGAGCTCGAGGTGTTCGGCCCGCGGCCGCTTGCACGGATCACCCGTCAACTCTTCGATCGGGACGGCGTGTTTGGTCCGGACCTCGTGTCGAGGACCGAACACGGATGCAGCCTCGACATCTATCGAGCCCGCGGCGGTACGTTGCCGCGCGCGATGCCCCAACCGGTCGTCATCGAAATGAACGCCGGCGATGTCGTCGAGAAGGGCGCATGGCGTGTTGCGGCAGGCGCCGCCGCACACTTCCAGCCGTATCTGGTGCCGCTCGCGTTCCGACTCGATTCTTCGGAGGGTTCGATCGTCTATTCCGGCGACTCCGGTCCCTGCGCCGCGATGGTGGAGCTCGCGCGGCGGTGCGACGTGCTGGTCCACATGTGCCACTACCTGACGGGCACGCAACTGGGGAGCGATTTCGCCAAATCGTGCATGGGGCACATGGAGCTGGCCCGGCTCGGCGCCGAGGCCGCGGTCGGAAGCATCGTCGTGACGCATGTGACGGAACAGATCGATCGGCCGGGCGTTAGGGAGCGCGTCATCATGGAAATGTCGACGGTTTTCAAGGGCAATATTTTCTTCGGCGAAGACGGCATGGAAATCCCGGTCGGCGAGCCCGCTGCCGCGCGATTGCTCTAGCCGCGCTCGCGGCTGTTCGTTTCATGCGACCCATACGGGTCACCAGGTACCCAATGGAGGGACTGCAATGGGGACGATGCGCACGCTCACGATGGCACTGGCCACGACGATCTGGTTGGCCACGGTCGCGCCCGGCAACACCGCTTGGGCGGAGACGAACGACGTCCGGATCGCAGATCAGTTCGGTCTTTCGTATCTTCCGGTCTACGTCGCGCTCGACGAGCAGATGTTCCGGAAACGCTTCGAAGCCGCGGGATTGACAGACACGAAGGTGACGGAGCTCAAGATTGCGAGCGGTTCGGCCGCGAACGACGCATTGTTGTCGGGCAATGCCGATCTGGTGCTGGGCGGGCTCACCGGAATGTACATACTCGCCGACAAGACCCGCGGCACCCCGCTCGAAGTGCGCGGGGCCATTGCGATCTGCGATTCTCCGATTTACCTGACGACCATCAACCCGCGGATCAAGTCGATCACCGACTTCACCGACGCTGACCGCATCTCGATGCCCTCCGCCAAGGGAACGACGCATTCGTTCGTATTCGAACTGGCGGTCGCCAAGGCGCTGGGCTGGGAGAATCGACATAAGCTCGACACGCTCGCAGTCGGCATGCGCCATCCCGACGCGACCGTCGCGCTGCTCAGCGATCGGGAGCCGAGAACCCATTCGTCGACGGTTCCGTTCCTGTTCGAGGAGCTCGCGAATCCGCGCGTGCATAGGGTCTACGACTCCTACGATATCGTCGGCGGCAGACAGACGCTGATCGTCGCGTATACGACGAAAAAGTGGAAGACGGAAAACCCGAAAGCTTACGAGGCAACGATGGCGGCCCTGGAAGACGCAATGGGCTTCATCGACAAGGACAAGGCGGCGGCAGCGAAGATCTACGTCGAGCACACCAAGTCGAAGCTCGGTGTTGCGCAGGTCACCCAATGGCTGCAGGCGAAAGACGACAAGGGCCGGCTCATCAACTACTACAACCCTGCTCCGAGCAACAGCCTGATGCTCGCCGATTACATGTACAAGGACAAGCTGCTGTCGCGAAAGCCGGAAAGCTGGAAGGACTATTTCTGGGACAACTTGTACGCGCTTCCCGGCAGTTGACGCGCGCGCGTCTGCGGCGAGGCCGGCGGACGATCCACCTTAAAACTCGATGGGCGGTCCATGCCACGTCTTATCGCGAGGCGTCGCCCTGGCGAGCGCGAACTCGGCAGTGCACCAGCCGTTGCACGCGTTTCGCCCTGCTCGACCCCGCCACGCGTTGCGCAGTCCCTTGCACAGCGCATAGAAGCGGAAGAAGCGAAGAACGGCTCGGCGCTGGGCGCTCGTCGGCGCTGTCGCGCTACAGATCAGCTTGTCGTCGGCAATGCCGCGATCGATCAGCGTCACTGCTCCCCATGCTGAAAGCTTCACGGTAGAACCGAACGGAAGTCGCGGGCCAAGCACCACGGCGTCGAGCAGATCGCCCTCGAGGCCGATGTGCGTCGGGACCGATCCATAGTTGTAGGGACAAGGCAGCGGGGAAACGAAATCGACATGGCCAGTCGACCCGCGCTTGAGAAAGCTGCCGCGCGGTACCTCAATTACCACTTCCACGATGGGACTCGTTTCCCCCACCGGCGGATTATCGCCCTTGCGAGCTGCCTCCCCGCTTACCGCTTCCGCGCTCTCTCGCATCTGCTCGAAAGGTAGCAGTAGCTGCGGTCGGCGACCACGAATTCGCCTTTGTCGTCGGCGCGCCAGAGGTTCGCAACGCTGCTGGATGCGCGGCTGCGCGTTAGTCACCCGCGCGTGCCGGTTGCGCCCCGCTCGCATCTGCTACCGACGACGGCGCTCATGCAATCGACCAAGATCGAACCGACGATCAGTCGTGGGAAATCTTCTGACGACCCGCCTTGATTTGCCCGTGCTTGACCTTGGAATCGACGCGCCTGCGTTTCGACGCGCGAGTTGGACGGGTCGGACGGCGCTCGGGCAGCACGAACGCCGCTTCTTCCAATATCTTCCGAAGACGCGAAAGCGCGTCCTCCCGGTTCCTTTCCTGGCTTCGATATCGCTGCGCCTTGATGATGACGACACCTGCACTCGAGATGCGCTGATCGCCGCAGCCCAGTAGTCGATCCTTCACTGCATCGGGCAGCGAGCAGGACCGGATGTCAAAGCGCAAATGGAGTGCCGTCGAGACCTTGTTGACGTTCTGGCCGCCTGCGCCCTGCGCGCGTATCGGCGACCATTCGACCTCGTTCGGGTCGATCTCGATCATTGCAGAACTCCGATTCAACTGAGCCGTGACTCGTAATCCCGCCGCTGGCGAAACGCGATAGCGAAACGATGCCTCTGGCGAAGAAGGTCGTGTGCCTAGTCTGCATTTCCCCGGTGCGGTTCATCCTCGACATCGAGACCTGCATGCTCGTTGCGTTGTGGTGAGGGTGCGACGACGTCGGTGGCACTGTCGATCTCGGTGAGCGCCTGATTACAAATCGACAACGCGCGGCCGGTATGGCCGCCCGCCACGTCGTCGCGGATCGCGACGATGTATGTGCGAAGCCTTTGCGCGAAGAGCTCCGCTTCTTCGATCTCCCGGATGAGTCGATCTATCTGCTCCTGGTTGTCCTGCGCACGGAGGTTTTCTGCCATGATCCGCTCCTTGCCTTGGCTGGCGAATGCAGTGGTCCTGCACTCGGTTCGTCCCGAGTATGCGCCGCGTCTGAGTCGGTCGCCCGCCTCATCGATCGTCACGTCACGTTGCAAACGCCGCGCTTGACCGCTTGGACAACGGCAGGGCACGGCGGAACTATCCCGGTTCGTCCGGCGGCGGAGCGGAACGAGCTTCATCGTGCGATTGTCTACCCGAGCCAATGCGCCGGCTCATACCTTCATTTGACCAGTGTCGGGACGGCGCACCGGTTACCGGCGCTAACGCCATAGCCTTGCAACAGCACACACAATCTCATGCCACATCGTCGCCGTCGTCGTTCCACCCGGCTCGCCACTCAAGCTATCGAGCTTGGCCTGGCCGTTCCTGAGGTAGTCGCACGCAGAGTGGCCCGCATGGCTTTGGCTGGCTCCTCTCCATCCGCGGCTGACCGTGCAGAAATGATGCGCATGAGTGCCGAAAAGATTGCGGCCTTTTACGAGTCCTGGAATTCGATGTTCGTTGCCGCACATCGCGCAAACGTTCGTTTGCTCTTGTCGGCTCCGTGGTGGTCCACTGTTTACTTCGGTCAGCATCATCGAGCGAGTAGCGAAGTACATCGCTCGGCGCTCGATGTACTTGCGAGTGGCCTTGCTCCCATCCATCGCCGCGTCGTCGGCAATGCGAAGCGCTTGAGAAGATAGAGGGGGCTCACCGGTCGCCACTGACCAGACTCTTCAGGCGAGCGAAGTACCTGCGTCCGCAGTAAGATGGCCGGCCACGTACCACGCATGAGCGGAGGGCGACTCATGGTTGCATTCGTCTCGCGCACGATCCTCGCGATCGGCTTCATTCTGGCCAGCCTTGCCGGGTCCTCTGCCGTCGCGCAAACGCCGGCCGCGGGGCAAGGGAAAGTGAAGGTCGAATGGTTGGGTCACGAGTTCTATCGGCTGACGTCACCCAAAGGCGTGGTCATCATTACCAGTCCCTGGCTGGCCAATCCGGATGGACCGGTTCCCGTCGACGATCTGGCGCGGACCGATTTCATTCTCGTTCCGAACGCTCACGCCGATGACATGGGCAATCCGATAGAGATCGCGGCCCTTTCGGGTGCGACCGTCATCACTCCCGCTCCGCTCGGACGCTGGCTCATCGGAAACGGACTCAAGCAGGAGCAGTTTCGGCGCGCGGGGGTCGGCGATCAGTTTGTCTTGAAAGGGATCACGTTCAAGATCGCTCCCAGTGCGCATGACAACACGCTGGCCACCGGCGCGGATGGCGGCCCTGCTGCGTCGTTCTTCATCACGTTCGAGAACGGATTCACCGTTTTCTTCAACGGCCATTCGACATTGATCGCAGATCTGGCCCTTTATGCTTCGCTCTACCAACCCGACTTGGCGATCCTCGGGCTGGCGGGTGATCCTCCGGAATTTGCCCAGGTTGCGCGCCTTCTCACGACGAACAATCCGAAGCTGCGCACGGTAATCCCGAGCCACATGCGTCCGGGCGCACCTATTCTCGGCGAAGGGAAGCGAGAGTTGGATCGCTTGCGGATCGGGGGATTGATGTTCGTGCCGGAGTTGAAGAAAGTGTACGAGTACTAGCAGTTGAGAGCGATGAAGCGTCCGTCGGACAGCACGATGCCCAGATCTCCATCAGCTCGCCGTGGGCCAGCGCTCGGCGCCGCCAAGCAAGTGCTCGGCGAGCCAGGCGTCCTCACCCAGGCGTAGCAGCACGTCGACCGCGGCGAGGCGCACCTGCAGCCGCGCATCGTGGTCCAGCGGTCGGTCGCGGGGTCGTACAGGTATACGCCCGGCGCCGAGTTGATCGCCACCGATTCGCTCAGGTCCTGGCTCGTGAGCGTCGTCGCGTACAGGCCGTTGACGTTCGTGTCGCCTGTTCCAATGCGATCGACACGGACGGGCAGCAATTCGGGCGCGGCGCCGACGATGTTGTTTGCGTCGAGCGACTGTCCTTCGTACGCAACAATCTTGATGTCGGCGATGGTCGGCCTTTGCGACGTTGATATGTAGTCGATCATCGCGAGCACCAGTGCGCTCGGCGGGGGATCGGTGGGTACTCCCGCTGGAATCGCCGATGCGGCAAGCGTCACGTGCATGTAAAGGCGCGGCGTGTTCCCGGCCATCAGAACCACGCCCGTCATATCCGCGACGGGATTTGTCCTGCCCGGATTGCCCGGCCACGGCAGCAGGCGCTCGGTGGTGAGCACTTGGTAGAACAGATAGCCGCTGGGAACGGCCGCGGTCGCCGATCGCTGTCCGGGCGGCATCTGTGCACCGAACCCTGCGGCTCCAGCGCCGCTTATGGCCACTCCACCGACGGCCGCGCCGAGCGCCCGGAGGAACTGGCGGCGCGTGGGGCCGCCAGTCCGGTTGTCTTCGTCGGCCATCTGGGTCTCCCCCGTCGCGCGTGCTCGGATGACAAATCGGAGCGCGGTGCTGTTACCCGGCGGGCACTATACCCGGCAACCCGAGGGCCGTGAATTCATTGAACATGGCCGTTCGTCCGATCGCCTCGTAGGGTGCGCGCCTCTGGCTTTTCCCGACAAGACGATCGGTCCCAGTCCTATCGAACTGCGGCGGCCACCCGCGTACGCTAGCGAGGTCCGGAAATCCGAGGAGCGAGACTATGGCCAGACTCACGACGCAGGAACGCAAGAAGCTTCCTTCCGACAAGTTCGCGCTGTCGGGCAGGCGCTATCCGATCGAAGACAAGGCGCATGCGCGTGACGCCAAGGCCCGCGCATCGCGCGAGCAGAATGCGGGCCGCCTGAGCGCCGCCGACGAGGCGAAGGTCGATCGCAAGGCCGATGCGGTTCTACGCAAGAAGGGCAAGTAGCCGACTGCAGGACGGCGGCCGCTCGAGCGGCCGCGCCTGTTGCGACGTCGAGCCGGGATGGGGCCGCCCTCAGCGGCTGCATCGGCATTTCCGGGTCCGCCGTGTGCCCCCGCCATCGAGCGATAAAGGACGACGGGAGCAGTATCGGCCGAAGACCGAGACTCAGGGCAAGATGCGGGTCGCTTCCGCCGTGCCGGGCACTTCCATGAATGGCACCTGGCTGCCAAGAGCGTAGAACTTCGTATCGTTGTTTCCGCTATACGAGTTGCCGTCTGTCGACACTTCATCGGTTTCGGTCTCGATAAAGTGGCCGGACAGGATTCCGTCCGTATACAGCCAGCCGACATGGTAGCGAGAGACATGCGTTCGATCGACCACGGTCCATGAACCCATGCAGATGTTTCCGCCCAGGATCGGAAAATTGATGTTCTCCCACTCGGTGCCATCGCCGTGCCATTGAATGAACGCTTCTGCGTAAGGGGTGCCCCCGGCCGAGTACGTCACGTGCCAGGTGCCGACGATGTTCTTGCCGGCCTTTGCATTGTTGGAAATGCCCGTTGCCGCCACCTGCTGCAGCTTCATGGCGGGCGTCTGGTCGAACGAGCTCTGCCGGGCGCTCACTCTCGGATCCATACAGCCTGCATGGACCGACCATCCCGTTAGAGCAAACGTCGCCGCGACCGCGGCTTTCGAAAATGCTCGCTTCATGAATCGCTCCCATTATTTGCGCGGCTCCGATCGCGCGCGACGTCACTAGAGCACCCATGGCGGACGCGGGAAATCGATTTGCGACGGATTCGGTGGATCGCGGCGCGAGTGCCGGGCCCGGTGCGACGAATCCCGGCTGTCAGCTCACGCGCGCTTCCCGGTCGACATTGCCGTCTCATCCCGGGACTTGGCTGGCTCTTGAATGCGCCTCTTCCGGCGCGAGAACGCAGGCCTCTTCGGGCTTAGAGCGCGCAGCCGGCGGGCACCGGACCCACGCGGCTTAGCGCGATCATTCCCGCGTAGCCCGCATTGCCGCCGCCGGTGAAATTGAATGCCAGCTGCGCCGACGTGCA
>Ga0157370_10005777_pt1 | contig 13822 bp, 10 predicted proteins | sample C35metaG_FD_113463 | JGI IMG/M metagenome (GOLD analysis project Ga0157370, IMG submission 113463) | Corn rhizosphere microbial communities from Kellogg Biological Station, Michigan, USA - C3-5 metaG | ecosystem: Host-associated > Plants > Roots > Rhizosphere > Soil | place: USA: Michigan...
CGCAGTGGTGAAGCCCGGCGGCAAGCTGGTCTCGCAAGAGGTCGCGGAAGCCATCGTGCGTTTCGTGGCCGGTGGTTCGGAACTGATCAACGCGGAAATCGAACCCTCGTTGCTGAGCCTGGTCTGCCGCGAACTCAACACGGCACGCAAGGCACAAGGCCGCAAGGAAATTTCCGCCGACCTGCTGGCCGGTTCACGCGACACGATTCTTTCCGAGTTCTACGAACGCGCGCTGGCCGATCAACCCGTGGGCGTGCGGAGGGTGGTCGAAGACGAGCTGCTGACCGAATCCGGCTACCGCGAAAGCCTTGCAGAGGAACGCGTGCTCAAGGCGCTGTCCGATGCGGGCGCGGCGCCCGATGCGCTGGCCAACTTGGTCAATCGTCGCCTGTTGCGGATCGAGGAACGCCTGGACATGCGCCGGGTGGAACTGACCCACGACGTGCTCTGCGGCGTGGTATTGGCGAGCCGCAACCAGCGCCACGCGCGCGAAGCCACGGAGGCCGCCGAGCGTCAACTCGCCGAACAGCGCGAGCGCGAAACCGCAACCCACCGCGCACTGGTGCGCGCGCGACTCGTGGCCATGGGGTGCGCCGTGCTGCTGGTGCTCGCGATCATCGCCGCGGCCTTCGGCTTCATCGGAATGCACCGGGCGAAAACCGCGCAGGCCGAAGTGCAGGCCTCCCGCAGCCACGCCGAAAACCTGGTCGGCTTCATGATCAACGATTTCTACAACGAACTCGCGCCGACCGGCCGCCTCAAGACGTTGGGCGCGCTTGCACAGAGAACTGTGGACTATTACGACGGCCTGCCGCCGGACCTCGTCAGCAACAGGACCCGGCTCAACCGCGGGATGGCGCTGGCGCGCCTCGGTTCGGCACAGGCCGCGGGCGGCCAGCAGGTCGCCGCCGCCAAGACCTTTGCTGAGGCCAAGGCGGCGTTCGAAAATCTCCGCTCGCCCGGCGACCATTCCGAAGCGGTCACCTACGGCTTGGCCCTGACCCTGGTCAACCAAGGCTATAACGAGGTTTCCGGCGACACCAAGCCGTTCGATCAGGCCGCGGCCTTGCTGCGGCCGCTCGCGACGGGTGCCAAGCCCTCGCGTCGCATACGCCAACTCTACGCTGAAGACATGTTCCAGCTTTGTCTTGCACAGTTCGGGGTGTCGCCGCAAAAGGGCATCCCGGATTGCGACCAGGCGGCTGGAATCGCCGCCCGCCTCGGCGCCCTCGATCTCTCCGACCTCGACGCCGCCGACTTGTGGGTCGCTGCAACGGCCGTGAAGTCGCTTTCCCTGATACAGCTGGGCCGCCTCGCCGAAGCGCAACCGCTCGCCGCGCAAAGTTTCGCGATGACCACGAAGATCCTGGACCGGCGCCCCGACGACTTGCAGGCGCTCGACTCCCGCGCCAGGGACGCCGGCTACCTGCTGGCCCAGCTCGCCCGCCGCCACCACAATGCCGCGGCGGCGGCGGACTACGCCCAAAAGGCCGTGCAGGCCGCCGCGGAACGGGTACGTTTCGACCCGTCCAATCTCGCTGCCTGGACCGACTGGGCGGGTGAACTGGACAATGCCGCGACGATCGAGCTCGACCGTGGCGAACTGGCCCATGGGATCGCGACGAACCGCGCCGCGCTGGCCTTGTCCAGGGATCCGCGCAGCCCGAAGAGCCTTGGCCCGGCCATCGCGATCTATTGGCAACACCTTTCTGCCGCCCTGGCAATGGCTGGCGACCGCGCCGGCGCCGAACAGGCAATAGAAAACAACGACCGCGCTGCAAGCGCCTTCCTCGCCAGCCTGCCGCCCAATTCCCCGGAGCGCCTGCTGCAGGAAAGCGACGCGCAAGCGGTGCAGGGTGAGATCGACCTCTACCTCGGGGCCGCGCAGCCGGCGCTGCGCGAAGCGACCAACGCGATCCAACGGTTCGAAGCCGTCAAGGTGCCGGCGACGGACGCCGGGGCCATCGCCATGCAGAGGAACTTCCTCGACATCACCCGCCGCACGGCCGCTGGGGCCGCCGTGCAACTCGGCCGCTACGCGCAGGCCGAAAAGATCGCACGCGCGCGGCTGGCCGAGCCACTTTCCACCAATGGAGCCTATACCGATCCTTTGATCGGCCAATCGCAGGCCCGCTACATCGTCGCCCTGGCCGTCGCGATGCAGGGCCACAAGGCCGAAGCCATCAAGATCCTGCAACCCGCGCTCGCGTATTACGCCGACCAACAGAAAGCTGGCGCCACCGACACCACCTTCCGCCGCGACTATGCGTATGCCCTGTATGTCAGCGCGATCGCCGCACCCACCGACCCCGCCGGAAGCAAGCAGCGCAACGCCGACCTCGATCAAGCCGCCAAGCTGATCGACGGTGCCTCGCGGGAAGCGCAGCGGATGGCCGACTTTCGCTACGTGTCCGGCCTGCTCGCCAAAGCCCGCGCAACCACCCACACCTGAGCGCTTCCTCGCTCGAAAAGGGGACGCGCACAAAGGTTCGCTTGTCTTCCCCTTTCGGCACGAAGGGGAACCGAGGGGACTGGCTCTTCGTCCAGGCGAGCACATCCCCCGGCGCTGCGCGCCGACCCTTCCTGCGGAAGGGGGTAACCATCGCGAGACTGCAAGCTTGTCTTCCCCCTTCGGCACGAAGGGGGACCGAGGGGGATGGTCTTCGTCCGGGCCACAAAAAGGGGACGGAGGCAATTGAGCCAAATCAATTGCCTCCGCCCCTTTTTTTTGAGTGAAGATTCCCTGACGCAAAAAGTAGGCACGCGCCGACGCGATCAAGTGCCCCGCGCCGCTGCCGCAGCGAAGCACGCGTCCGCAGACTGTTTCCTCCAGCCCGGAGGAAACCGTCATGCTCACGCCCCGCGCCTCGCTACCCGGTTTCACCTTGATCGAACTGCTGATGACGCTCGCGGTCGCCGCGATCCTCGCGATGATCGCTGCGCCGGCGCTGGGCAACCTGCTGGCGCGGGTGCGCGAGGCGAGCGCCGAGGCGCGGATCGCGGGCACCTTGCGGCACGCGCGCACCGCGGCGGTCATGAACAATACCCGGATCATCGTTTGCCCCAGCAGTGACGGCAGGCATTGCCGGCCCGGGTACGACTGGCAGCACGGCTGGATCGTCGCTCCCGATGCCGATGGCGATGACCAACCCGATGCCAGCCGTCAGCTCGTCGCCGCCCTGCCGGCCATGGCCGCCGGAAGCCGCATCATCACCAGCGCCGGCCGCACGCACATCGTTTTTCACCCGAATGGCAACGCCGCCGGCACCAACGCACGTTTCACGATTTGCCATGCAAGGGGAGGCGATGGCAAGTCGGTGGTGGTGTCGAACACCGGACGCGTCCGGATCGCCGATCCCGATCCGAGCCGCCTCGAGCAATGCCTAGCGGGCATTCCGTAACGCTGCATTCCGCTCGAAGCAAAAAGCTCGCGTACGAGCGGCCCACGGCCGCGACCGGTCCGCTTCACTTCGCCGCAATCCGGTCGTGCGCATGGCGCGCTCCTACGAAACCAGGTGGGTGGACACCGTCCGCCGGGATCAGGGCTTCTTCAAACCCGGCCGCAATAGCGGTAATACGCGATGCCGTAGTCGTGGAACGCTTGATCGTCGCGGCCGCCGACGTGGTCGATGACCAGCCCGGACGCCGCGCGCACCGGCGCACCGTCGAGCATGCCGTTGTCGTGCAGCATCGCGTATTCCGCGAAATCGAGGTCCATCGCGTCGGCCAACGTGTCGCGGAAGCGGATCGCGGCTGCGGCTTCGCGCCAGCCGGGCGCTACCCGCGCCGGGATCGCCTCGGCCGCATCGCCGCTGCCGTAACCGAGCACCAGCAGGTCGCGACCGCCGAGTTCGGCGCCTTGCGCGGCCGCCTCGTCCAGTCCCGCCGCCAGCCACGCGGGCAAGGCCGCCGTGTACAGGTTGCCGAGTTCCATCATCGCGGCCGTACCGAATTGGAGCTTGTCCTCGACGATCCGCGGATAGGCGTCGCTCTTTCGAAATGCCTTGAGCACCGCTGTCGCCTGCGGGAACGCCTCGTCCGGCAGACCATCGACGGGGCAGGCAGCGGTGCCGACCTGGAGTTCGCGGGTCAGCGCTTCCCGCGACATGCCCCCGGCCGCGCAGTAGCCATCCAGCTCGTGCACTGCTTCGGCGTCGCCCGCGGTCGCGTCGTGCGCGAGCGCGGCCAGATACGCGATCGCCCACGCGTTGCGGGGCATGCGGTGATACGGCCGGTGCATGAACACGGCGGCCAAGCCGCGCAGATACTCGGCGCGCAAACCGCCGCGCCGCGCGAACATGGCGTCCAGCGCGCGCAGCGTCGCGTCGGTGTAGCAATCGGTCGAGTACCTGCCGTTGAACACCGGCAGGTCGCTCAGGCGGCCGTACTTGCCGGGCGCCTGTCCCGCGAAGCGCAGGAACGGCTTGCGGAAATCCAGCCCGCGGTATTCCGACGCGCTGCCACTCATAGCCAAATCGAGTTCCAGCAGGCGCGGCGATGTCTCCAACAACATCGCAACCGCGCCCGCACCCTGGGTCGGTTCACCGCTGCTGCCACGCGCGTATTCGGCGATGTCCGCGCTCACCACGATCGCCTGACGCTCGCAACCGTCGCAGGCGAGATAACGCAGGCCGCCCTTCAGCGCGTACACGCCGCCCAGGCAGGCGTGCTTGAATTCCGGTACTTCGCAATCGCGCGCCAACGCGGGCTTGCCCTCCGACGCCAGAGCTTGATCCACCAGCCCGCGCACGATCACCGCACCCGCGGCATTGTCGATGCTCGATTCGGTGCCGAGCGCCAGATATCCGACTCGGCGCGGATCGATGTCGTATTGCGCGATCAGACGCAGCACCGCGTTCGCGGCCAGCGTGTAAACGTTCTGGTCGGGACCCGGCATCCGGAACGCGTGACCGACCACCGCGCGCGTCTTCGAAGGATCGTTGCCGGTCCACCCGCACCATCGTTCCAGATCGACCCGATACGGCGGCACGTAAACCGCCATGCCGCTGATGCCGGGGGACGGGGGTGCTGGAGACGGGCTTGCTGCCACGGTATGGATTCCTGTTGCCGGATGATGAAACGCGCGAGTATGCGGGAAAACCCCGTCCATGCCACGTGAACGGCAGCGCGCGTTGGCCATGTACCTGCACAAAAACAAAGGCCGACGGAATCCGTCGGCCTCAATCTGGCGCCCGAGCCCCGACTCGAACGGGGGACCCTCTGATTAACAGTCAGATGCTCTAACCGGCTGAGCTACTCGGGCGGCGAGCCGCCCATTATCAGGGCAGTCGCGAAAGCTGTCAAAAATGATTGGCCAGACCCCGGTCACGGAGGGGCTGTTGTGAAAAGTCAGGCCACGGATGGCCGTTCTGGATTACCAACATCGCCAAGCATCGCAGTTTGCCTGCCATTGAACCGAGCGGCGTTAATGGACGAACGCAAAAACACGTGAAAAATCAGCCCCTGGATGGACGTTCTGATCTCCACCACGCGACACGACCACCCGCAGCCGTTCGCCTCCGACGCAGCGATCATGGACGATCGCACAAATTACGAATTCGGAATCAACAGCACCTGCCCCGCCTGAATCCCACCTCCGGTCTGGATCTTGCTGGCATTGGCCGAACGCAGCGCGCTCATGCTGACGCCGTACTGCTGCGCGATACCGGACAGGGTTTCGCCGCGCGCGACCTTGTGCATGTCCTGGATCTCGGCGTCGGCGCGCGCGACGTCCTTCGACGACGCCAGCAGCGCAGACGCATCCGGACTCGCAGCCTTCGCGCCCGCGACGGTGGCGAGTTGGACCGCCGCGCGGGCCGTCAGGTGCAGACGCTCGTTGCGCTGCTCGGCAAACCAGGTGCCGGGTGGCGGCGTGGTTTCAAAATACTGCTGCACGCCGGTCAGCACCGCTTCGGCCAGTTGCTTGCGATCCTTGCTGCTGTCCAGTCGCCGTTCGTCGCTGCGATTGCTGATGAACGCGGTCTCGACCAGGATCGAAGGTACGTCGGGCGAGCGCAGTACCACGAAGTTGGCGCCCTGCACGGTGTTGCGGTAGAGCGGACTGATCTTGCCCAGCGCGTCCAGCACCTCGCCGCCGACCTCGTGCGCCGCGTGCATGCTGGCGCCCTGCGACAGGTCCAGCAGCACCGACGCCAGCATGTGGCTCTTGTCGTCCAGCGACACGCCGCCGATCAGGTCGGATGCGTTCTCGCTTTTCGCCAGCCATTTGCCAGCCTCGCTCTGCTTGCCATGGGTGGACAGCACCCAAACCGACGCGCCACGCGCGTCGCAGTAATCCGGACAGGAATTGGCGTGGATCGACACGAACAGGTCGGCCTTGTGTTCGCGTGCGATCTGGAAGCGTTTCTCCAATGGCACGAAGTAGTCGCCCTTGCGGGTCAGCACCGCGTGCATGCCGGGTTGCGCGTCGATCAGTTTGGCCAGGTCCTTGGCGACTTCGAGCGTGACGCTTTTCTCCAGCGTGCCACCCTGCCCGCGCGCACCGGGATCATCGCCGCCGTGTCCCGCATCGACGGCGATCACTACTGGACGCGGCTTGCCGTGCGCCACGTCGTCGTCGATGGTGCGCACGATCTGCGATGGCTTGCCGCTGGGCGTGCCGAGGTCCACCACCAACCGGTAGCCGTACTGGCCGGCCGGGTTCAGCAAGAAACTCTTGGGATGCGCCGGACCGTCCAGGTCCAGCACGATACGCGCTTTGCCCTGGAAGTGGCCGATGCGCATGTCCTTGACCACGCCTTTGCCCGGCTTGGCACCCACGCCTCTGCCGAACGCGCCGTTGTCCAGATCCAGCACCACGCGATCGGGTTTGCTCAACTGGAACAGCCGGTAATCAACCGGCGCGGACAGCTCGAAGATCACGCGGGTGTTGTCGGGCCCGCCCCAGATGCGCACCGCCTTGACGGTACTGCTGGCGGACGCAGCCGAAGCCGCCGCGGCGCACACCAGCGCCCCGCAAATCACCGCAAAAACCGACAGCACTGGGCGGATTGTCCCCCTCATAATGTCGAATTCAACCGCAAGCCGCGCCGAATTGCAAGCACTTTTTCCTTTGTTATCCGTGGGCTGCGATGTTTTTATCGATATGATTTCAGAAAGTCACGCCAAGTTGAGGTTATCGCCCACTCAGCGGGCGATCTGGCCTTCCATGACCGCCATCCAGCGGCGGCCGCGCTCCGAAACGGGTGTGAGATAGCCGCGCCGCCCCTCGCCTTCATGCTCCAGCGCCACTTCCAGGTCGGGCGCGGGCAAGGCCCCCAGGCCACGCTCCGGCCATTCCACCAACACGATCGCTTCTGGCGGGTCCAGCTCGTCCAATCCCAGCCATTCCAGTTCGCCCGCATCGGCGATGCGATAGAGATCCAGATGAAAGGCATCGCGGCCGTTCACCGCGTAGCGTTCCAGCAAACTGTAGGTCGGACTCTTGACGCGCTCGCCCACGCCGAGCGCCCGCAGCAGGGCCCGCGCGAACGTCGTCTTGCCCGCACCGAGTTCGCCGCGCAAGAACACCACCCCTCCATCCCGCAGCGCCGACGCAAGGCGCCGCGCCAGTGCCATCGTTGCGGCTTCGTTCGGCAGGGGCATTGCAAGCGTCCGGGCCGACTCAGCCACGACCGTTCACCAACGCGCGCAGATACGGAAACAGATCCGAGGCCAGCAACCCGCGCTCGCCGGCGCGCGCCGCAAGATCGCCCGCACGTGCATGCAGGCCGACGCCAAGGCACGCCGCGTCCCAGGTATCCAGATCCTGCGCCAACAGTCCCGCGATCACGCCGGTCAGCACGTCGCCCATGCCACCGGAGGCCATGCCGGGATTACCCCAGGGACACACCGTGACACGGCCTTCGGGATCGGCAATCAGGGAACCCGCACCCTTCAGCACCACCACGGCGCGATATTTTTGCGCAAGCTTGCGTGCAGCGGCGAAGCGATCCGCCTGCACTTCGGCGGTCGTCACCTCCAGCAGGCGCGCGGCTTCGCCCGGATGCGGCGTCAACACGATCCGTCCGGGCAACGCGCGCGGATGGCGCGCCAGCAGGTTCAAGCCATCGGCGTCAAGCACCGTCGGCTTGCCGGCATCCAGCGCCGCATACCACAAGCCTTGCCCCCAATCGTCCTGTCCAAGCCCGGGCCCGATCGCAAGCAGCGTGGCACGCGCCATCAGCGGTTCCAGGTTGCGCGGCACGTGCACGCCGTGCGGCATCAACTCCGGTCGCGCGGCGAGAATCGGCCCGACGTTTGCTTCGCGCGTGGCGACGCTGACCAGCCCCGCACCGACCCGCGCTGCGGCTTCGCCGCACATCCGCACCGCGCCGCCCGCGCCGAGATCGCCGCCGATTGCGAGCACGTGGCCGTAGCGGCCCTTGTGGCTGTCGCGCGGGCGCGGCGGCAGGGCCCGCGGCGCAAGCAACATCGCGTCGGGTTCGGCGTGCGCGTACACGTGCGCGGGAATGTCCAGCGTCGCGAGGCTGCGCTCGCCGCACTGGTCGGGACCATTCGCGGTGAACAACCCGCGTTTCCAGCCGACGAAACAGACGGTCGCCGCCGCCCGCACGCACGGCTCGAAGGCAACGCCGCTGTCGGAATCGAGACCGCTGGGCACATCCAGTGCCAGCACCGGGCCCGCTTGCGCATTGACGGCAGCGATCAGTATCGCCGCATCGCCGGCCGGCGCGCGGTTCAATCCGGAACCAAACAACGCATCCACGTACACATCGGCCTCGGGCACGGCCGCCGCGGCGGACGACATCTGCCCGCCTTCGGCGAGAAAACGTTCGCGCGCAATCGCTGCATCGCCGGAAGGCTGACCCGGCAGCGCGATGACGTTCGCCTGCAAGCCCGCCGCGCGCGCGAGCGTTGCCAACAAAAATCCATCCCCGCCGTTGTTGCCGGGCCCGCACAGCACGCACAGGTTGCCCGCCTGCGGCCAGCGCCGTCGCAACGCATCCAGCGCCGCGCGCGCCGCGCGTTCCATCAATTCGATGCCGGCAATGCCGTCTCCGATCGCCGCCCGATCGAGCGCGCGCACCTGTGTGGTGGTGAACAGTGCGGTCTGCGGATCGGGATTCGCCATCGCATGATCCTACAATGCGCTCATGCAAACCGGCATCGAAGCGATCGCCCGCGATATCGATTTCGCCGCGCTCGCGCTGCGGATCAAGGCGTGGGCGGCCGAACTCGGCTTCGCGAAAATCGGCATCGCCGGCATCGAATTGGCGGAAGACGAGACGCGCCTCCTGGAATGGTTGCGCAAGGGTCGCCACGGCAGCATGGACTACATGCAGCGCCATGCCACCAAGCGCAGCCGCCCGCAGGAACTCCAGCCCGGCACCGTGCGGGTGATTTCGGCGCGGATGGATTACTTCCCGCAGGGCATGGATGCGGACGCGGCGTGGCAGGCACTCGGCGACGGCACGCGCGCCTACATCGCGCGCTACGCGCTGGGTCGGGACTACCACAAGCTGATCCGCAACCGCCTGCAGAAACTTGCCGACCGCATCGCAGGCGAAGTCGGACCTTTCGGCTACCGCGCCTTCACCGATTCCGCGCCGGTGCTCGAGAAGGCCCTGGCGCGCAACGCGGGGCTCGGCTGGATCGGCAAGCACACGCTGCTGCTCGACCGCGACGCCGGTTCCTGGTTTTTCCTGGGCGAGCTTTACACCGACCTGCCGTTGCCGGTCGATGTATCTTCCACCGCGCACTGCGGCACCTGCACGCGCTGCATCGATGTCTGCCCCACGCAAGCAATCACCGGCCCGTACCAGTTGGACGCGCGGCGCTGCATCGCGTATCTCACCATTGAATCGAAGGATGCGATTCCGGAGGATTTGCGTCCATTGATCGGCAACCGCGTGTTCGGCTGCGACGATTGCCAACTCGTTTGCCCGTGGAACAAGTTCGCGAAGCCGACACGCGAAGAGGATTTCGCGCCGCGCCACGGCCTGGACGGCGCGAAACTGGTGGAACTGTTCGCGTGGACCGAAGACGAATTCCTGAAGAAAACCGAAGGCATGCCGATCCGTCGCGCGGGCTACGAAGGCTTTTCGCGCAACGTCGCGGTGGCACTGGGCAACGCACCGCATTCGCCTGAAGTCCTGGATGCGCTCAATGCGCACGCCGACGATGCCTCGCCACTGGTGCGCGAGCACGTGGCGTGGGCGTTGGCGCGTCAGACCGAAAAGGCGGGCAAGACATGAGCCAGGAACCCGACCTCGCGACACCGCCGCACCTCACGGGCGTGCTGGAGGAACTGCGCCGGCGTGAACCGATTTTCCACCATCCTGGGCTCGGCACTTCGCGTGCCGATTACGCACGCATGACCGCGGAGGATTTTTGGGAAATCGGCGCGTCCGGTCAACGCTACTCGCGTGACTACGTCCTCGACGTACTGGATGCCAGGCGCAGCGGTCCCGTCGACGAATCGGATTGGGAATCCCGCGACTTCCACGTCCGCGAATTGGCGCGCGACGTGTACCTGCTCACCTACACCTTGCGCCAAGGCGCGCGGCTTACGCGGCGCAGCACCATCTGGCGGCGCGCGGGCGACGACTGGAAGATCGTGTTCCACCAGGGGACGGTGGTCGCAACCGACATTGGGTGAACCAGGTAGCCACGTAGGGCGGGAGTAGCGCAGCGACAAATTCGTCCGGAACGAGTTTGGACGGCCGCAGGCCCGCCCCGGGTGCAAGCGAGGGGTGAGCATCAGGGATGATGCGAACAATCCCGCCACATAACGACCACAAGGCGGGTTGTCACCCGCCCTACCAAAGCAGGCCGAACGACCGCCCTGGTTTTCAAAGCCTGCCAAAAGAAGTCCGGACAGCCGGAACAGCCATCAAGGACGATCGTGCCGGTCAGGCGACCGCCATCTGCTTGGGAATCGAATGATTCGTCCGCGCGATGTGGTTGTCGGCGTCGACGTAGATCAAGTTCGGCTGATGCTGCTCGGCTTCGACGGCCGTCATCGACACGAACGCGGCGATGATGATGAGGTCACCCGGCTGCGCGCGATGCGCGGCGCTGCCGTTCACCGAGATGATGCCGCTGCCTTCCTCGGCGCGCAGCGCATAGGTGACGAACCGCTCGCCGTTGTTGACGTTCCATGCGTGGATCTGCTCGTACTCGCGGATGCCGGCGGCGTCCAGCAGGGTGCCGTCGATCGCGATCGAGCCTTCGTAGTGCAACTCCGCATGGGTCACGGTCGCACGATGGATCTTGGCCTTGAGCATGTTCAGTTGCACGGGATCCTCAGGCTTCCAGATTGCCGATTGCGCGCATTATACCGCCTGAAGGGTGGTTTTGCTGCATCGCACAAGTCGCCGTGGATCACAAAAACGCTCAGTCGAAGGCCAGGTTGTCGATCAACCGCGTGTTGCCGAGTTTCGCTGCCACCAGCGCCATCAGGCCGGAGCGCTCGTCTGCCGGGGGAACAGCAAGATCTTCCGCTCGTCGCACCACGGCGTAATCCGGCGTGAAGCCCGCGCGTTCCAGCCGGCGCATCGCGGCGCCCTCGACCGCCTTGAGCGCATGGCCTTCGGCGAACGATTCGCGCATCCACTGCAGGGTCTCGTGAAGCCGCGGCGCGCGCACGCGTTGGTGTGCATCGAGATAACGGTTACGCGACGACATCGCGAAGCCATCCGCCTCGCGCACGATCGGGCCCGCCATGATCTCCATCGGAAGGCCCAGGTCACGCACCAGGCGCCGCACCACCAGCAACTGCTGCCAATCCTTGGCGCCGAACACCGCGAGGTCGGGCTCCACCATCAACAGCAGCTTGGCCACGATCGTCGCAACGCCGTCGAAGTGTCCGGGACGATGGGCACCTTCCAGCGTATCGCCGATGTCAGGCACGTGGATGCGCAACGCATGGTCCGGCCCAAACGGATACATCGTCTCGACGGTCGGCGCGAACAACAGGTCGCACTGGTGCTCGACCAGCCCCACGCTGTCTTCGGCCAAGGTGCGCGGATAGCGGGTGTAATCCTCGTTCGGGCCGAACTGGGTCGGATTGACAAACACGCTGACCACCGCGCGATCGGCATGCCTGCGCGCCAACTCGACCAGCGAAAAATGCCCCGCGTGCAGGTTGCCCATGGTCGGCACGAACGCAACGCGCTGGCCATCCTTCTTCCAGGCCTGCACAACCGCGCGCAGCGAACGGGGATCGGCGACCGTGCGCACTAGCCCGCGACCTGTTCCGGACCGGGGAAGCGCCCGGCGCGCACGTCGGTGGCATACGCGTCGATCGCCTCGCGCACGGAACCGCGTCCGGTCAGGAAATCCTTGCTGAACTTCGGTCGTCGCCCCGGCGTAATGCCCAACATGTCGTAGCACACCAGCACCTGTCCGTCGCATTCCGCCCCGGCGCCGATGCCGATCGTCGGGATGGACAATTCGCGGGTGATCTCGCCGGCCAGCGCCGCTGGCATTGATTCCAGGACCAGCAACTCGGCGCCGGCATGCTCCACGGCGCGCGCCTCCGCACGCAGCCGCGTCGCCGCATCATCGGTCTTGCCCTGCATCCGGTAGCCGCCCATCTTGTGCACCGATTGCGGGGTGAGGCCGAGATGCGCACACACCGGAATCTCGTGCGCGACCAGCGTGGCGATCACCTCGCACGTCCATGCGCTGCCGCCTTCCAGTTTCACCATCGCCGCGCCGCCCTCGGCCATCAGCCGCCCGGAAGCCGCGAGTGCGGCAGCCGGGTCACGGAATTGCATGAACGGCAGGTCGACCACTTGCAACGTGCCTGAAAGTCCGCGCGCGACCAGTGACGCGTGATAAACCATCTGATCCAGCGTCACCGGCAAGGTGCTGGAATGGCCCTGCACCACCATGCCGAGCGAATCGCCCACCAGCGCCACGTCCACGCCCGCGGCTTCCATGTGTGCGGCGAAGCTGGCGTCGTAGCAGGTCAGCACCACGATCTTCTCGCCACGCGCCTTCATCGCGCGCAGGCCGGGCACGGTCAGGGGTTTGCGCCTGGGCGCGTCGGCAGACTGGACGTACATGCGGGCGCTCCTGGGAAACGGTGGATTATCGCCGCTTGTCCGTGCTCCGCTAAGCGACGGCTTTCGTGGAAAGTCAGGCCACGGGTGGCCGTTCTGGATTCCCATGGCCGAAGCTTGTGGTGGCCGCGAGAGATCCCGCCGGAACAGCGATCACGGACGAACGCATTCAAACTCCGCGCAAATCCCGCATCCTGAAGCCAGTTGCGTACAGCGCGGCCACGTAAGCCGCGCCGCCCGCGCAAACCAGCGCCACCAGTTTCCAGATGCGCGTGATGATCCGCTCGTGGGTCCACTGCGGCCAAGGCCAGAACCACAGCCCGATGCCCACCACGATCATCAGCGCGGCGCAGGCCAGCCCGATCCGCAGCCAATGGCGACTCCAGCCGGGCTGGCGCTGATACACGCCGGCGCGTTTCAGGTATCGCCACAACAATGCGAACTGCAGGTAATTGGAAACCGAACTGGCCATCGCCATTCCCAATTGCAATCCCGGCACCCGTGCAATGCCGTCCAACCATGGCAGGTGTTTCAAACCCGCCGGCGCCCACAGCTCGAACAGCAGCGCGATCAGCGCGAAGTTGGCGAGCATGTTGACGATGAGCGCGACCACGCCCGCGCGCACCGGAGTCTTGGTATCCTGCCGCGAATAGAAGGCCGGCAGCAGGGTGCGCGTCAATGCGATCGCCGGCACGCCCGCGGCCAAGCCCATGATCGCGATCGCGGTCATGTGGCTGTCGAAGGCCGTGAATTGCCCGTTCTGGAAACACGCCGCCACCGCAGGTTCGGCC
>Ga0157370_10005778_pt1 | contig 13821 bp, 27 predicted proteins | sample C35metaG_FD_113463 | JGI IMG/M metagenome (GOLD analysis project Ga0157370, IMG submission 113463) | Corn rhizosphere microbial communities from Kellogg Biological Station, Michigan, USA - C3-5 metaG | ecosystem: Host-associated > Plants > Roots > Rhizosphere > Soil | place: USA: Michigan...
CTTAAAATCCCCCGCTCGTAAGGGCGTGCCGGTTCGATTCCGGCTTCGGGCACCATCTAAAATCAAGGGTTTGCGAGCGAAAGCTGATGCAAACCCTTGTTTGTTTCCGGGCCGCAATTTTGACAGTGGTCCGCAATTCACTTCGTGGGCATGACTTTTTTGCCCTTGCGATTCCGAATGTACTGCTCGGTCATCACAACAGTGGTATGCCCAAGTTGATCCTTGGCCTGCATGATATCGCCACTCGATTCCGCTTTGTCGGTACCGGCCTTGGCGCGTAAATCACGCATTTGGAACTCGGCCTTTTCAACTCCAGCGGCCTCCCGGGCCACATCAAACCGCCTCCGCAACATCGCCTCCGTCATCGGAGTGCCATCCTCTGTCACGATCAGCCGCGTCGAGCGGCCCTTATGCTCAGCTTTCCGGGCCATGATTCGATCAATCAAAACCTTCAGCTCGCCAATGACCTCGATTCGCCGTTTGGCCTTCGTTTTCCCCTGCAAAACCCAGATCTGGCCATCCCGGACGTCCCGCTCGTCCATCATGCGGGTGTCTGTGACCCTTTGACCGGTCAGGTAAGCCAGGTCCATCGCATCTTGTAACCCTGGGTCTGCTTTGTCGTAGACCCGTTTGAACAGGTCATCTTCGACGTAGGTGTCCCGACCGGTCTCTTTGTTGCCCTTAATGCCTGAGCAGGGGTTGGCAAGAGACGTGTAACCCTTGTCCCGAGCGTAATTCCAGATGGCGCTGAGCAGGGCTTTCTCACGGTTTGCGCGTACGGGTGCGGATTTTCGCCAGGTAAGGTACTGGCGCACGTGCAGGGGCTGGATTGTTTCCAGCGGCGCCGGCGGATCGTCGAAGAACGCCATCAGGTTCTTCAGCTCGCGGGCATTGTCTTTCTGGGTGCTTGCCGCCTTGGTGGGCACTACGTCGACCATGTACTTCTCTGCCACATAACGGAACGTGACGACCTTGGCGACCAAGTCAACGGCTGTCCGGTCGCGCTCAAGCTTGGCGTATTCCATGATTGCCAGGCCGTAGTCGCTCCCCAGCGCGATCTCTTTGCGGTTCTTTCCGCCGGTGTCGTAGTAATAGTAGATGCGGCCGCTGGCCTTTTTGCGCTCTCTCAGCCGAGCGATTGAGCCCGGCTTGCTTGGTCTTCGTCCCATCTCAACTCGCCTTTCTTGGCGTCCATACTGGTTTTTCAGCTTCGTAGCTACCGACGGCGGTGACTGCGAGAGTTGTCACTGCCGGCCAGCCATTGCGCTTGATTGAGTGCCGGATTCCGTTTTTCTTCAGGTTCAGGATCTGTCCTGCTTTGGTCCGCGCGCCGGTCAGCTCGCAAACCTCTTCGTGCGATAAAAATTGAATGTTCATGAGCATTCCATGCCGCGCGGGGCGGTAGAAGATGATTGATCTTGGTTGGTTGTGGCTGGGCTACAGTTGATGCGAAGGCAACTGATGTGGAGTAACTGGATGTTCAGCAAGTATCCCGAGCAGAAGCAAAGCCGGACGGTGCTGGGTGCGCTCGGTGCCGCACTCCTGACGCTGGGAATATTTCTGGTCGTCATTGATGCGATTGGTGGATTTATTTTCGTCGTCGCAGGAGGCGGACTTGTAATGCTCGCTTGGATGGCGAATGAGCGAACGTTCGCGAGAGTGCTGCGGGCCATGAACTGGTTTTAAGTAATAACCGCGACTTTGCCTTTCAGCGCCAGGCTGTTGAGTAGTGAGGGCGGGGGGAGGAATAAACCTTTGGCGGATCTGTATCCACAGCAGTCGATTCAGGAACTACCGTGATTGAAAGCTGCAGGAGCTAACGAATCATGTTCAGCAAATATCCAAATCAAAAGCTGGGTAGGAGGCTGTTTTTTTCGCTGTGGATTCTGATGCTGGTAGTCGCGGTTGTGGCTATCTTCGTGTCTGACTGGATGAGTGCGTTATTGATACTCCTGGTCTCGAGCGTTTTCTTCATACCCGCGCTTATCCTTAGCGAAGAAGCCTTTACGCGCCTTGTAAGTGCTCTAGCGAAGGTGAGCTTCCTAGCACCTCTGGTTCGCTTTCTTGGTGGTTGACCTTAAAGGGCAAGAGGTTACTTGTATTTGTTATTGATGCGCCCGGCGATGTCTTCGAGCTCTTCTGCCATGCCGTACATCTTGTTGTTGTCGCGGCGGGATACGACCGGTGAGCGGTGGACGTTCCGGCCTTCGAGAATCTTCGCGGCCAGCAGGATCAGCCAGGCTTCGAACTTGCGGCGGATGAATCGCTTCATTGCGTCACCCGCTTGAACTCGACGACCCAGACCCAGGGATTAGCGTCCCAGTCACCACCGGTTGATGTCCAAAGTCCCTCAAACGCCTTGGCGGCTGTGGGTTCGAGTTTCGATTTGCCATCGTCCGGGCCGACCATGTAGCCGGTGCAGATTGGCCATCCGTCATCAGGGCGAAAAGCGACCCCTACTATTCCTTCTGCTATGGCCTGGCTTTCGCTGATGTCCTGCAGCCGCTCGACACGGACGTCGCTGATCTCCAGCAGGATGCGGCAGGCCCAGCGGGGCATGTGGATCGAAGGCCTGCCACGACCCTGGGTGATCATGGAGCAGCCGGATTGCCGAAATGCGCCATCTGCTGGGTAAAAGATCGGTTCGCCTTGGCTTAAATCTCGCGGGGCGATCGCGTCAACCTGAGCGTCAGCTGCCCAGGCCTCGCGCACCCACAGGCGATCGCCTTGCCGCCCATATGGGCAGCCGCCGTACATGGCCAACTCGGCTGCGCATTCCTCCTCGGTCGCACCGAACGCGGCGAACCCCCAGCGCGGATGGTCTTGAACAACGGCCATCCATTGATGTTCGGGGAAGTCGGACTTGCTCCGGCTGGGGATTTGATTCCCTTTGATCGGACGCCGTGTGACTGTCTTCTGCCCGGACAGGATCGCGCGAACCATTGCGCCGCTGAAAAGGATGGGCCGCTCTTTGTGGAATGGTTCTGGCGCCGGCCGTGGCTTGGCCATTTCCGCCAAACACCGCTTGCAGCTGACAAAGTCGCGCTGGTGGGTGCCGTCCCACTCAACTTCGGATTCTTCGTTCAGGCCGCAGGCCGAGAGCGCCCAGCGCTCGTTATCCTGAGTGCAACCTGAGTCGACGATCAGGTGGTTTTTTCTGGGCATGAGTCGTCCTTGCCGCTATAGCGGCTGACTTTGATGGGGGGAGGGAGTAGGAGCTATTGCGAGATATTCAGCGTGTAGAGCTTCGGTGTTGAAGCTCTACGATTCCGGCGGTGCTGCCGTTATTTGCTATTCAGCGCTCTGACGATCTTTTGGTAGATGGGGTGGCTTTCAAAGAAGTGGGGCTGAACTTGCCGAAGAGTTTCTTCCAGCAAGTCTGCTCGGTTCTGTATCTCTTTCAACCTCTCAAACAATGCTGCTACTTCGAATCCGCGCTGTCGAGCCAGGCGCCCTTTGACGACTACCCCGTAGCTGTCTTGTTGAAGCTTTGCCTGCTTGGGAGTTGAAGATTTTGGGGGATCAACGACTTTCAATTCTGCAGTGGTCGACCGGGGTTCCTTGGTATTTGACTGCATCATGCACTCTCCGGTTGGTAGCACTTCCATTTTTTTTAATCCCAAAACCTCTCTCAAGGTTTCTCACCGAAAGGTGATGGATAGCGAAGTATATCTGTTCGAACGGGGGGTGTTCAGGAGTGGAGCAGTGCCGACTGTCGGTTATATTACGAGAATATGATATTCCGTCTCCCCGATATCTGGGACTAGCGTGTATCAATCATTTTTGCGGCATCGCGAAAATTATCGGCAGCTTGACGAGGTGGTCTTCGAGGAACTGCTCGGGCATTGATTGGCTGGTGTATCAGCCACTGGCGGATGCGATGTGTTCCACTGCTCGAACGCTGCCTGCGTGTTTTCTGCAACGATCTTCTCGTCGCACTGGTTGCACGCCGCCACACCGCCGGAGGCACCCACATCGCGGTGGCCTTGCTTGCATGGGTTCATGTGCCAGTCGGCGTCAGCGTCGGGTTCAGGCTCAGGGTATTCCGGCCTTGCTGGCGGATACGCCGGTGCAGCCATGGCCTGGTCAATCGCCGCGCGAAGGTTCTCGCTGTAGTTTTCGCCAATGACGCGCTCGAACGGCTGATCCATCCAATGGCCGACGACCTCGATGTTGATGCTGCTGTCGCCGGCATCACCGTTGGGGCTGCTGCCGAAGCGGATATCCCAGCAGTTCGATTCCAGCGCATCTATCCGGGCCTTGTCGCTCAACAGCTCATCAAGCCGTTGATCCGCTGCGTTCAGGCGCTGCTGAAGGGCGTCACGCTCGGCGGTGACCCGGTCGAAGTCTGAAGCTCTGACGCAGAGAATGTTGGATGCCTCATGGCACCAGAAGCGCTGTACGTCGCTCATCCTGCAATCTCCATCGCTACCAGATCATGGGCATTCACAACCGGCATGCCGAGGCGGTCAGCGATCAGCACCTCAAGTCGGGCTCCCTTCGAATGCTCCCAGCCTGGGAGCGTGGCTACTGTGTCGCAGCCCATCAGGGCGGCGATGTCACGGCGCATGCAGTCGTTCCAACTGCCGCCATCAGGATTCAGCTCGGCGGGGTTGGTGACGACATGACCGGCATCGCGGAGGCTGGTGGTCATTGCGTGAAAGGCTGGAAAGTTGAGGCCGGGCAGGCCGGTCATGGGCCCGCTGAGGTAGATGCGCTTCATGCTGCCTCCATGAGTGCTTCGATGACTCGCCGGCCTGCAAGTGGCGGCACTGCGTTTCCGGCCATATGCATGGTCAGTCTGTGGTTGTCGGGGCGAAGCGTGTTGGCTGGGAACGACATCGCCGCAAGTGCTTCATTCGCTGAAAGCATGCGCATCTGGTCGCCGCGCACGAGGGCCCACCGGTCAAGCGTGGTGATGGTGCCGATCGGTCGGTTTATATCGCGACCGGTCAACCCGGAGCCTTTGCCGTAGTAGGGCATGATGAACTGGTCGCCGAAGCGTTCCCGGCCGTTTCTGACCCGGTCCAGCGTTGCCTGTGCGCGTCCAGGCTTCTCGATTGGTGACCAGCGGCCGGCGTCGAACTCAAGGAAGCTGGCCGCTGGCACGTGCTGGCGTCGGTGCAGTTCGAGCATCAGAGGTGACTTACTGCGCGTACAGACCAGGAAGAGCCGGACGCGGTGCTGGGGCACACCAAGGTCTGCACAATCCACAACATGGGGTGCGATCATGTAGCCCAGTGCCGCCATGGCCTGCGACCAGGCCGGATAGAGCGCCCAGTCCGTGAACTCTTCGACGTTCTCGACCAGAACCACGTCGGGCCGGTGGAACTCGGCGGCGGACACCACGGCCCACGCCGTTGACCGGGAGGCGTCGTGCTGAGCGTTACCTGACTTCTTGCCGCGCGCTTTCGAGTGGCCCTGGCAGCAAGGTGAGGCCAGCATGATGTCGTGGGCCGGAACCTTCGACCAATCCGCTTGGTGCAAGTCCTGGCAGACGTGTATCGCTTCCGGGTGGTTGGCGCTGTGCCATTCGACGGCGACCGGCCAGTGGTTGGCCGCCCAGATTACTTCGATGCCGGCATCGCGGGCACCGGTTGACCATCCGCCGAGACCGGCGAACAAATCGATTGCAGTGGGCATGTGCGTCCTATGCCGGGGCATGCCCGGGCGGTGGAGGGTGGTGAGGGGTTGCCACAACTAATTACGTATCTCGCCTTTCACTTTATGAAAAGCAGATACGCTTAGAGATACAGCGCTGTTTCCCGCGTTGACCCAAGAGGCGGCAGTTATGAAATACGAGTTGGTAGAGCTGAGAGTGAAAGATGGATTTGTTACTGAGTACTTGAGAGAACTTTTTCGCGTTAACAATCAAGAAGTCATCGGTCGCTCGAGGCCTATTTCTGATTTCACAGCTGAACAACTAGAGCGGATCAAAAAAGGAGAGCTTGTTTGGCCCCCTTGTGAAGGATCTGAGTAGCCCGATGAAGATAAGCCTTTGCCCTGTCGCTGGAGGTGGTATGAGCTGTTACATCTGCGAAAAAGACGTTGATCTGATCCACCGTCCTGATAGCGAGGAGTGCCCTTGCCCGGATTGCGGGCACTACCGGTTATCTGGAACAGCGATAAAGCTCTACGAGGATAACGATTGGAAGTTTGACATCGAGATAACACGTCAGTGGCTCGCTTCTCAGCAAGGGAGTGGCATAGTCCCACTGATTGACTCCGATACAGCCAAGTTGCTTATAGCTAGCCGGTAGCGGTCAGTGCGAGGGTGTCATCGCCGCCGCGCGCAATGCCGGCGTGCAGATCCACCCTGCGGCCGGCAAGCATTCCAGCGATTTGCGCATTCAGGTCGATGTCGACCTCACGCGCCTTGCGGGCTTTGCCAACGCCTTTGTTTGATAGGTACTCGGTGATCAGCGCCTTGTCTTGCGCTTCGACGACGATGATGTCTCGGCCATCGCTTGCTGGCGGCGTGTCGTCTTCCCCTTTCGGTACGAGGGCGATCAGCTTCCCGTAAACCTCGTTGACCCATGCCATGCCGAAGTGGTCGCCTGCTGTTTCGGCTGAATACGAGCTGCGGTGGACGCCAGCACGAACTGCAGCGACGTATTGCTTGCGAGCGAATTTCAATTTCGTCAGCAGTGCCTCGAACGCATACAGCGCGATGTGCTGGGCAGGTGTAACTCCCACGAAGGACGTTCTGGCGATAATCCGGTCCTTTTCCTTGCAGTACTGCCGCGCATACAGAGAGGTACACCCGAACACACTGGCAACTGCTCCGGCCAGGCTCCGCTCCCACACAGGGAGGCGTTCGGCTCGGGTGAATTGCGACTCGACTTCACCGACGTCGCTCAACTTCACATCCATTTCGGTCAGCCGGTACTCGCGCATCAATGCCTGGGCCTGGCGCAACGCTGTGGCGGCTTCGTTCTCGTTCGCGCTCTGGGCCAGTGCCAGGCAGTGCTTGATCTTGCGGATCACGCGCTCAAGTTTCTTTTCGTCGATCTGTTGTGCGGACATAGGGGATCCTCGCCGGCTGGCGTGATTCGTAGAAGTGGGGTTAACTTCCGAGCGCTGAATCGCTCAGAGGGCGGCGCTATGGGGACTAGAAACTGGTGGGACAGAAATGCACGGGTCGGAGATAGTGAAACTTTCAGGGCGGCGAAAGCGATGAATAAAAAAAGAAAGTCGCTTAAGAGGCAACCAGCTAAGCCCGTTTATCGTTTTTTTGATGAAGAGTGGCAAGCAGAAGATTTTTCAAATGGGAAAATATTTATCAGCACTATTAACAAATGCCGCGGATATGAAGATGCGCTACGGGGAGACAAAGGTGAAGCGATTAAAAGCTACACAATAAGTAACGCTTTCGGCGCATCTTCTGATCCTCATATTCAACATATGTCTAATAATGCCGGAGTTGGCGTTGGAAACTTTAAAAGAGTTTCGCTTAGTAATATAACGAGGATTGAACGTCTGCCAGACGCGTACGTTCTTTGTACGACTGTCGGATTTTCAGACCAGGAGCTTGGGAAAACGTTTGGCGCGTACTGTGTGAAAATTACAAATGTTCAATCGTTTTTTAATGCTTTGACCAAAAGAATCAACTCGCAGGTATGCCGGGTTCGTGGAATGCATGGGCCTATTATATATAGAGAGAGGCATTACGAAGATTTAGAAAGTTATCCGTATGAGATTGGCTTTGTTAAGCCTCCTGATAAGTACAAAGACCAGAAAGAATATCGTTTTTTATGGCATGCCCCGGTAGGGCGTGAGATAGCTGGTGTGGTAGTAAACTGCCCTGAAGCGATAGGTTACGTGAAACGCATTGCGTGATGGGATTCACCAGTTCGACGATTTCGCCATCTGGCGTGGTTCGTATAAGTGGGGTATTTGTGTTCGGCCCGGCGTGGGGCCGGATCAAGGAGAAAGCTAAATGGCTACAGATCGTGAAATTGCACTGGAACAGGCGTTGGTGGCGGTGATTGGCGCCGCAAAAAGTCTCGGGCATGACGACAAAAAATTGGTTGATCATGCTCTCGCGTTATTACTCGGAAACAACATCTTGCGGCGAGTTGAGCATCCGCATCTAGATGCGGCGATCAAAGAGATTTCGGCGGCTCACGCCGAGGTTCTGACCGTCCTTGATCTCAACAAGGGCTGACAATTTCGTCTTCGGGCTCTGGCGGATCGTCGGCGAGCGACCTCATGCCGGCGGCCTGAATAATGCGCGACACCTTTTCAGTAATAACAAAAGGTGTCGTGACACACTTGAGCATCTGGGCCTGCGTTTTGAAGTCAGCGGCAATCAGGTTCCGCAGCAGGTTCTGATACACCTCCTGCTGGTTGTTGAAGCCGTGGGCGGCCATGACCCGCTTGAGGTCGGGCTTGAATACGCCGGCGACCTCAACCGTAAACTTCTCGACGCCCAATGCAGCGTCCTTTGCTGCAGCCTTCTCGCGCTTCCTGCGCTGCTTCTTGGCTTCCTCCGTCAGTTCCTTTTCCTCGGCCATCGCCTACCTCTTCAATTCCGCTGGCCGGCAGATCGCCAACTGATGTATTTATCCTTAACTCACACTGGCAGGAGGCCGACATGAGGTTGCAGAGCGATGTGGATGCGCTAGCGGCTATCGAAGAGGACGCTAAAGCAATGCTGAAACGGATAGGGCTGCCTGACGACGCAGTGAAGCTGGAGATGGCTGTGTTCCTTCGGGAGGTGATCGACCTGGCCAGCTACATGGAGTCGGCGCACCGAGTCGTTGAGTCGCCGAGCTTAGTCTGAGCTGGCGTATTGCCGATCGTTGCGTTATTTGTGTTCGGCCCGGCATGGAGCCGGACCAAGGAGCTTGAGATGGACGGAAAACTTTCCAACAAATTGATCGCAGAGCAAAGCGGTCTGACCGAAGCAGAGGTCGGGACGTACGTAACGGCTGTCGAAATGCAGGCAGATGGAAGCTGGATGGTTTACTTCGGAGTTGAAATCGCTCAATTGCCGGATGCCGACAACAAAATTAATGCATCCCGAACGCTGTTGATTCCAAGCTGGCTCGCCAAGCACTGGGTAGACCGAGACATTGGCTAGGACGACGCCCTCCGTGACCGGTGGTGGCAATTTGGTTTGGGTTGGGGTATTACTGCCGAATCTTTATATAGTTTGCGAGGCAGGGATGACCCCTCATATCGACGAGCGCGAGCTTGAAACGCTTGATTACAGGTTTTATTGGGACTTTATCCTCATCAGTCATCCTGAAGACGAGGTGGGAATTCTCACCTTGTCATGGCCAAAGTTGGTCGAAAATGGGCTCCGTCCTATCCGGGTTCTTGTTGAAAACCCGGAAGATCCATCCACACTTTCGCGAGTGACACAAACGATCGTTTCACTCAGAGGAATGTTTCACCGCGGATAACTTCGTCTCCCGGGTCTACCGCCAACTCCGCCATGCTTTTTTCGTAGAATGCTCGCGACACCTTTTCAGTAACAACAAAAGGTGTCGTGACACATTTGAGCATTTGGGCCTGGGTTTCGAAGTCGGCGGCGATCAGATTCTGCAGCAGGTTCTGATACACCTCCTGCTGGTTGTTGAAGCCGTGAGCGACCATGACCCGCTTGAGGTCTGGCTTGAACACGCCGGCGACATCAACCGTAAACTTCTCGACGCCCAATGCAGCTTTCTTGGCTGCGTCCTTCTCGCGCTTCTTGCGCTGCTTGATGGCTTCCGCTGTCAGATGCGGCTCTACCGGCGCAAGTTCCTGTTCTTCGGCCATGGCCTACCTCTTCAATTCCGCTGGCCGGCAAGTCCAGCCAGGTCTGTCGGCGGCGCGTGGCCGCCCGGTTGGTGGTTCGTTTCACGCTGCTACCTTCACCTGATGCCAGGCGCCGGCGGCGTAGAACAGCTTCGCGGCCTGCGCTTCTTCCAGCGTGATCTCGGCCGGGATGGCGATCCAGCCCGATGCGAGAATGTGGTTCGGGTTGCAACCGTTGCGCAGCTCCAGGTAGTAATGCTCGATCGCATCGGTCAGGCGCTCTACCTTGTACATGCCCTGCGGTGAGATCTCCGTGGACTTCAGGTACTCGGTGCCCAGTTCATCGCGGCACATGGCAGCGATGTAGATGGTCCAGTGATAGGAGAAGTCGAAGAGAGCATTGGCGATCGCCAGACTCCGGATCTGCCGGCAGTTCTTCCAGTTCACCATGATCTGGCTGCCGCTCGGGTCGATGTTCACCACCGCGACTTGGTTTGTGCTGAGCAGCGCCCGGCAACTGCGTTCAGCCCGGGCGAAACCGTTGTTGGGTTTGCGTTTCGATTTCATAGTGCGTCCACCATCTTGCGCAGCGCCTTCCGGTCGGCAGCCGATATCGCCTTCGGGCGCCGCTTGAGGACCGTTTCAGGGTCTATTTTGTTGGAGCGCTTGGCGGGCTCTGGATTGATTGGCGGGCTTTCAAGCTGATCAATCTTGCCATTGGCGGCCAGGTACTGGGCGATCTGATCGGAAAGGGCGGCAGCAGCACCGCGCCGCTGCTCGACCAGATTGAGATGGTTGCTGATCATGCTGGCCTCACTTGATCCGGATCGAGCTTTCGCCGCGCTCAAGGTGCGCCCAGGCTGGTTCCGGTAGCAGTTCATGCTCCGCGTCTTCGCCGGCGGCCATGCGCTTGCGCACGGCTTCGTTATGCTCACGAATTTCCTTGAGCTTGGCGGCGATCGCATTCTTGTCCGGCGCGATGCTGGTTTTCACGGCGGTCAGCTCGTCCGGTACCGCGTCTTCGTTGTCAACGATGACCTTCTCCTTGCCCAGGGCCAAGGTGATGGTGAACAGCGGGCGCTTGATCGACTTGAGGTTGGCTGCTTCCATGTTCCGGCGCAGGTAATCGCTGATCTGCGCTACGCTGTTGGACTTGATGCGCTTGAGTTCGGTCAGCCGCTCAATTTCGGTGTCGATGGCCGTCACGTCGCTTTCAATGTTGCGGCGCAGCATCACGATGTTGTCGGCCTTCACCTCAAACTCGCCTTGGATTTCGTCCATTGCGTGCTGCAGGGCCTCTTTCAGGCCCTCGTCGTCGGTGTCTGCCATTCCCTGAAGTTCGGCGAGCTTGCCGGTCAGTGCGTAGAGCTGGGTCATGCTGCGGTCTCCTGTTTTGGCTCAGAGAGCTTTTTCCACTCAAGGGAAATCCGGGCGGCGCCTTTCTCGTCCTTGCGCAGCGTGAGTTGGCGGACGGCCACGTCGTGGATCTTCTTGCGCTCATGCGGCGTTTGCGCGCCCTGCATGTTTTCAATCACCGACTTGAGGTAGTCGAGGCGCTCAAGCTTCTGGCGCTCTTCTTCTTCAACTCTGTTCTCGGCTTTTTCGAGAGCCACCTCATCGCGCACCGCATCGACATACGCGGCGTCGTCGAATAAGCCCATGTGGATGTCGGCAGAGAAACCAAGGGGTTGCATGCACTTGCCGATGGCGTCAGTGAGCGACTTTTTCGACACTTCCCAGTCGGTCATGATTTTTCCGCCCTGGAGGTACACAAACGGCGTGTGTCCGTACTGCACGATGGTGCATTTCTGCCCATCTTTGCCCAAGTACCAAAACTCAACTTTCAAGGTATGTAGCTTGGCGTTGATGCGTGGCGCATCTGGCCATTCCTTGGTTGGAGCCTGTAGCGGGGCCCCTTCGTCGTAGCGTTCTTCCAGAACCGTCCAACCCCACCCCTCACCGCAAGGACCGAACACTTCGGTGGCCTTGTGCATCAGGTAGGTGGGCTTGATGGCGGTGCCTTTGAAGCCACCCATTCCGGTGAAGTTCTTGGTTGCGCTCGGATCGGTCACATCGACCTGATCCCAAATCCGTGTATTGGACATGACTGTTCTCCGCGCCACCGGAGAGGGGCGCTGTGGGAGGGTTATTCGGTGGCTTTGCTGATTGCGGCGCGGAGATCGAGGATTTCCCGAAACTCCATGTCCTCGGCTCTGTCGCCGATGCCCGGCACATAGTTGAATGAGTCAATGAACTTTGCCCATGCATCAACCGTTTTCTTGGCGGCAGCCAGTAGGGCAGGAGAGGCGGCGATCAGCTTGGCGTCTGCTTCCTCGTACACGAAGTCGACGACTTGTTCCTTGTCTTCGTTGTAATCGATAGCCCACCCGATTTGCCCCGGGAACCCCTGCCCGCCAATCTGTCGAGCGACCCACGGTCCCGGCGTGTGTTTTTTATTGGTCATGACGATTCCTTGCCGCGCCCAGCGCAGCGATTGAATGCTTGGTTTATTGAGTGATGCAGTCGGCGAGGGCGCTGAGCAGCATCAGAAAGGTGAAGACGCCGATGGCGGAGAACGATCCGCGCCGGATCAGCACGCGACGGGCAAGCTGGCGACCGGTCACGGCCGAACCTTCACAGCGATCCGTTTGCCCTTCATGGACGGCGCCAGGCGTTGCGGGAGGTTCGAAACCAACTCCTCGCGCTTGCGACCAATCACCTCGTTGAAAGGGAGATCAAAGCCGAGCAGGGCGATCTTGTTCTCGATGTCGTCCAGTTGTTCATCAATTAGCGATTTAACCGGTGCCGTACTCATGCTTCCTCCGTGCGCCGCTGACAGGTATCACGCAGACGTTTGCAGTAGTGGTTGAACTCGTCGATGGTGATTGCACCGTCGGTGAAGAGGCGCGTGATCAGCTCCTGTACGAGCAAGCCTGTCTCTTCATGGGCGAAGGGAGCGGTGACACCATCAAGTGCTTTGTCGATCAGAATGTGCGGGCTCAAAAGCCACACTCCTGCTCGACGCGATCGCTTTCGCGCTTGGCATCGCGGTACTCGTTGGCGTGCACCGCGACCAGGTCGCCAGCCAATGTTCGAACGATCAGCGGATCACCGCCGACGGCTTCGACGGCCCAGGTGTGCAAGATCCCGCCATCGCCGCGCCGGACCAGCTCGATAAGGATTTTCTCGATACAGCGGTCTGGGTCTGGGTTCGCAGCCATGTGATCCGCCAGCGCTTCCGGCAGGTGATCAGCGTTGACCAGGACCTTGCTTCGTCCCACCGGATTCGGCGCTTCGATATGGCGCCGGCACAGCAGATCGTCGACCGACTCGGTCAACCATTCCTGGCCAGCCTCTGTATCGAGAAAATCGTCTTCCGGGATGAGCTTGCGTAGAGCTGACATGGTCGTCTCCAGGGTGGCGGGGTGTTGATCCAACAAAACTCGGATGCACTCATCCGCACCGCTGGTTGCCGTTGGGCGCGGAGGTGAGTGCATTCGGGATGTGTCGGATGAGGTAGGGAGAAAATCGGTGTAGCGGGATAGTGGGGGCGGCGGTGGAGTCTTAGTCCAAGCCGCCGGCAACGAGAATGGTTACTCTACGGTGCAAATCCAGCGGTGGTTATGCCGGTATGGCGCGCGGGTAAAGTGAACATCTGAGACCAAATTCATCCCGCGCTGCTGGAGCGCCTCGGTCAGTTGTACGAGTGTCTCTGCTTGGATAGTCATTGCTGTCACCTCGTCAGATTTACTGCGTTCATAATTCTTGACCGAGCGGGCAAGTTGCTAATTCATTTTTTCTACTTCGGCGATTGCTCAATCCATACTGCAGAGCGCTCCCTGACTGTCCCCCTCATCTGATATTCAGGGCAAGGAGAGCTCTGCGCTATGGATTGCCGCTTCAGAAAAGCGGCATCAGTAACTCTTTGGGAATTGCTCGCGCCTCCTACCAGGTCATTCGCCAGTTCGGTCAACACCTCGTCCGCCGTCGCAGTTCTGCGCGTTGGTAGCCTTTCGGGGCTATCGGATCGCCGGTCGCCAGTAGTGGCAGCGCGATTTTGTTCACCTGACTTCA
>Ga0157370_10005780_pt1 | contig 13821 bp, 9 predicted proteins | sample C35metaG_FD_113463 | JGI IMG/M metagenome (GOLD analysis project Ga0157370, IMG submission 113463) | Corn rhizosphere microbial communities from Kellogg Biological Station, Michigan, USA - C3-5 metaG | ecosystem: Host-associated > Plants > Roots > Rhizosphere > Soil | place: USA: Michigan...
AGCAGCGGCATATGGAAAAGCAATGACAGCGCCAGCGCGCCGCCGAGGAATTCGGCGAGATCCGTCGCCATGGCCGCTATTTCACTGACGCCCCACATGCCCCACACCACAGGTTTAGGGAACTGGTCGCGGCACATTTCGGCGAGGTTTTTGTTGGTGACGATCCCAAGCTTGGCGGAGAGCGCCTGAAACAGCATGGCGATGATATTGGCCATCACCACCACCCACAGCAGGGTGTAGCCGTAGCGAGATCCGGCCTGGATATTGGTCGCGAAGTTACCCGGATCCATATAGGCGATCGAGGCGATCACCGCCGGACCGGCGAACAGCAACGGCGTCATCAAACCGCTTTTGCGGCCCGACAGCGCGTTATCGATCGCGGCGTTGGTTCTTTCAGTTAAGGAAGAACTCTGACTTGTTCCACTCATCCTGCACCTACCCTGTTCTTGATTGTTATTTTTTTGTGTAGTTTTCACCCGGCTGTAACGAATATAGCATTGGCTATACTCTATGGCGCAAGCTTAGTTTGGTGGTTATTAGGCACATTATGTTTCAAAATATGAAAATCCAGAAAATGCGCGAGATTATGAAAATGAAATGATTTTTTTTACCGATGAAATCGATAGGTAACATTTTAAATATAATACCAACCCATGGTATTTCGCATTATTCACAATGCATCAAGCGCATTTTTTAATACTCTTTTAAGTTGCCACGAATAAGCCTTTACCGTAAATTCATTAACAGAACTTTCTCGGGTATTAATTCATAGAATCAATATAAAAGGCTTAATACATTATTTGAATAATAAGGACTGTTAATTATTTAGGAATATCTTTCTAGATCTCGCTTAAATAATAGAAATTATATATGAATGGATTGAACCCATCTGAAATTACCCATTTACCACAAGCCAGTGAAAACGCCCTGCTCAAAGCACTGCTGTGGGTTTGCAATTACTACGGCAACCCCATAGGTGAAGCCGCGTTCTGCGCGGGCCTGCCCTTAAAGGACGAGATGACCGTCACGCAGGGCATTGAGGCGCTGGCTCGCCAAGGATTTAAAGCGGGGATCACCGCACGCTCGGTAAATCAGCTCACTTCATTATTACTGCCCGCTATTTTGCTTAATTCTAACGGCAAGGCCAGACTCATTTTAAGTAAAGAACAAGATGAAGATGGCGACGAATGGTTTAATATCGCCTGCCCAAATAATAACTTTTCCGTCACACGGGTTAATGCTAATTCACTTTCCGACACCCCTTCAGTTTATATTTTACTGGTTAGTAAACTCCCCGCTGGCGATAACCGGCTCAATGATACTTCTCCGCCCGCTGCCGACCACTGGCTATGGAGCACGCTGTGGAATTACCGCAGTTTTTACCTAAATGCCGCTTTTGCCGCATTACTGGTTAACGTGCTGACGCTCGCGGGGACCTTCTTCACCATGAATGTTTACGACCGCGTGGTGCCCAATCAGGCCTACACCACGCTGTGGTCACTGGCGATTGGCGTGATGATCGCCACCTGTATGGAGTTTCTGGCGCGCAATATTCGCGCTTTTCTGGTGGATGATGCCGGGAAAAAGGCCGATCTGGTGATCGCCTCTCGCCTCTTCAGACAGGTTATGGCAATGCGCATGGAGCACAAGCCCTCTTCTGCTGGCACCTTTGCCAACCAGATGCGCGAATACGAGGCGGTCCGCGAATTCGCCAGTTCCGCGACCTTAGTCACCCTGAGCGATCTCCCCTTTATCTTCCTATTTCTGGTCATTATTTATTTTATCGGCGGGCCGCTGGTGCTGGTCCCTATGGCGCTGATTCCGCTGATTATCCTGATCAGCCTGCTGATCCAGTGGCCGCTGGCCAAAATCATGCGCGAAAACCTCCGCGAAAGTTCTCTCCGTCAGGGCGTATTGATTGAATCTATCGACGGGCTGGAGTCGCTGAAAGCCGCCGGTGGCGAGGGGCTGATGCAATACCGCTGGGAGCACTACAACGCTCTGCTTAGCGCCTCCTCATTGAAATCAAAGCGTTTTTCTACACTGGCGACCAGCGCCATTACCTCATTCCAGCAAATTCAAACCGTGGCGCTGGTGTGCTACGGGGTGTATCTGATTGACGACGGCGCGCTCTCTATGGGGGCGCTGATTGGCTGCGTGATCCTCTCCGGGCGGGTGATTGCGCCACTCGGGCAGATTGTTGGTTTGGCCGTGCGTTTTCAGCAGGCGCGCGCCGCAATGACCTCCATCAATGCCATTTTCGCCAAGCCGGTGGAGCACGACGCCAGCCGCAGCTATTTTTCCGCCCCGGCCCTCACCGGTGCGCTGGCGCTCAAACGGGTCTCCTTCGCCTGGCCCTCGCGCGACGGTACGGCACAGTCTCCGGTGCTGGTCGATATTTCATTGGCAATCAAACCCGGCGATCGCGTGGCAATCCTCGGCAAAATCGGCAGCGGTAAATCCACGCTGCTGCGCCTGATGGCGGGTCTTTATCAGCCAACCGCAGGACAAATCCTGCTAGACGACTTAGACGCACGGCAGATCGCGCCAGCGGACTGGCGGCAAACCGTGGGCTTCGTGAGTCAGGATGCAAGGCTGTTCCACGGCACCCTGCGGGATAACATTTCTATCGGCAAACCCCACTGTAGCGCCGAGGAGCTACTGCACGTCGCTCGCCTCACCGGTCTGGACAATCTGGCAAAACGGCACGCGCTGGGTTACGACATGCCCATCGGCGAGCGCGGCGCGGGCTTATCCGGCGGGCAACAGCAGTTGGTGGTACTCGCCCGTTGCCTGCTTAGCCAGCCCGCACTGCTGCTCATGGATGAGCCCACCAGCGCCATGGATACCCAAACCGAAAAAGCCTTCATTGACCGTCTGGGGCAAGCCACGCGTCAACAAACATTGGTGGTTGTCACTCACCGCTATTCGCTACTCGATCAGGTCGACAGGATCATCGTCATGGATGAGGGAAGGATCGTGCTTGATGGGCCTAAACCGGACGTCCTTGCCTCGCTAACCCGCAACGGCCAATAGCCGGACTCAGGAGCTCAATGGAATGAAAATCGGGAAAAAAATCCCTCCGCTGACCCCACAGGAGCTGGCCTTCGTCGAAGATTTACGCGCCGCAATGCTGGTGCAGTCTCCCCGCTCGTCCACGCTGGTGCTGGCTATCATGCTGCTGACCTTACTGGCTGGCGGTATCTGGGCCAGCCTGTGTAACGTCGAGGAGATAGTCAAAGGCGAAGGCAAGATTATCCCGGCCAGCCGCGAACAGGTTATCCAAAGTCTGGAAGGCGGCATCCTCGAAGAGCTGTTGGTACGTGAAGGCGATCGGGTGGAAAAAGGCCAGACGCTATTAAGAATCGACGCGACGCGCGCGGGGGCTTCATGGCGCGAAGGTCAATCCAAAGGCGTTGCGCTGGAGGGCACCGTGGCCCGTTTACGCGCCGAAGCGTTCGACCAGCCGCTGATTTTCCCGGCGTCGGTTGAGGCCGTTCCCTCTATCGTGCGCGATGAAACTAACGCGTATCAGGCGCGCAAAAAAGCCCTCAATGAAGGGCTCGCCGCTCTGGCACGCAGCGCCGCGCTGGCTGAAAAAGAGATTGGCATGTCGCAGCCGCTGGTCAACCAAGGGCTGATGTCTGAAGTCGAGTTACTGCGTATGAAGCGGCAGGCGAACGACATCCGTTTGCAAATCAATGAACGCTATAACCAATACCGCGCCGAAGCCAACGCCGATCTGGTTCGGCTGGAGTCAGAACTGGCGCAGACCCGCGAAACGGTAATCGCTCGGCGAGATCTGATGCAGCGCACCACTCTCACCGCGCCAGTGAAAGGCATCGTGAAAAACATCCGCATGAACACCCCCGGCGGCGTCATCCCGCAGGGTGCAGACATTATGGAAATCGTCCCGCTGGAAGATGAGCTGCGGGTTGAAGCCAAAGTGCGCCCGGCCGACATCGCCTTTTTAACCCCCGGTCAGTCGGTGATGGTCAAGCTCACGGCCTACGATTATGCGATTTATGGCGGGTTGGAGGGCACGCTGGAGTACATCAGCCCGGACTCCCTTGAAGACGAAAAAAACCGGCAGCCGGGGGTGGATTCATCCTTTTATCGCATTGTCGTACGCTCGAAAAATACCGCGCTGAAGGCGGGCAATAAACGCTGGCCCATTATCCCCGGCATGGTGGCCTCGGTGGAGATTAAAACCGGAGAAAAAACAATCATGAGCTACCTGCTCAAGCCGGTGATGAAGGCCCGCGAAGCCTTCAGGGAAAGATAATATGCGATTGATATTCAAACGATTCATCCCAAGCATCCTGCTGCTGATTTTTATGTCTGGCTCAGCCTCTGCGGCCGCGCTGGAGGATGAGCAAGACATTCGCCAACGGCTGCGTCAATCGCTTTCCATCGCCATGGCGCGGGACAGCGGCGTGCGCCAAAAGCAGGCCGAGTGGGATGCTGCCGCCGAGGACGTGGCGACTCGCGAGGGAGAGCGCTGGCCGCAGGTGAGCGTTTCGTCCTCTTGGCTGCCGCTGATGGACAGAGGCAATGGCGAGGGTAATCGGCAAACGACCAACGTCAACGCCTCCCTCAGCCTTCCGCTTTTCGACTGGGGACGCTTAACTCATGCCATTGAAAACCGCCGCTATCGCGCGGTGGTGGCTGGGGAAAATTACCGTGCCGCGCTGGATGAACTGGCCCTCAAGGTGAGTGAAAACCATCTCAATCTGGCTCGCAAACAGGCGGTCCTTGAGCTGGCCCAGGCCTACACGGCAAGAATGAGTGAGCTAGTGGCCATGCTCGAACGCATCACCCAAGCAGATGCCGGCCGTCGGAGCGAACTGACACAGGCCTCCGCCCGACTGCTTCAGGCAGAACAAGCCCGCGATGACACTCAGTATGAAATCAACACCCTGACGGTCGAACTGGAGAAATGGCTGGGGACGCCCTCCCTGTCGGTCATCAACACTGCGTCGCGCTGGAAACTCAGGGTGCCCAATTTAAAAAGCGCGCTGGCTAGCAGCGATAACAATCCGCTCATCCGCGAGCTGGAGGCGGAGCATCAGGCTCAGTTGGCAAGCGTCGAAGAGGAGAAAGCCAAAAGTTTGCCCAACCTGAGTCTGGTTGCCAGCAAAACGCTGGCTAATCCCGGTTATGACGATAACCAGATTGGGGTTCGTGTCAGTTGGAATGCGTTTACCGGCTTTTCCGATACTTCTCGGATTAAAGCCGCCGGGATGCGCGCCTCTGCGCTCAAAGATCAGCTAGCACAGCGTAAAAAAGAGACTCACTACACTTTAAAATCTCAGCATGAAACCATCCTGCGTCTAGCCCATCGCGAGCAGGCGTGGCGGCAGTTGGCGGTGGAAAGCGAGCAAATTCGCATGATGTTTTACAAGCAGTGGTATCACCTGGGGAAACGCACTCTGCTGGATGTGCTGATTGCCGAAACTGAGCATTACAACAACCAAGTCAATGCCGTAACCAGTCACTTTGATCGCTATGTGCAAATTATCACGCTTCGAAGAAACGCGGGCCAGCTCCTAGGCTGGCTTGAAAACGGGCAGCCTGATCACCCCGCGCTGCCATAACCTGAGATGACATAAAGGAGGTCCACCACCAGATTTTCCACTCAGGCAGGTGTGCTACCTCGCCTTTTCCTTCAATTAATTACAACGGAAGTAATTTTATGCCTAATCACTATGACACTACGACTCAAACTCCAACGCTGGACGTACCGGAAATCTTTTTGGTCAAAAGCGACCAGACCAATCAGCCCTTCTCCCCGGGGTCTGAATGCACCGACAGCACGCCAGAGCTGTTAGGCCGTGGAACGCCAGGTTCGACCATTACCGTCATGGTCGATGGAGAACCTGTTGGCACTGCGGTGGTAGATAGCTACGGCGAGTGGAGTTTTATGATCCCAACTACCCTGCAAAACGGTTCACACCAATTCACGGCGACGGCTGAACTGAGCATACCCGGTGCGGAGAGCATCAAGAGTGCTCCATCATCGTCTTATCAGGTTCAAGTCAATGCTGAAGCCGCGACAGAACCCCAGCCCCAGCCGGAACCACAGCCTGAATCAGCATACCAGCAGCCGGTAAGCACGCCGGAAATCACTCAGATGGCCAATGACCATACTTACGAGTCGTTCTTCTCTGGCTCACAAAGCAGTGATAACACCCCGCAGATTAATGGTAGAGCCAGCCCGGGCGCGAGCATCACGGTTATGGTCGATGGTAAACCGCTGGGCACCACCGTGGCGGACTTCAACGGCAACTGGCAGTTCAATGTCACCACCCCGCTGGAAAACGGTACTCATCATTTCACGGCGACGGCAGAACTCCCGGATGCCAATGGCAATCCAGTGCAAAGCGACGCCAGCCAAAGTTTCGAGCTGGAGATCGCCGCAAAACAGGGCCAACCTTCCGAGCCGCAGGGCATTGAACGTGAACCTAGCCTGATCCCTTCGGACGGGTTGGAAACTCCGCAGATCCTGTCTGCTCAGGGTGATAATGGGGATCTGAAAAGTGGCGATCAGGCCAATAACTCAACGCCGACTCTCCAAGGCCTAGGCAACCCTGGCGATCGCATCGCCATTTATGACAACGGTAAGTTCATCGGAGAAGCCGAGGTTAAAAGTAACGGCGGATGGCAGTTTAGCCCCATGGACAAACTGAGTGGCGGAGAGCACCACTTTACCGCCAGCGTGATTGACGATCAGGGCAATAGCACCAATAAAACATCGCCAACCTTCACGCTGAACACGCCGGAAGTCGATACTCAGCAGCCGACCGATCAGAATTACGACAACATCAATCTCGATTTCAAACAGCAGATTTACTCGGCGTTGGAAAAAGCCAGCAAAGGATCGCCGATCCTTTCTGACTTGCTTGAGCAAAAGAAAAATGAGTTGTTCAACGATCAAAAATCCGGCGGCAGAGAGGATGTACTGGACACCCCGCCAAAAGATGCGCCTTTTGATCCTGACAGCGCTCATCGGGATTTTGACCTACCTCATCTCCCAACCGTCCCAGACGAACTGCCTGTGATTTAATCACTTAAGAGCCTTCTTTTAGAGAAGGCTCTTTATTAATAATGAAATAATTAGACGCAAAAACCTTCTGTTCTGTTAATTGACACCTCTTCGTTTGGCGATTTATTTTCAGCCACCCCATGGCCTATTTATGCAGAAAATAACTGCCATCAGGTTTTATAAAGCTTCGCAGAATTACGCTACTTCACTGCATCTATCCCGCTAAAACATGAGGGAGGATGACCAATAACAATAATTTTTTTGGCGCTGTTTGGTGATTTTTCTCCACTCACTAGCTGAACGCTTTTTTACTCACCCGGGAGTACCCTGCCATGCAATTAAAAGACCTTTCATCACCCGAATTTATCGCAAACCCCTACCCGTTTTACCAAAAGCTGCGCGCCAGCGGGCCGCTGCTGCAGGTTGGGCCAAATACCTTCCTCGCCACCCAATTCGCCACGGTCGACGCCCTGTTCAGCGACAAGCGAATTGGTAAAAGCTATATGGATACCGTGCGTATTCGCTATGGAGACAAAGCCGACAGCATCCCGTTGTTTAGCGCCTTTAGCCGCATGTTCCTGATGCTGAATCCGCCGGATCACAGCCGCATTCGCGGGCTAATGATGAAGGCGTTCAACGTGCGAAAAATCGACTCACTGCGCGAAATGGCGCTCGCAATCGCCCATGAGCTGATTGACCAGATTGAAGATCAAGGCACTTTGGATCTGACCAAGGACTTCGCCTTCCCCCTGCCGGTGCGCATCATCTGTAAAATGCTCGACGTGCCGGTGAGTGACGCCACCAAGCTCGGCCTTGCCACCGGCCAACTGGTGAAAGCCTTCGATCCCTCAATCAGTGAAGAGGAGATCATGCAGGCCAACGAAGCCTTTAGCGTGCTGGATGAGTACTTCTCGGCGGTGATCCACCAGCGCCGCGAGCAGCCGGGTGATGATCTGATCTCCCTGTTGGTACATATCAATGACGGCGGCGAAACCCTGACCCACGATGAGATTGTCTCCAACGTGGTGTTGCTGTTTCTGGCCGGGCATGAAACCACCACCAATATGATCAGCAACTCGCTGATTGCCCTGTTCCGCCACCCCGAGCAGTTGGCGCAGATTAAGCACAACCCAGAGCTGCTGCCGAATGCCGTGCTGGAGTGTCTGCGCTACGACAGTTCGGTACAAATGACCATGCGCACCGCGCTGGAAGAGGTGGAGATCGACGGAGTTAAGGTGCCGAAAGGGGCGATGATTCTGCTACTGATCGGCGCCGCCAACCGCGATGCCGGGCAATTCGATCAGCCGGAGCAGCTCGACATTACTCGTCGCCTTGGGCGCTCACTGGCTTTTGGCGCGGGCATTCATCACTGCATGGGGCATCGCTTGGCACTGATTGAGCTGGAATCGGCACTCAGCGTCTTGCTGACTCGCCTGCCTAATCTGCAATTGCAGGATCTGGATAATCTGGCGTGGATCCCGCGCGCCAACCTGCGTGGCGTCAGTAAGTTGATCGCCAGCTTCTAATCTTCGACACATGAAAAAATCCCCCGCAGGCGCTAGCCCTCGGGGGATTTTTATTGAGCAAGTCACAGCTAAGTGGCTTAATTTTATTAGAATTTGATGGAGGCCTGCATGAAGTAAGTGCGAGGTTCGCCAACATATTTGCCGCTGTTGTTGTCGGTGGAGCGAGTGAAATAGCGCTGATCAAACAGGTTTTTAATCCCTGCGCCGACGGTCAGGTGCGACCAGCGTGGTCCGAAGTCATACTCGCCGCGAGCATTCCACGTCATATAACCCATGATGTCGCCATATTGCCCATCGGCAGATTCGTCAGTGATATAGCCGTTGCCGGAGTCAGCAGAGCCCGGTGAACGCTGCTTGGACTGCGCGAAGCCGTCCACATTCCACACCCAGCTCCCCACTTCATAACGGGTCCCCACGGTGAACACCTGGCGGGAGTAGAACGGCAAGTCTTTACCGGCAAACTCACCGTTGACCGACGTCGCTTTGGTGTAAGTGTATGAACTGTAGACGCTTGCGCCATCCAGTGCGTGGCTCAGCTCGCTCAGATCATAGCTCAGCGCCAGTTCCACACCTTTGTGTTTGGTCGCGCCGAGAGAGGTCCAGCCAATGGTGTTGTTGATGTACTGAAGCTGGTTGTCGAAGTCGATGTAGAACGCCGTCAGCTCAGCTTTAACCACGGTGTCATCATAGTGAGTACCGATTTCATAGGTCTTAGCTTTTTCTGGCTCGAGGCCCGGTGCTGGCTGGCCGCCGCTGCCGCCGCGCGTCAGCTGGAAGTACTGCAAGCTGCCGAAGGAGGTGTTGGCGTTAGCAAACAGCTTCCACGAATCGGTCAGGTGGTACATCACGTTGACGGAAGGCAGCGGCTCGCTGTACTGCTTTTCACGCGAGATATTCAGGAAACCGTCATCAACGTGGGTTTTGATGCTTTCATAACGCAGACCCGGGGTAACGGTCCAGTTGCCGAAGTTCATCGCATCGTCAATGTAAGCCGCATGGGCTTCGCTGCCGCCGGAGGAGTGCTGGTAGTAATTGGCGCGTGAATCCGGCGCGGAGTAAGTGGTGCTCGGGTCATACCAGCCGGAGCGATAGCCCTTCTCGTCAGAGGTTTCGTTCAAGTAGCGATAGCCGACGGTCACTTCGTGCGCCATATCCCAGAAGCGGAACAGCTGTGAATACGTTGGCTCGATAGCGTAAGTGGTGTAGTTACGCGGCGCGGCGCTGAAACGGCTCAGGCCAGCGTTGGTACCCGCGCCGGTCGTGCCGATATCACTACTACGGAAGCTTTTGGTGAAGTAAGTCAGCAATTCAAACTGGCTGTCGTCTTCCTGATGACGATATTTGAAGGACATATCCTGACGACGCCCTTCGAACTGGTCAAAACGGCGCACCGACTGGAACGGGTTGTCTTTATACTGCTGCGCGGTCAGGCCGCCCGGCATACCGGCGCTGGCGTTGTAGTAATGGAAATTAGCCAACAACTCATCTTTTTCAGTGAAGTTGTATTTGGTTTTGAACATGAAATCATCGATGTCAGTGTTATCGTTGTTTTCGCGATAACCCTGACCATGCAGGCCGGAATAGAGCAACTCCGCGCCTAAGCCGTTATCCGCCGTGCCGCCCACCGAGGCGCTGGTTAGGGTTTTCAAGCCGCCGTGCGCCGCGCCTTCAGTTTGGGTGCTGACACCGCCGCCGAAGGTTTTAGGAATGTCTTTGGAAACGAAGTTAATCACCCCGCCGACGTTCTGCGGCCCGTAGCGCACCGCCGCGCCGCCGCGAATCACGTCAATCGACTGGATGTTGCCCATAGACAGAGGTGCCATGGAGAGCTGTGGCTGACCATAAGGCGCCACCGCCAAAGGTACGCCGTCCATCATGATGGTGGAACGCGGGGAGAGGCGAGAGGTTAAGCCACGCACGCCAATGTTCAGAGATATGTCACTACCGCCGGTGCCGTTGTTTTCCTGTACCTGAACGCCCGGCGTGCCGCGCAGCGCTTCGCCAATGGTTTCAGCCCCTTTTTCACGGATCTGCTTTTGGTCGATAATAGTCCGCGCGCCAGGGTGATCGAGCACCGCCGTTTCATTGTCGCCGCTGTCTAACCAGTTACCTACCACGGTCACAGAATCCGTTCTGTCTTCCGGCGTGGCGGTGGTCGATGGCGTGGCTGTGGCTGGCGTTTTGGTGTCGGCTGCTGATGCGTAATAAGGAAGTGCGATGGCCACGGCCGTGGCGAGAACGGAAAGGCGGTAACGCGCTGACATATCTTGTTTTTTCCTGTTATAAAAAGTGTTAACTTTAGGTAAAGAACGTATGTTTAATGCTAATTGTAATGAGAATTGTTTGCATTATAATCAGGACTGTAAGTATTAGTAAATACTGTGTTTTTTGAAGATTTAACCCCGTTTAAGCCGCCTTTCAGGAATGCCCTTTATGCTCGCGAAAACATTGCCTGCCCTGCTGTTATTAGGACTGAGTAGTCTGGTGTCTTTTGTTGCTCAGGCTGACCCCATCACGCTGACCGATGTCACCGGTCGGCAAGTGGTATTGCCTAAACCTGCGGAGCGGGTCATTTTGGCCGACTCACGCGCCATTCAGGCTCTTCAGCTGGTTCATCCTACTAAGCCATTCGAGTCAATCATTGCCTGGGATAACGCGCTAAAAGCCAAAGCCCCTGACCTGTTTGCTCTTTACAAGAACGACTACCCAGAGCTGGCAAAATTACCGATGCTGGAGAACGCCTACTACAGCGATTTCAGCGTGGAGAAAACCGTAGGTTTGAAGCCTGACCTGATTATTTTTGATGCGGGCGTAAAGAAGAAACTGGAAGAGAGCCGGGTTCTTGAGCAATTAACCAAGATTGGCGTGCCGGTGGTGTTTATCGATTTCCGCCTGCATCCGCTGACCAATACCGTGCCGAGCATTCGCCTGTTAGGTCAGGCGCTGGGCAATGAGCAGCAAACCGAAGGCTTCTTACACTTCTACCAGTCGCGCATCGACATGATTAACCAGCGCGTAGCGACCCTGACCGACCAGCAGAAGCCAAAAGTGTTTATCGAACGTCACGCGGGCATGACCGGCGAAGAGTGCTGTTTTACCTACGGAAAAGGCAGCTTTGGTGAGTTTATTCAAACCGCGGGCGGGGTGAATCTGGGCAGCGCGCTGTTTGCGGGCAAAAGCGGCACCATTAATCTGGAGCAGCTGATCACCAGCAAGCCGGACGCTTACCTGATGACCGGCGCGGACTGGAGCAGCAGCTTTAAAGAGAGCATCGGCGTGCCTTTGGGCTACAACGCTGACGCCGCGCTTTCGGCGCAACGTCTGGACAAGCTGATGGCGCGCAACGGCGTCAACGTGCTGGATTCCATCAAGCAGCATCGGGTGCTGGCGGTTTATCATCAGTATTACGACAGCCCGCTGAACATTTTTGCTATTGAAGCCATCGCCAAATTCCTGCACCCAGAGCTGTTCAAAGATCTCGACCCGCAGGCCGATTTGGATATGGTGCATAAAGAGTTCTTGCACCAGCCGTCTAAGGGCCTGTTCTGGCTGGCAGCTAAGCCTCAGTAACTGATTTTCGTGAGCAGAGAGGATGCGGCGAATCCTCTCTTCATTTCAACCCCTCGCACTTCTGCATCACAAACTGCACAAACTTATCCAGCTTGGGGACGTCGTTTTTCTTCGGCGCGTAGAGCAAGTGAACGGGGCGCGGCTTAGGTAGAAAGTCCTCTAACAGCGTAACCAATTTGCCACTGGCTATTTCATCCTGCACCAGAAAATGCGGCTGCATCAGAATGCCATTACTGGCCAGCGCCGCGTCGCGCAGGGCATAGCCGTCGTTGGATTTCATCACCCAATTATTCGGCCAGGCGATGTCACTCTCCCCTTCGCGCAGGTTCCAGGCAAAGCGCGAATTCCACGTCGAATGGATCAGCAGGCGATGCTGACTAAGCGCCTCGGGCGCGGTGGGCGTGCCGTGCTGGCGCAGGTATTCCGGCGTGGCGCAAATAATCATCCGATAGAGAAATAGCGGCTTGGCGACCAGCGCGTAATCTTTCAAATCGCCGATGCGAAAGGCGCAGTCATAGCTTTCGGCAATCAGGTCCGCCACGCTGTTATTGAGCACCAGTTCAACTCGAACTTTGGGGTAAAGTTGCATGAATTCCGCCACAATCGGCCCGACAATCTCTTTTCCGACGGTCATCGGCGCGCTGATGCGTAATAAGCCCTGCGGCTCATTGTTCAGCCCTTCCATCGCCTCATAGGCTTGGTTGACGTTGGCGATAATCCCCTGCGCTGACTCATAAAACAGCTGCCCGGCGGAGGTCACCATCATGCTACGGGTGGTTCTTTGCAATAAATCCGTTTTTAAAGTCTTTTCGAGGTTATTGATATATTTCGCCACCATCACGACGGACATATCTTCTTTTTTGGCCGCGCCGGTAAAGCTCCCCTCTTCAACAACAGAGATAAATACCTCCATGGCTTTTAGCTTATTCATACTAAACCTCAAGTTAATACTGTTTAAACCTTCATTGGGTTCACCCAGTTAGCTATTTCCTATACCTTGCAGGCCCTAAGACTAATACAGAATGCCAGCCAAGTGGAAATAAGATGTCAGTTAATCATGGAGAGAGAAACAGCCTATCAATAATAAAAAAGTCTAAATTACTCATCACGTTACTCTTCAGCCTGTTCTCGCCAGCCATTTCGGCAATGCAGCAATATCAGCTCACTTGCCCCTGCAGAGGGGAAATGACGGTCAGCAATACTGATTATGTTATTACTACACTGCTATGGGATGACGGATTTATCGTCGCGCCGCGTCCGGCAACTTATACCGATAAAAGCGGCAACGTTTTGACGGTTTATCAATTTAGAAATAATGAGATGTTGTTAGTCAATAAAATAAAAAATCGTTATTTCTTTATTTATCGCGATGAGAATAAAAGTCAAAAAGAGGTGGAGTGTATAAAAGGCCCCAATCAGCGCATCGCGGTTAAATGGGCTAATGGTTAAAGGCGAGGCTTATATCAAGCCTCGCCAGAAACGACTAGCTGCGTTTACGCCTCTGGGTGAAGGTTTCTCCCGCCACGCCCCAGTTGTCGGTATCCACTTCGTCAATAATCACAAACGTGGTTTGCGGATCTTTGTTCAGCACTTTCACCAGCAAATCTGTCGCCCCGGAGATCAGCGCGGCTTTCTGCTCGGCGGTCACCCCTTCGCGGGTAACTTGTATATTAATGAATG
>Ga0157370_10005781_pt1 | contig 13819 bp, 10 predicted proteins | sample C35metaG_FD_113463 | JGI IMG/M metagenome (GOLD analysis project Ga0157370, IMG submission 113463) | Corn rhizosphere microbial communities from Kellogg Biological Station, Michigan, USA - C3-5 metaG | ecosystem: Host-associated > Plants > Roots > Rhizosphere > Soil | place: USA: Michigan...
ATAGGAAACAGCATTCATAATAACATTTTAAGGATAGAAGATATCGGCGATTATATCCCCGGTAGCGTTATGGTACAGGATTTAAGCCGGATGACCAATACCTACATGAACCAGAATGGGTGTAATATCCTGAGGCATAGCAGCGAAGAGCTAGAGCTATTGGGACCAGCTTACTTCAGCAAGTTTTTTCCTGCCGAAGAGATCAGTATCCTAAAATCAGAGTTGCAACATTTTGCAATGGAAAACGATACCGGTAAAATACATTCATTTTTCCAGCGAGTTAGGCCAGATGAGGATAGCGAATACAAATGGTACTTTACCACTTCAAGATTATATCCGTCAAGCGATCCCAGTGAAGGATTAAGAATGATGCACATTGCTGTTCCTGCCGATACCTTAAGTTATGCAGGCAGAAAATTAAGTAACCTGGTGCACGATGATGTACTAATCCGCAAAAACCTGCACAAGTTCGTGTTGCTTACCATTCGAGAGAAGGAAGTGATCCGTCTTATTGTTGAAGGTAAAAGCAGTTTCGAAATTGCAAACTGCCTGTTTCTTTCTATTCATACCGTAAATAACCACCGAAAGAATATCATTCATAAGCTTGAGGTTACCAGTTTATCGCAGCTGATCAAATTCGCAGTGGTTTTTGCCATTATTTAAGGCCTAAAAACATTGATCCTTAATTAAAATGACTAGCGCTAGCTATTTTTAAATCGAAAGCGAGCCGGTAGCTTTAGTATAAGACAAAACATAATGCTATGTCAAACTGGAAACCTATTGTCGGACTAAGTTTTTCTTCTAGAGAATTCGATACTTATTGCCATGCTTTGCAGTGGAATGCCTGGCGTCCTTCTTTTATCGTGTTACACAATACTGCTGTGCCTACATTGGCAAACAGGCCTAACGGCTTAAGCAAAAATCATATTGATAATCTGGTTAAATATTATCGGGATGATCGAAAATGGAGTGCAGGTCCGCATTTATTTATCGACGACCATAAGATATGGGTTTTCACTCCATTAACAATGTCAGGCATACATTCACCAACTTGGAATAAAATAGCATTAGGCGTTGAAATGCTTGGGAACTATGCTACAGAAGACTTTAACAAAGGGAGAGGAGCTGCCGTGCGAGAAAATGCCGTAGCAGCTATGGCAACCCTTAGTGCCGTTCTTGGCATTAATCCCAATACAATGAAACTTCATAAAGAAGATCCAAAAACAACACATACGTGCCCTGGTGCAAAGGTGATCAAGGAGGACGTCATAAATGAAGTAGAGCAACTGCTTTTGCTAAGACACGGTAATGAGCATTCATTGGTAAATCAATAAGTATGAGGAGTCTCTTCTCTAACAATATATCTTAATTAATTTCTTCATCTACACTTAAGTAGTTGATTTAACACTCTCTTATGAAAAAGCTTTTTCTTCTATCTGTGGCAATACTTTTATCTGTATTTTCTGCGAATGCGCAATCAGATACTTCTAAAACATCACAAAAAAAGGACTCAATTTCCGCAGTTACTACACTAAATAAGATAGATTCCGGAAGAAAGGAGTCTCTTAAACTTAGCGAACAATTGCTATCGGAGCAGCGCGCATTAAGCAAACTCGTCAAATCCAGAGACAGTATAAATTCAACAAATGATATAAAGGCAAAAGCAAAGCTTGCCAAAATCCAAGAAAAGATCAACAAAAGTACTAAGGAACTTAAAGATGCGGAAAAACAGTTTAATAAAGCGAAACATGATCAGGATAGCTTACTGGCAATTCTTAAAAAGAATGTGACGGACTTAGACACCCAAGCTGCTAAATTGAAAAAAGACAGCACTAAACTAAAGAACGGTGTTGATTCACTTAAAAAAGACTCTACGAGTGTTAGTAATAAAGTTAAGGCACTTCAAGCAACCATAGCAGCGCAAATAGATTCAATGGAAGTAGTGGCCATCATAAAGATGAATGACTCGTTGAAAATATATAAAAAGCTTAATAAGACACGAGCTGAGGCTGACGCAATGATTGCTGATCCTCTGTTTCACGCAAAAGGATTTGTATACGATAAAAACCGTGACATCCTGAAAGTTACCAAAGTATGCATAAAAAAAGTACATATTTTGGCCAGGGAGGGAATAATGCTCGAGATTGTGGTGACAACAGACAAAGGCATTTTTAGGAATAAGCATTCGGTGATAGATCTTGCTCATATGGATTCAAGGTTTGACGATAAACTATTTTACGAGAAGCAGGAATATTACCATGGAGCAGATAAAATGTATGTCTTTTTGGATGATGTTATCAGTTACACCCCAGTGAAATCTTATAGTGAACTGCCTTATTCTGATTTTGATATCACACTTACATCTGATGACGGAAAAGACATATTTTACCTCAAAGAGTCTACTTCAATAAATTCATATGTCAATGTATCGGCTTTTACAGATATTAAAGGAATAAGTGGTGAGCCTAATGCAATCGCACAATTTACAGCTGAAGCGAAGTTTATCACCAATACCAGAAATTTCCGTAATGGTGCTACAGTTGCAGGCAACTTCATTTCGTTTATCGGTGGCCTGTCTAAATACGATACAAAATTTAAAGGGACAATGCTAATTAATAAAGACAGCGTTGACAGAAAAGATCTATTGCAGCGCTCTAATTATTCCGTTGGTTTTAAGTTGAACTTATTACGGGGTTTGCCTTCGCCATATCCAAAACATCTGATCAATGACTGGCAAATCAATATAGGTTATAATTTTGTAGGTAGTAAAGTCAGCGATACTTCATTTAAAGATGCAGCTAAAACAGTTATAGACACGACGTTTAGAACTGTGACAATGAACCAATGGTTCATAGAGCCCAAGTTCACTGTATCCAGAGGTCGCAACTTTGCACTTACACTGGGAATTCCTTTTCACATGGTAAGCTTAAAGGGAAGTGCAAAGATAAAAAATGATCAAAATGAATACTGGGCTTCACCCAGTATAGATCTAATGTATTTTGGAAAAAGAGATACGGGAAGCAGACTTTTTTTCAGATACCACCATTTCATTAACCTTAAGAACTCAGAACAAGCTTATAGTCAAATGCAATTGGGGTACTCTCTCAGTTTAACCAGTGTGTGGGATCAAAAATAGGTGCCCATTTTGGTGCTTATTTCTGATTTTTATATAGTCACTGTATACTGTTTATAGAGCAATTTTCCATCTTTCGGGCCTTCTTCATAAATATCTTTCCCGAGTGATAATGGATCTAATGTTTTAGACGGTCCGTCTTTAATTTCAAATTCATCCATAATGAACAGTTTGCCCTTACATTTCCGTATCAATTCTGCCATAAGTTGATGGTTTGGCATAGTAGTTTTCCACTTAACAGAAATTCTTTGTCTATCCAGAGTTGCCATAGCTGCTAACTCATCGCTGGTCATCATTGCAATTCCTTGTTCTAATGCAGTTCCATTATAGCTTAAATGATGTCCAACTTTATAGAAAACCGTTCGGTTCAACAGATCTTCAACAAACCCCACCTTTTGGGCATCTGTTTTTTGCCATTTAGCTATTTTATGCCAGCTCATCCAGCTACCAAATTCCGCATCACCTGGTAGCATAATCACTTTATTAGTCTCTGTTGATTCTAGGGCAATGGCCAGGCTAGTATTATTAATATGGCTATTCAATCTTATAGCCATAGCACCGGCGGTGCTCAGCCAGTCATAATCTATTTTTCTCCACTTGGCTTGTGTATCGTTGTAAAGTGGGTCTAGGTTGTATTTAGTATTCGGACTATTCACCATTACATGCTCCTGGTCAAACGGTAAGTCTTTTCCATTCGTAACTGTGTCTGCTAAATCTAAATATGCTTTAGTTGAAAGCGAGAAAGCCTCCAGTTTTGAATTGTTCTTGAAAACATCCTTTCCCTGTTTTTCCTTACTAAAAATAACGGAATCTCTATCAAATGGAGGACCCAGGATATGAAACTTGAACTCAGGAATTTGATCTATTGTTATGGTTTGCCCTGGCTCTAGGTACTCAATCTTTGTGCCTTTATCAGTAAGAATCTTCTTGATTTTTGTCATACCGGGAAGGGACTTTTTTTCCGATGCATCTTCAGACAAGTTAATTTGAGCAAGTGTGTTTAATCCGTTAGAAAATGCAAAATCGTTATCAATTAATCTTGAGGAGTGCGAAGAGTCTTCGAAATTGCTTTTTCTTTCGTTCTCGGTTTCCTTCAAGTGATTGATCACGTTATTCAGCGCCTGTTTTGCTTTTTCTCTTTCTTCGATTAGCCTTTTTGCATGACCATTTGGATCGGCTGGATTTTCAGTCCAGGCAAACCAAGCATTTGAAATCGTGAAGTTTTTATGCGCAAAGATATCTGCACACTTTGCGAAACCGTTAACATGATCGTTGTGTTCGTGTGTTACCACTAACAAGTCGATATGATGATGGACATATTCGTCTAGATTATCTATGTATTGTTTGAAATCACCGGCGTTACCCTGGCAACTGCCACAATCAATCATCATGGTGTATTTGACAGCCTCTCCTGATAGGAACTTTATTACAAAGCAGTCACCAGTACCCATGCAGTACATCCTGATACTTACTCTATCTGCCAGAGCAGATATATTTGGTTTAATCTTAGCCATGTCCGTAAATTAATGTTGATGTAGAAATGCGAATGGTTCAGTCATTCCCTGACTTCCATTGCTGAAGTATAGGGCAAATTCGTTGGGCTCAACTGCATCGTTTTGGTATTGAAATCTATATTGTTTTTCGAGTCTTGAACGGTTGATCACTAATCTAATATCACCATTTTGGATCTCGGGTATTACCAGTGGTTTAGTTATTACATACTGCAATTTGGAGCTGTCTAAATCAAAGATTAGTGTACAACCTCCACAAAATTCAAGAAAAGTTGCAGTAGGGTCATTTCTATCTGTATCCTCACGTAGATCAAAAAAACTATCAAATTTATCATCCTTGAACACTACGCCGCTGCGTTGTATTAATGAAAATACTACTTGGTTCAGCTGGTTGCCATTGGGACCTACTCTAGATACTAATCGAAGATTTTGGATTTGAAAAGAGGGCATTTCAAATCTTTTTGACCGGGAGATGCCAAATGCTTCATAATGATGATCAAAAACCAACCCTGTTAGCCTCGCGAACTCTTCTGACCCAGAAAACTTGTTGCTAATTCTCTGGTGTAGGCCTTGTATTGGCTTACGTCGATTTGTAAAATCTCCACTAATGTGCAATTTGGTCAACTTGAAGATTTCTTCCCGATTATTTTCATATCTAATTTTATTTCCATAGCTTCTTAGGAAATCCGAAATTATCACAAGAAGACTTTGGGTATCTGTATTTTTGCGTGGTTTAGTTATTGAAGGCTTCGAACCGATATTCACAACCGGAAAACGCAGGCTATCAATGCTCAAGGTTCTAATGCTCTCTGGATAAATACCCCTTCTGCGGAATGCGTCGATAAAGGCGAGTCGATAAGCTCTTGAGTCATCCTCCACAAGGTCACTATCTGATGTAATTATTGCTCTTAGGTAGTCTCCAAATGTCAAGTCGACAGGAGGGCAGTAATCCAATGCTCGAATACACATTCTAAGAACATGATCTGCTGCTTTTGCAGCCTCTCCTGCAAGCCTGCCTACAAGATCAGGATGTAATTCTCCTTCTTGCAATATCCCCGAACCACCACTTGCAATTCTAATTAAATCGGCAACTCGTCTTTTATAAATTGTGATGAAGGCTTCGAAAATAGCCGCTACTAAAATACTTCCCCTTTCATGCGGCTCTGTTATTGTTCGATAATCATCCGGATTAGGTAGTTTAGGCTTCCATGTTTTTGTTACCTCATCTACTTCGCCAATTGCATCACGCAAACTGCCATAACTTCCAATTGCACTTCCAAATTCCTGTGCCAATTGCCCTAAAAGGCTTTGCGAGTTTAGGTCACCTTTTGTTTTAGCGATTTGATGTTTTAAAACTTCTGGAAAAGTGAAATGCTGAAATAGGGCAACAATATCTGCAAATGCTTCATGGAATGCCAGCATATCCTGATTTGTTGGTTGGTTATATTGGTTGTGCATGCCATCAAGAATAGCATGGGTGGTTTCATGGGCAATAATGTCGTGACTTAAACAGGTGAAAACTAATGAATCAGGCATATTGAGCGTTTCATCAGCGGGTGTTGACGAAAAATAACCGAATAATAATGCCTTCTTCTGTGGGCTATAATATGCATTTGAATCCCGCAACGCATGAGGATATACTCTTAATTTAGAAACATACTCTTCATATTTTTTACCATCCGCCATTTTTCTCGGAGCCCATATGATTTTTCTGCCTAATGCTTTTTCAAAATTTTTGATCGTCAGCATAGTTACAGCGTAAACCATTTGTTGGTGAAATTGAGGATTACTTTCACTAGGGGCCAACCCATCCTGAGCAAGAATGTATTGCTCATTCAAATCAACAGCCTTATAAAACACATCTATTGTGGGGTCGTAGTCTACTACCTCAATGTAATCGCCGATTGGGCCAGGTTCAAGGTTGTCTTCCCATAGCACTTTATAAATAATATTGTTAATTTCCACCGTCTCCGTTTTAAGCGACAGACTTGGATCAAAGGCATAGCCTCGTAGTTTTCTAAAGGGGGGCTGTTTCATCGTCATTTTCCTGTAGTTTATTTGCAAATAGATCTGCGAGACTATCTGTTTTGATGGGTGTTTTTCTTTTTAGTTAAGTCGCTCAGAAGGATAAAGAATAAATGCTCCTTTCAAATGCAGAGATTCAGCGCTAGACAATGGAGAGTTGCTTGACATGTTCATTAGATAATGTCTTAGATGAAATAAAGCTAATGAAGTAAAATACGGGAAACAAATTAAAGCTATGATTAATGCTCGGAATTGCTAAAAATGGCTAGAACTAGCTATTTCTAATTTAAATTATATTAATGAATTTTATTTTAAAGATAATGCTTGATGCTTTATTACCCTACGAGATATAATAAACTATTATAAAAAATGGAAGAGCAAGAAAATAGTCCTTTAACAACTACAGAAAGGATCATGGCAGGCATTATTCTGGTTTTTTTTACCAGCCTGGCTTTATTGATAGTTATTGCTTATTGGCCTAATAAACTTGAAAATAACCGAAACTATCAATTCAAGGCATTTCACGTTAGGCTGATCGGAGACTCATGTATTAAAGATGTGAAACTTACTGAAGATTGCTTAAATGCTGTGATCAAAAATAAAGCAATTGTTGAAAAGCTTAAACTTGAAGATATCAATGCAAAGAAAGCCGAGGAAGCATCTAAGTTGGCTTTGGCTAATAAGAAGAGCCAACCGGAAGACTCGTTGAAGAAATTAAAGGAAGATCGCGAAAAGGCAACCGAGAAAAGCAAGGATGCTAGCAATAAGCTATTATTAGCTCAAAAAAAGTTAAGCGAGTCCATCGCATTAAAATGCGCTGACGGGGGTTGCACTATCCAATTGAACACATTAATTCTCATCTTGGTTGCTGCTGCAGGGTTTTTAGGCAACATGATCTATATTGCCAAATCTTTCACATCATTTATTGGTGTCAGAAAATTCAATAAGAGCTGGGTTTTATGGTATTTTGTTAAGCCATTTACTGCCTCGGCATTAGCAGTTATTTTTTACTTAGCCCTTAATGATTTTTCTGATGGTAGTACAAAGGCCATAAATCTGAACTTTATCATTGCCATGGCAGCATTAACAGGATTATTTACCGACATCGCAATGTCTAAATTGAAAGATATCTTTGAAGTTATCATCAAGCCAGAAAAAGATCCGATTCTAGCACATGACCCAGTGATGAAAATACATCAGAAAAATATAAAGCCTGATAAAATAGATGTTCTTCATCCTAATGAAATAACCATTCCCGGCGTGAATCTAGACGCGAGCAACTTAATAGTTAAAATGAATAGCCAAGTTGTACCTGATTTTGTAGTTACACCGTCATTAATCAAATTCACGTATACAGTAGCAGATGCAGATAGGGCAAAAACGGAATTTAATTTAGTTATAACAGATAAATCGAATAAAGAATTGGTGAATTTAAAACTAGGAGTTTTATAGACGATAGATTTTGAGATCGAAATCTGCTAAAAAGTAAAAAACTGGATAATCAATATTAGCTCTTTAAGAATGTGTAATTGAAGATTTAACTTTAAAACGATGCCTGCATTTGATAAAAATCATTCTGTAATTATAGTAGAAAGGTTCAAGGCCTTAAGCACTGCTACAACCAAGTGGACGTTGTTCTACCTTATTACGCTGTTTATCACTTGGTTTGTTTCTATTTATTCCAACGAAAAGGACGTAAAGAATTACGTCACAACCATTAATGAAGGAGCTTATTTTAAGGCGCTTTACGGAAAGTTGAAAACTGAACGCAGGCAGATTTTTGGTGATTATAAACATAAATACTATAGGGATTCGCTCAGGCTTGACTCGAATAATAAGTTCTCCAAAGGTATTGATACAGCCTTGAATAGCAGAATGGACAAGCTCGCAATTAATCTAGGGAAAGCAAGGCAATCAAGTAAGAATTTTCAAGCAATTAAATTATTTTTAGACACCCTAAAAAAATATAAAGGAGAGGAAAAGAAAGCTTATCGCGATTCATTAAGAGGATTGTTTTTTCCTAAGGACTTTGCATTAGCTCAATTGGGGGTGAAAAAAGCTGAAGCGGAGGCAAAACGAGAAAGGATTTTAAATAAAGATATCCCATTTAATGTACCTGGAATTAATGCAATTAACCTGAAATATACGGCTGGGCTTGTTTTCTGGCAAATTCTGAATTTTGTGCTTTTGCTCTATTTATTTTTGACACGAATGAAGATGATTGCGTATCTACAGGATATTTACCGATATAAAAAAAATGAGATTGGCAATGATTTGGATGAATGGAGAAAGCTTGATCTTCAGCTTCCAATATGGATGGTGCCTTTTAAAGTAAAAAACGATAAAGATCGCTCATTATTTAAAGCATTGCTAGGATGGAGTTCGGTGACGCTGGTAAATTTTCTAGGTTTAACACTTTTGTTGGTAATTATGATTTTGCAGATTTATGTTGCCTGGACTTTATGGCATGTGTTTGTGATGTATGATTTCACTGATCTTTACCCTGAAGTATTCAGTATTGTACTTATGAGTTTAAGTACTTTCCTGATTTTGCTATGGTTGAAACCGATTGTGCTGTCTACATCTTTTGGACAAGAGCAGGCTTTCGCTATGAAAAGGAGGGAGTTCATAAAATTGGGTATCTCGTTTAGTTATTTTCTTTTTTTTATTCCTTCCATTGCAAAATCCATTCCTTTGATGAAAGGTGCCGATCTTAGTTACAATCGGTTTAGGAAAAGAAAAAAGTATGCCTTTCAATTGAAAGATGGGTTTTACCTAAATAAACATAAAGGGGTATTGCATTATTTTTCACAGGGGGTTTCACCCTCAATGAGAAGTATGAGCAAGGACGAGGCTAGGAATATGATACCGAAACTGAAAAAGATAGATATCCTAATGTATAATGATGACTCACAAGCAACAATGTACCGTTTGCCTCATTCATCTTACGTGCTAGAGAAGGAAGCTTATAAACTATCGCTTGCTGGGGAATACTTTACTGCTTTTAAAATGTTGATTGTTGCGAGCCTATATTATCAGCAAAAAATGGGCAACTCATTATTACAGACTAGAGAAAGAAGCGTGTTTATGGGTGAAATGGCTAAACAGAAGCGGATTGTGAGTTTTATGGCCGGCCTCACTATTAGAGCCGAGCATTTTTTGAAGGGTGAGGATTTACAGGAAATAAAGTCGGCCGTTGAATCAAGAAAAGATATGTTGAGGCCTGAAACTTTAGCTACGTATCGCCAGAATAAGATTTTTGTCAAAAAATGGACAAATAAAAAAGGAATTCCCCAATTAATGGGTAAAAAAAATACTAAAGATATGGCCAACCTTGTGTTTTAAGTAAAATATGCGCCCTGGCGCAAGTTGCCGGATTCGAGTTCCGGCCAAGGGAAGCCATTATTAAAATACTTAACAATTTTGAATCTTTTTTAGAAGAGGATATAAGTTAGCAAAACATGCTGTTAAAATGGCAGGTCATTAGTGGGAGTTTTAACAATAGTGTGCAGAAGTACCCTTCAAACTGACGCTTTTTTATCCTCTAAGCTGATCCGGCTAATACACACGAAAGTGACGCTTTTGATATCCAGAGGCCGATTTTTGTATAATGATATGGAGAATCCAGTTGTTTGATTTCGCTTTTACGAGCGCTCCGAAAGGTTATCTCTATGTCGATTGATATAGAGTGAACTATTGGATTAGTGTCGCTTAAAACTACTTATTTTCGATGGACTCAAATACTTGTCGAAATCAAGGGATTTGAAGGGATATTGGAAGTTCATTATCTTCGGAACCTACAAGGCCAATTAAGATCTGCTTTTTTCAAGCCATTCATGCGGCCATCATAAATTGAAATGGCGGGGTCACATTCATTGAAATATACACCCCAAGGGTAGAAATGGTTTTTTTAGAGACATATTTCTCTTTGCCTGTGAAAAGATTTTCTTTCATTGAATGAGGGCGAGGTTTATTTAGTTAATTTACATGTATTTGTTGGAAATCAAAACTGTTTTAAGTATTTCTAAAAATGTGTTCGTTATGAAAATGCATTATGGAGTATATTTTTACTTGAACATATCATTATCTTACTATAATCAAATTTAAAGAGTAATGAAATTTGCATTTGTAGGGCTTCCCACAATAACCTTTTTATCAATCTAAAGTGAAATCATAATTTATGGAAATCTTTCAAACAACATTAACGCTTCGGGCAAGAAAAAGAGGGTTCCACCTAATTACTGATGAAGTAGAAGTGGCCTTGCCAGAAATTAAATTACTAAAAACCGGGATTTGCCAGGTGTTTATTCAGCATACTTCTGCTTCTCTTACTATTAATGAAAATGCGGACCCGACGGTTCGGAAAGATTTTGAAACTTTCTTTAATAAGGCGGTTCAAGAAGATGATCCGGATTACGAGCATGACTATGAAGGTTCTGACGATATGCCTGCCCATTTAAAATCGTCAATTTTGGGTAGCTCAGTAACTATACCCATTCGTAACGCAAGATTTGCACTGGGTATTTGGCAGGGGATATATCTTTGCGAGCATCGTGATTATGGAGGTGAAAGAACCTTGGTTGTAACTGCCTGGGGCGAAAAACTATTATGAAATTAAGACTCCGTTATGAGCGCCAGAATTAGCTTTTTATCCGATGTCTCATAGATTTCTATTTGTGCCAACATAAGATCTTCAATGTCGTGACCCCAAATTCCATACTTACCATTAGTGTCATTACGGTTAATTAATTTTTTTCTTTTTTCTATTGGTATAGTTTTAATAGTGGCGCTAGCTTCTTCCTCTGCGTATATTTTACGATAAGCTTTATTGATCTCATTAAGTAAATGCACTCTTGTAAAACCAGTATCTGAACTGAGATCGAATTTATATTCGTTGGTTAAAGGATAATCAATGATTATAGTGACAGAGTGCTGGCTTATTACGGTTTCTTCTGGATTTTGTAGGTGGGGAAGATCCTTTTCAGGATTTGCGATGCTTATGCTAGAAGTATCACCATCTTCGGAATCGGCATTATAAACGTTGAAGTCTATGACATTGATAAAGCTTCCCAAATTGTCGTTGTTTCTCTCAGCTGATGCCTGTTCTCTTTGCCTGCCCATCTCTGCAGGATCCACTGATTTTTTCTTTACTAAACTTAAATTACATCCCAACAATGCGAGAATGAACAGTACCGAGAGCAGTTTTTTAATCATGATTCTAATATAATAATAAATAGCATCTTCCGAATCCTGATCAAACGATGATCACTAACTCTTAAAAAAAACATTATTTTAGAATCAAATTCAAGCTAATCAAAAAAAATCTATGGAAGTAAAAATTGAAATTCCTAAATATAATGGAGATACAGGGATAACCTATCTATGGACTGATGGTTTTGAATTAAGTATAGCAATAAAAAAAGATGCAATTCTTATTAAAGCCAATAAGGAAGGGCTTATTTCGATGGCTAATCATTTATTAAATTTAGCGCAGGATGATGTACCCAAGAATCATCATATGCATTTTGATGAATTAAACTCACTGGAAGAAGGATCGAGTGAGCTTATAATAGAAAAAGTTTGATCTAAATTTCATTTACTAGCGCTCCTTAGGCGCCAAAAACAAAAATGGCATGGCTACAATCTGTAGAACACAAGCAATAACACTTAGTATACCATAGAATGGATAAGCATCAAAATCTTTTAAAATAGGCTGTAGTGCAAATACGCTAATTACAGTGATAAAAGTAAGAACCCACTTCAGCCAATCCTTGCCTAGCGTTGTAAAATACCCCAAAATCGCAATTAAGAGTGTTGTTTCGAGTGCCAGAGTACCTGTGGCAATACTATCAGCGTAATGAAGAAAATGATTTATTAATGTAACTGCTGATGCTGAAAAGATTAGGTAGGCGGCAATTTTGTAATTTTTATGAATAGTTTGTTGCATCGAAAAGTTCCTTCTTTTTTGGGAGCGGAGATTACAAACATAAGATAAATAGATCATCTCCCTGCAGCAGAAATTGTTTTTTGAACCTGGCATGGCTTTCCAGTATGAGAAGCTCCTTGTCGCTAATAGTTGTTTGTCGGCGTACATATATCTTAAAAACTTCCAACTAGATGATATCTTTGTGCGCTAAGTCAAGATATCTTTGCTGTTCACAGTTCTTTCAAAACAGTGTTAATAGACAGCGTAAAGTGATGTTTTTAACAATTATTCTAATAATTTAATTTTTTGGAATGTTTTAGTGGAGGATAAGTGTATTAAGATGAAATGTATTTATCAGCGAGAAAGTTTTGAATTTGTAGGTGTTCAAACAAATCCTGCTAATGATAAAATTCAAACTTGGGATTCTTACTGATGGGGGCGGCTCTTATGTTTTATGCTGTTTTAAAGATTGAATACCGCAAGACAACTAACCAGTTAATCTTATCTGGCTAGATATGAACCAGGAAAGCGCTAAGCCGGTATTGGTATGATGAATCGTGATTTTTTTTAAAAAATCTTATTTTAGCTTTATTCAGAATGTTGCCAATGAAAACAAGTTACTTCAAGCCCAGAAAATCTTTTTCATTTTCTGCTCATCCCTACGATCTGGGAACCTTCATGGGGCTAAGGTATAGCTATGATGATAACCACTTTCTGCTTAAGATTTACAGAATTGAAGAAGAGGAATTTTCTCGTTATTATAACTATCATTTAAACTATGCCCTCGAAGGCAATCTCACAGGTAAAGAGGATTTCTTTCGTCATGTTTGGCAGATCGTACAAAATAGGATCAGGCACTTCGAGATGCAGGATCCCTTTTCAAGCAATCATGCTATGCACAAGCTGAATATCGAAAAACTTCAGCAGTTTCAAGAATACCTGAAGCGTATAGACGAGTGGAATGCAAGGCCATCCCATATTGTCATTGAAGAGAAAGAAAATATCATACAAAAACAAAAGGAATTGATTGAAGAACTCCAGGCTCGTCTGGATGAATTAAGGGTATTTGAAGTCAGCCAAAAGATTAGGGTCGAGGAAGGTTATGTCGCTACTTTCATTGATCTGTTCAAACAGATCGAAAAACTGGAATTGCCCTCGGGCAGAAAGTTGATATTGAGCGACCATCAGATCGTTTATCCAAGAATGATCAGCAAGTATTTCTCC
>Ga0157370_10005782_pt1 | contig 13818 bp, 9 predicted proteins | sample C35metaG_FD_113463 | JGI IMG/M metagenome (GOLD analysis project Ga0157370, IMG submission 113463) | Corn rhizosphere microbial communities from Kellogg Biological Station, Michigan, USA - C3-5 metaG | ecosystem: Host-associated > Plants > Roots > Rhizosphere > Soil | place: USA: Michigan...
CGCCTGACGCTGGATGGCAAGCCCGCTCCAGGCAATCCGATGGCTGGAAAGAAGGGCGCGGCCAGTGTTCCCGTCATTGACCCGCCAAAAGATACCGAAGCCGCAAAAACGGCTCCGGTCGTGAGGACATACACCTTTCCCGGAGCGAACCTGACGCCGGCGGAGACCTGGACTATGGGCCACCGTACTCCCTACGGTTTGGCCTTTGCGCCTGACGGACGGTTATGGGAGATCGAGCATGGCCCAAGGGGAGGCGATGAGCTGAACCTGATCGAGCCGGGCAAGAATTATGGCTGGCCGCTGGTTTCCTATGCAGTCAACTACGACGGGGTGCCGATTCCAAGCCCGGACACCCGGCCTGATTTGACCAAGCCAGTGATCTACTGGACTCCGGTCATCGCGCCAGGCAATCTCATCTTCTATAACGGCTCGATGTTCCCGGAATGGAAGGGCTCGGCACTCGTGAGCGGCCTGGGGAGCATGACGCTCAACCGTATCACCTTCGACGGTCATGGAGGTGCCAAGCCTGCCGAACGCTGGGATGTCGGTCATCGCATCCGTGACGTGGAGGTCGCTCCCGATGGCGCGCTGTGGATGCTCGAAGATGCGAGGTCAGGCGGGGTATTCCGCGTGACGCCGAAGGGACACTAGTCATCTTTACGGCAGAATAATGTCTCATTCCACAGGAGATCAATTCTCAGGCCCTTATCCCACATCGATATTGGGCCTGAGAATCGCCTCCCATTTTGTTCTCACTATTTCTGAATATCTTCGAGCATTTGCCAGACGCGGAGAGTTCGGTCTATCACTCTAATCCCGCGTAGGCTGCAGACCTTAAAGCTTCTGGTAACCAACCTCTGGAATACAGCTCATCAATCAGGGCTGTATATTGCTCTGCATATTCAACAAATGGACGTTGTGGCATAATCGTGCGCCGAATTCGAACCATACGGTTCGTGGCTTCTTTCAATGAAGATCGCGCGGCAGCGGCTAATATGGCCATACCGAACGCGCCCTCTGTAATTTCCGGTATAGATAATTCGCGCCCGAGTATATTGGCACGAATCTGATTTAAAGCTTCGCTTTTTACTGCGCCACCTGAGATGGTTAGGCGCCCCCCCGTGGGCGCTTCGAGCTGCTTCAGCAGATCAAAGGAGAGTCGCTCCACCATCGCAATACCCTGCAGCACGCTGGCATAGCGTTCTTCTATCGAAGCTGCATCGCCGAGAGCAAACGCTACTGCTTCAGGAGCCGCAAACGGAAATCTTTCCCCTTTCGAGGCAAGTGGGTAAACGACAACAGGAGTAGGCGTCATACCAAGGGCAGCATGATTCAGTTTGTTCAAATCAGAATTGCTGAATTGGCTGGCGATTGCCGAGGCTCCTGTGCTGGAAGCTCCACCCGGTAACCAGCAATCGTCAACTGAGCGATGCGAATAGACAACGCCAGCTGGATCGTAAAGCAAATCGCGCGTTACACCTTTCACAACCAGCGTTGTGCCGATCACCGTATTCCAGCTACCCGCCTCGGTAGCGCCCGAGGCTATCTGCGCTGCGCAGCCGTCTGTCATGCCCGAAAAGATAGGCACGCCCATCGGAACGCCGGTCTCTTTCGCAGCCATCGCACCCACTTCGCCGATCTTAGTACCTGGTTCGACGACCTGCGGCAGGAGAGACAACGGCACACGCAGAAGATCTAAAATCGCCTCGGGCCATGCTTTTCGAATAAGGTCATATCCGGTCTTGAGGGAATGACTGGAATCTGTCGCCAGAAGTCTGCCTGCCAGACGGGCGTTCAAAAAATCGTTCTGATGCGCGAGATGAGCACTTGTTGGAACATCCGTGTGACGGAGCAACCATAATACTTTCGGAAGAGCCCATGAGGGCTGCATGCGGTAGCTCAACTGTTTCCACAAACTCTCGCCAGCCTCGTTCACCTCTTTGGCCTCAACTATCGCCCGTCCGTCGTCGTACATCAAAGCTCGGGTGAGTGGCCTCGCCTTTGCGTCCATCAGTAAGATGGTTCCGGAGGTGGCATCAACAGCAATTCCTTGAATATCTGTCCTGGTTTGAATACGTGTCATGACATCTCGTAGGCTCATGACCGTCGCCGTCCACCAGGCTTCAGGATCCTGCTCGTGCCGCACTCCATCGCGTTGGCTCATCAGTGGCTGCGTCGATGTTTGTAGAACAACACCATCCTGGTTTACGGCCATAACTCGGACACTCTGAGTTCCAAGATCGATCCCAAGATAAACAGCATCACTCAAGTCCGCACCTCGTTAAGCATCCATTGCTCACGCGCTATCTCACGCATCCTCTTGAAGATCGGAAACCGTGCGCTATATATCTTGTGTGCTTCCGGAATGGGATAAAACGTGTCTATTTTCCCCGGATATCTGAGCACGCCCTCAGCGATGCTCGTTAGGACGCCAGTAGCTTTGAGTGCAAACAAGAAAGCGCCGCGCGCTCCTACTTCATTCTCTAGGGAACGATGTACGGTGACGCCGGCGATATCTGCAATCATTTGGCACCAGAAGCCGCTGCGGGCTCCGCCCCCGCAGACTCTTACCTCGGTGATTTCCTTCGCAGCTTTCTCAATGCACTCGCGAATTGCAAATGACAGTCCTTCGTATACTGCTCGGCACACGTCTTCTCGGTTGTGCAACAACGTGAGTCCGTGGAAACTCCCCTGGGCGCGCGGCTCCAAAAAAGGAGCTCGTTCTCCAGCCGGTGAAAGATACGGAAGGAAGATCACCCCCGCAGCCCCGGGTTGTGCCTTGGCGGCGAGTGTGTCTAACTCCGCGATATTCGTTAGGCCAAGAAGGTTGACTACCCATTCCAGGGTCTCGCAACCGGTCAGCGTCGGCATAGCGCGAAGATATAGGCCATTGTCCAATGCGATCGTTGTTCCCGCGGGCTCTCCACGCAAGTCCAAATCGGATGTGAGCGCCTCAGCACAGATTGTCGTGCCCAGAATCACACAAGCCTGTTGTGACAATGCCGCGCCGGCTCCATAAGCCGTCGACACAATATCGTAGGGAGCCATCACCACGGGTACATTGGCTGCAACGCCTAGTTCTTCTGCTGCATGGGGTGTCAACGCAGCCAAAATCTCCGTGTCCTGTACGATTGGCGGCAGGAGGTGCCCGTAGCTCCCAGGCCCATAAAACTCGATCAATTGCTCGGAATATTTCTTCTTTCTAATATCGCTAAAGGGATTCGACGCGTCCGATATGTCCGCTACAAATTGGCCAGTCATCTGGGCAAATATCCATCCATTGCAGGTCAACACATAACGAGATGAAGCAAGCTGATCCGGCAGATTGGTCTGAAGCCAGTTGATAATTGCATTCGATAATCCGGCGTAGGGAACTGATCCGCTTACGCTGAACGCCTTTGCAATAAGTCCGATTTCACGCCAATGTTCAACAATCTCTGTTGCGCGACCGTCATTCCACAGGATTGCATTGCCGGTTGGATGGCCTTCAGCATCAATAAGCCAGCATCCATCTCCCTGTGCTGTAGTCACGATGCCCTCTAATGGTTGCTGTAGATGGCCGGCAACTGTACGGACAGCGCGTACGACGGAATTCCAGACAGTGCTCATCGATTGTTCGGCAAAATTCACATGCGGACGCAGTATCTGTGTCTTCTCGCGCGCGAGTGCAAGCTCGCAACCCTTGCTGTCGAACGCAACAGCTTTGACCACAGAAGTCCCTACATCGACCGCAATCCATACCATTGATTTAGACCTCGACCCTTTGAATCACGCGCTCTTCTTCCGGCGATGTCAACGTCAGGGCCAGACATCCGCTTATCAGGTACATTGCCGCAAACACCCACATGATTCCAACCACACCGATGGGCTGTAACAGCAGTGCGACAATTGCAGGCCCCACCCACACGCTCATTCCTGCCCCAAGACTCAATAGGCTGAGCGCCGCTCCCTTATGGTCTGGAGCCAGGCTCGGCATCAAAGCAGATAGCGGGACATACCCCGCCAGTGTGGCTCCATACAGCACACCCACGAGGACGCTCATTCCAAAGCTATGATGCAGGATGGGCACATAGTAGAGCGCAAGCGTTGTCAACGTACACCCGAATCCGCCGCAGTATGCAACCGTTTTTCGCCAGCCGAAGCGATCTCCGATAAGGCCGAACAGCAAATTCCAGATGATATTTGAGAGAAATATAGCACTTAGAAGACGCAACCACTCCGTCATCGAGAAGCCAATTTTTGTGGTGAAGAAGGCAGGAAGAAAGACAAAAAAACCGAACTCCGGTGCGGTATTAATAATACGAACCAGGCATCCAATGCCGAGTTTGGGGCGCTGCCATGCAATCATGATGGATGCAAGCAAAGCGCGTAGTGGCTTTTCCTGCTCCGGAACTAGCCGCTTCGTTCCGATTTTCTCCCTTACTCCCAGCAACAGAATCCCCCCGCCCAGGATCACCAGAATCAGAGATATCCAAAGTGTTGCATAGGGCCCCACGCGTGGCACAAAAAAACTCGCAACCACCGATCCGAGTGTAGGCAGGCCGCCAGTAAAAGCAAACCAAAACCATCCCATCGCAGATCCCAGCCTTCGCTTCGGTGCCGCCACAGTAATCCATACCAGAAATCCAAAGGCAAAAAGTGGATATCCCAAACCACGCAGACCATATGTAAGCAGCAGTAGGAAGAGACTTCCGCTCCGCAGGCCCAATGTCAAAAAAAGTACTTCAAACCCTGTCCACAGGACGAGTCCGATGATGACTACCCGCCTTGGCCCCCAGACGTCCGATAGCGCTCCTGATAACCAGCCGGAAATCGCCACAGCGAAACCATAGGTTGTAAATACCCAGGCAACTGCGGTCTGCGAAAAGCCACGTTCCACCAGATATGGCGATAAATATCCAGCCTCCACTCCATCACCTATCATGAACAGGAGCAGGCCGATAAAGCCCCAAAACAATACTGAGGGAATCCCAATCCGGTCGAGGAAGCTCTCCTGTATGGCCTCAGGCTGTATGTCGTCGCATGGTCTGGTCGTCAGCATACTTTGTCCACCTGGCCTGTCGCCATCATCCAACGCATCGAAGATTTCATCTTCATATCCCCAGCCTCCGCACTGCTCCTCGCCATGTTCTTTTCGCGCTGTCGCATTCAAGGCAGGCGAGGTTTCCGTAAACGAAAAGGGCCGCCCCGGCTGCGCATGATGCTGCTACGCAGAATTGGGGCGGCCCTGTCAGTCTCTGCCGCGACATTGTGGATAATGCATTGCCGCTAGGGTGGATGTCAACTCTCCTTCGATTTCCCCTATGGACTCACAAGCATCGTTGTAAAGAAAAGGTCCGGTAGTGCAGGTCGACCATAAGAGACTTTCGCCAGATTAGATGTGCATATTGGCAATCGCCGATTGAGCCGTGCTAACATCCAATTCGACTGCGGCAGAGATAAAGAGGGCCGCCCTTATCGATGCGCATGCTGTCTGCGCAAGTGAGGGCGGCCCTCTTTTTTGATTCCAGATTGGGATACCTGATAGTCGCGGCAGGAGTGTACGTATGATTCGTCTGGTGCTTGTACGGCATGGGGAGACTATATGGCATGCGGAAAATCGTTATGCAGGCCGGACAGATATTGCACTCACAAAGAGGGGACTGGCACAGACGGCTCAGCTCGCAACATGGGCCCGTGGCGCGGAACTAAATGCGGTGTGGTCATCGCCTCTGTCGCGTGCTCGATTGACAGCGCTGCCTGCCGCCGAGGCTGCAGCTCTTCCATTACAGATAAACGAGCAGTTGATCGAGCTGGATTTCGGTCGTGGCGAAGGTAAAACCGACGCGGAGATGCGGATGTTGTTTCCTGAAGAGCGCGCTTCATTTATGCGCGATCCTGTGATGCACTATCTGCCAGATGGTGAAGATCCTGTCCACGCTGCAAATCGCGGGGTGGCGGCGCTCCATGAAATCGCTAAAGCTACTGGCGAAGGAGGCCGCGCCCTCATAGTAGCCCACAATACGCTGCTGCGGCTGGTGTTGTGCTCACTTTTGAAGATTCCGTTGGAGCGCTATCGGAGTAGTTTTCCAATTTTCGGCAGCGGAACGATAACTGAGATTGCGGTTAACGGAAAAGATGTTGGATTACTTTCGTTCAATGTTCCTCTCACCTAAAACGGACAAAGGTATGGAGAAATATGCATAGAGAAAAACTGTTGGTTATTGGCGATCATTTTATTCGTCCGGATTTGATGCGGAGCAAATTGGGGGAATTGGCAGATAACTTCGAAGTGATTGAAGCTTCGACGCCCTTTCCACTGGAGCCATTCCGGGACATTGCGGAAGTAAAGGAAGCTTCGGGATCAGAAGAACAGATGATCGAGATACTGCAGGGAGTCTCGATCTGTATAGCGCACCATGCACCTCTTACCAAGAATGTACTCGAGCATGTACCGGATTTGCGTCTTTTTGTCGTTTGCCGGGGAGGCCCGGTGAATGCAAATCTCGAAGCAGCAACCCGGCATGGAGTAAGCGTGGCGTATACGCCGGCACGGAACGCCGCAGCCACTGCGGAACATACCATTGCCATGATTCTGAGCGCGCTGCGGGGAATTCCAGCTGTTGACGCGGCGATTCGGCGGGGGGAATGGAAAGGAGACTACACCTGGGAGACTGCGGGCTTCGAATTGGAAACAGCTACCGCTGGCCTTATCGGATATGGCGCTATCGGCAGAATTGTGGGCCGGATTTTGAACGGATTTGGAACGAAGGTCCTGGTTTACGATCCCTTCGTGAAGATTGCTACCGATGATTTCATCGAGCAGGTAGAACTTCAGCAGCTTTTGGAACGATCGAATATCGTATCTCTGCATGCTCGAGCAACAAAGGAATCGCGCGGAATTCTCGGAGCGCGTGAAATTGCAAAGTTGCAGAGGGGAGCGGTGGTGGTGAACTGCGCGCGCGGATCGTTGATGGACTACGATGCTCTGGCGGATGCGCTCCGTTCCGGACATTTATTTGCTGCTGCTGCCGATGTGTTTCCAGAAGAGCCTCTTCCCGCCAACTCACCCTTGCTGAGACTTCATAATTTTGTGATGACGCCGCATATTGCCGGTGGCACCCGACAGGCTGCTGAAAAAGCTGCTGGAATTGCGGCAGCAGAGGTGGGCCGCTTTCTACGTGGCGAACCTCTGCTTTATTGCGCCAATCCCGAGATGCAGAGCGCAAGACGAACTACATAGGGCGTTCTTTCAAATAAGCCAGAGGCGCTGATCGCTAACGGAGACAGACTGTATTCCAGCCTGAAGGAGATCCTCGATCTCCCTCACACTTTCAATAAGTCCTCCCCCGATTAACGTGAGTTCGGGATGCGCGATGTGTAAGCGCCGCGCAACCTTAGGTGCAGCCATGGCGGGCAGCACCTCCATGGCGTCGGGAATAAACTGGCCGAGGGATTTGATCGCTGCAGTCACGGCTGCGGAATCGATGGCGAAAGTTCTCTGGACTGTGATCAGACCAAGAGCATGGGCCGCTTTGAGGGTCTCAAAACGGGTAGAAACAATACCGTCCACCTTATGTTCCGCGAGAAACTCTACCGCATAGCGATCGCGCGAAAGGCCATCGAGGAAATCGATATTTACAAGGCACACCTTTGCGTGGGTATGTGCACGTTCCAGCATCCCAGGCAGACTAAGTGGATTTCCCGTGAGCACATAGATTGCGCGAGTAGGTGATTCGAGTGCAGCATCGAAGGTCTCGGGAGTGTTGACGGCCGCGATGATTGAACAATCAGATAGGACACTCAGGGCTGCCGAAGATGAACGCGCTTCAGTTCTAGGCCGTGCATCGGAATTATAAAACCCGATCCTTTGCGTTTTGTTGGCCACGGTCATAGCGCAGTATCCCTTCACACATCATAGAAGAACCAGCGTGCTTTAGCCGAAGAACTGCACCTCTCGCAGCGATTTTGAAACCGGACACGTGAAGTTTTTGGGCATTGTGCCTTCGTCATTCTGGGTGCGTGCTTCAACTGAAAAGGAACTCCTTCGTGCGGAGTTCTTTTACGGTATCCCGTAGTTTGGCCGCTTTCTCGAATTCGAATTTCTTGGCGGCTTCGCGCATGTCGGATTCCAGTTTGCCAATGTAAGTGTCTAATTCCTGCTGCGTGGAAAAATCAGGTATACCCTCGGCTTCGTCGGTAAGATCGGCGTAATCGGCTTTGAGGATTCCTGCGAGACCCATTTCCAGTGGTCGGTTGATCGACTGTGGGGTAATGCCGTTTTCTTCGTTGTAGGCGACCTGCTTTTCGCGGCGGCGGTTCGTCTCATCGATAGCCCGCTGCATCGAGTCGGTCATCTTATCGGCGTAGAGGATAGCTCGACCTTCAAGGTGGCGAGCGGCGCGGCCAATTGTCTGGATAAGTGAACCTTGTGAACGCAGGAATCCTTCCTTGTCGGCATCGAGGATGGCGACAAGGGAGACCTCGGGCAGGTCAAGACCTTCGCGGAGAAGATTGATTCCGATAAGCACGTCGTACTCGCCCTTGCGGAGGTCGCGGAGGAGCTTAATGCGTTCCAGCGTTTCGATCTCCGAGTGCATGTAGCGGCAGCGCACGCCAACCTCGGTGTAGTAGCTGGCCAGGTCTTCGGACATGCGCTTGGTGAGCGTGGTTACCAGGACGCGTTGATTTTTTGCGGTGCGGTCACGAATTTCGGCGAGCAGGTCGTCGATCTGCCCTTTGACCGGCCGAATCTCGACCACAGGATCGATCAAGCCAGTAGGACGGATGATCTGTTCAACGACGACACCGGCCGATTTGGTGAGTTCGTAGGGACCGGGAGTAGCGGAGACGTAGATAATCTGGCCGGTACGCGCCTCAAACTCTTCAAAGCGGAGAGGGCGGTTATCCAAAGCAGAAGGAAGACGAAAGCCATAATCAATAAGGTTCTGCTTGCGACTGCGATCACCGTGCCACATGCCGTGGAGTTGGGGAACAGTAACGTGGGATTCGTCGACGAAGATGAGGAAATCGCGTGGGAAATAATCGAGCAGGGTCGGCGGCGGTTCGCCCGGAAGGCGGCCGGACATGTGGCGGGAGTAATTTTCGATGCCGTGACAGTACCCTACGGATTTGATCATCTCGAGGTCGAAGCGGGTACGCTGATGAATGCGTTGGGACTCGACCAGACGGCCTTCTTTTTCGAGCTGCGCCTCCCATTCAAACAGCTCGGCAAGAATGGATTCTGAGGCCGCCTTTTTACGTTCGGGCTGCACGACGTAATGCGATTTGGGATAGATAGGTAGTCGCGAATATTTCTGCCTGACGGAGCCGAAGAGAGGATCGATCTGCGAAAGCGAATCGATTTCGTCGCCAAAAAGCTCGATGCGGTATGCATTTTCGTCGTAAGTGGGGAAGACCTCGATAATGTCACCGCGGACGCGGAAGGTGCCGCGACGGAAGTCGACATCATTACGTTCATAGAGGATTTCGACGAGACGGCGGGTGATGTCTTCGCGCTTGATGCGCTGGCCCTTTTCCAGCAGGAGCAACATGCCATAGTAAGCCTCTGGCGAGCCGAGACCGTAGATGCAGGAAACTGAGCTGACGATGATGGCATCGCGCCTCTCAAAGAGACTGCGGGTGGCGGAGAGGCGGAGCTTGTCTAACTCTTCATTGATAGTTGCTTCTTTTTCAATGAAGAGATCGCCGGCCGGGATGTATGCTTCGGGCTGGTAGTAGTCGTAGTAGGAAACGAAATATTCAACCGCGTTATGGGGGAAGAACTGCTTAAATTCATGATAGAGCTGGGCGGCGAGAGTCTTGTTATGTGCGAGGATGAGAGCGGGCCGGTTTGATTCGGCGATGACCTTGGCCATGGTGAAGGTCTTGCCGGATCCGGTAACGCCGAGCAGGACCTGGTCCTTCTCTCCGGCGTTGAGGCCAGCCACCAGTTCTTCGATCGCGCGGGGCTGGTCCCCTTGAGGTTTGTAGGTGGTGGAGAGCTGGAAGTCCATCTTTGTAGGATAAAAGAAGTATGCGTGGAGGTGTAGATGGGTGAAGGAATAGACCTTTGGTTGATTCGGCATGGAGAGACCGAGTGGAGTTTAAACCGGAAGCACACCAGCCGGACGGACATAGGGCTGACGGAGCATGGACGACTGCGCGCTGAAAAGCTGCGGGATTATCTTCAGGGAACGAAGTTCACTGCTGTATTTACAAGCCCTATGAAACGTGCACGGGAGACCTGCACGATTGCAGGATTTGGAGATGTGGCAACGGTTGACGAGGGGCTGATGGAGTGGGATTATGGCGTCCACGAGGGACGGACGACAGAGGAGATTCGGGAAGAGACTCCAGGCTGGTCGGTCTGGAAGGACGAGATCAGCGGGGGAGAGACGGTGGAACATGTCGGAGTACGCGCCGATGAAGTAATCGCGCGTGCTCTGAAGGCCGGAGGCGAAGGCGGCCGGGTAGCGTTATTTGCCCACGCTCATATTCTCCGTATATTGGCGGCGCGCTGGATCGGCTTGAATGCAGAGGGAGGCCGACTATTTGCACTGGGAACGGGGAGCGTCAGCGTGCTGGGCTGGGAAAGAGAGACCCGCGTGGTGCAGCTTTGGAACTACGGATTTGAAAAATAATAATGACAGGGTAGAAGGGTTGCTCGATCAGAGTTCTGCCGTCGTCAGCATTATTGATCCCGATCCGATCGGATATTCCTTTGAAGGCCTTTCATCCATCGGCTACGCATTGTCCAACACAACCGCATGATTCTCTATGCACTCTCGCAAAATCTGGTCCAATTCGACTGGACGTAACGGCTTGGCGAGATATCCGTCCATTCCGACGTCGAGATAGTGCTCACGATCGCCTTTCATGGCATTCGCGGTCACTGCATAAATTGGAATGTGTTGACCCGATTTTTGCTCTCTCCGCCGAACCTCTATTGTCGTGTCTACGCCGTCCATAACTGGCATCTGAACATCCATTAAAATCAGGTCGAACGTTTGCCGCTCCAGCAGCCCTAAAACTTCCTGTCCATTCTCCGCCAAGGCAATCCTGTGGCCGCGCTTCTGCAGTAATCGAATTGCGAGCTTCTGATTGACGGGATTGTCTTCAGCCACCAGAATGTCGAGTCCGACTCCCGCTTGTTCACTCACGGCGAGGGCCGACTGCTTTGATGGCAGCGTCAACTCAGGCTGGGTCTGCTTTTGAGCGACAACGCGGACAATCGCCTCGCGCAGTTCAGATTGTCTGATGGGCTTCAGGAGATATGCTGTCACTCCCAATTGCTGACAGCGAAGTATGTCGCCGCTATATCCCGCCGAGGTAAGCATCAGAATAGTGGGAGCACCCCACTCCTCTCTTCGCCGAATCTCTTCGATAAGTCCAAATCCGTTTGTGCCTGGCATATGCATATCCGTCAGAATCAATCGATACGGGTTTCCCTGTTCATGCGCCGACCCCAATGCTGCGAGCGCCTCATCACTGCCCGATACAGTATCTGGCCTCATGCCCCAGCGGCTTAGCATGCGATCGAGTACACGGCGGTTGGTCGCATTATCGTCGACGATGAGAACTCTCAAATTCTGCAGGCATTCCTCGGATCCTGTGACTCCGGGTGAGAGGCTGCTGGCATCGGCATCCCCGAAAGCCGCGGTGAATGAAAATTTGCTTCCCCGGTTCAACTCGCTGCTCACCGTAATTGCTCCCCCCATCAGATGGATAAGTCGCGAGGATATGGTGAGTCCTAGCCCTGTCCCACCATACTTTCGCGTGGTGGAAGTATCGGCCTGAGAAAAGGCTTCGAAGATATTCGCCAATTGATCTTCGGGAATACCGACGCCGGTATCGGAAACTGTAAATCGAAGTGTTCGTGCTCCGTCGCTCTGTTCCTCGACCTGAACAGTCAGTGAAATTTCGCCTGTACTTGTAAATTTGACCGCATTACCGACCAGGTTCAGGACGATCTGGCGCAAACGTGTGGAGTCTCCCATCATGACATCGGGAACATCCGGTGAGATATCGCACAGCAGCTCCACTGCTTTTTCGTCCGCTCGCATCGCAAGGGTCTTCAACGTGAGTTCGAGACATTCTCTAATATCAAAAGGTTGGATCTCCAGCTCTACCCGTCCCGCCTCAATTTTGGAAAAGTCAAGAATATCGTTGATGACCGTCAGCAATGAGTCGGCAGAGAACTTCACGGTCTCCATATACTCTCTCTGTTCCGCCGTGAGATCCGTCTCCAGAGCTAACTCTGTCATTCCAAGCACGCCATTCATAGGCGTCCGAATCTCATGGCTCATGTTCGCGAGGAACTCGCTTTTTGCCTGGTTTGCCCTCTCTGCCACCTGCTTGGCCTCGCGCATCTCCGTCTCCGCCTGCCTTCGCTCAGCGATCTCCTGCCGCAAATCAGAAGTGCGCTGCGCCACGCGTGCTTCCAAGGCATTGTTCGCCTCCTGCAATGCCAGGTCTCTTTGTTGTATCCGCTGCAGCATCTGATTGAAAGATCGGACCAACTTGCCGACCTCATCATTTCCTGTCAGGGGCGCTCGAAGCGAATAATCCTCGTGCATGGCAACCCGGCCAGCAATGGAAGCAAGTTGCACAATGGGCGCACTGATCAGGCGCAGAAGCCAGGAGGAGGCTAAGTAGGTGATGAAAACAGAGATGAAGAGAACCAGTGCAGCGATTTTGAGGTACTGTCGCAGCTTTGTGCGAAATCCCTCCATGCTTGCGACAATGACAATAGATCCGGTCTTATCTCCATTCAAAAATACGCTTTGTGATTGGATCAATCTCTCTTTGTCTGCATGAGATATGTCTCGGTAAAGCTCCGGCATTCTAAAGGTCTGGAGGGCATTTGCACTCCGGTATTCCGCAAAGAGATGTCCCTGATTGTCATAAAGGGATGCCCCTAAGATATCGTGTTCCGCGTGGAGAGACCGGAGCATTAGTTCGGCAGTTTGCGGGTCATTAAATGCAAGCGAGGCAGCGCTATTGGCACCCAGAGTATCTGCGAGCGCGATCAACTCGCGCTGGTCTGCTGAGCGGAAGCTGGCGCGCTCATAGATTGCGAAGCCAAAAAAAGCAAGGACGAGCGCCAGAACGCAGGAAGACATAAGCAACAATGTGAGCTTCCGCCGTATGGGCAAATCCCGAAAGAAATTGTTCGTCTCGCTCAAAGCGGGAGTTGCCGCCGTTTCTTCGGAAGGGTGTAAGCGTGAACTCATGCTGATTATGCCTCAATCGTGATTTCTGTTTGACTGGATAAATTAAGCATCTGGTCTCACCAGAAAAGTACTGGCAATTCGCGATGGGGTGAATTGACGGGCCAAAATGGGACAGTGGGAACACGGATTTGACTGTACTGTTGGATATTTATTTTCTCTTTTCACCAATAATGGTTTTCGCCAGAGAGAGCAGCACTGAATTCAATTTCAATCTGCATCTTTCCGATGCTGGAAGGTTAATCTCGAATCGCAGTCTGTCGTCGTCTGAGCGAAAGCCAATCATCCCTCCCTGTTCGATAAATCCTGCCGTCTCCCCCACGGTGAGCACCGGCATGTCATGAAGGGTACTAATCAGATTCGAGATATGACCGCTTTCCTCGACACCTATAAAGAGGACCTGGCAGGTTTGAATGTCCGCTGACGTCTTTAGGTGAACAATACGAATCTACCGGTTGCGAATTGATTTTCCTGCGAGTACTACTTCCATCGACCCATTAAAGGGATCTTTTCCGATGGTGCAGAAGGTAATTGGATCGTTTGCTCGGATTGCGTCCGATGGCCACTCAGTAAGCTGAGCGAAGTGGAACAGGAAGGCTGCTTTTAC
>Ga0157370_10005783_pt1 | contig 13817 bp, 14 predicted proteins | sample C35metaG_FD_113463 | JGI IMG/M metagenome (GOLD analysis project Ga0157370, IMG submission 113463) | Corn rhizosphere microbial communities from Kellogg Biological Station, Michigan, USA - C3-5 metaG | ecosystem: Host-associated > Plants > Roots > Rhizosphere > Soil | place: USA: Michigan...
ATAAGTCTGGTCATGAGCGCCTCATTCTTCCACGCGAACTTCACGGAACATGCCCATTTCCATGTGGTACAGGAGATGACAGTGATAGGCCCAACGACCAAGCGCATCGGCGGTCACCCGGTAGCTGCGCCTGGAACCCGGTGGCATGTCGATCGTGTGTTTGCGCACCATGAACTGGCCGTTCTCGTCTTCCAGATCACTCCACATGCCGTGCAGGTGGATGGGGTGGGTCATCATCGTGTCGTTGACCAGCACCACTCGAACCCGCTCGCCGTACTTGAGGCGCAGCGGTTCGGCATCGGAAAATTTCACGCCGTTGAACGACCAGGCGAACTTCTCCATGTGGCCGGTGAGGTGCAGCTCAAGGGTGCGACCGGGCTCGCGGCCATCCGGGTCTTCGAAAGTGCTGCGCAGGTCGGAATAGGTGAGGACTCGTCGCCCGTTGTTGCGCAGGCCCAATCCCGGGTCGTCGAGTTTTGGCGACGTGGTCATGGCTTGCATGTCCACCAGCGGGTTGTCTTTTTCCGTGTCTGGATGAGATTGCATGCCCGGCATCGCCATGCTGCTGTGATCCATGCCCGCCATATCCCCCATGCTGCCGTGGTCCATCCCGCCCATGCCCATGTCATCCATGGTCACCAGCGGGCGAGGGTCCAGCGCAGGGATTGGCGCGGATAACCCGGCCTTCGCGGTCAGCGTGCCGCGCGCATAACCGCTGCGATCCATTGACTGGGCGAAGAGGGTGTAGGCCTCTTGTGTCGGCTCGATGATCACATCGAACGTCTCCGCCACCGCGATACGAAACTCGTCGACGCTCACCGGTTTGACGTGCAATCCATCCGCTGCCACCACGGTCATTTTCAGGCCGGGAATGCGCACGTCGAAGTAGGTCATGGCGGAACCGTTGATGAAGCGCAGGCGCAGCTTTTCACCAGGCCGGAACACACCGGTCCAGTTCATGTCCGGCGCCTGGCCGTTCATCAAATAGGTATAAGTGGCGCCGCTGACGTCGGCCAGGTCGGTGGGGTTCATCTTCATCTCGGCCCACATCTTTCGATCCACGACCGTTGCGCCCCAACCTTTCTCGCCGACGTCGTGGATGAAATCCCCCACGGTGGGTTTGTTGTAGTTGTAGTAGTCGGACTGTTTTTTCAGCTTCTTCATCAGACCGGCCGCGTCTTCGTCGGTCCAGTCGGTCAGCATCACCACGTAATCGCGGTCGTACTGGAAGGGTTCCGGCTCTTTGGCGTCGATCACCAACGGGCCGTAGACGCCGGACTGTTCCTGAAGGCCAGAATGGCTGTGGTACCAGTAAGTACCGTTTTGCCGAACCTTGAATTGGTAGACGTACATTCCGCCGGGTTCGATGCCGTGGAAGCTCAACCCCGGCACGCCGTCCATGTTGGCCGGCAGCAAAATGCCGTGCCAGTGAATGGAGGTGTCGTCCTTGAGTGCGTTGCGCACCCGCAAGGTGACGGTGTCGCCTTCACGCCAGCGCAGCAACGGGCCGGGAATGCCGCCGTTGATGGTCATGGCGGTGCGCGGGTTGCCGGTGATGTTGACTGGAGTTTCGCCGATCAACAGGTCGAAATCGGTACCCGCCAGGACCTGAGTTTCGCCGGGGCTGGTGACCGCCCAGACAGGCGTGTGCCATAAACCGAGGCCGCCGAGCAACCCGCCGGCGGCCAGTCCCTTCACGAAGGTGCGTCTTGAAGTAGTGGAATGCATGCCGTTGTTCCCGGTCCGTCAACGTGTAGTTGACGCCGAGACTAACGAGCGCAGCCTTTCAGAAAACTGAGGCGGGGATTACAGATTTGACAGGTTCGCGGGATATTGCTGGCGATGCCTATCGATTATCGAGTGGGGCAATGAGGCGTATGCCCGTGGTTCTGGAGTCAAGTCTCACGACTGCTGAGCGTTTTTGAGATGAACCACGCATCTCCCCCACCGGCTTTAAGTGACACGGAGTAGTTCACGGCGTTCTAGGGCGATACATCATGATGTCAGCTCACTCCGGTCGAGGTGATGCATAGGTGTTAATTCGACATCTGCGCGATCAATTCATTTGCCGCTATCACGGCGACGCTCAACTGGCCTGTAGACATTGCTAGATAAAATGCTCCGCCTAAAGCGATAGCTTTACTCGCGATAGTAATGGCGTCTTTAATGTCTTCTATGGTCTGGGCGGCTTTTTTCATGCCTTTGGTGCATTTTTGTAGAGTTTCTATATCTTCGTGTGTAGCGCTCAACGCTAATAACGCGGATTGGGCGTTCAGGTCGCTGGAGAGGTTAAATAAAGTCCACTGTTTGTCCTCCAGATCTTTACGCTCATCGTCGGACAGAGTCTTCCAGTGGTCAAATCTGTAGTTTCCCAAGCCCGTAGATAAATCATGATATGCCCGGCTCAAAGCGAGAATATTTTCTGAAGATATAGTAATGCTCATTGTGAAGACCTCTATTTTTCAGTATAGGCTGCCTTAACCTGGTTAATGGCTGGTTTGACATCGCTAATAAAGGATCTGACCGATGCATAAACCTCATCGCCGGTAATATGTTCTGCATCTTTTTTTAATTTTGCATGTGTTGAGCCGATTTTTCTGATGCTGTCTGCCAAAGCAGTGGCGGCAGATTGTTTTTTCTCCAGATTCTCTCTCTCCTGCCATTTGCTTGTCGCAAAGGCGTCCCACGCTAAGGGGTGAGCATCACGCTCAACTATTTCTACTTTACGATAGCTGTCACTCCAAGCATCAATTTCTAGAGAAATTGCAAAGGAGTAATTTTGCTCAATGACTGATGCCAATGTGTCGGAAACCGAAACTACTGCATCGTTACTTTCTGATATGTATTTTACAATTTGCTTCTGTCGATAGGCGTTAGTCGTCGCTGATGCAATTTTTGCTGAAAGAGTTTTGATTGCGTCAACTTTTTCCGGAGAGGCGCCCTTGATTTTTTTTAGTTCGGATGCGACTTCGTTAAGATTGTCGTCATAGCTAACGAGCTCGTCAGAGGCAAGAGCGCCGAGCGAGTCGCTATAAGCGGCCAGTACTTCTGCGATCTCGGAAATCGCATTTGAAGTGGCTCTTTCGCTTTGGCAATTGCTGGCATGGCTATAGGGTTTGTAATTGTTGGCCCTCATGCAGGAATCAAAGTAGTCTTGTGCAATTGGCCTGGTGCTTTCTACAGTTAATTTTGAATAGGAGGCGTAGTTTTTGACCGAGTCCAATGATACGCAGCCAGAAGTTAGCGATATGAGGGCAGGTAGTATTAACAAGCCTGTTTTCATAAGCGTACCTCCAAGTTGTATGCGCGCATAACAGCCCGTGACTTTAGGTTAAGTAAAGACCGGGTTGTTGACTGTGATCACCTTCTGTGACTTCTGTTCGTGATGGAAGCGTAGAACAAAAACGGCTTAAATGTGCTATCCGTCCTCATACGCTAGTACCGTTCGGTGTTTTCTTCCACGGAGTAGCCACAAATGTTTGTTTCTGCGTGAAGCACAGAATTAATTCTTGTGGGACCGATATCACTTTGTGTGATATCGGGGGGAGGGCGGTGATGAAAGGCTGCCCTTTGTTGTCAGCCTTTATTTGGCTTGAATGCCGAAGCAACCGTGCCGCTACCGCAATTGATATAAGAAGACGACTTCAACCAGCGCTGATCCGGATAGTAGGAGAACAACAGTTGCCCATCCTTCATCGAATCAATCAGCCGATGCGCAATCGCCGGCCGAACGGCCGGGCAACCGAGGCTTCTGCCAATCCGGCCATTCACACGGGCCAGCATCGGGCTGACATAGGGGGCGCCATGAATCACGATCGCCCGGTCGTACGCGTTGTCGTTGAAACCCGGCTCCAGGCCTTCCATGCGCAGCGAGTAGCCATTTTGGCCGACATAACTTGACTGTGTACGGTACAAGCCGAGACTGGTGGCGAAGCTTTCGTTTTGATTGGAGAAGTTAACGGCCATGTTCTCGCCGCTGTTTCGACCGTGTGCTACCAGTTCATGGAACAGCAGTTTGCGTTTTTTCAGGTCAAAGACCCACAAACGTTGTTCAGTCGAAGGCAAGGAATAGTCGATAATGGCGAGCCTTTGGACGGGGGCTCTGCCTTGCGCGATGCTGCATTTTGAAGCGCGGACGGCCAGGTCAATGACCTTGGCGTCGGCGCTCGGCGCTGCTTTGACGAGGGCGGCGGCAAGCGAATCGGCGTAGGCTGACGGTACGGACATTGCAGTCAGTAACAGGGCCGCGAATGGAAGGCCAAAACGTAGTAGCGCCATATAGATGTCTCATCATGTTAAGTTCGAGTCTAGCAGTGCATGGGAAGCTAGCGATTGAATGCGGGAGATTAAGGATTATCTATGGTGCAATTAACAAGGTTATTCGTCATAAGCCGCGTACTTTTTATGGGCTTTCTGATAAGTGGTGCAGCGATTGCTGAAACTTCGCCGATTGAGTCGGCAATTGCGCCGAGCACCGTTATGGACGCCGCAGCGGACGACATCGTCGCTCAAACGATTCAGGCCTCGCTCGCCCCTCTGAAAACCGCCTTCCCGCCCTTGCTCACCTCCAAGCGCCATCGGCGGGTGGATGTCAGTCGTCTGGTGATGGATTTTTACACCCATCGCGCCTATCGCGCGGCGTGGACGAATGACAGCGATGTCGCGCAGTTGATCAAAAGCCTGAACGACACGCAGGCCGACGGCTTGAACCCGGCGGATTTCCATATCGATGAAATTGTCCGTACGCAGCCCTCAGTACAAACCTTGACGGTCACATCTGAGCAGCGGGCAGCGTTTGATATCGCCACCACCCACACCTTTATTGCTGCGCTGCTGCAATTGCGGCGCGGCAAAGTCGATCCGTCGCGGCTCGATAATCACTGGAATTTTGACGGCAATGGCGTCGATCCCCGTGAGGACGTCAATGCCTTCTTCATCGCACTCGACCATCACGACGTGGCGAGCGCTTTTGCCCAGGCGCCACCGCAAGCAGCGGTATACGTTGGTTTGCGCCAGGCGCTTGCGCAATTGCGCGGGATTCGGGACCGGGGCGGCTGGCCGAAAGTAGCTGTAGACCATTCGCTCAAACCCGGCATGGACGAACCTGCTGTCGCCCAACTGCGCGCGAGAATGGTCGCGGCAGGCTTTCTCGATCCGCGATTGATCCGCGGCACGAAGTACGACGGCGCCGTCACCGCAGCGGTGAAGAAGTATCAGACCGAGCAATACCTGGGTGCAGATGGCGTGGCGGGGGCGACGACGCTGGCGGCGCTGAATGTGCCCGTTGATGCGCGCATCGACCAGGTGCGGGTGAACCTGGAACGGGCGCGCTGGCTGCTTTATAAACTTCAGGGCACGTTCGTTATTGTCGATATCGCCGGCTACAAGGTGGCGATGTACCGCGATGGCAAGCCGATCTGGCGTTCCCGGGTACAGGTCGGTAAAGCGGCGCGCAATACACCGATTTTCCAGGCGCAGATCACCTACATCACGTTTAACCCGACCTGGACCGTGCCGCCTACGATCCTCAAGGAAGACGTGCTGCCAAAAATTCAGGCCAATTCCGGTTACCTGGCCGCCAACCGGATGCGAGTACTGGATCGCGAGGGCAATGTGCTCGACCCGTCTTCCGTCGACTGGAGCAACGCACGCGGGCTCACCCTGCGTCAGGACTCCGGGCCCGACAGCTCGTTGGGGCAGGTGGTAATCCGCTTCCCCAACGACTATGCGATTTACCTGCACGACACACCGCATCGCGAACTGTTTGCCAAAACGGTCCGGGCAACCAGTTCGGGCTGCATCCGCGTAGAGAACCCGCTGCAATTGGTGGAGCTGTTGTTCAACGATCCGGTTAAATGGAACAGCGCCGGCATTCAAAAACAACTGGCCAATGGCAAGACCGAGAACGTCATGCTTCCTGTGAAAGTGCCGGTGTTGTTGGCGTACTGGACGGTGGATCTGGAGAGTGACGGGCGGGTGGCGTTCAAGCCGGATGTGTATGGCTACGATGCGCCGGTGTTGCAGGCGCTGAACCGGCCTTCGCCAGTACCGGCGCTGGATTTGCGCGCGGCGACGGGGTCTGTGGTGGCGGTGAGGCCGGATTTGTAACCGCAAAGGGCAGGCTCAATGAACCGAGCCTGCCCGCTATAAATCCCTCGGGTTCAGAGCTCCAGCCCTTCCTGCACCACCGAGAGCAAGGTGTGCTCTGTCAGCGCTACCGCATCCTCCTGTTGACCTGATTGCTCAATCGTTTGTAGCCACCAATGCGTCTCGCCGTGCTCATCCACAGTGCGCAATAGTGCGAGCTCCTTGCCTTTGGAATGGATCTCTACCCGACCCGCGCCATCCGCGGTGAATCGTGCGACCGGGTCGAAAGTCAGCGAGTAGCGGTTGCCCTCGATCACCAGTTGGTCGATGGAATAGTCGAACGTTTCCCCAGTCGGATCGCTCTCGAATATGTGAACAGGATTGCGCCGCAAAACCAGGCCAACCTCCGTCAGCGGCAGCAGCCAATGCTCGATCTGGCGATACAGGTCGTAAACCTGGCCCGGCCAACTATCGATGATCTGATCTGCTTTGGTAGACCCTGTGTGTTTCAACTTCGCGGCGAGTTCGTCTGCCTTGCTCATTTCGATTCCCTGTCGTGATGTAAGAGTAATCGTAGCTCCTGCAACGTCATCCAGGTCTTGCCTTGGGTCATGCCCGCGATTCAAACGTGACAATTCGTTTCCTGGTGAGCGCTCCGGTTTGCGCGACTGCCGACGCTCCACAGGACAATTGTTCCTCACTAAGGCGTAGACTAAGCTCACAAAAAATAAGGGTTTTTGGGTCTTCGCCCGCGCATGCCCTTACAGGACGAGTTTTTGCCTATCCCCATTCACGACCCGCATCACGCCCCCGGTGGCACGTTGAAACGGTTACCGCTGCTTAAAGCCGCGGTGCTGTTTATCGCGGCAGTGTGCCTGTGTCTTTGTGGTTTGCTGTACCTGCAACTACAGCAGTCGCAGCGCCACGACCTGGAAGTGGCGCAAGTGGCGTCGTCGAACCTGACCCGAGCCATGGCGCAGCAAGCTGAAGACACCTTCATGAAGGCCGATCTGGTGCTGACCAGTCTGGTGGACTGGATTCAGGTTGACGGCTATGGCCCTGCGCAACACTCGCGCTTGCAGAAAACCTTTGCCCGCAGGGTGCTGGCGCTGGACCAGTTGCACGGGATTTTCCTGTTCGACAAGCAGGGGCAGTGGGTGGTGACTTCGTTCGAGGACCTGCCTCGGGGCGCTGGAGTGGCCGATCGGGACTACTTCAAGTTTCACCAGCAGAATGTGTCCTCGGTTGCGCACATCGGGCCGGCCATCCGCAGTCGGGAGAATGGCGAGTGGATCCTTCCGGTTTCCAGGCGCATCAATGACAAAAACGGCAACTTCCAAGGGGTATTGCTGGCCGGGATCAAGATGGCGTACTTCGATCAGTTCTTCAAAAGCTTCAGCCTCGATGACCAGGGGTCGATGTTTTTGGCGCTGACCGATGGAACGCTGCTGGCGCGACGGCCGTTTGTGGAGTCGCAGATCAATACGTCATTGGCCCAGGGGGACATTTTCCGGAACCTGCTGCCCAACGCGCCCGCCGGCAACGCGATGATCAGTTCGATGGTGGATGGCATCGTTCGATTGCATGGTTATCGTCAGCTGGAGGGTTATCCACTGGTGGTTTCTGCGGCTTCTTCGCGGGACGCGGTTTTGCAGGGCTGGTACGACACGGCGTTTCAATCCAGCGTCATCGTGGCGTTGGTGATCCTTGGGGTGGGGCTGTTCGGCTGGGTGTTCATCCATCAAGTGCGCGATAGCGAGCGGATCGAGGCCGATTTGCGCAAAGCGCAAGAAGCCCTGGAACTGATCGCCACCCATGACAGCCTGACCGGGCTGGCCAATCGTCGATTGTTCGAGCGAGCGCTGGACATCGAGTTCGCGCGCGGTGCCAGGCAGTTGAGTTCATTGAGCCTGGTCATGCTCGACATCGATTTCTTCAAACGTTACAACGACGCTTACGGCCATGTCGCCGGCGATCATTGCCTGGCCGAAGTGGCGCGAGCGCTGAAGAGTGGCTGTCATCGCAAAGCTGATCTGGCGGTGCGCTATGGCGGTGAAGAGTTCGCGGTGTTGTTACCCAATACCGATATCCACGGCGCGCTCGCGATTGCCGAACAAATCCGCCGCAGCGTCATGGACAAGAACATCACTCACAGCGGCTCACCCACCGGCTATGTGACGGTCAGTCTTGGCTGTTACGCGTTCATACCGTCAGGGCGCGACAGCATCGAAGTGTTCATCGAGCGTGCCGATGCAGCGCTGTATCAAGCCAAGCATTCGGGGCGCAATCGTTCTGCGGTGTTGTCCATGGAAGGGGGCGTGGAGGCGCTGATGCGCTCGGATCGTTGAGCCGTTCAGTGCTGTTGTTTGAGCCTTGCAACACCCGACAACCGGTCGTCCGCCTGTCAGTTCTTCCTGAATCGATCGTCTAGAGTTCCGTTAGCCCTGCCGAACCCGGCAGCGTTCCCCATAGCACGGACGATCGCCTAAATGTTGATTACTCAAGCATTGACAGCCGTTGCTCTAACCCTTGCGGCCGCCGCCGTTTTTCCACTGGCCAGCCAGGCTCAAACCAAAGTCACCCCTGAAGAAGCACATGCCATCGGCGTTGAGGCCTACCTGTATTTTTATCCGCTATTGACCATGGACATCACCCGCAAGCAGTTCACCAATATCGAACCCGGCAAGGAGTTTGGTAAAGGCCCGATGAACATGTTTGTGAGTGTGCCGCAGTATCCTCCCGCAAGTTTCAAAGGGGTGGTGCGGGCGAACTTCGATACGTTGTATTCCATCGCCTGGCTCGATTTGACCAAGGAGCCGCTGGTGATTTCCGCGCCGGACACCGCGGGGCGTTTTTATCTGTTGCCGATGCTCGACATGTGGAGCGACGTCTTCGCTTCGCCCGGCTGGCGCACTACCGGCACACAGGCCAGTCAGTTTCTGGTGACACCACCGGGCTGGACGGGAACGGTACCTGCCGGATTGAGTCATTTGCCAGCGCCGACGCCTTTCGTCTGGATCATCGGCCGGACCAAGACCGACGGGGAAGCCGACTACGCGGCAGTGCACAGTATTCAGGCGGGCTATACCGTTACGCCGTTGTCGCAGCTGGGTAAAAAAGCTGAACCGGTCACCGTGAAAGTCGACCCGGCGGTGGACATGAAAACGCCGCCGAAGATTCAGGTCGATACGCTGTCGGCGGCAAAATACTTTGCCTACGCCGCCGAATTGCTCAAAGTGCATCCGCCTCACCTCACCGATCAGCCGATCCTGGCGCAGATGCAACGCATCGGTATCGAGGTGGGTAAATCGTTCAACATCGAGACACTGGACCCGGCCGTGAAAGCCGCATTGCAGACCGTGCCTGAAGAAGCGCAAACACTGATGAAGTGGAAGGTTGAAACGCTTGCTCGGGTGGTCAACGGCTGGTCGATGAACACCGACACCATGGGGGTCTACGGCAATTACTACCTTAAACGCGCGATCGTGGCGCAGGTCGGGTTGGGGGCGAACTTGCCCGAGGATGCGATTTATCCGCTGAACATGGGGGACGACAAGGGCAAACCGCTCGATGGGGCCAACAAGTACGTCCTGCATTTTGATAAAGCTGAAGTACCGCCGGTGAACGCTTTCTGGTCGATCACGTTGTACGATCCGGAAGGATTCCAGGTGGGTAATACGCTAAACCGTTTTGCAGTCAGCAGCTGGATGCCGTTCAAGACTAACGCCGATGGTTCCCTGGACATCTATTTCCAGAACGAAAGCCCCGGCAAAGACCTTGAGGCCAACTGGCTTCCCGCCCCCAAAGGCCCGTTTAACCTGACCATGCGCCTGTACGGCCCAAAACCCGAGGCATTGAACGGCAAATGGAACCCGCCAGCCGTCAAACGACTGTGATGGACTTATAGCGAAAGCAGGCCATGAAGTGCTTCATGGCTTGCTTTTATTCGTCCAGCTGCCTGTTCCGCCTCCCGCACCACCGGTTCCGCCGCCAGCCGCCCCGGTGCCGCCGCCTGCGCCAGAGCCCGAGCCGCTGGCCCCGCCATTAGTACCGGTGCCGCTAACCGAGCCTGAGTTGTTGCCGGCCGAAGGCGCGCTGCGGGTGTAGTCGGGGGACAGGGTTGATCCGCGGGTGGCACCGGACCGTGTGTCCGCCGGATGGGGGCTGTCGTAGGGCGCTGCAAACGAGGCCGTCGCTGCGACGCATAACAACCCGGTCAGTAAGAGTGAAGTGAGTTTTGTGGTCATCATGGTCCGTCTCCCCAAGGTGAGTCGTTACCTGATGTTGGTCCGAAGGCGGGTCGATGGGTACCGGTTGGATGACGAGCGGTCGGTGGTCGCTATTCAATGTGGGAGCACTATCGAAGGCTGTATTCGGTCATTTTCTGTTCCAGATTGCTGCGCACCGACGGCCACTCATCATCAATGATGCTGAACCGCACCGAGTTGCGCTTGCGACCGTCCGGCATGATCCGTTCGTGGCGCACGATACCTTCCTGTTGCGCACCCAGCCGCAAAATGGCGTGACGTGATTTCTGGTTGTTTTCGTCGGTGGTGAACTGCACCCGTACACAGTCCAGCACGTCGAACGCATGGCGCAGCATCAGGTATTTGGCTTCGGTGTTGACGAAGGTTTTCTGCCAGCGGGCGCTGATCCAGCTGCTGCCGATTTCCAGCTTGCGGTTGAGGCGGTCGATTTTCCAGAAGCGCGTTGAGCCGATCACTTCGCCGGTTTCGTTGAGCACGATGACGAAAGGCAGGACGGTGCCGGCATCACGACCATCGAGCGCCTTTTTCAGGTAGCCATCAATGGTGGTGGGCGAGGGCACGACGGTAACTGTCAGGTTCCATAATTCGCCGTCCTGCGCGGCATTGAGCAGGGCGGTGGCATCACTCAGTTGCAGGGGACGCAGGCTGATTCGGTGACCTTCCAGGGTGTCCATGTTCGAGGCTGTCTCGGAAAAGAATCGCAGAGGGCATTACAAGGGAGCCGCCGTCGATTGGCAAGTCCCGCTGCGACACCTTTAATCGTCCGCCGGGTGTGCGAGGGCAACTGTTGCCACGCACTCCGGTCAGAACTGGATACCGCCAATCCGTAGCGAGTGTCGGACCATGAAAAACCTGAAAATCGCCACGTTCAATGTCAACGGCCTGCGCGCGCGCCTTCCCAATTTACTGGAATGGCTGGAACGGGAAAAACCGGACATCGCCTGTTTGCAGGAACTGAAATCGGTGGACGCAGCCTTTCCTGCCGCCGAGCTTGAGGCGGCCGGATACGGTGCCATCTGGCAGGGTCAATCTTCATGGAACGGGGTGGCGATTCTGGCGCGAGATGCGCAACCGTTGGAGAGTCGGCGCGGTTTGCCAGGCGATGACACCGATACCCACAGTCGCTATCTGGAAGCGGCGGCGCATGGCGTGCTGGTGGGGTGCCTGTACTTGCCCAACGGCAACCCGCAACCGGGGCCGAAATTCGACTACAAACTGGCGTGGTTCGAACGGCTGATCGCCTACGCCAAACAACTGCAGGGCAGTGAACACCCGGTGGTGCTGGCCGGTGACTACAACGTGGTGCCCACCGATCTGGACATCTACAACACTCGGTCCTGGCTCAAGGATGCGCTGCTGCAACCGCAAAGCCGCGAGTGTTATCAACGTTTGCTGAATCAGGGCTGGACGGATTCCCTGCGACATCTGTATCCGCAGGACCGGCTCTACACCTTCTGGGATTATTTCCGGCAGCACTGGCAGACAAACTCCGGGCTGCGCATCGATCACCTGTTGCTGAACCCGGTGCTGAGCCCTTATTTGCAAGAGGCCGGTGTCGACGCCTGGGTGCGCAACGAGCCGCATGCCAGTGACCATGCGCCGACATGGATTCGTGTGAGTTCGCGCAAGTAACATTGATTTCGGCGGGGATAGTGATTGGCGAAATCAATTGTCAGTCGAAGCGCTTTATCCCTTATACATGGCGGCCATCGGCGGAGCGATCCGCGGCCCCATGCATAAGGACTGAGCAATGAGCGAGCCACGCCTGACCCACCTTGAGTTGTATTTGCAGCGCCTGGGCTTCGATGCGCCCCCGGCACCCACCCTGGAAACCCTGCGCCAGTTGCAGTTGCGCCACACCGGTGCCTTCGCATTTGAAAACCTCACCACATTGTCGGGCGAACCGGTGCGGATAGACCTGCCGTCCATTGAACAGAAAGTCCTGTTCGACGGTCGCGGTGGCTACTGTTATGAGCTCAACCATGTATTCCTGGCTTTGCTTCAGGAGCTGGGCTTCGACGCCCGTGGCATCACCGGACGGGTTGTGATGGGGCAGCCCGAAGGCGCGTGGACCGCTCGCACTCACCGTTTGAGCCTGGTCACTCTGGACGGTGTGCGCTACATCACCGACGTCGGCTTTGGCGGCATGGTCCCCACGGCACCACTGATGCTCGACACCGAAACCGGGCAACCCACCCCTCATGAGCCGTATCGCATTGAACAACATGCGGATGGCTACACCTTGCGCGCCAACGTCGGCGGCGAGTGGCGGGCGATGTACATCTTCGACCTGCAGCGCCAGGAAGACATCGATTACACCCTCGGCAACTGGTACGTCTCGACCCATCCCGAGTCTTCGTTTGCCAAACAACTGATGGTTGCCCGGACCGGGGAGGGCTGGCGCCGTACGCTCAACAACGGCAACTTTGCAATACATCGGATCGGTCACGAGAGTGAGCGGCGCCAAGTGACGGATGTGGATGAGCTGATCGAGCTGCTGGGCAGCGAGTTCGGAATTCTGGTACCTGAGAGCGCCCGGTTGAGGCAGGTGATCGAGCGTTTGATCGCGCCGAAGGAAGAGGTCTGACCGAGCCTGCGCAAGGCAGATCTGCCGATCTGCCTTGCGCACTAATGCTGATCTTGACTTGCCTTCAGGATCCTATCCCCTATGGCCGAATCCCCGGCTCCATCACACGACGGATTTCGTTAAGGGCCTCTGCGAGTTTCTGTTCGAGGCTCTTGAGGTCGGTGGCCGTTACGCCTTTTTTGAGTTGGCCGGCAGTGGCGCCGCTGGGTTGATCGACCTTCGCGCCTTGTCCTTTATCGCTGAGCAAGCTCTGGCGCAACGTGTTGTTGATGACTGTTTGATAACCAAACCCTTCGTCCTCCGCGAGCGAGCGAGCCGCCTCGATGACGGCATCATCCAGCATGATGGTAATGCGGGTCTTGCCTTTGCTGGAGGCAATGGCCCCGCGCTTGGCGTTACTGAAGTCGTATTCGTCTTTCATGGTCATGCATCCCTGTAGTGGCGACGCTCGTTTTTGGTGGCGACGCGTGCGGAAATAATTCGAACGAAATTCGGTTCGCGCCACGTGTAGGCAACCACCAGTAAACGACCTTTGGCATCCTGCCCCATGATGATCCAGCGCTGTTCGTCGTGATCGTGGTCTTGCAGCGTCAGGGCCCGCTCGTCATCGAACACCGGTTCGGTTTCCGCCAGGCTGATGCCACTATGCTTGAGTTTGTTGGCCGCGTTCTTTGCCTTGTCATACTGAATGTCGAATGGCTTCATTATGCATACTTTATATGTATAAAAAAGAGGGCATCCGTGCCGGCGGTCGCCATGAACGAAAAAGATTAGCGGCAGAAGGGGCGAGTACCTGGAGGGATGTATTTCAAGGTTTTTTGTGCGATCAGGTTCGTCACTCGACGAGCAAAATGGACACCTGTCCATAATCTGAC
>Ga0157370_10005785_pt1 | contig 13815 bp, 14 predicted proteins | sample C35metaG_FD_113463 | JGI IMG/M metagenome (GOLD analysis project Ga0157370, IMG submission 113463) | Corn rhizosphere microbial communities from Kellogg Biological Station, Michigan, USA - C3-5 metaG | ecosystem: Host-associated > Plants > Roots > Rhizosphere > Soil | place: USA: Michigan...
AAATTAAATTAACAATATTAAAATATCACTATCATGAAAAATTTATTTTTATCAGCCGCAATCGTTTTGGGAGGTTTAACATCATTTGCTTCAACTTCTCCAATTTCAAATACAATCGTAAAAACAGTATCATTTCAAGATGATTATGCTGAAGTTGCTTTAACAGAAGTACCGGCAGCAGTAACTGATGCGCTTAAAAAAGCATATCCAGATGCAGTTCTTAACAAAGCATACAAAAACAGTGCTTCTCAATATAAATTAGAAGTAACAGTAGGAGACAAAGTAGGTTCTCTTTATGCTAATGCTGACGGATCGTGGGTTAAAAAATAATTTAAACTAACCTTAAAAAACTATTATTATGAAAAAGCTAATATTATCGGCAGCTATCCTGTTAGGAGGGTTGTCAATGCAAGCAGAAAACACGGGACTAACCAACCCGGTAACAAGTTCAGTTAACTACCAAGATGATTATAAAGAAGTCGATGCTGTTCCAGCTGCGATTAAAAAATCTCTAGATGAAGCTTATCCAGGTGTGAAATTGGAAAAAGCATTCGTGAATTCAAAAAAAGAATACAAAATTGAAGTCACAGTTAGAGGTGAAAAATCAGTTGTATATACTGATGCCACAGGTAACATCCTTAAAAAATAATTATAAAAACTAAGCATTATGAAAAAATTAATCTTATCAGCAGCAATTATTTTGGGAGGTCTGTCTATTCAGGCAGCTGTTCCATCAGAATCAACTTCAATAATTGCATCAGTTAGTATCCAGGACGGATATACTGAAGTTACTGCAGATGCTGTACCAGCAGCTGTAAAATCTACAATCGAAAAATCGTTTGTAGGTTCTAAACTGGAAAAAGCATGGAAAAATGCTAAAGACGAGTACAAACTTGAAATTTCAAAAGAAGGTAAGAAGTATACTTTTTTTACAGATGCTTCAGGAAATATCATTAAAAAATAAGTAAACACAGAGCATTATGAAAAAGTTAGCCATCTCAGCAGCTATTATTTTAGGAAGTTTATCAATCCCTGCATTAGCAGAAATAACTCCAAATAAAGCAGAAACATCTATTTCTGTACAAACAGAATATACCGAAGTTACAACAGATGCTGTTCCGGCGGCTGTAAAAACTGCTCTGCAAACTGCTTATCCCAATGCAAAATTGGTAAAAGCATTTATTAATGATAAAAAAGAATACAAACTAGAAATATCAGTTGGTGACCAAAAGGCTACTGTGTATTCAGATGTCAATGGCAACTGGTTGAAGATATAATTAGGTGAAATTAGATTTATGTTTTTGGTGAAAAAGAGATTGCGTCGTGCAATCTCTTTTTTTTTCGCATAATTTTAAGAAATTATAACTTTAATAGTGTTATTTTAGCAAAAAAAGTCCCTAAAAACAAATGCCAAAGATATTAGTAATAGAAGATGATATTTCGTTTTGTAAACTATTAGAAAAGTTTCTAATTAAAAATAAATACGAAGTAGCTGTCGCTTTTTCCGCTGCCGAAGCAAGATCAATTATCAAAAATGAATCTTTCGATTTAATTTTGACAGACCTTCGTCTGCCTGATTCTGACGGTATTGTACTGATGTCTGAATTTAAAAATACTTATCCTGAAATCCCGGTTATTTTAATGACGGGATATTCTGATGTTAATACAGCGGTAAAAGCAATAAAAAATGGTGCAGCCGATTATATTTCGAAGCCATTTAACCCTGATGAAGTTTTACTCGTAATTACAAATGCACTCCAGGTTTCTAAAACAGAAGAAGAAGCTCCGATAAAAGAAAAGAAAACAGTTAAGAAATCTGTTTCTGCCGAAAATGAATTCGTAAGAGGAATTTCTGTAGCATCAAAAAAACTGCTGGATCATATTCAATTGGTAAGTCCAACAGATATGTCGGTTTTAATCATCGGCGAAAGCGGAACAGGAAAAGAAATTATTGCCAAAAGCATTCATCAGCAAAGTCATAGAAAAAGTAATAATTTTATAGCAGTCGATTGCGGTGCCATTCCAAAAGAATTGGCAGCAAGTGAATTTTTCGGACACTTAAAAGGATCTTTCACCGGAGCGATCAGCGATAAAATGGGCTATTTTGAAGCTGCAAATGGAGGAACTCTTTTTTTAGATGAAATAGGAAACCTTTCGTATGAAAATCAAATTCAGTTACTGCGTGCACTTCAGGAAAGAAAAATAAAACCAGTTGGAAGCAATAAAGAAATAAACGTCGATATCCGCATTATTACCGCCACAAACGAAGATTTACGCGAGGCAGTAAAAAACGGTGATTTTAGAGAAGATTTATACCATAGAATCAACGAATTCTCGATTCAGTCTCCATCATTAAAAGATCGTGACGAAGATTTAATGCTTTTTGCCGATTATTTTCTGGAAAAAGCCAATCAGCAATTGAATAAAGAAGTCATTGGATTTTCGCCAGAAGTAGTTTCAATTTTTCAAAATTACAATTGGCCGGGAAATTTACGTGAATTGCAAAACTGTGTTAAACGTGCCACACTTTTAACTCAGGGCGACTTTATAGAAAGTGATGTGTTGCCAGTTGAGTTTTTTCAGGTTCAGAAGCAGCAACAGGGTTTCAGCGGAAGCGGTAACTTTTCATTATCTGAAAATGAAAAAGAAGCCATTATTCATGCCTTAAACAGAACGCAGAATAATAAATCTGAAGCGGCAAAATTGCTGAAAATTACCAGAAAAACGCTTTACAATAAACTGAAACAATACAACATCGACTAAACAATTTCTTGTTCTAAAGCTGAGAAAAGCTTGGTTGTTTTGGCTTTTAAGGCATTAAAAATATCTTTCAAATCCGAAATTTCAAGATTATTCTGTTCCAATATTTTTAATATCGTACCAATGTCACGCGCCTCAATCTGCTTGAACATAGGCGCGATTCGATGTGCGATAGAATTAATCTCAGGTACATTTTTTTCTGTAATGGCCTTTTCGAGTAAAGTTAAATTCTCGTTGCTGCTTATTATAAAAGCTTTTAGCACATCTTTTAAAGCATCGTCATCGTAACCTAAAAATTCTTTTAAGGTATCTAAAGAATACAATTGGTTCGAAACTGTTTCTTCCTTATCGTGAATTTCTACTTCCGGCAGTGTATCGTTATCTAAAATATGCTGAATCGTTTCTAGTAAAATTTTAGGCGAATACGGTTTTTTAACCACAGTTGTAAAACCAGCTTTGGTATAAACAGACGAATCCAGATCCGTTCTTCCGGTTAAGGCAATTACAGGCTGATTGTTATAAATTCCTTTTTTAGAATGGCGAAGCTTTTCTAAGAATTTAAAACCGTCCATTTCCGGCATTTGGATATCAGTAATCACAAAATCAAAATTAGTGGTCTGGATGGCTTCTAAAGCTTTTACAGCGCTGCTAAAAGAAAGTACTTCATGTTTCTCTTGTCTTAAAACACCGCTCGTTAAATTCAGCAGGTTAATATCATCGTCGATTACAATAAAAGTCTGTTTTTTTGTATTTCGGGCGATATTTCTTTTTATTTCTTCAACCGTAATTTCGCTGTGATCAAAAACCAGCGGAATTTTAATTTCAAACGTACTTCCTTTTCCAAACGTACTTTCTAAGGTTAGTCTTCCTCCTAAAAACGAAATTATTTTCTGGCAGATTGCCAGGCCTAAACCAGTTCCGCCATATTTCTTTTCGATGTTTTCATTCGCCTGTGCAAACTCTTCAAAAACTAATTTCTGATTTCCTTTTTCAATACCAATTCCCGTATCTTCAATTCTAACAATAAAGAAGTTTTCGTTTTCCGTAACATACGAACTGATTTTGATATAACCCTCTTCGGTAAATTTATAAGCGTTTCCAATAATGTTAGTCAAAATCTGTTTCAAACGAAACGGATCTCCCACAATTCTGGTATTCAGTTTTTCATCCACATTAATAATCAAATCAATGTTTTTTTGTTTGTAAACGGTTTGGATGTTCTTCGCGGTATCTTCTATAATTTCGGGAAGAAAAAACGGAACTTTTTCGATCGTGATTTTTCCGGCTTCAATTCGGGAGAAATCCAATAAATCCTGAACCAGCTGCGTAATGTATTCTGATGAGTTTTTAATGTTTTTAACGAAATACGATTGTTTCGTATTGATATCTGAATTGCCCAAAAGTTCAGAATAACCCACAATAGTGCTCAAAGGAGTTTTTAAATCATGACTCACCGTTGTAATTAATTGTTCACGGCTTTTTAATAAATTCTTGGTTTTGAAATTCGCAATCTCAAGCTGTTTCTTATATACCTGTGATTTTGAATAATCGCTTACAATTAAAACAGAAAAAAACAAAGTCAAGATTAAACCTGCAATAGCCGAAGCCGTTACAATTTCGTTGACTTTTTTAAGTGATTTTTCTTTTAAGGAATTGTTTTTTATCGAATTGATGATGATTTCCCTTTCGATAATTCGAAGTACTTTTCGAAGCTGATCCGAAATAGCAATTTCATTTTTAAGTAATTTATTCTCTTCAAAATTCAGCGATTCCTTTTTCTTTTCGGCCTTTAATTTTACATTGCTCAGCAGTTTTTTGGAATTAGCTAAAATAGAATCCGAAGCTTTTTTACTCAAAGTATTGGTACTGTCATCCGGAATATTCTGATTGAGATAATCAACATATTTTTGCAGTACATTTCGCTGATAACTTCCTAATTGATTTGGGTTTTTATTAAAATCCTGAAGTTCGAGTTTTCGAAGTTTAAACTCCATTTTGGTAATTTCATCAATAGCAGTATTTACCGAAACTTCGTCTTCGGCTTTATTTTTTATCGTTTTTAACTGCTGAATGTTTTTTGTTTTTTCAGAAAGTAAATACGTCACACTATCCAAAAGTGTTTTTTGATATTGAGTCGTAACGATTTGTTTGAGTGTATCAATTCTCGATTTTAAAGAATCCGTTTCAATAAGATAACTCTTAAAGTCACTTTCAGAGTTGGTTTGAATTGTTTTTCGCGCTAAACTTTCGGTTTTATATACATTCGAGAATAGTTTACTTACTCGAAGGATTTTGGTTTTTTCGAAAGCAATTTTATCTTCTAATTTTTTATAAACGACATTTTCAGAATATAAAAACCATCCAACAGTAACAACCAAAGCAAGTAATGCAACATAGCTGAATAGAACTTTGAGTGCTGTGTAACTTTTTTTGCTCTCCATAAATGTTTATCTGGGGTTGAGGAAGTTTTTAATATTGGGAATTCCCTGCAATTTATTTAAAATTTCTATTTAAGAAAAGTAAAAACAAGCCGAATATTTATATAATTCCAATGCGTTAAAAATAAAATAACCGCAGATTATATAAATAATACTGCGGTTAAGTTTGCTTTAACTTTGTGATTTACAGAGTTTCGTTTAACCATTTAAAGAATTCTCCCTGCCAAACCTGAGCATTTTGCGGTTTTAAAACCCAATGATTTTCGTCTGGGAAATACACAAAACGGCTTTTAATTCCTCTTAATTGTGCTGCCTGGAAAGCTTCTTGTCCTTGCCCGATTGGTACACGGAAACCTTTTCCGCCTTGGAAAATCAAAATTGGTTTATTCCAGTTCTGAACCAAAGTTGCAGGATTAAAAGTAGTATATGCTTTTTGCGCTACAGCATTATCTTTTTCCCAGTAAGGACCGCCAAAATCCCAGTTGTTAAAGAAAACTTCCTCAGTAGTTCCTAACATACTAACCGTGTTGAAAACACCATCGTGAGCGATAAAAGTTTTGAAACGGTTTTTGTGAATTCCAGCTAAATAAAATACAGAATATCCTCCGTAGCTTGCACCAACACATCCTAAACGGCTTTTGTCAACGTAGCTTTCTTTAGCAACATCATCAATTGCCGAAAGGTAATCGTCCATAACTTGTCCGCCCCAGTCTTTACTAATCTGCTCGTTCCATTCAACACCATGTCCTGGCATACCGCGGCGATTTGGCGCAACCACAACATAACCTTTTGCTGCCATTAAAGAGAAATTCCAACGGAAAGAATACGATTGTGTTAAAGGACTTTGAGGTCCGCCTTGACAAAATAATAAAGTTGGATATTTTTTAGAAGCATCAAAGTTTGGAGGTAAAATTACCCAAACCAGCATTTTTTTGCCGTCCGTTGTAGTAACGTAACGTTTTTCGGTTTTGCTTAATGTTAAAGATTTATAAGTATCTGTATTTACATTTGATAATTGTTTCCAAGAATTTTTCTTCAGGTTGTAAGAGAAAATCTCACCTGCATGATTCATATCTGTTCTCGTTACGATGATATCATCGCCAGAAAAACCAACTATATCATTTACGTCAAAATCACCGTTTGTTAATTGGCGAACGTTGATTGCAATTTTTGTTAACCCAGGAAAGTTAACCGTAAAAAGTTGTTTTGTACCATCAACCGGCGCTACAAAAAATACATTTTTCCCGTCTTTGCTCCAGATGAAATTATCTACAGTTCCGTCCCAATTAGCCGTAAGGTTCGTTTTGATTCCTTTAAACTCAACAATAATATCGTTTTTGTCAGACTCGTAACCGTCACGTTTCATTTGTAACCAAGATAAAACTCCTGTTGGAGAAAACTGCGGTGCTGTATCGTAACCTAAATTACCTTCGGTTTTATTAGTTGTTTTTTGAGTCTCTAAATTGTACTCATAAATATCTGTGTTTGTAGAAATCGCATAAGCAGTTCCTGCTTTTTTCTTGCACACATAAAAAATGCTTTTGCTGTCTGGCGACCAAATATAATCTTCGTCACCGCCAAAAGGTTTTTGCGGAGAATCGAAAGTTTCACCTTTCAGGATGTCAATTCCCTTTGCTCCGTCTTTGTTTTCTTTATAAAAAACGTGATTAAATTTCCCTTCATTCCAAGTATCCCAATGACGATAATCTAAACCGTCATAAATTTGAGCATCAGATTTATCTAATTTTGGGTAGAAATCTTTACCTAAAACTTTGTCAATTTTTACTTCTTCGTTGTACACCAAATATTTTCCGTCAGGAGAAACATTTTTATCAGTAAGAATGTCTTTCGTATCTTTAATTTCGGTTGCATTTCCTCCGTTTACAGGAACCGTATAAAATTTAGAATGCGATTTGTTTTCTTCTACAGAAGGCGTAGAAACCTTAAAAACCACATTTTTTGCATCTTTAGAAATTCCAAGAGGCGTTACTCTGCCTAGTTTCCATAACAATTCCGGAGACATAACATTCTGCCCGATAGCGTTTAAACTCATCATTATTAAGGTTGTTAATAATACTTTTTTCATAATAAAAATTCTATTTTTTGTGGGCTAAAAATACAACATTTAAATTCCAATCATTTAAAAACCAAATCCCAAAATTTGTTAAAGTTTATTATTTGTCACCCTGAGCGAAGTCGAAGGGCTTTTTACTCAAAATAGGCTTCGACTTCGCTCAGCCTGACATTTGTATAGAGATCCAAAAAAGGAATCTTTAAAATTTTATTCGCCACGAATTCACGAATTATTTTTTTTGATAATCTGTGAGAATAAAAATTCGTGAATTCGTGGCGATTAAAAATCAAAAGTAAAGTCTTAAATTTATTTCCTAAATTGGAATTTGGAATTTTACTAATTGGAATTTAAAAAAAATGGAACTAAGCTATTGGGAATTAAAAAACTGGTTTACAGATATTGATTATACCATTGTAGGCAGCGGCATTGTTGGTCTGCATACAGCTTTGCGCTTACGCGAAAGATTTCCTGCTGCGAAAATTCTGGTTCTCGAACGCGGCATGTTACCGCAAGGTGCCAGTACCAAAAATGCCGGTTTTGCCTGTTTTGGAAGTCTCTCGGAAATTATGGATGACTTAAAAACACATTCAGAAGAAGATGTTGTCGCACTTATCGAAAAACGTTGGAAAGGTTTACAATTGCTTCGAAAAAGATTAGGAGATCAGGCAATTGATTTTAAACCTCATGGCGGCTATGAATTATTTTTGAAAGAAGATGAATTTGGATTTAACGAATGCATTTCGAAACTGTCTTTTGTAAATGAAATTTTAAAACCGCTTTTTAAAGCCGATGTTTTCTCTAAAGAAACCGACCGATTTGGATTTGGAAACATTCAGGATTATCTCATTTTTAATCCGTTTGAAGCGCAAATCGATACTGGAAATATGATGCAGGAATTGTTGAAGCAAGCGGTTTCGGCCGATATTTTAATTCTAAATCAGCAAACGGTAACTTCTTATGCCGATGCCGGAAATCATGTTGAAGTGGTGCTCAACGATTTTAGTTTTAAATCTAAGAAATTACTTTTTGCAACAAATGGTTTTGCAAATACGTTAACTAAAGGAGCAGTAAAGCCGGCAAGAGCGCAGGTTTTAATTACAGAACCTATTAAAAATCTGGATATAAAAGGGACTTTTCATTTAGATCGAGGTTATTATTATTTTAGAAATATTGGCGACCGAATTTTATTAGGCGGCGGTCGAAATCTTGATTTTGAAACCGAAACGACAACTGAATTTGGTCAGACGAAAATTATTCAAAATAGATTGGAAGATTTACTGAAAAATGTAATTTTACCAAATCAGGATTTCCAGATCGCACATCGATGGAGCGGCATTATGGGAGTCGGAAATAGTAAAAGTCCAGTTGTTTCTCAATTGTCTGAAAACGTGTTTTGTGGAGTGCGTTTAGGTGGCATGGGAGTAGCAATAGGCAGTTTAGTAGGAACCGAATTAGCAGATTTAATATAATGGCAGTTAAAAAACCAGCACCAAAAACAACCGCAAATAAACCGAAACCAAAACCTAAGGCGTCGCCAAAGAAATCGAATCGTTCTTTTGGAGAAAAAGTAAAATGGTTTTTTATTAAACTTTTGTTGTGGTTTTTCGGACTTTCGATCGGGTCGGTTATATTTTTTAAATATGTTCCCGTGCCTTTTACGCCTTTAATGATTATTCGCGCTATCGAAAATAAATTAGACGGAAAAGAAGTTTACTTTGACCACGATTGGGAACCAATAGAAAAAATTTCAATGAATTTGCAAAAAGCCGTTATCGCCAGTGAAGACGGAACTTTTTTAACGCATAATGGTTTCGATTTTAAAGCACTTCAAAAAGCATATAAAAGCAACGAACGCGGTCGCCGAATTCGCGGCGGAAGCACTATTTCGCAGCAAACGGCTAAAAACGTTTTTTTATGGCAGGGAAAAAGTTATTTCCGTAAAGGTCTTGAAGCTTATTTTACCGTTTTAATCGAAATTATCTGGGGCAAAGAACGTATCATGGAAGTGTACTTAAACAGTATAGAAATGGGCGACGGGGTTTACGGCGCTTATGCCGCTACAGAACATTGGTACAGACGCGATGCTTCTAGTTTAACGCCAATGCAGGCAGCGGGAATTGCGGCGATATTACCAAATCCGAGAAAATTTAAAGCCACAGGTTCATCAAGTTATATTAACAGAAGAAAAGAAAGAATTGTGCGCGAGATGCGTTACGTTGGAAAAATCAATTACAAAGGCGATGAGAAGTAAAAAAGCACTTTTTGCTTTTCTGATATTGACAGTTACGTTAACTTTTGGACAAGGAAAAACTAGAGAAATTGGAGTTATAAGCGACAATGATTTATATACATCATCAAAAAATGATATGTATTATACCAATGGTTTGGAGATTTTTTATCGGTTTTTATCTAAAAACGATAACGAGAAAATCAACAAAAAAATAACCGAATTTAGAATTGGACAGTATATTTATAATCCTAGGTTTATTAATAAAGAAGCGGTTGATGAAAACGACCGCCCTTTTACGGGTTATCTTTTTGCCGAAGCCGGAAGAAGCTTTTTTTACCAAAGCGAATCTGTTTTAAAAACTGATTTTCAATTGGGTTTTATGGGGCCAAATGCTTTTGGAGAAGAAACACAAGTAGGTTTTCATAAAATTATTGGATACAAAAAAGTATACGGCTGGGAAAATCAGCTTCACAATGCGTTTGCTGTTCAGGCACATATAATGTATTCGAAGAAATTATTTCCATCAAAACACAATGATTTTATAGATCTTCATTGGCAGTCTGAAGCGAATTTAGGAACTATTTTTACGGGAGTTTCAACCGGATTTTTAACCCGAATTGGTTTTAAGAGATTATTGCCTATTTACGATTCTAATCTTCACGATGCTTCGGTAAATGCCAATGCACAGCCTGATATTAGAGAATTTTATTTTTACGCAATGCCAAGCGTTAACTATCAGTTTTATGATGCCACAATCGAAGGCAGTATGTTTAACGATACCAGTCCAGTAACTTTCGATTTAGAACCACTTCGTTTCAATGCCGAATTTGGTTTAAAATACCGTCATAACAATTTCAATATGTCGTATTCTTTTCTTTACCGAGGCAGAGAATTAAACGATCCCGGAATTAACACTAATAAAGGATACTTTTTTGGATCGATTCGCATGGGGTTTTTGTTGAACTGATTTTGCCGCAAAGGCACAAAGACACAAAGTTTTTTTTAAGATTATTTAATCGCATAGTTTGTCATCCTGACCGAGGAAGGATCTTCGAAAGAACTCCGCACAGAAAATCCCACATCAGTCTGATAGCGCGGATTTGCAATCCGTGCCCGCAAAGTGTTCTTCATCTAAAACCAAAAAGCCATTCCGTACAGAATGGCTTCTTTTATATTATTTAAAACAAAGAAAAATTATTTAATCCCATCGGCTTAAAGTTCCTTCGGCTCTTTTAAATAATTCTTGAAGTACATTTTTAAGAGTTCTTTTCGGAAGACCAGATTCTAAAAATCCCAGTAATTGATCTGTGGCTGCTTTAATATCATCCTGATGACAGTAAACGTTTGTAAAGTTTCCGTTTTGATCAAAAATAACATATTCGCTGCTTTCCTCAACATCTTCTTCTGATGTCATCCAGCCGATGCATTGAAAGTTTGCGTTTATTTTTTCGGTTTCTTCCTGAGTAAGCAGTTTGTATTTCATAAGTTCTGGTCTGTCATTTCCCCAATACGCAATAATCATATCAATAATACCAGTAGAATTATGAGTAAAATCGGCTCTTTGTTTCATGTATCGGGTTAGATTTTGAGCAGAAGAAATACAGAAAACATCATCAGATTCTATGCCGCCAATAATTTTATAAAAGCGTATTAGTTCTTCTGGTAAAGGCAGAGAAAAATAAGAAGCCAATTCTTGGATTTCTTCATCTGAAGCCAGAGAAGATTCTTTTATTTCATCATATTCAAGTTCACATTCGGCGATGCGGGTTTTTATTTGTTCCATGGTTATGTTAGAATTAGTATTGTTATAAACGATTATTAATGACGATTATCGCATTGCAGAAAAATCTCCTCATTAGATTTATCAATAATTGAAATATTCGGGCAGCCGAAAGACATGTATTCGAAACCAAATATTACTTGAGGTTTATTTTTAAAAAGTTTTCCTGTCCATTGGTTAATCGCATCATCTCCTTCGTCATAATTTAATGGAGCAGGAGAGGTGCCTTCGCTTTGGCAGTAAAGCTTTTCGATTATAACATCTTTCGTTTTAGAATCGACAACCAAAAGACGTCTGCCATAAATTGTTTTATTGCTTTCCAGGTAGTCTTGTAAAAAATACTGATAGCTGTTTGTTTTGTATGAGTACGTATTGCCAGCGATTTTGCCTTTTAGCAAAGTACGATCTTGATTTTTCATTGCTTTTGAAGGATATTCTTTTGCAGTAGTTTTTTTCCAGTTAATAGCTTTTAAAGGTTCTTTAGAAAACGGATTTTCTTTGCCCACATATACTAAAGCATCTCTATAATATTCGCTGAATCCGCTTAAATATTTTTTGCTGATTTCAAACCCAATCATAAAATCATAATTATGATAAGGCCAATCTTCTTCAGAAGAATAACCATTTAAGAACGCAGCGGTTTTTAGGTTTTTTACAGCAAAAGAAACGTGTTTGTTTTTAGCATAATCGATTATAAAAACAGAATCGGTTTCGGATATATTGGTTTTAGATAAAAATCTTTTTCTGTAGTTTTTATCAAAGGTGAAATACACAGCATTGTATTTTCCTATTTTTTCGATGTTTGGTAAGGCAAGCGTATCTTTTTCGTCGTTTACAGGATAAATATCCGATAGAGAAACAAAAGCAACATCGCTGCTGTCTTTTGGAGTAATGGTAAATAAATTGATGCTTTCTTTTCTTGGGCCTTCTTGGGTTTCTTGTACCGTGTCGGTTTCAGTCACCTCTTTTTCAGCTGTGTTTGATTGAGCAGTTTTTAGATTTTCTTTTTTATTGCAGGATAAAATTAATAGCAGAAAGGCAGATAGAAAAATTTGTTTCATTTTTAAATTTGTTTTTTAAGATGATATTTGAGTGGTATTTGTACGATTTACTGCTTTCTATGATATTTTAATTATTCCTGAAATATAATGAATAGAAAATATAACAGGAATAGATAAAACTAAAATAGGGAAAATAGAAAGCGAGAAGGTATAATGAAGTTCTTCGCTAAAAGTATAAGTACTCCATGACGATTCGCGATCCACAAAAATGCTGTAATTAAAGAAAAACCAAACTAAGATTAGGATGATAAATTCAATTATAGCTTTTGCATATATGTTTTTAATGAAAGAAAGCAGCAACGAAACAATTGCAAAGAAAATGCTTGTAAAAGAAGAAATAAAAATAATATCTTGAGAAAAAGTACAATCAAGACAGCCACTGGACATTTTCTCAGAAAAAGTTCCCATAGACCAATAGATTTCTATAAAAGTTGCGGCTAAAACTAGGATCGCAATTGCGATGAATTTCTTTAAAATGTAAATTCCTTTCTGTGGCATTATCTTTAACTTGATCAATTTTTTTAACGTTGCTGTACAAAAATAGAAAATCCGTAAATAAAGAAATATCTTTCAAAGAGATATTTGCATCAAGATAAGCCTTCGTTTAAAATGTAATGCTTAACCTTTTGATAATATGATGAATACTTTTAATTTTTACTTTTATTTAAAATTAAAACTATGGATATTAATTGGACTGTAATAGGAATTGTAGCCGTACTGGTTATTCTTTTGGTTGTACTAACGGTTAGAAAAAATCAAAAAGAAAAAAAGAAACTAACAAATTTGCTCAACAACGATTTTAAAAAATCCGAAAAAGACGATGTTGATGCAGACGATGCTGCAAATGAGAAGTAAGATTGTTTACAGCTGGTAAATAAAAAAATCCGCATTAAGGTTAATTAATACGGATTTAGAATGTGTAAGTAACTGATTATTGCTTTGGTAATTATAAATCAGCAGTAAATAATACATGTCTTTTTTCTGTGGCCGCTTTTTTCCAAAATTGCAATGAATTTTGAAACCAAGTCCACATATATTCAAAATTTTCTTTTGTTAAGTTAAAACCGTAATCTTCGCTTTCAATTTTAGAATAGGCGCTTTGCAATTGTTCTTTTGTAATTGAGTCAACGGCCTCGGCAATTTGAGAGACCTGATCAGGTGTTTTTAAAGACATAATATAATCGTCTTCATGATAAATTTGTTCCCCGCCCATAATAACATGATTTAAAGGGAAAGTTCCGTTTGTGCAGTCAAATTTTCCTTCGGTTAAACTTTTGTGAAGCGCATTCCATGATTTATCAAATGCTGCAAACCTTTCGGGATTATTACAGATCAATTTTTCTTCGATATCTTCTTGTAAATAATTTAGTCTAATTTCATCAGATCTAAAAGCTTTAAGTATAGAAACTGTTTTTTCGTCAAGAGAATAAAGTGAACCAAGACAACTCATAATTATAAGTTTAGTTAAACAT
>Ga0157370_10005786_pt1 | contig 13815 bp, 12 predicted proteins | sample C35metaG_FD_113463 | JGI IMG/M metagenome (GOLD analysis project Ga0157370, IMG submission 113463) | Corn rhizosphere microbial communities from Kellogg Biological Station, Michigan, USA - C3-5 metaG | ecosystem: Host-associated > Plants > Roots > Rhizosphere > Soil | place: USA: Michigan...
AGTATAGAATTGAAGCTTTTGTTATATCTCATGTTATAAGAGAATCCCAGACTGTGTTTTTTATTGATTTCATAATCTATATTGAAACCTCCACCGTAGTTTTTGTTGGGATCATCATTATATCCGTAAGACTCATTTCTGAAGGTTGGATCTCCGTTAGACAGGGTGTATCTTTGTCTGTCTGTCCAGCTTCCCGTTCTGAAATTAGAATTACCTGACCATTTTCCCTGTCTGAAATTAAAAGAAGCACCTGCATTGGGATTGTTGTAATAACCTTGCTCATTCTGCATTTTCAACGTTCCATTGTAGCCGTTGTTTTTGTTTTTTTTCATGACAATATTGATTACCCCTTCTTTAGATTCTACCTGAAATTCACTTCCCGGAACTGTAATGACTTCAATTTTCTGTATATCTTCTGATGGAGTAGATTTCAGCATTTCAATCAATGCCTCAGAATCCATATTGGTTTTCTTATTGTTGATATAGATTACCGCATCATTTTTCCCCAAAATCTTCAGCGTTTTTCCATCTATACTGGAAATCATCGGAGTTTGCTTCAATAGATTGAACGTATTGGTGCCCTTAGCAATAGATGAAGATGCTACATCATATACTAAACGGTCACCTTGTTTTTTGAAAACCTGCTTCTTGATATTCACTGCATCAATAGCATTTACTTTCATACTGTCTTTTTTCTGCTGGGCAGTGATAAGTCCACCGAAAAATAGTGCTGCAATAAGAATTTGAGTTTTCATGATATTATTTTTTAATTAGTAGCCTGTATGGTTTGTTATTTTACATTGCAAAGATATATAATAAATTTAGTATCATGCAATACAAAGTACTTAAAAATATTTTTAATGAAATATAATATTCTGATTATCAGATAATAAAAATTATTTTAAAATAGTGGATTGCTTTACCTTTCTGTACAATAAGACAACTGCAATACTAAAATTGTTACATGAAATAGTAAAATTTTATATTTCAAATAATCCGAAATTTCAAATGTTATGATAAAAAAGCCGGAAGAAAGAATCCTCCGGCAGAAAATATAAAAATATTTATTTTAAAAATTAATTCCAGCAAAGATAAGAGTAAGTAATTCTATCAAAAGAATCTACTTTAGAAGTGGCTGCTGCCTGAACTACAACCGTATGGTTTCCAACTGACAGATTACTGGGTGTTACATAGCTATAAGGAATAACTTGATGTAAGTTCACTGGGGATGTAAATGCAGTAACAACACTGGCTACTTGGACATTGTCTATTTTTAATACAGTTCCAATGCCGGTATTTACAGAGGACCATGCAGTAGGGTATAGATCAAGCTTGCATTTCGCGGCTGAAGGTAATGTGAATGTAAATTGAAAATAGCCGATTCCATCAGCATTGGTACTGTTAACTGGTCCAACTGAATTAGTAGATCCACCTGCTAAAACAATATTTGAGGAGACTCCAACTGTTGTTACAACAGTTTTCCAATTTGGAGCTGCAGGAGTTCCAAAATTAAATTCTAAGCCTGGGATTGTTGTATTATAAACAACAGCTCCTGTGGGGGGAGCTACAAGAGCATCTCTCTCTGTAGTGGTCATTCTTCGAGGAATAAAAGCTCCTGTCTTACTTACTACGTCTAATGCTCCCTGTGGGCTTGTAGTGTTTATTCCAACTCCTCCGGTCTGGCTGCTGTACAATGCTGAAATAAATAGCATTGTTGTGGATAATAAATTTTTTGCATTCATTTTCTTGAATTTTTCAGATTTAAAGATAGTATTTATTGTAATGTTTAAATAGGGAGGGTGAACGTAAAATTTAAAGGAGAATGATAAAAAGCTCTAAAAAGGACTATTTTGACAATTAAGTAGTATATATGTTGTATTTATATAATATATTGTTGTATAAATGTTGTGTAATATGTCTGCTAGAAATAGTTGGCTTTGGTTTTATTTTTTTTAGTAAATATCATTTTATTGGACTTGTTTTGCGTGAATTATCGGTTTTAATTTTGAATTTTCTTTAAAACAGCAGGCCAAAGGTTGTTTTTAGGGTAAATGCATTAAGTGTTGGGGATTTTCTGTTGATATTATGGTTTTTTAGTAAGTGGTATGACTTATAATTATCAATAATAAGATAATTTTGTATTTGTTAGAAGAGTCATGACAAATGAAGTGAAAATAACCTGTTCCATGTATGAGGTATTTTAGAACTTAAAATTTTGGTTTTATCCGAAGAAACAATAACGATAGTTCTTATAATAAAAAATATCGTTTGAAATATGTAAAAAGCCGGAAACTTTTCTGCCCAGTTACAATAAATTAAAATTCTGTTATTTAAAATTGTTTCACCAGAGGTAAGGGCGGGTTATCATGCCAGCTTTGGAAGTATATTAGGCTTAATCTCTTATCGTATCGTTCTGGTAACTAAATAGCTATAAGTCCAACGTGTAGTTCATTGGAAAGCAATTGTGATGGATACAGGATGAACCTGGCGGGTAATAACAATAGAGTCCTGTACCGGGGCTTATAAGATTCATTGCCAGACAGTACGATCATAACAGGCGAAACTTTGATGAAGTTTATTTAAAATGATAATTCATAAAGAATTTTATGAGAATATCTATTCTCTATCAAATTTGGCTAGCTTTTTATCTACCCAAACTGTTGCAAAAGGGAAGAATGCGGATAATAAAGCAAAAACAAAATCTTCATCATCCCAATCATAAATTTTTCTTGCAGGAAGACAGAGTAAAAGATAAAGGGTGAAAAATAATCCGTGTAAACTGCCAATAACGCTGATGAAGATAATAGAATATAAATTTTCATCATATCGGATCCAGATCATCGCAACACAATACAGTAAAAGGCATGAAATAGCTTCTGCCAGACAAATCTGTTTAAACCATTTGATGATTTTTTCCTGAGAATATTTTGAGAAAAATTTTTCGATGAAGTCCATTTCTTGAGGTATGAGGTGAGAGTTAAAAAGATAAGAGTCTTTCTCCGGCTTTTATTTGTAGCCTCTCATTTCTGATTGCAAAATTACTTATAAAAACTGCTACCATCCAAATATTCAAAAACTTCAGGAGGCAGCATAGGTCTTACATTTTTACCATCTTTGATCATATTTCGGATTTCAGTAGCGGAAAGCTCTATTACCGGAGCCTTGATCAAAGAAATATTTTCGTGTTGCAGATATTCAGAATCTTTCTTTTCTCCTTCAAATACTCTCGGATAAACAATAATATGATGGTTCTTGATCAGTATATCAGAATTTTTCCACTTATGAAGGCTCTTCAGGTTATCTTCTCCCATAATCAGGCTGAAAGAATATTCAGGATACTTCTCATGAAGATAGGTAAGCGTATCAATAGTATAGCTTGGCATCGGAAGAGAAAATTCCACGTTAGAAGCTCTCATATTCGGATAATTCTTTACCGCAAGCTGTACCATATCAAGCCTGTTATGATCTTTCAGTAAAGACTTTTTATCTTTAAAAGGATTCTGCGGGCTCACCACAAACCAAAGTTCTTCCATATCAGAATTTTCCAGAATATAATTAGCCAGAATAAGATGTCCGATATGAATAGGATTGAATGACCCGAAAAATAAACCGATTTTTTTCATTTTTTGTTAGGTAATAGGTAGTAGGTGCCGGGTAGCAGGTTACAGTAGTTTGAAATATCAATATTTTGATCAGAATTTTATCTTTGTGCAGGCTTTTACTACCTGTAACCTTCTTACTCCCTAAATTTTACATCCTTAATGTTCAGATAATGCGTTACATTGCCTTTCCAGTGATTTTCCTCCAATGTAAAAGCAAGATCAAAATTCTTATTTTTAAAATCTTCAACAAACTGTCCCAGTTTGAATCCGACACATTCAATATTTCGTCCTGTAGATTCCTGCTTGATATAAAACTTAAGGTGATTATTGTCTTTCCCCATAGTTTTTACATAGCCTGAAAGCTTTTGATCTGTCAGGGTAAAAATAGGTTTCATATTATGAGGCCCGAATGGAGCCAGTTTTCTATGGAAATTGATAAACTCTCTGTTGATTTCATCAATCTTAATTTCCGTATCAATGGTAATGGAAGGTTCCTTCTGATGGTCTTTGATTTTTTCAGAAACAATTCTCTCAAATTTTTCCTTGAAAGCATCAAACTTATCTTTTTCCATCGAAAGACCGGCAGCAGCATGATGTCCTCCGAATTTAAGGAAATATTCAGAGCACAGATCAAGCGCTTCGTGTACATCAAAGTCAGAAACAGATCTTGCTGAAGCCACCATTTCCCCGTTATTACCATTGGTAAATACGAGTGTTGGTTTATAATAGGTTTCAATAAGTCTTGAGGCTACAATCCCAATTACACCTTTGTTCCATTCAGGATGGTAAACAATAGTCGTATGTTTTGTTTCCTGTTGAGATTCTATGATTTGGTTCAAGGCTGAAAGTGTGGAATTCATATCCAGTTCACGCCTTTCATCGTTGAGGTCCATGATGTCATTCACAATCTGGTTCGCATGTTTCAGATTGTCGGAAACCATCAATTCTACGGCTGCTTTACCGTGAGATATTCTTCCGGCAGCATTGATTTTAGGAGCTATTTCAAAAACAATATTGGAAATTTCAAAATGAGAAAGCTTGTCCTCAGGAATCAGCAATCTTAATCCAAGATTTCTGGTTTTTCTAAGTGTTTTTAATCCCATTTTAGCCAAAACTCTATTTTCTCCTGTCATAGAAACAATATCTGCAGCAATGGAGATCGCCAGAAGGTCTGTCAGCTCAAATAATTCTGCTTCCGGTAACTTATAAATTGTATTAAGCCCCTGGCAAAGTTTAAAACCAACACCACATCCTGAAAGTTCTTTGAACGGATATCGGCAGTCATTTCTTTTAGGATCAAGTACTGCGGCCGCATTAGGAATCTCATCACCGGGAAGGTGATGATCACAGATAATAAAATCTATACCCTGATTGCTGGCATAGCTGATCATGTCCAGTGCCTTGATTCCGCAGTCTAAAGCAATGATTAATGAAAAACCGTTTTCTTTAGCAAAATCAATTCCTTCTGTAGAAATTCCATATCCTTCAGAATTTCTATCCGGAATATAATAGTCTAAATATTTTTTCTCAACAATCTTGCTGAGATAGAGGTACATTAAGGCAACAGCTGTGGTTCCGTCCACATCATAGTCACCATATACCAATATTTTTTCACCATTTTCAATTGCGGTTGCAATACGCTCTACAGCTTTTTGCATATCTGCCATTAAAAATGGGTTGTGTATATCGTTAAGATTTGGTTTGAAAAATTCTCTGGCCTTTTGGTAGTTGTCAATTCCTCTCAGAACGAGAAGTTTAGATTCAAAAGTACCAAAACCAAGTGACGAACTTAGTCCGTCCACAACTTCCTCATCGGGTTCAGGCTTGTAAATCCATTTTTGACTCATTTCACAAAAATAAGGAAAAAAGTTCTAAAAGCGGCTTTAAAAATCAGCAAATTAGATTTTAAAAATGAGCTGCATGAACCTTAATAAACTTTATACTGATAAATAAAAATGATATCCGCATCTGTTTTTTTATAATCATTTTGATTTAAATAAAAGCGAATGAACTTTTATTTTTCCTTTTAAAAATAAAAAAATAATCTCTGGAAAAGATATGGTGTAATTTTGACTTTATAATTGTTGAAAAAGGTTATCTTCGTGCTCCAAATTTTAAATAAATATGAAAAAAATTACTTTAAGCCTTATGTTATTGGGGGCTATGTATTCGATCAATGCACAGAAAATCAATCTTGGAAAAGCTGCCGGGATGGTTTCAAACGGTGCAAAAGCTTTAACATTTACCAACGAAGATGCTATTAAATTATCCAAAGAATCAGTAGACTGGATGGATAAGAATAATGCCGTTGCAGGTCCTAAAGATCCATATACGGTGAGACTGAACAAACTGTTTGGAAAGCATAAGTCTCAGGACGGTCTGAATTTGAATTATAAAGTTTATAAAGTAAAAGATATTAACGCATTTGCCTGTGCAGACGGAAGTGTACGTGTATTCTCTTCTCTGATGGATATCATGACAGATAATGAATTGCTTGCAGTAATCGGGCATGAGATCGGGCACGTAAAAAATCAGGATACAAAAGATGCAATGAAATCTGCTTATCTGAAAGCAGCGGCTTTAGATGCAGCATCATCGGCTTCTTCTGCTGTGGCTACTCTTAATGAGAGCCAGGTAGGGAAAATGGCTAATGCATTTTTAGATGCTTCACACAGTAAAAAACAAGAGTCTGAAGCAGATACTTATTCATATGATTTTATGAAAGCTAATAAATATGATGTGGTAGGAGCTTATTCAGCCTTCAAAAAATTAGCTTTGCTTTCAGAGGGAAGTACGCAGACTAATTTTGAGAAAATGTTCAATTCTCACCCGGATAGCAATAAAAGAGCGGAAGCTATCAAAAAGAGAGCAGAGAAAGACGGATTATGGAAAGACCCGGGAACTGTTTCTTTACCTACTGCAAAACTGACGAAATAATTATTTTATTTATTGTTTAAACGAAAATACCTCAAAGCATTGCTTTGAGGTATTTTTATATAGATTTTAATGTTGTTCGATTAAGAATACATTTTTTCTCTTAATTCTTTTATCTTTTTATCAGCAAGATATTCGTCGTAAGTCATTTCTCTGTCGATGATTCCGTTTGGAGTCAATTCAATGATTCTGTTACAGACTGTTGAAAGCATTTCGTGGTCATGAGATGCCAATAGAAGATTTCCTTTGAAGTTTGACAGTGAGTTGTTCAAAGTGGTAATACTTTCAAGGTCTAAGTGGTTGGTAGGTTCATCCAATAAAAGAACATTTGCTTTCTGAAGCATCATTCTACTGAACATACATCTCATTTTTTCTCCTCCTGAAAGTACTTTACAAGATTTCAAAGCTTCATCTCCTGAGAAAAGCATTCTTCCTAAGAATCCTCTCATGAATTCTTCGTGACGCTCTTCGTCATTTTTAGTAAATTGTCTTAACCAATCAACTAAGCTAAGATCTTCCTGGAAGAAACTTGTATTGTCTAAAGGCATGTGAGATTGGTTCGTTGTAACTCCCCAGGCAACAGTTCCTTTGTCGGCTTCAACATTTCCCGCTAGAATTTCGAAAAATTCTGTAATCGCTAAAGAGTTTTTAGAAAGTATAGCTACTTTGTCACCCTTTTTAAGATTAAGATCGATATTTGAGAATAATAATTCTCCATCTTTTGTTTTTTCAAGACCTTTTACATCTAAAATCTGATCCCCTACTTCTCTTTCCATTTCGAAAATAATTGCAGGGTATCTTCTTGAAGAAGGCTTAATATCGTCAATATTTAATTTGTCGATCATTTTCTTTCTTGCAGTAGCCTGTTTTGCCTTAGCAACGTTAGAGCTGAATCTTGCAATGAAGTCCTGAAGTTCTTTTTTCTTCTCTTCAGCTTTCTTGTTTGCCTGAGCTCTTTGTCTTGTTGCCAATTGAGAAGCCTGATACCAGAAAGAGTAGTTACCTGTGTAAAGGTTTAGCTTAGCATAATCCAAGTCACCGATGTGTGTACAAACCGTATCAAGGAAGTGACGGTCGTGAGATACAACGATTACAGTGTTTTCGTAATCAGCAAGGAAATCTTCCAACCATGAGATGGTATCAATGTCAAGGTCGTTGGTAGGCTCATCCAGAATCAATACATCAGGATTTCCGAAAAGTGCCTGAGCCAAAAGAACCTTTACTTTGTCCTTATTTTCAAGCTCGCTCATCATTTGCCAGTGCATATCATCTTTGATTCCAACGTTTGAAAGCATAGTCTGTGCATCAGATTCTGCAGTCCATCCTCCCATTTCATCATAAATTACACCTAATTCACCGGCCTTAATACCATCTTCATCAGAGAAATCTTCTTTTGCGTATAACGCATCCATTTCCTCTTTTATCTCAAATAATTTCTTATTACCTCTCAAAACAGCTTCAAGAACAGTATACTGATCAAAAGCAAAGTGATCCTGCTCCAAAACTGACATTCTTTTCCCTGGTTCCAGAGATACATGCCCTGTTGTAGGATCCTGCTTTCCTGTTAATATTTTCAGGAATGTAGACTTTCCCGCACCGTTTGCTCCGATGATCCCGTAGCAGTTTCCTTTGGTAAACATAATATTTACCTCGTCAAAAAGAACTCTTTTCCCGAATTGTAAAGATAAGTTAGATACTGTTAACATATAGTTTTGTAAATTTGGCGCAAAAATACGAAAAGAATTTGGGTATTCTGTAATAATATAATAGTCAAGTTTTTAAATGTATGGTATTTTTTATATATTTCATTAACGAAATTTTAAAATGATGAAGATTGAGAAAACAGTTAGCATATTAAACAAAAGAGCCCGTTTTGAATACGAAATTCTGGAAGAATACGAAGCCGGAATGGTTTTGACGGGTACAGAAATAAAATCTTTACGTTCATCCAAAGCATCTATCACAGAATCCTTCTGTCAGTTTATTGATGGGGAATTATACATCATTAACATGATGATTGATGAGTATAAATTAGGAACTTTTTACAATCATAAAACAAAAAGGGAACGGAAATTGCTCTTGCACAAAAAAGAATTGCAAAAACTTGAAAAAAAGTTAAAGGATGCTGGGAACACCATAATACCTTTAAAATTATATATCACTGATCGAGGTAAAGCAAAGGTGCTGATAGCGCTTGGTAGAGGGAAAAAGCTTTTCGATAAAAGAGAGGCGATAAAAGATAGAGAAAATAAACGGAACCTGGACAGAATATTAAAGAAAAGTTAAAAATCATTTGAAAAACTTTGTATATAAAGAAAAATTATATTTATTTTGCATTATCAATTATTTAATCATTTAATTCTATGAAAAATCTAAAATTAGGAATTTCAGCATTGGCGCTTACTGTTGCCTCTACTGTTTTCGCGCAGACTACCAATAATCCGTGGTTGATCGGAGTTGGTGCTCATGCTGAAAACCACGTAGCAGCAAGAGGTACTTTTAGTAATACGTTCTCTGCTAACAATTTGACGAAAAGTATGTTCAATGTGAACAACTTCTCTATTACACCTCCATTGTCTAAGCTTACAGTTGCTAGAAACATTGGAAAAGGTTTAGTAATTGACTGGCAGACTTCTGTTGGAAATGTTGAAAACAAAAGATTCAACATGGGAAAAGAATTTTTCCTAATGACAGGTCTAGGTTTCCAGGCTCACGCTGCAGGTCTTTTATGGAACGAAGAATCTTGGTTTGATCCATATTTAAGAGTTGGTGCCAACTACTTAAGACATGACTATACAGCACTTACTTTCCCAAGAAGTGCAGTAGACGCTAACGGTAACTTTATTGAAACTGTTAATAACGGTAAGGATGGTAACGAAAACGGTAGAGCTAACCACTTTGCTGTAGCTACAGGTGCTGGTGCTAACTTCTGGGTAACTAAGAACTTCGGTCTTGGTGTTCAAGGAGATTATGTATCAACTCCAGGTGACCACTCTACAGTGGCTAACTTCTGGCAAGCTTCTGCTTCTATCTTATTCAGATTCGGAAACAGAGATAGAGATAAGGATGGTATCCTAGATAAAGATGACCTTTGTCCAGATACTCCAGGTTTACCAGAATTCCAAGGATGTCCTGATACTGACGGTGACGGAGTTCCAGATAAAGACGATCAATGTCCAGAAGTGGCAGGTCCAGTTGAAAACAACGGATGCCCTTGGCCAGATACTGATGGTGATGGTGTAATCGACAAAGATGACGCTTGTCCTACAGTAGCAGGTCCTGCTGAAAACAATGGTTGTCCTTGGCCAGATACAGACGGTGACGGTATCTTAGATAAAGATGATGCTTGTCCTACTGTTCCAGGTCTTCCAGAATACAACGGATGTCCTAAGCCTAAAACTGTAACTGCTAAAGATGTTGAAACTAAATTAGGAAGCGTATTCTTTGATTTCAATAAAGCTACAATTAAGGCTGAATCTAAACCAGCTCTAGATCAGGCTGCTGAAATGATTAAGAAAGATGGTGGTCACTATCTATTAGAAGGTAGAACGGATGCTAAGGGTGCTGAAGCATACAACTTGAAATTATCTAGAGAAAGAGCTGCTTCTGTTGTTGCTGCTTTAGATGCTAGAGGTGTGGAAGCTAACGCTCTTAAATCAATAGGTGTTGGTAAAGCAAAAGCTACAGTTCCTGCAACTGCTTCTGATACTGAAAGACAAGTTGATAGAAAAGTTGTTGTAACTGCTATTGAAGATGATGCTCAATGGAATGCTCTTAAGAAAAGAGACTATGAGGATCCAACTCCAGTAAAAGTTAAAAAGGCTGTTAAGAAAGGTGCTAAAAAAGCTCCAGCTAAGAAAAAAGCTTCAACTAAAAAGAAAAAATAATTAATTTTTCTAAATAATGAATACCTCCAATTTTATTGGGGGTATTTTTTTTTTGTAGACTTTTAAGTAATTTTGTTGGAAATTTAAAAATTAAAATGGGAAGAGCATTTGAATATAGAAAAGCTTCTAAAATGGCCAGATGGGATAAAATGGCCAAAACATTCTCCAAAATAGGAAAAGATATTGCATTGGCTGTAAAAGCTGGTGGTACAGATCCAGAAGCCAATCCTGCGCTGAGAAGATGTATCCAGAATGCGAAAGGGGCAAACATGCCTAAGGATAACGTAGAAAGAGCAATTAAGAAAGCGAGTGGCGCAGATGCAGAAAACTATGAAGAAATCACTTATGAAGGTTATGGGCAAGGTGGCGTTGCTTTTTTTGTAGAATGTACTACAAACAATACAACAAGAACGGTAGCAAATGTAAGAGCTGTTTTCAATAAGTTTGACGGTAACCTTGGTAAAAATGGTGAATTGGCATTTATCTTCGACAGAAAGGGAATTTTCACCATTGATTTGGCTCAGATCAAAATGGATTGGGATGATTTTAAAATGGAAATGATTGATGGAGGAGCAGAAGATGTAGAAAAAGACGAAGAAGAAGTGATGATTACCACTGCTTTTGAAGATTTCGGTTCTTTATCTCACAAATTGGATGATCTTGGAATTGAAGCAAAAAGTGCAGAACTTCAAAGAATTCCCAACAATACAAAAGAAGTAAACACAGAACAGTTCAAAGCTAATATGAAAATGCTTGAGCGTTTCGAAGAGGACGATGATGTCCAAAACGTTTACCATAACATGGAAATCACAGAAGAGCTGATGAACTCTTTATAAAAAATAATATAGCATTCATATACAGTTAATTTTCAATTAGTTTCTTTGTACAAAACTATGAAAAGAAACGTTGAATTAGTTGTTATATCGGATGTTCACTTGGGAACTTATGGATGTAAGGCTAAAGAACTGTTAAGATATCTCAATTCTATCCAGCCCAAAACTTTAGTTTTAAACGGTGATATTATTGATATCTGGCAGTTTAAAAAGTCTTACTTCCCTAAACCTCATTTGAAGGTAATCAGAAAGATTCTTTCATTGGCTACCAAGAGCACAGAGGTGTATTATATTACAGGCAACCATGACGAAATGTTCCGTAAGTTCACCGATTTTGAACTGGGTAAACTTAAAGTCTGTAATAAAGTCTGTCTGAATATCGATCAGAAAAAAGCCTGGATATTTCATGGTGATGTTTTCGATGCATCCGTCCAGCACTCAAAATGGATCGCCAAACTTGGCGGAAAGGGTTACGATCTCCTGATTATTATCAATAATGTTGTAAATTGGTTCTTAGAAAAAATGGGTAGAGAGAAATACTCTTTTTCGAAAAAAATCAAGAACAATGTGAAAAAAGCAGTAAAATATATCGGAGATTTTGAACTTACAGCTTCTGAGCTGGCCATTGACAATCAGTATGATTATGTGGTTTGCGGACATATCCACCAGCCGCAGATTCGTGAAGTGGCCAATAAAAAAGGAGCCTGTACTTATTTAAATTCCGGTGACTGGATTGAAAATCTGTCTGCTTTAGAGTATCATGATAAAGAATGGAAGATTTTTTACTATGATGAGCATAAACATTTGCTGAAAGATGATGAAGCGGAAGACATCCCGGAAATGGATAATTCTGCTCTTTTAAAAATTGTAACCAACTTTTCCTAGATGAAGATTTTGTACGCATTCCAGGGTACTGGAAACGGCCATGTTGCCAGAGCGCAGGAAATTATTCCTCTTCTTAAAAAATACGCATCTGTTGATACACTGATCAGTGGACATCAATCGCAATTAAAGGCTGATTTCGACATTAATTTCCAATACAGAGGTATTTCCCTTCTTTATAATAAAACAGGCGGTTTATCGTACCGAAAAACGTTTACCGAAAATAAATTTTTTGAAGCGGCCAAAACAATCAAAGAATTGGAACTGTCACAATATGATTTAATTATCAATGATTATGAACCTTTGACAGGCTGGGCTTCCAAACTGAAAAATCTTCCGATGATAGAACTCAGCCATCAGGCTTCCATGAGTTTTCCGGAAACACCAAAGCCTAAGAAAAAAGATTTTCTGGGAGAAATGATTTTAAAATACTACGTTCCCAGCGAAAGGAAAATAGGATTTCATTTTGAAAATTACCATCCGCAGATCAAAAAACCTGTTATCAGAAGAAAAATAAGAAATCTTAATCCTTACAAGCAGGGATATTATCTTGTTTATCTTCCCAGTTTCGCGGATGAAAATATCATCAAGGTTTTAAGAAAAATTCCTGTAGAATGGAAAGTGTTTTCAAAATACAGCAAAGTACAGGTGAAGGTAAAAAATGTAGAAGTATTTCCTATTGATGAAACCCAGTATTTGAAATATTTTGAAGGCTGTGATGGAATTTTGTGCAACGCAGGTTTTGAAAGTCCTGCAGAAGCATTGTTTATGGACAAAAAACTATTTGTGATTCCTATCCATAATCAATATGAACAGGAATGCAATGCATGTGCTCTTGACAAAATGGGAATACCTAATTCCAAGGTTTTAAATCTTCAGGAAATTATGGAGTGGGTAGCTTCTGATCATCATCTAAAAGTAGATTATCCGGATGATATTGAACATATCCTGCTCAATGAAGTTTTAATTCTTTAAAAATATATCATCTACATCACTCATTCTCATCATCACGGATCTTGCATAGGAACAGTGCGGATATACTTTCCAATTGTTTTCTCTTGCAAATTTGATGGCTTCTTCCACTAAAAATTTTCCCATTCCTCTGCCTTCAAATTCCGGGTGTACCAATACAAAAGAGATAATGAATTTATGATCTTCAGGAAAAATAGTATACGTAAGTCTTCCTACTTCTTTTGTTTCATTATTTAACGTAAGAACTCCGCCGTTTCCAGATTTATTGTTTTCAAATTTCATGATTCAGGGCTTTAATGATAAATATACAAAAATTACACCGGGCTTTGCATAAGCAATAAGCAATAAGCAATCGGGAATGGTCAATTCTTGATTGACAATTCGCTTGCGAAGCAAAATTGCCCATTGACTCTCCTAATTATCTTTTCCAGTGTAGTAGTTGTAATCTTTAATAATTACATTGATAAACTGTCTTTCTGTCATTTTAGTAGCATCTATTTCCAGCTTCAGGATACTTTTGATTTTATCGGAAAGCTTATTGATGATCTGCCGGTCATCTACTTTCAAAGCTTTGGTATAGTTATCTTTGATGATTCTCATATCGTTATCACTCAAAGCAATCACCTGAGGGAAAGAAGGAATATAATTTTCATGGATATTCTCCAGGATGGTATGAGAGATATTGATGTTGTTTTTCAAAGAAAT
>Ga0157370_10005787_pt1 | contig 13815 bp, 10 predicted proteins | sample C35metaG_FD_113463 | JGI IMG/M metagenome (GOLD analysis project Ga0157370, IMG submission 113463) | Corn rhizosphere microbial communities from Kellogg Biological Station, Michigan, USA - C3-5 metaG | ecosystem: Host-associated > Plants > Roots > Rhizosphere > Soil | place: USA: Michigan...
CGCGAGGACATTGAGCTATTTCGGACGCAGGCCGCATTAAGAACCGCAGGGAAAATCAGCGACGATGAGTTGCGTCCTCAGCGCCTCCGCCGCGGCGTCTATGGGCAGCGTCAGCCTGACGTCCATATGATCCGCACCAAGGTGCCGGGAGGGCGGCTGACTTCAGACCAGATGCGCCAGTTGGCACGCGTCGCTGACGAGTTTGGAGGCGGCAAGGCTCATCTCACCACGCGTCAGAACGTTCAATATCATTTCGTGCCATTGCCGCGCGTGGCCGATTTATTAAGCATGCTGGCCGACGCGCGCCTGACCACGCGCGAAGCCTGCTACAACACCGTCCGCAACGTAACCGCTTGCCCGCTGGCGGGGATTCACCCCGAAGAGCCGTTTGACGTGCAGCCGTATGCCCGCCGCGTCGCATTCGCATTCCTGCACAAGGAACTTACCGACAGCATGCCGCGCAAATTCAAGATCGCCTTTGCGGGTTGCCCTGAAGACTGCATTGCCACCGCTGTCAATGACGTGGGGCTGCGCGCGATGATCCGCGATGGCGTGAAGGGTTTCCGCATGACCGTGGCCGGAGGCCTGGGACCTCTGCCGACGGAATCGAAAGTTCTGCACGAATTTGTTCCGGCGGACGATCTGGTACGGCGTATTGAAGCGGTGCTGCGGGTCTTCAACGTGTACGGCAATCGTAAGAACAAGAATAAAGCGCGCTTGAAATTCGTGATGCGCGAGCGCGGCTTTGAATGGCTGCGCGACACCATTGAAGAACAGTATCAGGAAATATTGAAGAACGGCGGCATCCCGATGCCGGACCAAGTGCCGGAAAACTTCGGCGGTTTCAAATCTCTGAGCCCGCCGCTCGCGTCGGGCGATTTGCTCCCGGTGTGGGAGCCGTCATCGCCGGCCTTCGCCGAGTGGCGCAAGACCAATGTGCGCACGCAGAAGCAGAAGGGTTACTCGATCGTCACTGTCACCACGCCGCGAGGCAATCTGACCGGCCACCAGATGCGTGGCTTGGCCGACATCGCGGATCGGGCCGGGGACGGGTTGCTGCGCTTCTCAATGATCCAGAATGTGATTTTCGGTTGGGTTCCCGATGGCGCGCTGAAACGTGTCTACGGCGCACTCGCTAAATTGAATTTAACCGAGGGCGGAGCCGATGAAATCACCGACGTGATTACCTGCCCGGGCGCGTATAGCTGCAACCTGGGAATTACCAAGGCCATGGGTTTGGGCGAAGGGCTGCAAAGCGTGCTGCAAAAGCAGACCGATCCAGCAATCCGCCGGCTGCGCATTAACGTGAGCGGCTGTCCGAATTCCTGCGGCCAGCATTGGATCGGCGACATCGGCTTCTACGGGAACGCCCGCAAGCTGGATGCTCCCGAAGGCGGCAAAAAGGAAGTTCCCTACTACCAAATGCTGTTGGGCGGCTCCAGTCATGAGTTTGGCCTAGCGGTGCAGAGCATACCGGCACGGCTGGCTCCTGCCGCTGTGGGCAGGGTCCTGGAGCACTTTAAGCAGAACCGCGAGGAAGGCGAGGCGTTCCGCGCTTATGTTCTGCGCTTCAAGGTCGAAACTTTTCGACAACTCACTGCAGATTTAACCAAGCCGCCGCTCGATGACCCCGAGACGTTCCGTGACTGGGGCGATGACCTCGAATACAGCTTGAAGCTCGGACGGGGCGAGTGCGCCGCGTAACGAGCTCTTAACCAAAACAAGAAGCCCCGGAGTCCATCGGGACCCCGGGGCTAAGTTTTGTCCAGTCTCTTTTTTTGTTCTTAACTTCTCTTAGAACTCCGCGCGGTTTGGATGCGCACCGGCTCAGCCGTGGCGCCACTGGCGGCCGCCAGTTCCGGCATGCTTACGGAAGTATCCACCAGACGTGCCATTTCCTGTACTGGCAGGCCTTCGCATTCGCGGGCGAAGCGCAACACGTTCGCGCCGGGATCGTAGTCGACACGAATCCAGTCGCCGCCGCGAACTTGCTCGGTCGCGATCAGGTTCGATACCGGCTGCACCAGCAGGCGCTCGATGGCGCGTTTTAAATGGCGCGCGCCATATTTAAGATCCGTGCCCTGGTCGAGCAGGTAATCTTTACTGGCGTCGGACACAGTGAACACGAACGCACGGTCAGCCGAAGTGTTAAAGATGCGTTGCTGAACTAAATTTAATTCGATGTCCAGCACCTTTCGCAGTTGCTCCGTGCCAAGCGGCTGGAAAGTTACGATCTTATCCAGACGGTTGATGAATTCCGGCGTGAACTTGCGCCGTGCGGCTTCCAAGCCCGATCGCGCCAGCTTCTCGCCCATACCGTCTTCCACTTCACCCGTGGCCATCTTGGCCCGTGCGGCGCCGGCGCCAAAACCCAGTTTCGGCGAAAGAAGGTTGCCCATTTCAGCCGCGCCGAGATTGCTGGTCATGAAGATCATGGCGCGGGAAAAATCCACTTTGCGATTGTCGCCGAGCGTCAGTGTGGCCTTGTCAAGGATGCCTAGCAGCAGGTTCCATAAGGCGTCAGACGCTTTCTCAATTTCATCGAACAGCACAAAACTGAGCTTCATGGTCTCCGAATGATACTGATTGAGAACTTCCTGAGACAGCAGCGGATGTGTCTCGCGGTGCCCCAGATATCCGGGAGGCGAGCCAATCAGTTTCGCGATCTCGTGGCTGTGCTGAAACTCGGCGCAGTCGATCTTAATAACGGCGCGCGGATTCTTCAGTAGGGCTTCGGCGGTGGCTTCAACGATACGGGTTTTGCCCGAACCAGTCGGTCCCAGGAACAGAAAGTTCCCGATGGGGCGCCCGGGCGCGCTCATTCCCGTCAAATTCATTTGATAGATGTTAACGATTTGTTGAATCGCTTCATCCTGTCCGACAATCATCCGCCGCAGGCTGTTTTCGAGAGACACTGCTTCTCGCCCAGTTTTTCCGGGATCCAAAGGGATGTTAAGCCGTACCATATCAGCCACCTTCCTGGCACTTCTCAGGGGCCTTATTGCGCCCCCTTTCCACAAATCATCAGGCAATCCAAGTGCCATTTCTTTAGATGCTCCTAATATCGAGACGATTCGTCCTCTACCTTTAACTACGCTTCTAACTACGCTTCGGCTGAGCCGGCCGGATGTCGACCTGGCTAACCGTGGTCCTTGCAGGCATACGAAGCAGCATCCGCACTACTTCCGCAACGTCTTCCGGATGAACTTTCCAGTCTTCTCCGAGACCTGCGGCGCCGTAGTTGCCGCCAAATTCCGTCGCCACACTTCCCGGCAAGACAGTACTCACGCGCACCTGGTCGTATCTCGTATCCAATAGCAGCGCTTCGCTAAAACCGTTCAAGCCGAATTTGGAAGCATTGTAGCCGGCGCCTCCGGCAAAGGCGTTTTTTCCGGCCAGACTGCTGATATTGACAATATGGCCCGCCCCTCGAGCCTCAAATCTAAACAAAGCTTCACGGGAACAATAAAATGCGCCACTCAGATTGGTGTGTATCATTTTGTCCCAGTCCTCCACCGCAAGACGAGACACTTTGGCGAACATACCGACGCCCGCGTTGTTGACCAGGACGTCGAGACCGCCCGCCTGGCGGTCGACGAACTCGAACAACGCGAGAACTTGTTCATGCTCACTTACATCGGCAGCTTTCCCCTTGACTTTACCTGGCCAGTTGGCGTCCATTTCGGAAACCGCCTGCGTGACCGAATCCGGCCAACGGCTGCAAACCACCACCAGGGCGCCTTCCTCGAGCAACATTTCAGCGATGGCGCGCCCGATTCCCCGAGTTCCACCGGTAATCAGGCAAGCCTTGTTTTCGAGGCTTATTCCAGACTTCGTAATGGCTTTCATGCTCTCAGCATACGAACCAATCCGGTTGAAGTGTCTGAAAGTGCGGCCAGACCCTCGGGGACGTAGAATAGTAGACAACGTGACCATAGCGGATTCCAGCATCTTCTGGCTGCGCGTAGCGGCATTGCTCTACGCGATCGGCCTGCTGCATTCGTTGCTGGCCATTCTGCGACGCTCCCAAGACTTCTACGGTTTTGCCCTAGGCGCATTTCGCGTGGGCGTGGTGCTGCACGGCGTGGCCCTTATTGAGTTGGCGATGGCCGAAGGCCGCCTGCCGGTCGAGGATTTCTACGGCACTATAAATCTGTGCGCTTTTCTCATAGCCCTGGCGTTCCTGTTCGTCGACTGGCGGTATCATTTCGCCAGTACTTCGGTGGCCTTGTTTCCGTTGGTCTTTCTGATGACGATGGTGGCGGGGATGCGGCAGCCGGTGTCGGCCTGGTCCGACGTGCGGGTGCGCGATGCCTGGCTGATCGTACATATTGTCCTGGTACTGGCGGGCTACGCAGCCTTGCTATTGACTGCGGTTTCCTCAGTGTTTTATCTGGTGCAAGAGCGCCGGCTTAAAACCAAGAAGAGCCAGACACTGCTGGAGAAATTGCCGCCGCTGGGCACGCTCGACGACCTGATCAGCAGCTCCATGGGATTCGGATTCGTCTTCATCACACTGGGCGTGGTTTTCGGTGTGATGTGGGCTTACATCGAACTCGGCACCAAGTGGGTGGGCAACGCCAGCATTTCACTTTCGTTCCTGACCTGGGGTCTGTGCCTGGCGATGATCTTCATGCGCGCCTCGGCCGGATGGCGCGGACGCAAAGCCGCAGTGATGGCGCTGGTGGTGCTGGGCTGCGGCGCTTTGACGTGGGTGGCGCACGCAGGGCTGAGGCCCACGCTGATCCCATGAAACTGCTGATCACAGGCCTGAGCCATCACACCGCACCGGTGGAGGTGCGCGAGAAACTGGCGTTCGAGGAAAAGACGCTTCCCGAGGCTCTGGGCCGCTTGTGCCAGCGGCCGGGAATGGTCGAGGGCATGATTCTCTCGACCTGCAACCGCGTGGAAGTAGCGGTGACGGCGGAAGAACATAGCGACCCCACCCATTCCGTCGATCAGTTTCTGGCGGAAGCGCGCAGCGTCGAGCCCGCCTGGGTATCGCCCTATTTGTATCACTACAACGGACCGGACGCGGTCCGCCATATGTTTCGCGTGGCTTCGAGCCTCGACTCGATGATTGTGGGTGAGCCGCAGATCCTGGGGCAACTGAAGAATGCTTACGCGCTCGCCAAGGAACACGGCTCCGTGAGCGGGTTCCTGGACCTGGTAATGACCCGGGCTTTCAATGTCGCCAAGCGCGTGCGTACGGAAACCGAGATCGGATCGAGCGCAGTGTCGGTGAGTTATGCGGCGGTGGAACTGGCGCGTGATATTTTCGGATCGCTCTCGGGCAAGCGCGTGCTGCTGGTAGGGGCGGGGAAGATGGCGGAGTCCGCTGCCCGGCATTTGCGGCGGGCGGGAGTCTCTGACATCGTTGTAACCAACCGCACGCGTTCGCGGGCCGACGCGCTGGCCGAGGAGTTTCGCGGCCGCGTGATTGACTATGAAGAGATGACCGAGGCGCTGCCGGACGTGGATATTGTCATCGCCTCGAGCGCAGCGCCGCACTTCATCCTTACCAAGGATGTGATGCATGGCGTGATCAACCGCCGCCGGCACCGTCCCATGTTTCTGATCGACATCGCGGTGCCGCGCAACGTCGAACCTAGTGTGAATACGCTCGATGGGATTTTCGTCTATGACATCGACGATCTGGATCGGGTCGTCAAAGGGAACCTGACAGAGCGCATGAACGTGGCCGAGCAAGCCGAGGAGATCATCACCGAAGAAGTAGAGCGGATGATGCTGCGCCTGAAGACGCGTGAGGTCGCGCCGACCATTGTCAGTTTGCAGGAGCAGTTGGAGCAAGTGCGCATGTCCGAGATCGAAAGAGTGCGTGCGAAACTGGGCGTTCTGACGCCGCAGCAGCAGGAGGCGATCGAGGCCATGACGCGCGGCATCATCAATAAGATCGCGCACGCGCCGATCACCGAGATGCGGCGCAAAGCCAACGATCCCGAAGGCATCCAGCTCATTCACACCATCCGCAAGTTATTCAGGCTGGGAGAAGGGTAGAGCGCAGTGATCGTCATCGGATCGCGCGGGTCGCAACTCGCGCTGTGGCAGGCGCGGCACATATCCGCGTGCCTGGAGAAACTGGGCGTCGAGACGCGGCTCGAAATCATTAAAACTACCGGCGACAAGATCACCGATGTGCCGCTGGCGCAGGTGGGCGGCAAGGGCCTGTTCACCAAGGAAATTGAAGAGGCGCTGCTGGCCGGCGCCATCGATCTGGCGGTGCACAGCTTGAAGGACATGCCCACGGGCCTGCCGGCGGGGCTGACGCTGGCCGCGATTCCGGAGCGCGAAGACCCGCGGGATGCCTTGATCGGCAAACCGCTTGCGGAGCTGGGCGCCGGGGCGAAAGTGGGAACCAGTTCACTGCGGCGCGCGGCGCAGTTGCATGCGCTCGGCCGCGGTCTGGTGACTGAAAACCTGCGCGGTAACGTGGACACGCGGCTGCGCAAGCTCGACGAAGGGCACTACGATGCGATTGTTCTGGCGGCGGCGGGATTGCGGCGTCTGGGTTGGGCGGAGCGTATTCGTGAGCTGATCGATCCGGCAGTAATGTGCCCGGCGGCAGGGCAGGGGGCGCTGGCAATTGAAACGCGCGACGACGGCGGCGCGGCCTACCAGGTTGCCGGCAAGCTCAATCACCCGGCGACGAATGCAGCGGTGACGGCTGAACGTGCGCTGCTCCAGACGCTGGAAGGCGGATGCCAGGTGCCGATTGGGGCTCATGCGCGATTCGAAGGGCCGGTGCTTCATCTGATCGCGATGGTGGCCTCGCCCGATGGAGCGCGTATACTGCGCGACAGCGCTTCGGGAACCGGCGATCCGGCGGCGCTGGGCAGGGAACTGGGAGAGCGGCTGCTGGCCTCGGGTGCACGGGACATACTGGCGCCATGAAGGTTTATCTGGTGGGCGCCGGACCCGGCGATCCCGGTCTCATTACGGTCAAGGGCAGAAAGATTCTGGAGCGCGCCGATGCGATTCTCTACGACTATCTTGCCAACGAACGCCTGCTGGATTTGGCGCCCGCGCACGCCGAGCGCATTTATGTGGGCAAGAAGCGGGCAGCGCACGAAGCCACCCAGGAAGAAATCACCGCCATGCTGATCGACCGCGCGCGCCGGGGCCAAACGGTGGTGCGGCTCAAGGGCGGGGATCCGTTCATCTTCGGACGCGGCGGCGAGGAAATGGAGGCGCTGACGGCCGCCGGCATTCCCTTCGAGATCGTGCCGGGGGTAACCACGCCGCTCGGGTTGGCGGCTTACAGCGGCGTGCCGCTGACGCATCGCGAGCACACCTCGGCGGTGACGTTTGTCACCGGGCATAACGTCGCGGCGATTGACTGGAGCAAGGTAGGCGCGTCCGAGACCATTGTGCTGTTTATGGGGCTGGTGAATTTCCCGGCGATTGCGCAAGAGCTGATCCGGCATGGGCGTTCGCCCGATACGCCGGCGATGGTGGTGCGCTGGGCCACGCGCCCGGATCAACACACCATTGCGGGCACACTAGGGGATTTGGCGGCGCGCATCGAACAGGCGGGGCTGCGGCCTCCGGCAACCATTGTGATCGGCGAAGTGGTGGCGCTGCGCGAGCGCTTCAATTGGTTCGAGAAGCTCCCGCTGTTTGGACAACGCATTATTATCACGCGCGACCGGAGACAATCCTCAATGCTTGCGGAACCGCTCGAAGCTCTGGGCGCGGAAACTTTGTTCGTGCCGGTGATCGAGATTGCGGACGCGGCAGAATCCAGTTCGCTGGAGCAGGCGGTGCATAACCTCGCTTCCTACGACTGGCTGATCTTCACGAGTGCAAACGGTGTCCGGCATTTCGTCGAAGCCTTGGATCGTTCCGGCCGCGATCTGCGCTCTCTCAAAGCGAAGCTGTGCGTGATCGGTCCGGCGACGCGCGCGGCAGTGGAGGCGTTGCATCTGCGCGTCGACGTGATGCCGGATGATTACGTGGCGGAGAGTTTGGTGAAGGCTCTCGCGGGTGAAGATCTGAAGGGCAAACGCATCTTATTGCCGCGCGCGGCGGTGGCGCGGGATTTGGTCCCCGTAACGCTGCGCGAACGCGGCGCAGTGGTGGATGTGGTCGAAGCCTATCGAACCATCACTCCGGTGGACGCGACCGCGCGTGCCCGAGAGGCGCTGGCGCTTAAGCCGGACTGGGTCACCTTCACCAGTTCGTCGACCGTCAAGAATCTGCTGGCGGTAACCGGCAGGGAAGCCCTGCGTGGAATCAAAGTGGCTTCGATCGGCCCCATTACTTCCGCTACGGCACGTGAGGCCGGCTTGACGGTGGATGTCGAAGCTAACCCGCACACCATCGAAGGGCTGGTCCAGGCTATTTCGCGAACACGCGCTTCCCGCTGAGCCAGGTTTCTAGAATCGTCATCCGGCCGTGTTCGATACGGAAGCGAACCAGGTCGGCGCGCGCACCGGGTTGAAGACCACGAAAGCGTCCGGGAACGCGGCCGACGCGCGCTGGGTTGGTCGACGCCATGGTCAGGGCGTGAGCCAGACTGACGCCGCCGCGCGTCATAACATTGCCGATGGCGCGATCCATGCTCAAGCTCGATCCAGCCAGGCGCTCGCCGCCGCGCAGGGTGACGCGGTGGTCTTCTCTCAGTTCGACCGGGACGCCGCCTAGCATGTATGGTCCTGGCGGGCAGAGGGCGGGGGCGACGGCATCGGTCACCAGGATACTGCGGTCGACTCCCTTGGATTCAAGCGCGCGGCGCAGGAACGCGTCAGGAAGATGATGGAAATCGACGATGAAAGACGCCGCCAGGCGCGGCTCGGCAAGCTGATACCCTATGAAGTCTTCGGTACGCGTGGCGCTGCCGGCTCCATTGCCGAGGTGCGTCGAGAGCGTGGCTCCGGCGGCGACGGCATCGCGGATCTGTTGTGGAGTGGCCCGCGTGTGGCCAATGGCGGCGACTACACCCAATTCCGTGATCTGCTCGATATAGCGCGTGGCGCCGGGCCACTCGGGCGCGAGCGTGACCAGGCGCACGCGACCCTGCGCGGCCTCCTGCCATCGTTGGAACTCGGCGAAGTCGGGTGGGCGGACCCACTGCCTGGGATGCGCTCCCCGAGGGCCGTCCTCGGGTGATATATGCGGACCTTCGACGTGCAGGGCTTCAATCGCTTCTCCGTCGGTTAAGGATTCGCGCGCCGCAGCGAGATTGCGCAGCGCCAGGAGCATGTCCTCAGGCGCGCCGGTGATTACGGTGGGGAAGAATCGCGTGACGCCAGTCGAGAAGATGGCGGCGATGGCGCGATGGATGTCGTCGGGCAACACGGTGGGTGAGTTGAAGTCGACACCGGCAAAGCCGTTGACTTGCAAATCGATGAAGCCGGGCGCCAGGAAGACATCATCATCGCCGCCTCTGCTGCCCAGCAGCGGGTCCACGTTTTTGATGGTGGCGGCGAATTCGATTTCGATGCGCTCGCCCGAAACCGCGTTCTGTCCGCTACATTTCATCGGGATAGTGTTTTATGCACAGTATACCCACAGAAGCGCCTTCCTAACTCGGTGCAAGCAATTGGGAAACAACTGTTGAAAAAGACTGGATTGCTATAGCTAATCCTCGCGCGGCTTGGTACAAACGATATCAGATTTCTGCGCGGAACCGGTGAGTGTGTCAGTCTCGGGGGAGGTGGCCGCAAGCTGGTTTCCCGCGCGGAAGTTTTCCTCCGATTCCATCTCAAAAGGCGGTTCGCAGGCAGATGGCGCTCCGCCTTTTTTTGCTCGGCACTTTAACGGGCGCCGACCGGTTGCGTGACTGGCGTCAGCCAGCCGTGGGTGTCGGCCTTCTTTCCTTCGACGATCGCGAAAAATTCGCTCTGAATCTTTTCGGTAATGGGACCGCGGCGGCCTTTGCCGATCGTGATGCGGTCGACCGAACGAATCGGTGTGACTTCGGCGGCGGTACCGCTGAAAAACACTTCGTCGGCAATATAAAGCATTTCGCGCGGGACCAGTGTTTCCACCACCGGGATGCCCATCGAATGTGCCAACTGAATGACGGTGTCGCGCGTGATGCCGGGTAGCACGCTCGAGCCCAATGGCGGCGTGAGGATCTTGCCGTCGCGCACGACGAACACATTTTCGCCCGAGCCTTCGCTGACATACCCCGCGGAATCGAGTGCGATCCCTTCGGAATAGCCGTTAACCGAGGCTTCCATGCGGATCAATTGCGAGTTCATGTAATTGGCGCCGGCCTTCGACATTACTGGAAGCGTGTTGGGGGCCAGCCGGGTCCAGCTGGAGACGCACACATCGACGCCTTCCGACACGGCTTCGACGCCCAGGTAGCGGCCCCACTCCCAGCAGGCAATGTAGGTTTCAATTGGATTGTCTTTCGTGGCCAGTACGCCAACGCCACCATAGCCGCGGATGACCAGCGGGCGGATGTAACAGGATTCGAGCTTGTTGACGCGCACGATGTCGATCATGGCGGCCGAGAGTTCGTCGATGGAGAAGGGAATTTCCATGCGGTAAATCTTGGCGGAATCGTGCAGGCGGCGAGCGTGCTCGCGGAGACGGAAGATGCGCGGGCCGGCGTCGGTCGCATAGCAGCGGACGCCTTCAAACACCGAACTGCCATAGCTGGTTACGTGCGCAAGGACATGGATGGTAGCGTCGTTCCAGTCAACCATGCGGCCGTTATGCCAGATTTTTTCGGTGGCTTTAATCATGTTTCATTATATATCGGAGAGTTCGAAGAGTTCGAAATCGGACGGTTGCTCTCGAGTTGTCGAGAGTGCTTGCCCAGCCGCCTTCCTCTTTCCGGTCTCAATTTCAAGCGCGCGGCGCCCGCGTGCGAGAATATAGGGCAGTATTTCCGAACGTACGGAGATGCGATGCCCGCGATCGCGACGAGCAGTTAGATACAACCGGGTCCGTAGCTCCGCTTCTTAGTGTGAGGGCGAGTCGGGCGACCCGTCTGAGAGCTTCCGATAACAGATATTATGTCTACTTTAATCAAAAAGCTGCGGTTGGCAAGTACAAGACAATGTCTCATCGCTATCGGCGCTCCCTCCAATCCATAAAATCCACGATGAGTCTTCGTTCTTACATCATCCTCTTCGGCATGATGGTGATCTTGGTCTACGCGGCAAGTTTGCTGTGGGTGTTCCCCGGTGAGTTTCACCCGCTGACGCCTCACCACCCGGACGGATACGTGCCTGTCGGGTTGCTCTCACGGCCCGCGCTGGAGATCGCGTCGTGGCCGCGCCCTGTCATGGTTTTGTTTCTGCGAACGGCGGGATACCTGGGGGTGGAGCACGCGCTGGCGATGCCCATCGGGGCGCTGCTCGGCGCGGCCTTGCTGGCGCCGTTTGCCATTTGGCGATTTACCGGCGCATGGCCATCGCCAATTGCCGTGCTGGCGTATTTTGTCCTCTTGTTCACACATCCCCAGTTTTACTTTCACCATCGCCACGACGCAACGGCGGGGCTGGCAACACTCTTCCTGTTCCTTTCTTTGATGGCGGCGGTTTCGTGGCTGCGAGCTCCGGCGTGGAGCAGTTATGCCGGGACACTCGTCCTGACCGCACTGATGGCGCTCTCGAAGGAAACCTACGCTCTTTCCCTTCCCTTTCTGATGGTGGCACTCTGCCTGCTCAACTGGCGGAACAGCGGATGGAAGCGCACGCTGGCATTGGCCGGCGGCGTCTGCGCGGTGGAAGCTATCGCGTTCGGATACGACATTCTACGATTCCTGCATTTTACAGGCCCGCTAGACGCAAACTCGACCTACGCTCCCAATTTGCATCCCGCATCGATTCTCGCCGTCTTTTGGCACTTCTCCACGGATGCATTCTCTCCGTTTTCAGCGGCCTGTTGTGGCGTTGCGCTTCTCGCAGTGGGCGGACTTGCCTACCGCAAGGGAACGGCTGTGATTATGCCCGTGGCTTTTGTCGTAGCGGGCCTTCTGGCCCTGATACCGAACGCGACGATACCGCGGCATTACGACGGGCAATACGCCTGGAATGCAGCGCCTCTCGTTTTCGCTGTGGTCCTGTTTGTTCCGGTGGGCGAAAAATTGTCCGCTCTGGCCAACGCCGTCGTACTCGTCCTCGCGCTGGTGTCCATTCGGGCCAATGCAGCGGTCTACGGGTCGACCGAGCAGCAGTGGCTACTGAGCCAGGAGCGCATAAATGCGCAGATCATCCGCGCACTGCCGGGGATCCGGGCTGGTACGGCCGGGGCGCATCGAATCCTGGTGTCCGGGCTCGGAGCCAGCTATCATCCTTGGGAGATGTCCGACTTCCTTCGGCAGTACTTTGGGCGTGACGTCGAGTGGGCGTTTGTCATTCAACGGACCCAGAACGAGAGTCTGAAGCCGAACATCGCCATGTTGAAATCCAGTTCGGTGCGTCTGGACGAATACGACGGTGCCGTGCGTTTCCAGGACAACGGCCAAGTGCGAGATGTGCTCGTGGGGCCTGCATTTCGGGCGGCGATTACGGAAACTCCGCAGGCTGTTTTGATCCCGTCGCTCCCTATGAAGCTGGCAGCGCTCCACGCCCAGCCGGATGATTCGACGTTGTTGCTCCAGGTCGGGGCCGAAGCTGTGAACTGGGGTGAGCCCGCGTGGGCGCTACCCTATTTACAACGTGCTTCGCAAAAAGATCCTTTGAATCCCTATCCTTGGTTCTTTATGGGACAGGCCAAGAGCGACCTGGAGAACTATGATTCCGCGCGGGCCGATTATGAGAAGGCAATTGCGACCGCAGGGCGCGATCAAAACCCGGCGTTTGCCGCAGCTCTGTCTACTTTGCCCGCCCATTGAGCCGCCGTTACAGTAGGTCATGGGTTACTTCAAACACCAGACTGCCATCGTCGAAACCGAGCACATCGGCGAAGGCACTCGCGTCTGGGCATACGCACATATCCTTCCAGGAGCTAGGGTGGGCTTGAACTGCAACATTTGCGATCACACCTTTCTCGAAAACGATGTCGTGGTCGGGGACCGCGTAACCATCAAATGTGGTGTTCAACTTTGGGACGGCCTGCGGGTGGCAGACGATGTCTTCATCGGGCCCAATGCGACGTTTACCAACGATCCGTTTCCGCGAAGCGGGCAGCACCTGGAGAAGTTCGCCCAGACCGTAATTCGCCGGGGCGCTTCGATTGGAGCGAACGCGACCATCCTCCCGGGTATCACTATTGGAGAGCGCGCAATGATCGGCGCTGGTGCCGTGGTCACCCATGACGTACCCCCGCATGCGAAGGTGGTTGGGAATCCCGCGCGCATTGTCGGTTACGTCGACGCGGCACCAGAGAGCGTGCCGGCGACGATCATCCCGGCACTGCCGGATCAGGAGGCAGCCCGTTTCGGAGACGTAACCGTTCGTCATCTGCCTCTGGTGGAGGATCTCCGTGGCAGTTTGTCCTACGGAGAAATGCAGCGGCACGTGCCTTTCGAGGTAAAGCGTTATTTTCTGGTGTTCGATGTGACCAACGAGAACATCCGCGGCGAGCACGCGCATCGCAAGCTACATCAGTTCTTGCTGTGCGTGGCCGGGCGCTGCCACGTTGTCACCGACGATGGTATCCAGCGTCACGAATTCATCCTCGATACGCCCACCAAAGGACTGCACATTCCCCCCATGATCTGGGCCACGCAATTTAAGTTTACGCGCGACGCCATCCTTCTGGTATTCGCTTCCGAGTTCTACGACGCCGCCGACTATATTCGCGATTATGCCGAGTTTCGTTCCTTGCGAGACGCGCGCTTATGATTCCGGCCAACGATTTTGGCCGGCAATGGCGGGAAACGCAGGGGGA
>Ga0157370_10005789_pt1 | contig 13813 bp, 12 predicted proteins | sample C35metaG_FD_113463 | JGI IMG/M metagenome (GOLD analysis project Ga0157370, IMG submission 113463) | Corn rhizosphere microbial communities from Kellogg Biological Station, Michigan, USA - C3-5 metaG | ecosystem: Host-associated > Plants > Roots > Rhizosphere > Soil | place: USA: Michigan...
AAACTGCTAAAATACCACAAACCTGACCGCAAGCTAATATTAAAGGCATTGCAAAGCTGAAAAATAGACCAAAATCTCTAGTTGGAGTAATAACCAACTGAATTGAGCTTAACCCCTCAAACATTCCAAACATTTTAAAAATACCCATAAATAAAGCTGCAACAATCAATATAACCATAGATTCTGTTTGCGTACATATCCATAATAACAGAGCTACTGCGAGAGAGCAAAAAATAATAATCTGTTGAGATGTGAAGCGAAATTTCACTCTAAATAATAGAGGGAAAACCAAGGCCATTCCCACCATATTGGTCTGGAAAACAACCATTGCTTCTTCTCTGGTGAGTTGGGTTGCACCAATTATATCTCCAACTAAAGGCATATAAACAGGGTTGCAGAACTGAAATACCATCAATGATAATGTAAAGATGATAAATCGTAAAGGATGTGGAACCCAATCTTTGAATGCTAGAATTCTGTATTTTTGGTTCGGATTCATAGACTATTTCTTTAGATAAACAATAGCATTCATTCCTCCTTTAAGTTTATCGAGTAACGCTGCATTGGTACTTTTATTAAATTCTATTCTTACGGGAACTCTTTGCTGTATTTTAACAAAATTTCCTGTACTATTGTCTGTTGGAACCATTGAAAAGACCGAACCTGTTGCTGAGGCCGCATTTTCCACTCTGCCACTGAATTCGGTATTAGGAATGGCATCGATCTTAATCGTTACATCTTGCCCAGGCGCAATAGATTCCATTTGTTTTTCTTTGAAATTGGCAGTAATCCATTTACTTGAATTATCAACTACAGTTGCTAACTGCTGTCCCTGCTGAATCAATTGCCCTTCTATAATATTTTTTCGTCCCATGTAACCATCGCACGGGGCAACTATGACAGTATATTTTAAATTTAAATTTGCGATGTCCAGCTGTGCTTTTGCTCTTTTGATTCCTGCTTCATTAACGTGAATCCTTGAACCTGCCTCGTTTACAGCCAACTTTGAACCCTGTCTAGAACCTTCCATTGCAGATAATCTTGCTTTTAAGGCATCATATTCACTTTTAACTTGGTCAAACTGCTGTTGTGTGACAGACTCCTGATCCAATAGTTTTTTGAATCTTTGATAATTCTGTTCAGCGTTCCATAATCTCGCTTTCGTTTCAGCGATATTAGCATTTGAAACTGAAACATTATTTTCAACAGTATTGACTGAACTCTGGGTAACATTTTTTCCGGCCATAGCATCTAAAAGCCCAGCTTCTGCAAGTTCTTTTTGCACAATATAATCTGTATGGTCTATTACCACCAAGGTGTCGCCCTTATTGACTTTTTGAAATTCTTTGAATTTAATTTCTGTTATGTAGCCACCTACTCTCGCATTAACCGGGGATATCAACTGTTGTACCTGAGCGTCATCTGTGTAAGAATCGGTATTAAAATTGAAAAAATAGTTAAGACCAAAAACTACGGCTGCCGTAGTTACGATTCCTACCGTCCATCCTGTGATTTGTGCTGTCTTATTGTTTTGTTTTGTCTTCATTACTGTAAGTTTCCTGTTGATTTTAATAATTGATAATAATTGAATGTAATTTTGGTTTTCGCTTGCTCAATCTGTAAGCTAGCTGAAATTCTATTGTTACTTGCATCCATAAGGTCAGTAATAAGGGAGATTTGCTCATTGTAACTGTTTAAGACTCTTTTATAATTTTCCTCTGCAAGCTTATATTCCTTTTCTACTGCTTCCATCTGATCGATGGCTTCTTTATAATGCACATAACCAGCATAAATATCTTTTCTGGTGTGCTCCTGTATAAGTTTCTCTGCAGTCTTTGCCTCATTTAATTGGATCTCAGCAACATTAAGTTTTTTCTTATTCGTGTAAAGGTTCGCAATATTATAAGTAACCTTAATTCCGGCAGTAAAAATATTTGCGTAGATATCTATTGGAGGTAAGTCATATACAAACGGTCGATCAGCATTGTTGGTGGCGTATAAAGCAACGGATGGTAATCGATTCGCTTTGATTAATGTCTTGTTTTTTTCTGCAAGCTCAATATTGAATTTACTAATTTTATTGCTGGGGTGGTTTTCCAATGCCTGGTGTTGAAGCTCCTCTAAACTCGCGGTATCTACTTCAATGAATTCTGTTTCCCTTTTATCAGGAATAATAATAGTTCCTTCTGGTAGTGAAAGAGTCTCTATTAAGCGGTTGTTAAGAACTTTAATCCTGTTATCTAATTTTAATAATGCCAGTTCATAGTTGGCTACCAAAAGATCATTTCTTACATAATCACTTTTTAAAACAAGGCCTGCCTTCAAACGGTTTTGAATCTTATCTCTTAATAATTTACTTTGTTCAATATTACTTATGTACACTCCTCTCTGTTGCAATAAGGTGTATAAATCTAAATAATACCCAACTAAAAGAAATTTGACATCCTGAGATGACTTGACATAGTTTAAACGTGATATCTCTTGCTGTATTTCAGACATTTTAATGCCTGTGTTCAATTTGCCTCCACCATATAGCAGAACTGCTGCCTGTAACGCGAAACTATTCGAGAAATGAGGGATGTCATACCAGCCATCCGGCAACCCGCTCTCTAAACCTAAAATTCCTGCATTAGCAAGATACCCTGCGGAGACACTGAGATCTAAAGTTGGTAATCGTGAAGATTTTAGATCACTTGTTTTAGCTTCAGATTCATTGATGGCTAATTTTGAAAGTTTTAGTTGTGTGCTGTTGGTTTCAACCAAATTAAATAATTCTTTAATGGAAATTTTTAATGTATCTTGTGCGTTCGCAGGATTTTTAAGACCTATTAAAAATAACATCACAAAAGAGATTACTTTTGCTTTTCTATTCATTGTTTGCTATCTTATTTATGATGCAAAGTAACATCTATATTTCAAGCGTTCGAATAGTTAAAGGAATGTGAAATATGTCTAAAGGTTAGATTTTTTTTCTGTATTCCGTAGGGGTCATTCCAATATATTTTTTGAAGAAGTGTGTAAAGTGAAACTGATCGGAGAAATTAAGCTCTTCAGCAATATCCTTAATGGAGTTACCTGGATTATCAAGCAATACTTTAGCTTCCATTAAAACGATCTGTGTAATGTAATCTCTCGCAGACCGCCCGGTTTTCTTTGTCAGAACCTGTGTCAAATATTTAGGATTGACGAAGAGCTTATCCGCATAATAGTTCACTTCTCTATTTTCTTTGAAATGGTTGGGTAACATTATAAGGAAACGATAAATCAGATCATTTTTATTGATAGAGTTATTTTCCTTTGCAACGGCCTCAAAATTTGAAATTAGCTGTATAAGAAATGATTGAAATAAAAGTTCAATAATCTGTTCGTCTCTTTTTAAATGGATTTTTGAGGTAATTCTATCTTTTAATAGGTCAATGAGCTTTGTAAGGAAAATCGCTTCTTCTGGTTGCAGAGAAAGATACGACCTTGATTCATTTGAAAAAAATGGAAAAAGCCTAAAATGCTTTTGATATAAACCGGTAGAACTAAGAATTTTTGGTGTAAAGAGTAACATGTAATATTCTACCTCACCATCTATTGATAATTGTCTTATAAAAGCAGGCGATATGATGATAATATCATCTTTTTCAAGTACATAATCGAAAAGGTTAACTTTTATTTTTAATATTCCCTGAGTTACAATAATCACCGAAAAATGATTTGACCGAAATGGTTTACTAATTCCCGAACTCCTATTTCCGGATGCAACAATATGTAATGCAGTAATATCTTCTACATTCTGCTGAATGTCCATATTTTTAAGAACTTGAGGAATTTCTAGCGATTCAAGCTTTGCAAATTTCATTTGGTAGAGAACTATGAGCTCAGATATCGTGAGCTTTATTTTACTAAGTTATGACTTTCATCTTAAAAACAAAGTATCACTTTTAAAAGAAAAAATGTTTACGCTTACTATATACTTAAATGTATCGACTTATTTTACACTGGAAAATCAATTTTATTTCTCTAGGGATGTATATTCTAAAAACTTCTAGACGGTCTTATCGACAGTGTCATTTATAGAAGGAAATTTTGCAATCCATAAGTTACCAATCGATATCCTGCTTCTGAGACAGACAATTTCTCCTCACGGATGAGCCTGGCCGCTTCCTGCATACGAAGATGCTGGTCATACTCTAAGAGTCCTTTTCCAAAGACCTGTGCAAAGAGCTTTCGTAGTTTAAGAATATTCATTCAGTTTGAGATTTTCGAATCTTGTCAAGTAAAGCTAACAAACCGGCGATCGACCGGCTGTAATGGACAGACCATATTTTTTCGCTCTGAAGTATGAAATAAAACCTCTGGCAATAAGTATTACACCAAATAAATTATTTTATATCTGATATTCAATTTGTTGATCATAGATGTCTTCCAATGGTTTCAAAAAGCTATTAATTTACATTCAGGAATACAGTATCGGAGATGGAATTAGGACCTCCTTGATCAAAATTTAATGATTATTAGTGATCTTAATAATATGACTGGTGGCGAACTAACAGGTCTTCAGCATCATTTTTATTATCTCACTTCAAAAATATAGGTCTTACCTTTCTCAGTATTGAAATCAAACACCTTCGTTTCAGGGATTTCGAATCCTTTCAGTTCCGCTTTCCCAGATGTTAAAGGCGTTTTAATTGCATTCACTTGATAATATTCGTTAGGATTTTCTCCTTTTGCTAGACGAAACTGATTTTTTGAAGACATTAAGGATAATTTTGCATCAATTTTTATTCTTGCATTTCCACCTAAAGTAGATTTTATGTTTAATTTCGTCAGCTTAGAATTTTTCCAGTCCATATCGATCTCAAAACCGCCTCTGGCTTTCAAGCCTTTCACGGAACCGTTCGGTAATGCATCAGGAAGTGCTGGAAGAAGGTATAAGTAGCCGTCGTAACTTTGCAGTAACATCTCCGCGATCCCTGAGGTACACCCAAAATTTCCATCGATTTGAAACGGTGGATGTGCATCCAAAAGATTCGGGTACGTTCCTCCAGATTGGCCTTTGGTCTCCATCGGAGCAGGTGTCAATTGGTCTGAGATCAATTTAAAAGCTCGGTTTCCATCCAATAGTCTTGCCCACCAGTTTACTTTCCAGCCCATAGACCAACCTGTGGACTTGTCGCCACGGTAAAGCATTGAATTTTTTGCAGCTTCAGCCAGGTCAGCATTCCTGAAAGGCGAGATCTGTCCTGAGGGAAATAAACCGTACAACTGCGATATATGCCTGTGTTTGTCATTGGTTCTGTCCATATCTTTCAGCCATTCCTGCAATTGGGCGTGCTGCCCGATCTGCATTGGCGGAAGTTTGATTAAAGCTGTTTTAACTTCATCAGAAAGGACTTTATCTTCATTAAGGATTTTTGAAGCATTAATAAAGTTGTTGAAAACATCAAAGACCAATTGGTTGTCCATCGTAGTTCCAGCCGTGATTCCCACACTTTTCATATAAGTGTTCTCGGGCGACATCGAAGGGGAAACCACCAGATATTGCTTGGAAGGATCTGGCTGTAGAACATCAAGATAAAATAATGCAGCACCTTTCAAGACATCATAATTCTTTTTCAGGAAAACTTTATCTCCGGTGTATAAATAATGGTTCCACACGTGCTGTGTGAGCCAAGCGCCACCCATCGGCCACATTCCGTAGAAACCACCGTCCACGATTCCTGTGATTCTCCAGAGATCGGTGTTGTGATGCATATTCCAGCCTCTGGCGTGGTACATTTCTTTGGCAGATTCTTGCCCGGTAATTGATAGGTCCTGGATCATATCAAACAAAGGCTCGTGCATTTCGCTGAGGTTGGTGTTTTCTGCCGGCCAGTAATTCATTTCTGTATTGATATTGACCGTATATTTGCTGTCCCAAGCCGGATTCAGTTGATAATTCCAGATTCCCTGCAGGTTTGCAGGCTGTGTTCCCGGTTGTGAAGATGAAATGAGTAGATACCTTCCAAATTGGAAGTATAAAGCTACAAGATCTGGGTCACTGGAAGTTCCGAACTCTTTTATTCTGACATCGGTTGTCTTCTTTGCCTGCTCGGTTGTTCCCAGATCAAGACTTACGCGTTGGAAAAATTTCTGGTATTTTTCAATATGCGCTTTCAGTTCAGCATCATATTTTTTGTTTAATGCTGATTTTAAATATTCCGAAACTCTCGCATCAGGATTTCCCGAAAGGTCATTGTATTTTTTGAAATTGGTTGCGATTGAAACATAGACCACCACCTCATCCGCTCCAGAAATATTTAACTGATTTCCGTTCGAACTTAATTTCCCGCCTTTTAAAATAGGAAGAGCAATTGTTTTGAAGTTGATCTTCCCTGTTTTATTATCAACAGATCCGCTCGTTCCGTTGATCACCAGTTGGTCTTTCTCGGTAAAGATTGATTTTTTAAGATGTGGGGTGGAAGCATTGATGTTGAAATTCAAACTTCCTTTTTTGCTGGAAGATAATTTGATTATAATTACATTATCGACAAATGAGGAGAAGACCTCACGTTTGAAAGTCACGCCGTTCACTTCGTAAGAAACCGTGCTGACCGCCTTTTCAATATCTAAGGTCCTGTTGTAATTTTTAAAGTTTTCGTGACCTTTAAAATCCAAAAAAAGGTCGCCCATCGTTTGATACGGCATTCCGTAATTCAGGTCTTTTGAAGCCTGTCTAGGGTAGGTTCTGTTGGAAAGATCTTGTGCTTCTTCAAACTTGCTTTCATTCAGTAATTTTCTAATTTTCTGAATGCTGTCGAAAGTGTTCTTCGGAACGTTGTTTCCAGGCTCGCCAGCCCAAATAGTTTCCTCGTTTAACTGAAGATGTTCTTGAGTAGGACCACCAAAAACCATTGCGCCCAATTTTCCGTTTCCGATGGGCAGGGCTTCATTCCAGGTTTCTGCAGGTTTGTTATAGGTTAATTTTAAATTCTGCTGTGCTTGACCAGTTATGGAGAATACAGTTACTATAAAAAAAAGTGCAATTTTTCTTCGAATCATGTCGATTACGTTTATATAATACATTGATGTTGCTATAATTTTATATCAAAAAAATAATCCTTTATGAGATGCAAAATCCCTCAGTGTTCAAAAATAGTGATTTAAATTAATATTTAATCTCTGAATATATTGATGGCGCATTTACGTTTCAGAGATTTGATCCCTACCTTTTAAATAATCGTTCATTAAATAAGTTGTGCTGAGTAATGCTTAAGGACCTTCTGCTTGACACTCTGTAGGCTATTAGATATGCCAGCATGTTTCAAACTCCTTGTGATAGTAGAGACAAGCTATTCCTCAGATCAGATCGTTTTTCGATACATAAGGTTTTCCGGTTCGCAAATTAAAAATGGTATAAGATTTCTATTTAGAAATTAGGCAACAATAAACAAATTACACTAATTTAATCCCATTGCCTAATTGCAGTCAATCTGTTAAAATCAACTTCTAATATTCTTTCAGAATAATTTTGAAAGTTTTTATTAACTAAATAACCTTCGAGATTATCGATTTGTTTGACTTTTATTTGTTTTAGATCATCACCTATGAATAATTGTTCTAACACTTCACAACTCATAAACTCTTCTTTAATGTCACCATTGTCAATAAATTCATATTTATAAATACTGAAATTGGCATTGCACCTTATTATTTAAGTTAAGGTCTGAAATGATCAAGGGGAAACTACATACACGCATATCACAAAAACCTTATTGAAAACCAAGAAACATCTAACTCTATAACAAATAAAAGATATAACTATTACATCGATTTAAGATGATTTGGAAAGCTTCATTTCTCTAACAGCTTACTGTAGCGTTTTTGGCTTAACTCCAATCACCTCTTCAAAAACTTTCGTAAAGTGTTCTAAATTTGAAAACCCCAACTGATAACCCACTTCCGAAATAGACAATCCTTCCTTCAATAAACGGGCAGCCTCCTGCATTCTGAAATTTTGAAAGTACTGGAATATGCTCTTACCAAAAACCTGATTAAACAATCTTTTCAATTTGGTTTCGCTCATACCGGAAAGTTTGATAGTTCGGCAATCGTGGGCGCCTCTTCTAAGTTTTGTAGTAATCGTTCTTTTACCTGATAAAGCATCTTGATGTCAGCTATATTCAAACCGTGCACTTTCTTCTCATCCCGGCTGACAAGCGAAATCAGTAATTGGCAAATGAGTTCCTGGGTTTTTAGCTTGTAGTAAAAATTCTGAAGCAGCATCGGCACCTTACTGCTCCCAATATCATCAACAACTTTCAGTAACAGAACAAATACAAACTCTTCGAACAACAAAGGTTGCTTATTCTTTCAGCAGCAAATGAGTTCAAGGATAAAACCGAATTTGTGCATCAAATATGGCGACAGATTTTACCTATTTCAAAATCATTGGCTGGGGATGGTACTATCTGAGCACGATTTTGGACGATTACAGCCGCTACATCATTCACTGGGAGCTATGCGACTCAATGAAAGCCGAAGATGTGAAACGAACGGTGGACACGGCCATTAAAAAAGCGAAACTAAAGACCAAAGCTAAACCGAAACTACTCTCGGACAACGGTTCCTGCTACGTCTCCAATGAGTTGAAAAGCTATCTGAAAGACGGTTTAAGAATGAAACAGGTTCACGGAAAACCAATGCATCCGCAGACCCAGGGCAAGATAGAGCGTTATCACAGAACGATGAAAAATGTAGTGAAACTAAATCATTTTTATCACCCCGAGGAACTCATACAGGCACTGGCGAAGTTTGTGGAAAACTACAATAACAATCGCTATCACGAGTCGATAAATAACCTCACTCCAGCAGATGTGTACTTCGGAAGATCAGAACAGATCTTGGAAAAAAGAAAGCAAACAAAAGCCGAATCCATCCAAAAAAGAAGACAAATATATAATCAACAAAAATTAGTAAGTTTATAAACCAAAAATCCTCCCTAAGGATTTAAACTAAAATGTCCAAGTTGGTTTGAAGACGTACAGGCATTATTGGAATTAATGACCATATATTCATAAAACGCCCCTTTTTGAAGCGTTGAAAGACCTTTAAAAATATAAGTTATAGTAATTAAGGTGATTTATATGTAATATTTTCTCCATTGGGACTAGGAAGTTGTTTTTGATGAAAATCGTCGAAAGACGCAGAAATTTCTCTAATAGGTTCTCCTATATTATAAAGTAATCTAATCGCATCTATTAATGCTGATTTATTGCTTCCGTTTTCCCCAATAAAAATATTGATTTTAGGATCAAATTCAGTTTCTATCAATTCGATACCCTTGTAGTTTTCAATTCTTATAAATGATAGATACATATTTGGTTATTAGTTTAAACCAAATATAATAAACTTTTGTAAGCTATATTTATGAATAGTGTAAACTTAAATTTATCAAGATTATTTTTTAAAAGAAATCTTGTATTAATCGTGGGTTCAAAATAGAATATTGTGCAGATTATCAGCTAATCGGATATAATTTAAATCGCCAGCGGGTTTATTTAATATATTTACAAGGTCAAAACCTAGATATGAATCCTTTTATTTTAGCTTTACAGGCAAGAAATCTTACTGTAGAAATCCACCATCATTCTGCCTACCAGATCGTTCTGTCAAATGATATGCCTTTTAATTCGACGATTGACGGAAAACTCTACGAAAGCATCCATGGCTTTCTGATCAAACCTCAGGTTTCCCATTTTTGTGTCGCAGAAAAAGGAACATTGAATGTTTTAAATATCGAACCCTATTCGAACATCGGCCTGAAGCTGGCGGGCACTTTTAAAGAGAACGAAGAATATATCGTTTTTGACTCCCTATCCGAAACCAATCTATTCTTCCAAACTCCGAAGGACAGTTTGGATGTAAACCATGTAATTGATACTTTGCTTTCGAAATTACCCGTAGCTGATTATGATGAAAGAGTTACCAAAATAGTTGAATACATTAAAGAGAATTACTTTCAGTCCGATATCACACCACAAACATTTGCCGATATCGTTTTTCTTTCACCATCGCGTTTAGCGTCGCTCTTCAAGCAGCAGACCGGAAGCAGCCTGTCTAAATATTTACTGTGGACAAGGCTGCGGCAGGCCATTTATCTTATACTCTCAAACAAAGAAAGGAGCCTCACCGACATTGCTTACGACACCGGGTTTTACGATCTCCCGCAATTCAATAAATATATGTATGAAATGTTCGGCATGCCACCCAAAGCCTTAAAGTTCAGCAGTGATCTGATACAGATCTATTAGAATGCATTTTACATTTGATACTGACAACAAGGTGCCGGCATGTATGTCGGTACCTTTTTTTATTGTGGCATGACTCAGATTAAAGCTAGACAAAAACAGAACAGTGATCTGATACAAGTTTGAGGGTACATCTATCTGCAACTTTGTAATATCAATTTTAAACAACTAAAAATTATATTATGAAAGCAATAGTTTATCAACAATTCGGAACCACAGAAGTTTTGCAGACTATAGAACAACCAAGACCAACGATCAAAGCAGATCAGGTATTGATCAAAGTAAAAGCATTTTCCATCAATCCAATGGATTGGAAGATCAGAAAAGGCGAAATGACCTTAATGTCCGGCTCAAAATTTCCAAAGTACACAGGCACGGATTTCTCAGGTATCATTGAAGAAACAGGATCTTCCGTAACCGGCCTTAAAAAAGGCGACGAGGTTTTCGGAGTGGTAAAAGATATGATGAAAGAAGGTGTTTCCGCCGAATATATTGCGGTAAATTCTTCATTGGTCTGGAAAAAACCCTCCAATATCAGCTTCTTCCAGGCAGCATCTATTCCGGTAGTCGGTACGGCGGCAGTCAGCGCGTTGGAAAAAATGGGCAATATCAATTTCCAAACAAATGTTCTGGTCAATGGAGCTACAGGGGGTTTCGGTATGTTTTTATTACAGTTGTTAAAGCAACGTGGTACCAGAATAACAGCGGTTACAGGAAACAAAGGAGCCGAATCCGCGATGAAATGGGGAGCCAATGCCGTGATAGACTACACCAAAAAAAATGTGCTTTCCCAAAAAGCTACTTACGATATTGTTATCGATCTATCCGGCAAAATGGGGTATAAAGCCGCTAGGCAGATAATGAAACCTCAAGCTCTGTTTCTAGATCCAACGCCAAAACCCATTGAGATTCCCCTGTCACTTTTCAATAATCTTTTTACTCGCAAAAAGCACAAGGTTATACTTTCCAGTCCGGCTGGCAAATACACCAAGGTTTTGCTGGATGCCATAAAGAACGGGCTGGAAATTGAGGTTAACAAGGTATTTCCATTTGCCGAATACAGGGAAGCTTATGAGTATGCTGAGAAAGGTGGTTATATCGGGAAAGTAGTCATAGAAGTCAATTAGATATTTGAAATCTGGGTGATGGTAACAAACATTGGCAGCGCCACAAAATATGGGCAAACAATACGGTGGCTTCGGAAAAAGGGTCGTATTAGAAGGGCTGCAGATCTTTATCTAGGAAATAACAAGCCAGATTAAATAGATCTACCGCACCATACCAGCCAATTTTGCTACATCTAATAAGACATTACTATCTATGCTGAAAGATGCATGATCGATCTCAAAACAGGTCAACTGGAAGCCAGAACCAACTGGAAGAATAACTAACAACAGTTATATGATACAAGTTTTACCTCTTCGGTCACAGCATCTTTGTAAAGTAAATAATAACAATTAAATTTTAAATAATGAAAAATAGAATCGTAGTTCTCGGAGCAACAGGAACAGTAGGAAGCAAAATTTCGGAGATCCTTTTAAACAAAGGCCATCAGGTAACATTGGTAACAAGGAACCCGGAAAAGCTGGAAAGGTTTCGAATTCTTGGCGCGGAAATCATTTCCGGCGATATGAGTGATGTGGAGACGTTGACCAATGCCTTCAAAAACGCCGATAGTGCTTTTGTGTTATTACCGGACAATGTAAAAGCCGAAAATACAAGGGCCTACCAAAGACAGGTAACAGGTAAACTGATTGAGGCCATCGAAAAATCAGGCATCAGGTACATCGTAAATATGAGCAGTCTGGGGTCTCACATGCACGAAGGCAATGGAATGATGGGAGGGACCGGAGAACAGGAGGTCAGGTTAAATCAGTTGGAGGATGTCGATGTAATACATATAAGGTCTGCCTATTTTATGGAGAACTTCCTAAGAACAATTCCTTTGGTGAAAAACAAAGGGATCAACGGCACAGCAGCGGATGGCGACCACGCCATTCCTATGGTAGCAACAAAAGATGTCGCAGGAATTGCAGCCGGACATTTGGCAAATCTTGACTTCAAGGGTAAAACTGTGCACGCGGTAATGGGGGCAAGAGATTATACCTATAGAGAGTTTACAAGTCTTATTGGCAAAGCTATTGGCAATCCTGATCTGCCGTACGTACAGGTCCCTGTGGAGCAGGCAAAGCAGATATTTTTGAGCAATGGCTTTTCAGAAGACTTTGTGGATAACCTGATTGAAATGGGAACAGCAGTTAAAACCGGTTTTATGAATTACCAAAAAAGGGATGCTTCAACGACAACGACTACCACAGCTGAAGCTTTTATAAATGACGTGTATCTGCCGGATTACAACCAGTTACGAAAGCACACATAATATAAAAGTTGGTTATTCAATTCATACTTAAAACAGTGATCTGATACAAGTTTATCCTATGGGATTACAACAACTTTGTATCATTCAATAATATCAACAACAAATTATCCATATTATGAAATTATCAGGAAAAGTCCAGTTAGGAAATCTATCACTAAAGAACAGAATGGCCATGTCTGCGATGACAAGAAGCCGCGCGGATGCGAACGGCATTGTCGGCGAAATGACCGTTGAGTACTATACTCAAAGAGCCAGTGCCGGAGTGATTTTTACCGAAGCCATCCGGATTAGTGAAGAGGCAACAGGCAGCCCACTGACTCCCGGAATTTATAGCAAAGAACAAATCGTGGCCTGGCAAAAAGTCACAAGAGCAGTTCACAATAATGGCGGTTTGATCATTGCCCAACTCTGGCACACAGGCCGCGCAGGGCATTCTATTGACAGGAACGGCAAATTGCCCCTTGCACCATCTCCGCTTCCTATTCAGGGAATGCAGCATTTTACAGCCCAGGGCTTGAAAGATTACGAAACGCCACAGGAAATTACTGTTGACGAAATCAGGCAAACGGTTAAAGATTACGGTCAGGCTGCCAAAAATGCAATCGAAGCTGGTTTTGATGGTGTGGAACTTCATGCAGCAAATGGTTACTTACCAAGCCAGTTTCTGGCTGAAAGTGCGAATCAGAGAACAGATGACTATGGCGGCAGTATTCCCAATAAAACAAGGTTCGTTCTGGAAGTAATGGAGGAACTGATCAGTGCAGTGGGATGGAACAGGGTAGGTCTTAAAATTTCACCTTTCCATCCCTATGGTGATATGATTTTGGACGATCCTGCCGGCACTTACACTTATTTGGTTGAAGAGCTGAACAAGCTGGATTTTGCCTATGTGGAATTAATGAAGCGCAGTCCGTACTTTCCTTCGCCCGCTCATTATCCGGCTGATGATGAAATAGAATTTTTCGGAAAGATGATTAAACAGACGGTTATCGCCAATGCAGGTTATGATAAAGCTTCTGCCGAAGCAGAACTCGAAAAAGGGATCGCTGACTTGGTCTCATTCGGAACATTGTTTTTAGCCAATCCCGATCTGCCAAAGCGTTTTGAACAGGATGCGGCACTTAACGAACCGGACAAGGCTACTATGTTTGGGGGA
>Ga0157370_10005791_pt1 | contig 13810 bp, 6 predicted proteins | sample C35metaG_FD_113463 | JGI IMG/M metagenome (GOLD analysis project Ga0157370, IMG submission 113463) | Corn rhizosphere microbial communities from Kellogg Biological Station, Michigan, USA - C3-5 metaG | ecosystem: Host-associated > Plants > Roots > Rhizosphere > Soil | place: USA: Michigan...
CGAATGCCGGTATTGGGCGCCGTGCGGAACGACTTCCCGTAGCCGATGCCCGAGCGATAGTTCACCGACATCACCACGTAGCCCTGGCTCGCCAGCCACTCGTTCACGGCGTACGCCATGTGATAGAAGTCCATGTAGTGATAGCCGAGCAGCATCTGGCGGATCGGCCCACCGTGCACGAACACCATCGCCGGCCGGCGCTCGCCCGGCTTGAGATCCTTCGGCAGAAAAAGCTGCGTGTGAAACTCGAGGCCGTCGTCGGCCTTGAGCAGCACCGGCTCGGGCGCGACCTGCGCCAGGGCGAGATACTCCTTGGTGAGCGACGGATAGATCAGCGTCTTGCCGCCACCGTCGAGCGAGACCAGGCCGACCGACATCGGCCGCGTCGCCGATGACGTGAGAACGGCGATGCGCTTGCCCGAGGCGAGCGCCGCCGGATACATCTCGATCTCGGTACCCGTCGTGACCTGGACCGCCGGTCCACCGGCGGTCGGCACACGCCAGACGTGGCGGCGGTCGATGTCGCCGGCATTGGTCGCGTAGAACATCGTCTTGCCATCGCTCGAGAGACCGAGGCTCTCGACGGCGCCGGTGCCCGGCGTCAGCTCGACCGGCGCGGCCGCGCCGCCGGCAAAGCTCACCGAGTACCAGCGAATCCACTCCTCGGGTTCCTGCGCGAAGACGACGTGATCCCCTGCCCACGTGATTGCGTTGATGTTCGGAAACGTCTTGTCGTCGGGCTGGTTGTGCCAGAACTCGCGTGCGTCCCCCGTGGCGACGTCGGCGACCATGAGTGAAATCGAATAGCCGCCCTTGAACACCGCGCGATGAAGCCCGTCGGCGGGCGTAGCCGGCGCTTCAGGTCCGCCCCGGCCGCCCCGGCCGCCATTCCCACGACCGCGCCCGGCGGCCGGCCCTGACGGGCCACCGATCCCACCGACGCCCGGCTGCGCCTGTTGCCCGAACGGAGTGCCGGGACGGCGGATGAACGCGACGCGTTTGCCGTCCGGCGACCAGGTCGGGCTGGCGTCGAAATCGACACCGGGCGCGAGATAGGTCACGTGGCGCGTTTTCACGTCGTACACGGCGACGTACGAATGATTTTCGCGCGCGCTCACGAACGCGAGCCGCGAGCCGTCCGGCGACCATCGCGGCGTCGAGTTGCGTCCCCACTCCTTGATCAGCGGCTGCTCGGCCCGGTCGTCCTTGACCGGCTGCGACAGTCGCACACGATAGACCTGGCCGTCCTTGGCGTATGCAACCGAGGCGCCGTCGGGCGAGAGCGCTCCGCCGTTTCCGTCGGCGAGCTTCCATGCGCCGCTTCCGTCGGTCCGCGCCGCCCAGATCGCGCGCTCCGGTCCGGCCGGATCGCTCGAGGGGTTGGCGATCCAGCCCTCGCGATTCGGCTCGCTCCCGCGCGTGAACGTGACGACCGACCCGTCGTCGGAGATCTCGAGATCGGAGAGTATGACGCCGTCGTCGTCGAGAAACTTCGTCACGCGAACCGGCTTGAAGTTCGGGGCCGACGCGGCGTACACGTTTCGCATGCCACGCTCATAGACGAGCCAGGCGATGCGATCGGCCTTCTTCGCCGACACGAGGTCGGATGGGAATCCGGGGCTGATGAACGGCGCGACGGACGACGTGGACGACGCGGCCTGTGCATGAGCGCCGTTCGCGAACACCGCCGTCGACAACGACAACACGCCAATCAAGCTGCGGCGCATGACAATTCTCCTATTTCGGAAAACGAACGAGCTCGTTCATGAGCGGGATGCCGCCCTTCACCGCTACCGGCGCGTGACGCGTGCACCTGATCGCCGGCGGCGTGCCGCCGGCCCCGCAGTTGCCCACGACCTCGAACGCCGTGGTGTACGGAATTCCTTCCGACGACAGAAACGTCGGGCCGTCGGCAATCTGGAAATGCACGTGCGGTTCGGTCGAGTTGCCTGAGTTCCCCAACAGCGCTATGACCTGACCGCGCTTGACGTGATCGCCGACTTTCACGCGCAAGGACCCGGGTTGTACGTGGGCATACAGCGCGTAGCGCCCGTTCCCGATGTCGATCGCGACGTGGTTGCCGCCGACGGTGACCATGTCGATCGGCACGGCGCGCGAATTGATGCCCGGAACGTTTTGCGGAATGCTGTCTTTGGTCTCGACCACAATGCCGTCGGCGACCGCCAGCAGCGGCGTTCCGTACGCGTAGTAATTCTCGTTCTTCGACGGATCGCCGTGATGCGAGCTGCCCGTCGAATCGACCTGCAGAAAATCGATCGCGAATCGCTGCCCGATCGCGACGTGGCCGTCCAGCGCGAGCACCAGACGACGATGCCCCGACGAATTCGATGGGCCGTTGAACGCCGCCCACTCGCCGCGCACCGGCGGTGAGATCGCCACGGCCTCTCGCTCGACCGGAGTTACGGTGCCCTCGAGAACTTCGAGGCTGGTGTCGGCGGCCGCTTTGCCGGTATCGGCCGGCTCCGGCTTGAACGTGAGCCGATGGCGCAACTTTGCGGGTGGATGGTTCGCGTCGACCGGAATCCATAGGTAGACGTACGCGCGCAAGCCCGCGCCGATCCTGGCACGCTGCGCGGCAGGAATCTGGGGCGCGGGGCGAGCCATCACGCGCAGCAACCCGCTGTCGGCGAGGCTCATCACCGTCGCGTGACTCGCGTCGTCGATCACCTCGACGCGCCGCAGCGTCATCGGCGTCGAGGTGAGGTTCGTGACGTGCAGCTCATACGCCAGGAACGCCCCTGAATCACTCACCGCCAGCGTGGGTGCTTTTGGAACCCGGAACTCGATCGATGGCGGTATCTTCGCCTGCGCTCGGGAGGCGGTCGGCGCCCCGATGAAGGCAACGCCGACCGCCGCGACGACTTCCCACCTATGCCGGGTCATCAGGGCTTGTTGATATTCGGATTGTTGATGCGCTCGACGTCGGGTAGCGGGAAGCAGGACTGTTGGTCATAGACGCCGCTCGCGAGCGTGTACGGCGTTCCCGCGGCGGGAAGGATCGGCAGCTTGTATCGACGGAGATCGCCGAGGCGATGTCCCTCGAGGAACAGCTCGCGGCGGCGTTCTTCGACGAGCTGGGTCAGCACTTGCGCCGGGGTCTGTCCCGTCGCGTCGTAGGCGGCCAATCCGGGATGTGTCGCGCGCACGGTATTGATCGCCGCGACCGCGCCAGGCACGTCGTTCGCCGCGAGCTTTGCGTCGGCAATGATCAGCTGCGCCTCGGCATACCGGGCGATCGGCATGACCGTCGCGAGCGCCGGGTATTTGTCGGCCGTCCAGATCGTCGTGCCTTGCGTCGTTCCGGCTTTGCCAGTGTTGGTGACGGCGACACGCGGATCGGGCACACCGTTGACGGTCAGCCCGCGGAAGCTGGGGTCGACAGTCGAAAAGTTGCTGTTGTTGACCGACACGAAAACCCAGTTCTCGCGCCGAACGTTGACCGCGTCAGTCGACATGTTGACGACGAATCCTGGCGGGATCCTCGCGGCGTCGGTCGCCGCGGCGGCCGGCTGGCCGAGATCGAGCAGCGTGCGCGCGCGCCCGAGCGTGGCAAAGTTCAAGGTCGTGGCGTCGTTGGCCGCGGCCGCCGCGGCCACCGCCGTGTCGAATCGTATTTTCGCCTCGGCGAAGAGGTCAGCCGGCGCCAGCTCCGGTCCGACGTTGATTGCCGCGGAGCACATCGATTCGCCAAGGAGCGTGAGACTGTACCCGGCGTACGCCGCGGCCTGTCCGATCAACTTCGTCCTGTTCACGCCGGCTGGCATTTGCGCGTCGGTCCACTCGTGGAGCTTGGCGAGCACCGTGTCGGCCGAGCCGCGCGCCGTGGACAGCGTGGTGTAGATCGCCGGTTGTTGATTCGCCGATGAACAGGTCTGAGTTCCGTACGGGCCGCTCGAGGTGAAGGACCGTCGATCGTAGTCGAAGTTCGCGGTCCCCGCGATCGCGTCCGAGAGTTCGTCCGTGAACAGGCCGCTACCGGCGACGTAGCGCGAGAACGCACACTCGAAGTCTCCAATCGCGCCGCTGACGAGCAATTGTGCGTTGGCCGGAACGTACGTCGATGCCGCCGAGAGCGATCCAGGGTTGGACTGCTGCAGGCTCGTGATATCGCGGCAGGCCAGGCCGGCCATCATCGGCGCGGCAAGCGCCGCCGCGAAGAGAAGGCCGCGGGGCGAGTGGCGATTGGTCATCGGGAGATTCCGTCTCGAAGAGGGAGTGGACATGGGTCACCAGGCGACGTTGAGGGTGCCGATGAGGCGGAATGGCGGCGGCGAAACTCCTTGATCGCTCGGCGAGGTCGTGCCGGTGAATTGCGTGCCGGTGAACGCTTCCGGATCCAGCCCGCGGAACTTGGTCCACGTGTGCAGTTCCCGCGCGGCGAGCGTGAACGAGACACGCGACATCCCGCGCACCCAGCGCGGGGGAACGGTGTACGTCGCGGACACTTCTCGCAGCTTGACGAAGTTGCCGCTTTGGAAATACTGATCCCAATAGTTTTGTGAGAACGCGGTGCTCGTCGCTTCGGCTTCGTACAATACGGAGTACTCGTTCGGGAAGTAGTTCGCCCGACAGAGACCGGCTCCGAGCGCGCCGACGCAGCGCAGCAGCTCGACGGTTCCCAGCTCCGTGTATCCGCGCTTGAAGTCGACCAGCCCGTAGAGGCGCAACGGTCCAATCGTGACCGTGTTGGCGACCGAGCCGGTCACGCCGGGCGTTTGCGTTCCCATGAAGGCGAACGGCGCCGCGGTGCATGCGACTCCGCCTCCTTTCCCGTCGTCGCACTTGACGTTCGTCGCAAATCCGCTCGCGTTGCGGTCCGCCGACAAGATCCGCTTCGACCAAAAGCCGTTGACCGGGTACCCGACGACATTCGCCGGACCGACGGCGGTGATCAGCGACGGAACGCCGCCGAGACTCTTCACCTCGTCCTTGTTCGTTCCAATGTTGCCGGCGATCTCCCACTCGAGGTTGCGTCGCCTGATGGCGTTGAACGTCGACTGTATTTCGAGGCCGTGATTGTCGACCCGCCCGAGATTCGCGAATCGGCTGCCCGGGAATCCGCTCGACGGCGCGATTGGCTGGTTGATGATTTCATCGTATGTCCGGCGGCTGAAGTAGGTCAGACTCACCGTGAGGCGGTCGGTGATTCCCGACTCGAGGCCGAGCTCCAGCTCCTTGCCGCGCTCCGGTTGGAGATCCGGATTGCCGATCGTACCCGGTGTGACGCCCGGGGCACCATTGGCACCGGTGACCGGAGTGAAGGTGCGAAGCGCCGAGAACGCCTGCGGTTGGCGACCCGATTCACCGTACGCCGCGCGAAGTCGCAGCGTCGGGATCACATTGGTCCATTTCCAGAAGGGTTCTTCGTTGACGACCCACGATGCGCCGAACTTTGGATAGGTCACCCACTTGAACTGCTCGCCGAACGCGCTGTTGTTGTCGACCCGGACGGCCCCGGTGAGGAACAATCGATCGCGCCAACCGATCTGCTCTTGCGCATACGCGCCGATGGTGGTGTTGATCGTTTGTTGCTGATCCGGCGCCAACTTGACGGCGCCCGCGGTGACCGTCTCCACGCCCGGCGCCGGGAACCCGGTCGATCCGAGGAAGCTCTGATTCAACTCGGTGTTGTAGAACTGTCCACCGACCGACAGGCTCGACTCGAGCGCCGACGTGAGATTGACCTTCGCCGTTCCGTTGTAGTCCGCCGAGATGACGGAGTTGTGACGGAGCGTCTGGCCAATGCGACCAGCCGCGGCGACCGACGAGAGCGTCGACGCGAGCTCGGGCGGCGCAAAGTGCTCGATTGCGCGCGAATCCTCGCCGACATAATCGAGCCCGACGATGCCGCGCTGCGTGAACCAGTTCGTCGGCCGGTTCGTGATCGTGGCGCTGCCGGTGAACCGGTTGGAGCCGTCGGAGTTGTCGTAGAGTTGCTGAGGCACCTGGGGTAGCGTTGCGAAAAAGCCGTGCGTCGCGGGACTCAAGAGGATGTGTCCGACCTGCGCACCCAGCATCGCCGACGCTCCCTGCTCGGCGCCAAGGTGATCGGATTTGTCGACGAAATTCAGGCTCGTCGACACGTCACTCCTCGAACCCATCGGCGCGGCAATGTTCAAATGCATGGTTGCCGAGCGCGACGTGTTGTTCGGCTCGATGCCGTAATCGTTCTCATATCCCGCCGAGATGTAGTACTGCGCCAGGTTCTGGCCGCCGGAGACCGCCATGTCGTATTGGCGCGTCAGCCCGGTCTTGAAGATCGGACGCCCGCTGTCGGCTTCCTGTTGCACGCCGTTCCACGTGACGATGTTGCCGGCCTTGTCCTTGTCGTAGTTGTCCCCAATGCGCCCGGCGGCGTTGCGAAACTGGATCGAACCGACCGACGCTTGTCCCGTCACGACTTGCTTGCCGCCGGCCGCGCCCTTCTTCGTGATGATTTGAATGACGCCGCTGGAAGCTTCGGTTCCATAGATCGTCGCCGCGGCAGGTCCGCTGATGACTTCCACGCTTTCGATGTCATCCGGATTGATGTCGTTGAGGCGTCCGGCGACGAGGGCGCCCTGTGTCCCGAGGCCGCCGGTGCCCGTCGGGCCGAGCCCGGTCTGACTGTTGACTCGGACGCCATCGATGTAAATGAGCGGGTTGTTGGACAACGAGATGCTGCTTCGTCCTCGAATCTGAATGGCCGGCACCGCGCCGACGCGACCCGACGTCGCCTGCACTGCGAGCCCCGGCGAACGGGCGTTCAGTAAGCTCGTAATGTTCGTCGCGGCCGACTTCGCGAGCTCGGCGCTGGCATCGATCGTCGAGACGGCATTGGGAATCGAGCGTCGCGATTCGCCGCCGGCGGTCCCGGTCACGACCACTTGATCCAGCGCGACGGCCGCCGCCTCGAGCGTGAAATTCACCGCCACATCCGCCCCCGCGGTAACGGTCACCGCTTGACGGACGACGACGTACCCGATTCGACGAGCGACGACGCTCTGCCGGCCCGCCGGCACGTTGGCGATTCGGTAGCGGCCGTCGGCGCCGACGGTCGCACCGAGTCGCGTGCCTTCGACCTCGACGGTCGTCAGACCGAGCGGCTGCGTCGACCGTGCGTCGGTGACCCGTCCGACGATGGCTCCTGTTTGTGCCCTCAGCGCCGGCGCCCCCATGACCATCATCGCGCCGAGCATCAGACCTCCGAAGATCAAGCCACTGCGCGGGGGCCACTGGCCAAGCAATTTTCGCATTCGCTAACCCTCGTGATCGGTTGGAACAGCAACAGCGTGAACTGGCGCGTCGGTGACCGCGGCGCGCCGCGAGAGGGCGCGCCAAACATAGAAGGCCGGTGTTCCGATGACGACGGCGCCGAGTCCGATCAGCGCGCGCTGCGGCTGCTCGCGCAGCGTGTTCAGCACGAGCGCCGCCGCGGAAGCGACGAACAGGATTGGCGTTATCGGGTAACCGGGAGTACGAAACGGACGGATGGCGTCTGGCTGCTTGCGACGCGATGCGAAAATGCTCAATGCGCCCAGGCCATAGAAAATCCAGCCAGCGAAGACGACATAGGTCAGCAGCTGCTCGAACGTGCCACTGATCGCGAGGATCGCCGACCATACCGCGAGCAGCACGATCGCCGCGGCCGGCGTGCCAAATCGCTCGCTGACGGTCGCGAGCCGGGCGAAGAACACGCCATCGCGCGCCATCGAGTAGTACAACCTCGGCGCGGTCATCATGAGGCCATTCGCCGCGCTGAAGATCGAGACCAGCACCAACGCGCTGAGCAGAACGCCCGACGCCGAGCCGAGCACCGTGCGAGCGGCATCGGCCGCGACGTGATCGCTCTGCGCCGCGCCGCCCGGGCCGAGCGCGGCGATGTATCCCGCGTTCGCCACGACGTACAGCACGATGAGGGCAAACGTCGCGACGGCGATGGCCCGCGGGAACACTCGCTGCGGATCCTTCGTCTCTCCGGCGGAGAACGTGACGTACTGCCACCCCTCGTACGCCCAGAGCACGCCGATCATCGCCGTGCCGGCGCCGGTCAACACGCCGGGTGTGAACGCGGCCGGCCAGAGCGGCCCCGGACTGTGCCAGCCATGTCCGACGACGATCAACGCGATGCTCAGCGCGAACAAGGCGCCGACCTTCGCCGACGTCGTCCAGTTCTCGACCGTCGCGCTGCCGCGCGTTCCGCGAACGTTCACGGCCGTGATGACGACGATCACGGCGACGGAGATGAGCTTTGCCGCCAGCGGCGTCACGGGCAGGATCTGTCCGAGGTACGTCGAGAAGGCCACAGCGAGCGTGGCCACCGATCCGCTCGCGATGACGAAGAAGCTCGCCCAGCCGTACAGAAACGCCGGCAACGGGCCGAAGGCGTCGCGAATGTACGAGTACAGACCACCCGCGTCGGGACGCATCGCCCCCAACTCGGCGTAGGTCAGGGCACCGAGAAAGGACAGCACGCCGCCGACCACCCACACGAGCAGCGCGACGCCGACCGACGACTGCGTCTGCCGCAGCACGACGCCCGGCACGAGAAAGATGCCCGAGCCGATGACCGTGCCCAGCGTGAGCATCACCAGGTCGGTGAAGCCGAGCGTGCGGCGCAGCGACGTGCCGCCGCTCACGCGAGTGCTCCGGTGCCGAGGGCGGTCGCGCGCATCACACCGCCACCGTGACGCCCGTGTCGCGCAGCACTTCGACGCGCGTCGTGAGCGACTCGATGAAGTCCGCGTCCACGCTCACGCCGATGCCCGGGCGGTCGCGCGGAACGCGCACCATTCCCTCGGCATCCATCGTCCATTCCGGGGATACGACATCCTGGCGCCAGTAGCGCGCGCTGGGGCTGAGATCACCGGGCAGCGAGAAATTCGGCAGCGACGCGAGGGCCACGTTGTACGCGCGGCCCACGCCGCTCTCCAGCATGCCGCCGCACCAGACGGGAACGCCGGCGCTCTGACAGAGATCGTGGATCGCCTTGGACGCGGTGAATCCCCCGACGCGCCCGGGCTTGATGTTGACGATGCGGCCGCTCCCGAGCTCGATCATCGTGCGCGCGCGACTGAGATCGGTGATCGACTCGTCGAGGCAGAGCGGAGTCTTCATCCGGCGCTGCAGCTCGGCCAGCGGCAACAGGTCGTCGGCGCCGAGCGGCTGCTCGAGCATGATGAGGTGGAACTCGTCGAGCGCGGCGAGATGCGTCGCGTCGGCGATGGTGTAGGCGGCGTTGGCGTCGGCCATGATCTCGATGTCGTCGCCGAGGGCGAGTCGCACCGCGCGCACGTAGTCGAGGTCCTGGGTCGGCTGGATCTTGAGCTTGATCTTACGATAGCCGGCGGCGACGGCGGCGCGGGCGCGCTCGACCAGGCGGTCGGGCGACGACTGGATGCCGAGCGAGATGCCGGTCGGGATGCGGTCTCTCGTGCCGCCAAGCAGGGTCGCGAGCGGCACGCGCTGCATTTCGGCGGCGAGCCCCCAGGCGCCCATCTCGAGCGACGCCTTGGCCATGTTGTGGCCGCGAATGTTCTCGCCAAGCAGCGCGTGGACGAGCTCGGGACCGTCGATCGGGCGGCCCAGCAGTCGCGGCGCCAGCCATTCGCGCACGGCCAGCCAGGCGGTGTCGATGGTCTCCGGGGTATAGTTCGGCCTCGCCGACGCGACACACTCGGCCCACACCGTGGCTCCGCTCCGGTCGGTGATCTCGAGCAGCAGAATGCGGCGGGTGGACTCGATGCCCGAGGAGATGCGGAACGGCTCCTTGAGGGCCAGGTGGATCTCGCGCAATGCGATGCGGTCAATGCACAACATGCAGATGCGGGGCGGAAGGGAGCAGGCGGGGAGCCGGAGCGCGTTGCGGGAAGCCGCCAACGGGAACGGCGGCAACCTAATACGCGGGCTGCCGCTTCGATAGACCATTTTGGTATACCAAATGGGGCCGCCGTGCCCCCGGTGTCAAGAGCGGCAATGCCGGCCAACGCCGGCGCCGCGCAAACGCTTGCTATGGTTTTGTCAGGAGAATAGGTTTGCCATTCGTGCCTGCATCGTCGAGACGTCCCAAGACGCAATCCACCATTCGCCGGACGCCGGCGGCTTCACGCCGCGCGGCCGCCCACGAGCCGGTCGACAACGTCTCTCGCGTCTACCACGAGCTCCGCGAGCTGATCGTCGCCGGCCAACTGCCGCCCGGCGCCCGCGTCGCCGAACGCGCGGTCGTGGCGCGCATGGGCCTGAGCCGCACGCCGGTGCGCAGCGCGCTGCACCGGTTGCAGCAGGAGGGTTTCATCGGCTCGGTGGGCCGGGCGGGCGACCAGCGGCTGATCGTCACCCCCCTCACCCGCGGCGACGGCCGAGAGCTGTTCCTGATCGTCGGCCACCTCGAGGGACTCGCGGCGCGCGAGGCCGCATCGCTGCCGGCCGAGCGGCGCAAGGCGCTCGTCAAGCGGCTGCGCGACGTCAACCGGGCGCTATCAGTGGCGTCGCGCGCCAAAGCGTCGCCCGCCCGACTGTTCGACCTCGACCTCGAGTTTCACGAGACGTATGTCGAGGGCGTCGCCGGTCCGCGCGTCGTCGCCCTGCACAGCGCCATCAAGCCCCAGAGCGAGCGCTACGCTCGGCTCTACGTCAACGTGCTGCTCGACGAGCTGCCGACGTCCGTCAAGGAGCACGAAGCGATCGCCGCCGCCATCGCGAAAGGCAATCCCACCGCGGCACAGCACGCGGTCGAGACCAACTGGCACAACGCCGCGGCGCGTCTGGCCGCGGTGATCGCCGAGCATGGCGAGCGTGGGATTTGGCACACGCTGGACGCGGCGCCTGACTCCGTCAACGGGACGGGAAAGCGGCGACGGTAGGTTGGTTGGCGTCGTGCCTCGGCGCTAGACCACGTTGCTGCTTGCCCGCCCCGGCGTATTGCCTCCAGAGCGGTATACCGCCATAGTATACCGATCCCACCGCTCCCTCCGGAGTCCACCGATGCCCCGTCGATCCACTGCCCTCGTCCTCGGATTGCTCTGCGCTGCCGCCGCCGACGCCCAGGGAACCCGCCTCCTTCGCCACCCCGCAGTGAGCCGCGACGCCGTCGCGTTCGAGTACGGCGGCGATCTGTGGGTCGCCGGCCGGAACGGCGGACAGGCCAGGCGCCTCACGGCCACCCCCGACGCCGAGACGGACCCGCACTTCTCGCCCGACGGATCGCTCATCGCCTTCTCGCGAACCGCCGGCGGCAACACCGACGTCTACGTCGTACCCGCCGCGGGCGGCGACGCGAAACGGCTGACCTACCATCCCGGCTTGGATCGCGTGCGCGGCTGGTCGCCCGACGGCAAACGCGTCGTCTTCGCCTCCGATCGCACGAGCGCGCCGCAGGTCTCGTATCTCCGCTTGTGGTCCGTGCCCGCCGACGGCGGATTCGAGGAGCCGCTCCCGATGCCGCGCGCCTTCAGCGGCACCTACTCTCCCGACGGACGGCGGATGGCGTACGAGGAATTCTCAACCGCCTTCACGCCCGAGTGGTACGAGACGAGCATGTGGCGCCACTACCGCGGCGGCCGCACGCATCCCATCCGCATCATGTCGCTCGCCGATTACTCGGTCGAGAAGCTGCCGTGGCAGAACAGCAACGACCACGATCCGATGTGGATCGGCAACACGGTGTATTTCCTGTCCGATCGAAACTTCTCGACCAACCTCTATTCCTACTCGCTCGACACGAAGCAGCTCAAGCAGCTCACGCACCACGATGATTTCGACATCATGACGGCGTCGGCCGGACCCGACGCGATCGTCTACGAGCAGGCGGGATACATCCATCTCGTCGACGCCAAGACGGGGCAGTCGCACCAGCTCGACATCCAGGTCACCGGCGACTTTCCGTGGGCGCGCCCGCAGTTCAAGCGCGCCGGCACCATGGTGCGCGACGCCGTGCTCTCGCCAACGGGTGTACGGGCCGCCTTCGAGATACGCGGCGACATCGTCACCGTCCCCACCGACAAGGGCGACTTCCGCAACCTCACGCAGACCCCCGGGGTGCACGAAGTGAGCCCCGCCTGGTCGCCCGACGGAACACAGCTCGCCTGGCTCTCCGACGCCTCCGGCGAGTATCAACTGGTGATCGGCGATCAGTCGGGGCTCGCCACGCCGCGCACCATCGCGCTGCCGGCGGCCGCGTACTACTCCGGCGTCGCGTGGTCGCCGAACGGAAAGTTGATCACCCTCGAGGACAACCACCTCAATCTGTGGACCGTCGACGTCGCCGCGGGCCACGCGACGAAGATCGATACCGACACGTACGCGACGCCCGGGCGCAACTTCGACGCGACCTGGTCCTCCGACTCGCGATGGATCGCGTATTCAAAAAGTCTCGACAGCCATCTGCGGGCGATCTTCGTCGTCGCCGCGGGAACCGCCGGGGCGAAGCCGCAGCAGGTCACCGACGGATTGGCCGACGCCATCTCACCGTCGTTCGACGCGAGCGGCAAGTACCTCTACTTCCTCGCGAGCACCGACTACGGGTCGCGAACGGGTTGGGTCGAGATGAGCGCACTCGATCGGCCAGTACATCGCTCGGTGTACCTCGCGGTCCTGAGCGCCAGCGAGCCGTCGCCCCTGCTGCCCGAAACCGGCGACGAGCCGGCCGGACCGCCGCCGCCGCACACCCGCACCGACTCCGTCGTCCGCATCGATCTCGCCGGAATCAGTCAGCGAACGCTCAGCCTCGGCATTCCCGCGGCGGATTACGCCGCGATCGCCGCCGGCCCGGCCGGGACCGTGTTCTACGCCGAACCGATCACCGAGGGCCCCGGCCGCGGTGGAATGCGTTTGCAGCGATACCAACTCAAGGATCGCATGTCGACGCCGTTCCTCGACGGCGTCCGCTCGTTCACGCTGTCGGCCGACAGAAAAAAACTGCTCTACTCGGCGGCCGGCGGGCGTTGGGGCGTCGTGCCGACGGACAAGCCGGCCAAGGTAGGAGACGGGGCGATCAACGTCGCCCAGGTCGAGACCTGGGTCGATCCGCACGCCGAGTGGGCCGAGATCTTCCGCGAGTCGTGGCGGACGCAGCGGGATTTCTTCTATGACGCCAAGATGCACGGAGCGGACTGGCAGGCGGTGTTCGCCAAGTACAGCCCCTTCGTCGCCAGCGTGAATCATCGCGCGGACCTGGGTTACATCATCGCACAGACGGGCGGTGAGCTCGTGGTCGGGCACTCGTATCTCATCGGCACCGGCGACATCCCCGGCGATCCTCCGGTGCCGGTCGGTCTCCTCGGCGCGGACTACACCGTCGAGCACGGACATTATCGAATCCATCACATCTACACGGGCGAGAACTGGAACCCCGACCTGCGAGCGCCGCTGAGCGCGCCGGGCATTCAGGTCGCCGAGGGCGACTACCTGCTCGAGGTGAACGGCAGGCCCGTCGCGCCGCCGACGAACGTGTATTCGGTCTTCGAGGGCACCGCGGGACATCAGACGGTGATCCGCCTGAACAGCACGCCGTCGCTCGAGGGATCGCGGCTGGTGACCGTCGTTCCCGTGGCCAGCGAAGAAGGGTTGAGGACGCGAGCGTGGATCGAGAACAATCGCCGTACGGTCGACAAGCTCTCCGGTGGACGCCTGGCGTACGTCTGGCTGCCGAATACGTCGGTGCCCGGGTATGCCGCGTTTACGCGCTACTTCTACGCCCAGCAGGAGAAGGACGGCGCGATCATCGACGAGCGATACAACCACGGCGGGCTCGTGGCCGACTACATCGTGAACGAGCTCGATCGGAAGCCGATGGGCTACTTCGCGCTCCGCG